>ERZ772881.1318-NODE-1318-length-22435-cov-114.202279_pt1 | contig 22435 bp, 19 predicted proteins | sample MGYA00580581_ERZ772881 | MGnify/ENA primary metagenome ERZ772881 (study PRJEB29015, sample SAMEA2737668) | human gut metagenome | biome: human gut; feature: human-associated habitat; material: faeces | place: China | collected 2012 ...
CTGTTTTCCACCACCTTTCCGAGCTCCCTGTATTTTGAATTATACAGGAAGCTCATTCCTGATTTTTTCGCACCGTCTTCCCCTCAGCCACCCGAGTCACCTTAGCCACCTTTATTTATGTTCCTTATATCCCAGTTCTCTCAGGATGTAGTCCTTGTTTTTCCAGTCCTTCGCCACTTTGACCCAGAGGTCCAGGAACACCGGGGCGCCGATGAGGTTCTGGATTTCTTCCCGGGCTTCCTGGCCTGCCGCTTTCAGGACGCTCCCTTTCTTGCCGATGATGATCCGTTTCTGGGATTCCCGTTCCACGTAAATGGTGCAGCGGATATAGACCTTCCCGTTTTCCCGTTCCGAGAATTCTTCCGTATACACACCGATGGCATGGGGCACTTCGTCCCGGGTACGGATGAGAAGTTTTTCTCTTACGATTTCCTGTACAATGTTCCGTTCCGGCTGGTCCGTCACCATGTCGTCGGGGAAATATTTCGGTCCTTCCGGCAGGTATTTCACGATGCACTTCATGAGCTCATCCAGGTTTTCTCCGGTTTTGGCGGAGAGGGGGATGATTTCTGCGAAGTTGTAGATTTTGCTGTACTGGACAATCTTCTTCAGCACCGCATCCTTCGGGATGAGGTCGGTCTTCGACAGGGCCAGGATCACCGGCACCTTCCGATCCTTCAGGAGGGAAAGGATGTACCGGTCTCCGGCGCCCAGGGGATCATCGCAGGCGCAGAGAAATACGATAAGGTCCACCTCATCCAGGGCGTCTATGGTGCTCTGGCGGATGGCTTCTCCCAGCTTGCTCTGGGGTTTGTGCATGCCCGGGGTGTCCAGGAAGACCACCTGGGAATTGTCGCCGTTCCATACGCCGGTAATCTTATTTCTTGTGGTCTGGGCATGGGAGGAAACGATGGAAATCTTTTCTCCCAGGAGGGCATTCATGAGGGTGGATTTCCCCACATTCGGCCGGCCCACCAGGGCAGCAAAGCCGGAATAGAATTTCTTTTCTTCTGTCATATAGACTCCTGTATGTATAAATAAGTGATAGGTTGTAAGCAGATGCAGAGAACCGGCAGTGGCTTGGGAAATTCCCAATACGCCGCAAAAGCAGGGCGGCGCAGCAGCTGATTTGACTGCCGTCTGACTATCTGATGTCCTCTGCGGCGAGTCTGCACGATGCCGCAGGGCCTTTAGAACCTTTCATTTCTTCTTCAATTCATCCGCCGTGAAGGCGGCCGGAAAGATTTCTTCTAACGTAAAGAGGCGGTAGTCGTTCTCCGACTTCCCGCAGATAATGAGGGGCACCCGGAATTCCGCCAGCACCTGCCGGCAGATACCGCAGGGCATGGTGTAATCGTCGGGGCTCCCGATGATGGCGATGGCCAGAAAGTCCCTCTTACCATCGGCAATGGCGCTGCCCAGGGCATTCCGCTCCGCACAGAGGGAGGCGGGGTAGGATACATTTTCCATGTTGCATCCGGTGTAGATAGTGCCATCTCCTGCCATCACCGCTGCCCCTACGGGGTATAAAGAGTAGGGGGAGTAGCTGTTTTTCCTTGCCTCCAGGGCTTTGGCAAGGAGGTGCCTTATTTCTTCAGTCTCCATTTTCCGCTGCTTCCAGCTTGCCTTCCGTCACGATCCGGGAAAGGCCGCAGGCGCCAAGAATATCTTCCTCCGCCTTCCGCATGGCCTTCTTTTCTTCCGGGTCATAATGGTCGTACCCAAGGATATGGAGGAACCCGTGAACCGAAAGGTAGGCCATTTCTCTTTCCTTGCTGTGGCCGAATTCCTTTGCCTGTTCCACGGCCCGGTCCAGGTTGATGACAATGTCCCCCAGTGCCTTTTCTTCTTCCGGCACGTCGTCTTCCCCTTCGTTCAATGCAAAGGAAAGTACGTCCGTAGGGGCGTCCACGTTCCGATAATCCCGGTTCAGCTCATGGATGGTATCGGAATCGCAGATGAGGACGCTGATTTCTGCATCCTCCGGTACTTTCTGGAGTTCGGCCCCCTTGGAAAGGACCATATGAATCAGTTTTTCCAGGTCTTCGCTGTAAAATTTCATGTCGCTGTAGTTAATTGTGATTTCCATGGTCACTGCCTCCGTTTTTGACTTGTTTTCTGGCATCCTCTTCATAGGCATGGATGATGGCGGCCACCAGGTCGTGCCGCACCACATCGTCTTCGCTGAAATGGACATGGCCAATGTCCTTTACGTTCTTCAATACCCGTTCCGCATCGATGAGGCCGCTCTTCACATGGGGCGGCAGGTCGATCTGGGTGACGTCGCCGTTTACCACCATTTTGGACCGGAATCCGAGGCGGGTAAGAAACATCTTGATCTGTTCCACCGTGGTGTTCTGGGCCTCATCGAGGATGACGAAGGATTTTTCCAGGGTCCGGCCCCGCATGTAGGCCAGGGGCGCCACTTCGATCTGCCCTTTCTGCTGGAGCCGGAGAAACTCTTCCGGTCCGAACATGGCCAGAAGCCCGTCGAAAAGGGGCCGCAGGTAGGGGTTCACCTTTTCCTGCATATCCCCGGGAAGAAATCCCAGCTTTTCCCCGGCCTCCACCGCCGGCCGCACCAGAATAATCCGCTGTACATCATGGTTTTTCAGGGCAAACGCCGCCAGTGCCACGGCGAGATACGTTTTCCCTGTACCTGCCGGGCCGATGCCGAAGGTAATGGAGTTCCTTCGTATGGTATCCACATACAGTTTCTGGCCCAACGTCCTTGGGCGGATGGGGGTCCCGTTTTTGGTGAAATTGATGATGTCCCCTTCCAGGTCCTCCAGCACCTGGTCCTTTCCTTCATCCAGAAGGGTCATGACCAGCCGCACCTGCCTTTCGGACAGGCGAATCTGCTCGTGTACCATGTGGCGGAGATGTTCCACCACATGGACCGCTTTTTCGACGGCTCCTTCTTCCCCTTTGATGCGGATCAGGTTGCCCCGTCCCGAAACATCGATGCCATACCTTTCTCCTATGACTGAAAGATAGGAGCTGTCCCTTTCAAAGAGATGGGCCGCTTCCTGCTGGTCCCTGATGACGATTTCTTCTATCCGTTCCGTAGCTGTTAATCCTTTCTGTATTTCTATACATTCCATGCCCCATGGTTTCGGGCATTCATTTCAAAAAATGGCGGACCGCCTTTCCATCGAGATAATCGCAGAGACAGCCCTGGGTCACATTTCTTTCTTCCATGAGCCTGTCGATGCGGTCCTTCACTTCCCACCAGGGAGAGCCGCCGTTCACGGAAAGCGTATTTCCGCCGGATGCCCGGCCCACGATCCGCTGCACCACAATGTCCTTCCGGAGGTACGAGAGAAAAAGAATGGCCCGCTCCATATATTCTTCCATGGACAGCAGTTTCACTTCGCCCTTCTCATACATCCGGGCCAGGGGCGTCCCCTTCACGATATACAGGGAATGGAGCTTCACCTCTGTCACCGGAAGGGCGGAAATAATCTTTGCCGTTTCCACCACATCCAGCCGGTCATCCCAGGGCAGGTCCGCTATCACATGGGTGCACTGTCCGAACCCGTATCGGCCGATGCGAAGAGCGCCGTCGATGTACTCCGCCAGACCGTGGCAACGGTTCAGGATAGAGAGGGTATGGACATTGCTGCTCTGAAGGCCCAGCTCCAGGGTCACATCCTTTCCATACCGAAAAGCGCAGTCCTTTAATATGTCCAGGTACCGTTCATGGATGCAGTCGGGCCTGGTGGACACGTCCACCCCCACCACATCGGGATGGGCCATGGCCTCTTCCACCCAGCTTTTGAAATCAGAAGGGTCGGCGTAGGTATTGGTAAAATTCAGGAAATAGGCGATAAATTTTTTTGCCTTGTACTTCGGTCCCACGTGGGCCATACTCCGATTGAGCTGGCTCGTAATGTCCATGCCCACGGCCTTCGTCTCATAATCGGCGCCGATGGAACCGCAGAAAATGCAGGCCTTTGATGACAGGGTACCATCCCGGTTCGGACAGGTCACGGGAAGGGAAATAGGGATCTTATAGACCTTTTCCCCATATTTCTTTTTCAGATAGTCAGAATAGTTCTGATAACGTTCCATAGTTCTCCTATTGCATGCAATGAACAGTTATTCAATTTAATTATATACCATGGAATCCACCCGTAAAAGAAGAAAGTCCGCCGATGATCCCGCAGCCAGCCTGCTTATGGATAGAGGCACGACCTTTGTGGCGGCTGGCCGCCCCGCGGCGGATATGCATGCCGGCGGATAGAGTCATTCCCACGGAAGCTTCCAGCAGCCAAAAGCCCCCGTTCCTGATGACTCTGCAAACAGGCAGGCTAACCGCCAGGCCCCGGATTTCTTCACCGTAAGGACACAGGCGCTTTACACTTTTCCCCGCTCCCATTACAATGAAGAAAATGACAGGAAAAGAGGAACAGCCATGATACGAATTGCCACTGCCCAATTAGATGTGATTCCCGGAAATATCCGGGAGAACTGGAACCGCATTGAAAAAGAAATCGCCTGGGCCCGGTCCCAGGGAGCGGATATGCTGGTGCTCCCGGAAATGTGCCTCACAGGATATCTCATCGGAGACCTGTGGGACCAGAATGCTTTTCTCCGGGAATGTGAATCCTACAACCGCCGGATCGCATCGGCCGCCAGGGACCTGGTCATCGTATGGGGCAGCTGCGCCGTGGATTGGGAAAAGACCAATGATGACGGAAGGCCCCGGAAGTACAATGCCGCCTTCGCCGCTCAAGGGGGGCATTTCCTTTTCCCCGAAAACAGCAGCCGCCCTTTCACGATAAAGACGCTTCTTCCGAACTACCGCTGTTTCGATGACCGCCGGTACTTCACGTCCCTCCTGCAGCTGGCCCAGGAAGAAGGAAAATCGCCGAAAGACCTGCTTTCCCCTTTCTCCCTTCCCTTGAAAGAAGGAACCCTTCGGACCGGTATCCTCCTCTGCGAAGACAGCTGGGATGAGAACTACCATTTCTCCCCCATGGAAATGCTGGCAGCAAAGGGCATTTCCCTTTTCCTCAATCTGTCCGCTTCTCCCTTCACCCTCGGGAAGAATGATAAACGGCATCGCATGCTCCAGGACTCCCTCTCCCGCCTCCATGTGCCCATGATCTACGTGAACCGGAGAGGCCTTGAGAATAACGGGAAAACCTGCTACACCTACGACGGTATGACCGCCTCCTACGACAGGGATGGAAACCTTCTCGCCGAAGCCCGGCCCTATGAAGATGCTCACTCCCTCTTCTCCTTTTCCTCCGAAGACCGCCGCCCGGAAAGCGTTGCCCCCATGGTTCCCTGCACGGAAGACATGCTCCTTCCCGCCCTCCGCTACGGGGTCCGGAAATTTCTGGAATCCATCGGCCAGGACCGGGTGGTTATCGGCATTTCCGGTGGCATCGATTCTGCCGTAAACGCTGCCCTCTATCGGTCCATCCTCCCGCCGGACAAGGTTCTTCTTGTCAATACGCCTACCCGGTTCAATTCCGAGCTCACGAAGGACCTGGCCGAAGGGCTGGCCCGTAACCTGGGATGCGCCTACCATATCATTCCTATCGGCCATTTCATCGATGAAACCGCAGAGTCCCTGGAAGCCCTCCCCCTCATGGATGGGGATATCCATCTTACGGGGTTCATGAAAGAAAACATGCAGGCCCGGGACCGGAGCAGCCGCATTCTCGCCGCCCTGTCCGCTGCTTTTGGCGGCATCTTCACCTGCAACGCCAACAAGACAGAACTCACCATCGGTTATGGCACCCTCTACGGCGACCTGGCCGGCGCCCTGGCCGCCACGGCGGACCTCTGGAAATACCAGGTCTACCAGCTGGGCCGGGCCCTCAATGGATGGTACGGAAAGGAAATCATTCCGGAAGGTATCTTTACCGTGAAACCCAGCGCCGAGCTCTCTGAAAACCAGGACGTCACCCGGGGTCTCGGGGATCCACTGATTTATGAGTATCACGATTTCCTGCTGAAGAGCTTTGTGGAACCCTGGCAGAGGAATACGCCGGAAGAAATTCTGGGCTGGTACATGGAGGGAACCCTGGAAGAACACATCGGATGTACGGTAAAGGTGAATGACCTTTTCCCGGCCCCCTCTGATTTCATCAAAGACCTGGAAAAATGGTGGCACCTTTTTGCGGGATTCGCCGTGGCCAAGCGCATCCAGGCGCCGCCCCTCATCGCCATCAGCCGCCGGCCCTTCGGGTACGACCTCCGGGAATCCCAGATGGCCCCCTATTACACGGACCGGTATATGGAAATGAAGGAACGCCTCCTCCATGGAAACAGAACCGCTAAAAATACCAGATAACGGCAGCCCTGTCTTTTAACAGAATTCAAAAGCACTGATGAATTCGCAAATCCGATTTCATCAGTGCTTTATCAGTTGTATTCTTTATTTTTTAATGCCCCGCAGGCAGAAGAGGGGCGTCGGATCATACTCCCATTCCCTGGAACGATGGACCTTTTCCCGGATATCCTCTTCCACCGAGCAGCTGCAGAATCCGATTTTCTGCAGCATGCCCAGGTCCCAGAGGGGTCTCCTGTGGGTGCTGATGCGGATAGAATCCTTCAGTTCCTCGCAGGTTTCAATGAGAGAAGCCGCCACCCCGTGATGGGCATTCTTCGCTATGCCGGCGGTGATCCTGAAATCCATGGTGCCGTAATCGGAATCAAAATTCAGCAGGACCCCTCCCCTTTTGAGGACCCTGTACCAGGAGCGGTAGGCTTTTGGCACGTCCGGCAGATTCCATGTCACGTTTCTGGAAATCACGGCATCAAAGCTTTCTTCCCCGAAAGGAAGATCCATCACATCGCCCCTGACAAAGCGGATGGAAACCCCTTCTTTTTGGGCATTCTTTTCTGCCTCTTCAAGCATGGAAGGAGAAAAATCCAGTGCCGTCACCCTGGCTCCGGCCTTTGCCAGGATGATGGCCAGGAAAGCGGGGCCGGTCCCGGCATCCAGAATCCGGAGATCGGGCTTTTTCGGAAGCCTGTCCACCAGGAACTCCTGCCAGCACAATGCGTCATCACTCTCCAGTTCCTTCTGCCGGAGGGCACTGTAGGCCTGGCTTCGCCGGTTCCAGTAATTCCTGTTCTTCTTCTCAAAGTCCTCCATATAATCCCCTCTTTTATCTCCATGTCCTTTCAAATGGGAGATCGCTGAACCCCCTCTTTATGGTCATATAGCTCCATATACATGCATTTGGAAATGCACCCTTTCAGTGGCCTTCGGCGCCAGCTCACCCTACGGGACGGCAAGCAAACGCAATTAGAAGGAATATCAGCGGTCTCTTCAAATGGTACAGGCCCCATATATAAAGAACTCTGAAAAAACGTTTCCGCCTTTTCAGAGTTCTTTGTATACGGTTTTACTGCAGTGCTTCATCAAAAGCCTTTACCACTGCTGCCCTGATGGTATCGTAGTCCATGCCCGGCTTTGCTTCGAACTGCTTTTTCCCGTCAATGAAAAGGCTGGGAACATAGTAATAGTCTTTTCCATAGGGCTTTGCCAGTTCCGGCTGGGTGGTTTCATCGATTTCTTCTACCGGAACGGACTTGTACTTTTCTTCCCCATGCAGTTCTTCGATAGCCTTTCTGGCCTTGGCGCAGTAGGGGCATCCGGGAATCTTTATCATAATAATCTTTTTCATAGGATTTCCTCCTTTAATTAATATATTTATATCTCTAGATGTATTGTACTATGGAAAAACCATTTGCGCAAGAAGAAAGGCCAATTTCAGTTTGTCGAACTGTTGGGGGGCTGGTGGGGATTGGTGGTTATCATGCTTGTGTGTAGAGTCACTCGCACGGGGCTGCTAGCTCCTAGCTGTTAGCGGCTAGGAAAGCTGATTTGCCTGCGGCGCTTTTCCCCCCGACGTTTCCGCCAGTCATTCGTGCCGTAGGCTATCGAGTTTTCCTAGCAGCTAGAAGCCAGGAGCTAGAAGCCCCGCACGAATGACTCTATCCGTAAGCTTCGCTAACAGCTCACCGCAATTTGGCGATGCATCACCGACCACGAAAAAAGTGCAGGTCCTTTCCTGCACTTTTTCTAATCAGTCTTCCTTGAAATAGGGCTTGAAATTCGATTCGTGAATATTCTTTTCCCCATTCCGATTCTGCTTTCTCGGCCGGTTGTCAAAGCGGCGGGACCGTTTGCCATCGAAGTGGCGGCCCCCTTCGTCCTTATTGAACCGCCGTCTGGGGTGGTCCCCATCGAAGTGGCGGCGCTGGCCGTTCCTGCGGCGCTTGAAGTTCGGCATTTCTTCCGTAATCTTTACCGGTGTCACATCGGGCTGCTTGGTCAAAAGCTTAATGGCCGCTGCCACCAGGGAAACGGAGTCCACATCGTTCAGGAGATCCTCCGCGCTTTCCCTGTATTCTTCCAGGCCGCCGCCCTGGGCTGTATCGGAGAGGCTTTCGATGGCTGCCTTCTGGTTGCCTTCAATGACTTCCGCCAGTGTGGGCACGGACCGTCTCTTGATGCGACGGCGGATGACCCGTTCAATGTCACGAAGCTGTCCCATTTCCCGGGAAATGACGAAGGTCACCGCAAGCCCCGTCTTTCCGGCGCGGCCGGTACGGCCTACGCGGTGTACGTAAATTTCCGGGTCCTGAGGCATATCGAAGTTGTAAACATGGGTAACCCCGGAAATATCGAGGCCCCTGGCAGCTACGTCGGTGGCCACAAGGATATCGATGGTGCCTTCCTTGAACTGGCGGACCACCGTATCCCGCTTCGGCTGGGACAGGTCTCCGTGAAGGCCTTCCGCCATGTATCCCCTCTTTTTCAGGGCTTCCGTCACTTCATCGCAGCGCCGTTTCGTGCGGACAAAGACGATGGCCAGTTCCGGGTCCTGCATATCCAGGAGCCGGCAGAGGGCATCGAACTTCTGCCGGTCCGGCAGTTCGATATATTCCTGTTCAATGAGGTCGATGGTCACAGTGGCCGCCTTAATTTTGACCAGTTCCGGATCCTTCAGGAATGTTTCCGCCAGTTCCCGGATCGGTTCGGGCATGGTGGCGGAGAAAAACATGGTCTGCCGTTCTTCCGGAATGGCAGCCAGAATGGTGCGGATATCATCGATGAATCCCATATCCACCATTTCGTCCCCTTCATCGAGGACAAGAATCTGCACATGGGACAGGTCGATGGTACCCCGTTTCATATGGTCCATGAGCCGGCCCGGGGTGGCTACAATAATGTTCGGATGCTTCCGGAGCGCTTTGAACTGCCGTTCAATATCCTGTCCCCCGTAAATGGGCAGGGCATGGACCGGAAGGTACTGGGCCAGATGGTTGATTTCTTCGGCAGACTGGATTGCCAGTTCCCGGGTCGGGGAAAGAACCACCGCCTGGGGTCCCGGCTTCGATGTGTCAATCCGTTCCAGGATGGGAATACCAAAGGCTGCGGTTTTTCCTGTCCCGGTCTGGGCCTGGCCGATCAGGTCCTTTCCGGCCATTGCCACCGGAATCGATGCCTTCTGGATAGGAGTCGGTTCTTCGAATCCCATATCCTCTACGGCCTTCAGTATTTCCGGCACAATACCCAGTTCTTTAAAAGTTTCGTACATGTTTCCTCCTGTATGCGTTCATGGGTACGCGGGGCTTCCCCCTGTGAAAAGCAGGCATAATAATAAAATTCCTATGCACCCTGTGCATCTTCCCGGCATCTTTCACCGGGGCATTAAAAAAGAGAACGCCACAAGCGCCTCTCCCATGATTCAAGATCTATGATTGTCCGTTCTCGCTGGATGCCTGCATATTATTGTAATTATACCATACCGGGATAGAAAATTGGAAATATATAAATAAAAAAATGAAAACTCGGACTATTGCAGTTTGTCGAGCTACTGTGTTCGGCGCAGATGGGTAGAGCCATTCGTGCGGGGGCTTCTAGCTGCTAGCTCCTAGCTTCTAGGAAAGCTGGCCAGCCTACGGCACGAATGACTGACGGAAATATCGGGTGGGTAGCGCCGCAGGCGAATCAGCCTTCCTAGCAGCTAGCCGCTAGTAGCTAGAAGCTCCATGCGAATGACTCTATCCGTAAGCATCGCCCTAACAGCTCGATAAACTGAAATTGGCATTGCGCCATTTACCTCACAATCGTTACGGCTGCCGTTACGTGGTGGAGGATGTACTGGCTCACACTGCCCATGACAATGCTTTCCACAGATCCCCGGCCCCGGCTTCCCATGACGATGAGGTCCGCCTTCTTTTCCTTCCACACGGAAAAGAGGGTCTGCGGCGGCGCTCCGATGCGGACCAGGGTTTCCAATGGCACCGCAGGAGGCACCTTCCTGGCGTATCGGCCAATGAGCTTGTACCCCTCCTCCATGATCTCCGCCGGAACGTAGCCGCTCATGGTGACCCGGTCCAAAGCGTTCATTTTCTCATTCATGTCCACCACATGGACCAGGAGGAGGGACGAATGGTACCGCCCTGCCATGTCCAGGGCAAAGACAAAGGCCCTGTCCGATTCCTCAGAGCCATCCAGGGGAACCATGATTTTTCTGATTTCCATAGAATATTCTCCTTTCCTTCAGGGAAGAACCGATTCCTGGGCTTCTTCCTTTTCAGCCATGGCAGTCTGGTACCTTCTCCTCACGCTTTCAAAGCGGAGGCAGAACACGATGGCAATGGCTGCCAGGTACAGGAAGAAGGCACCGATTTCCTGCATGATATCGCTGAATCCGGCGCCCCGCATGATAATATCCCGGACAAAATGGAATTCCCAGGTCAGGGGGAAGAAATGGGAAAGAATTTTCACCCATTCCGGAATGAAAATCAGGGGGCCCGCCTGGCCGCCCAGGATAAACCCGCCGGGGATGAAGAGGATCATCCGGCTCGATGCGACGCCCGGATTCGCTGCAGTCCATCCAAAGAGGATGCTCATCATGCCCACGCCCCAGATGTAGAAGAACTGGAGAGCCATGAAGAGAAGCATATTTCCTGATATAACCATGTCTCCCCAGACCCGGAGGATGGCCATGCCGAGGAGGAGCGCCGTAAAGAGGCATCCCATATAGGGCAGGATGCGGACCATGAGGTCAAAGGGAGACCCATGATCCATCAGTGCCTCCCACTTATGCTCCAGCTTCAGCCGGGGTACCATACCGATGGTGGCAAAGGTAAAAAACATACTGGAAAAGAAGAAAAGGAATCCTTCTGTCTCCGCATTGCTCGTGCTGCCGCTGGGGTTAAAAAGGAGCCTCGTGCTGATGGAAATGCCGCCGGACTCCCCCTTGTCTTCCGCCGCTTCTGCATTGATGGTACCGGCCAGTTCATTCATGGCGGTCTGGATGTCCGCCGTCAGGGCCACATTGGTATAGTCGCAGTACAGACCGATATTGACGGACTGCCCGGAATATACATCCCGCTCCAGGTCCTTCGGCAGGCAGATCACCGCATAGGCCTTGTCTTCATAGAAGAATTTCTGGGGATCCGAGGGCGTATAAATGATGGAGCTCACCTTCATATGGCGGGAGGAATTGATGGCTTCCACCATTTCCTGGCTGTATCGGGAGTGGTCCAGGTCCACCACCACCACATTCACGTCCCTGGCATAGTTATAGCCGAGAAAAACGGTGAAGAATACGGTAATCACAGAGGCCACCATGAGGGCCACCTTTTCATAGGGCATGCCCCGGCCGGAAAAGAGGAAATGAATCTCATCGACCAGCGAATTCATGGCGGTCCACCTCGATTGTCATGCCCGGAATGACGCCGGGTACCCGATCTATATAGGTCCGGATCTGGAAGGCTGTCAGATCGGCGGAGCTCTTCTCCCTGGACATTTTGAAATCTGCAAACCCCGACGCTCTGGCCGCCAGCCGTACCGTACCGGGGACTTTGATATTTCCGGCCACCGTATGTCCTGTGAGCCGGTCTCCTTCTTTCAGATTGCCCTTTTCCTGCTCATTAATATAAATGTCATAGTAATACCGGTCGCTTTCGAGAAGAATCACCGGTGTATTGGCTGACACCATTTCCCCCTCCTTCGCTATGACCTTCAGAATTTTCCCGCCTTCCGGCGCCCGCAGGACCAGGCGGCCCCGGTTCACTTTCTGCTGGGCCAGCTGGACTTCCAGCTGCTTTTTCTGCTGCTTCAGGGACTCCAGGTCATTGGCCTTGTTATCGGCACTCTGCCGCTCCTGGCTGATGGAAGGAAGGGCAATATCCTCTGTGCTGTCACTGTCCTGTGCCCCGCCGAGAAGCTTATTCAGCAGTTCTTTCTGGGACCGCACATCGGCTTCCGCCACCCGAAGCTGGGCCGTCACATTATCCATTTCCATTTTAGAAATGGCACCGGCATCCATGAGCTGGGCCATACGGTTATAATCGGACAGCTTATTTTCATAGGAAGCCTGGGAAGAGGCGATGACCGCCTTCTGCTGGTCAATCTGCCGATGGGTCTCCACCTCGTCCGTATCGGCTTTCTGGTATGCCACGTCGATGGTGCCGGAGAGAGAAGCGATTTCCGCATCCATCTGGGCAATCTGGGATTCCAGCCGCTGTATGGTAAGATCCGTGTCGGTGCTGTCCATGACCATGAGGATATCTCCCTTTTGCACATGGTCTCCTTCCTTTACATTTTCTTTGAGCAGCCGTCCATTGACAGAATCAAAGGAAACCCGGACCTGTTCTGCCGTCACAATGCCATCCCTTTTTTCCTTCGCCATGGCCACGGCATCGTGTCCCTTATACAGGAGAGCGAGCCCGCACAGGACGATGAGTCCCAGAAACAACAAACCGATCCTCACCGGTTTACTATGAATATCCATGAATTCCTCCATATAATAAGTCGACTAACTAAATGGGCATAAATACCTTTCCCCACAGGCAGTTCTTTGGGGAAAGGTTCCCTATGGGAGCTGTAATAATTTTTAGAACTGTCCTTCTACTCCGGAGCCACCAGTTTCTTCAGGAGCCGGACCAGTTCCTTTTTCTCCGGATCATCCAGTTTCCCAATGACCCGGGAAATCCTCCGGTAATGGGCCGGCAGGATGGCATCCATCTCTTTCCTGCCCTTTTCGGTCAGGTAAATCTTCCGGCTTCTCCCGTCTTCCTCGTCCACCGCTTTTTCTACCTGCCCATCCCGTTCCATGCGGGCCAGCATGACAGAAATAGTGGCCTTTGTGACACCGGCGGCCTTCGCCAGGTCCGATGGCGTCATGCCTTCCCTGTGCTGGTGAAGGATAATCATGACGCAGAGTTTTCCCTGGGACATATGGTATTTCCGCTCCAGGATACCGTCGGTCTCATCCCGGATTTCTTCTGCCGCCTGCATGACGGTGAGCATGGTAATCACATCATCTGCCCGTATTTCAGGAACCATGCGGGCATGGCTTTCCAGTTCTTCCTTCGTAGGAAATAAAAAGTTCTTATACATTATGTTCCTCATCACCGATTTCTTATTAATTAGCAAGCTAACCAAATAGCAACTGCTCCTCCCCCTTTTAGTCAAAGCCAAAAATAAGGAATCGGACAATTGCGGTTTGACGAGCTGTTAGAGTGACGATGATGGTTAGAGTCATTCGTGCGGGGCTTCCAGCTGCTAGCTTCTAGCTGCCAGGAAGACTCGACAGCCTACGGCATGAATGACTGGCGGAAACGTCGGGTGGAAAGCGCCGCAGGCGGATCAGCTTTCCTGGCCGCTAACAGCTGGAAGCTAACAGCCCCCTGCGAGTGACTCTGCACACAAACATGCTAACAGCCAATTCCCAACAGCTCGCAATACTGAAATCGGCTGCCAACACAGGGGTATGGAAAATATTTACAAATATTTTTCAAAATTCCTATTGCATATATATTCGTAAAGTTGTATTATTATTTCAACAAATTTCATACCTGTTTTTTTATTACCCAATTTTATAGGGAATTGTGCATATTTCGAGTTTGCGTGATGCATAATTATTCATCCTTATGAACAGGAATATCCATGAAGGAAAAGAGGTCGTCCCAATGATGTATGAAAATCAGATTAAAGAAAAGGTCACACACATTCTGCCGAAGGTGGTGGCCTGGAGGCGACATTTCCATGAATATCCGGAGCTCTCGGGACAGGAAGTAAAGACTTCCGAATATATACAGCAGGTTTTCAAAGAGCTGGGAATCCCCTGGGAGACAGGATTTTTCCAAAATGCCGTGCTCGGCACTATCAAGGGAAAGTATCCCGGAAAGACGGTAGCCCTCCGGGCAGATATGGATGCCCTGCCGGTGACGGAGCTCACCGGTCTTCCCTTTGCTTCTAAAAATAAAGGGGTCATGCATGCCTGCGGCCACGATGGCCACATGTCCATTCTTCTGGGCGCTGCAGCGGTACTGAATGAATTGAAAGACCAGCTCCATGGCACCGTCAAAATCGTTTTCCAGCCGGCGGAAGAGGAGGCAGCCATCGGCGGCGGCCGCCACATTGCGGCCAGCGGAAAACTGGATGATGTATCTGAAATCTACGGGCTCCATGTATGGCCGGAGCTCCCCACCGGCATGGTGGGACTGAAACCCGGCGCCCTCATGGCTGCTTCTGACCGCTTCTATGTCCACATTAAAGGAAAATCCACCCATGCCGCCCAGCCCCATAACGGCACCGATGCCCTGGTGGCGGCGGCCCACTTCATCATCGATGTGCAGTCCCTGATTTCCCGGGAAATGAACCCCATGGATAATGTGGTCTGCACCATCGGCCTCATGAATGCCGGCACCCGGTATAACGTGGGCGTGGAAGATGCGTACCTGGAGGGAACCTGCCGCACCTACCGGCCAAAGCTCTGGGACAAAATGGAAAAGAGACTGGGCGAAATCCTGCAGGGACTGGATGTCATGTTCCATACCCACTCCGAACTGAACTACGTCAGAGGCCATAGCGCTACCATCAATACACCGGAAAAAATTGCATTCCTCCAAGATGTGGGCAGGGCCTACCTGGGCAGTGAACATATCTGCCAGCCTGAATTCCCGTCCATGTGTGCAGAAGATTTTTCCTCGTACCTGGAGAAATTCCCCGGCGCCTTCCTGTGGCTGGGTACGGGAGACGGAAATACGCCGGCCCTTCACAATGCGTCCTTCGCTATCAATGAATCCATCCTTCCCCTGGGGGTAACCATGGAAGCCGCCGCTGCCATGGAGGCCCTGGCGCGATGAGGTGAGAAGTATACCAATTTCAGTTTGCCCCTCTGTTAGGGCGATGCTTACGGATAGAGTCATTCGTGCGGGGGCTTCTAGCTGCTAGCTCCTGGCTTCTAGGAAAGCTCTACAGCCTGCGGCGCCCCCAACAGCTAACCTCCGTCGCCTGACGGCGCCACCGCCGGGCCACAAATGGAAGGCGTCTTATTGTGCAGTAGAGACGCCAATGTGGGCCCGGCTCGAGGGTCCTCTGCAGGACACCTCGCCTTCCCGAGGAAGGAGGCTGACGGACAGCGGCTCTGCCGCAGTTGGATTCCTAACGACTCTAACCCTAAAACGTGAAAATGACTCTGCACGAGGCTCCTTCCTTGGAAGGCGGAGGTCCTGCAGAGAACCTCCGAGTCGGGCTTAAGTTGGCGCCTTTACTGCACAACAAGGCGCCTTCCTTTTAGTAGCCCGACGCTGCCCACGGGGCTGAGGTTAGCTAATGGGAACTGATGGATCCGGCCCGCAGGGCCTGTCCGCATCTATCTTCTTTCATCTATTTTCTATCGTCTAATAGCCGAACCGCCTGTCATATAAAATATCCGCATCATCCATCGTAAACCCCTCAGCCTGCGGCGCCACCATCAGCTAACCTCCGTCTGCTACGCAGCCACCTCCTTCCCAAGGAAGGAGGCTATTCATTAGCGGCAAAGCCGCTATTGGAATCCTAAAGACTCTACCCCAAAAACTCACCATTGACTCAGCACAAGGCTCCTTCCTCGGGAAGGAGCTGCCCACGTGAGCGCAGGTCCTGCAGAGGACTTGCGAGGCCGGCCCAAGTTGGCGCCGTTACTGCACATTAAAGCGCCTTCCTTTTGGGGCCGGCCATGAGGTTAGCTAATGGAAAGTGCCACAGGCGAATCAGCTTTCCTAGGAGCTAACAGCTAGCAGCTAGAAGCCCTCACACGGACGCACGTCACTTAGTCACACAACACCCGGCCCGCAGGGCCTGTTCCACTCAAGGCTCAAAGCTCAAGGCTCAAGGCCCCATCTGTTCGCATGGCGCTCAGCCATCCCGGTTCCCCTCGACCTCTCTTTCCCAGGTATGCTATAGTATACATATCAGCAAATTGTGACTATTGATAAGAAAAGGGGGAGGACCATGAAATTTACGCTTATTGATCGGAGCACCTGGGACAGGGAGGAGTATTTCCACTACTTTCTTGACGTGGTGCCCTGCCGGTACAATATGACCGATGAAATCGATATCACCCCTATCATGAAGCGCCATGCCCGTCCCTATCCGGCGCTTCTTCATTTTATCGGCACCGTGGAGAACCATCACAAACGGTACCGCATGGCTTTCAATGAAAAGGGGGAGCTGGGGTACTATGATGTGGTCCATCCCACCTATACCGTATTCCATCGGGATGACCATACCTTTTCCGCCCTCTGGACGCCATATTCTGAGAAGTATGAAGATTTCCTCCATGACTTTGAAGAGGACGAGAAGACCTACGGCGACAGGAAGGGGCTCTTTGGAAAACCCGATTTCCCAAAGAACGTATTTCCCGCTTCCGTGGTGCCCTGGATGCAGTTCAAGGCGCTGCACCTGAGCTTTCCGAAGGCCTTCCACAGTCTGATTCCCATGTATACCCTGGGCCGGATCCACCGGAAGCGGAGCCACTACTACATTCCCCTGGCCGTGGAGTTCCACCATGCCGTATGTGACGGGTACCACGGGTCCCGGGTGTTCCACGAGCTGCAGGGGCTCATTAATCGGTGGAAGTAATTTCTGAAAGGCAGACGCAATGAATACGGAAGACATTCTTACTTATCTGGAGGGCAAGGGGCTCCTGTCTCCTCAGGACAGTTTCACTGTCGTAAAAGGGGAGGAAATCCCTTTCCTGTCCCTCACCATGCCCCACCTCCTGGTCATCATCCATCCCACACCGGAGGAGGCAGCTCTCTTTGCCCGCCGGGCGCTGGCCATCTATGAGGATGAAGCGCCGGTGCTGCTCCTGGCCCATGGCAATATCCTCCGCCTTTCGCTGGAGGAATTCAGCCATTACGAGGCAAAGGATGATTTCCTTCTCCTTTTTGACAGCCGGAAGGCGGAAAAGAGGAAGCCCGTTCCCTTTTCTCTTTCGGACCTCAAGGGCACCATGCACACCCTCCTGGCTCCCGGCGGCTGCCCCTGGGACCGGAAGCAGAACCATCGGTCCCTATGCACTTACCTCATCCAGGAAACGGCGGAAGTCATCGATGCCATTGATCATGACGACATGGATAACCTGAAGGAGGAGCTGGGGGATCTTCTGTTCCAGGTGGTTTTCCATGCCACCCTGGCGGAAAAGGAAGGGTATTTCACCATGCAGGACGTGGAGGATGGGGTAAATCGTAAGATGATCCGGCGCCATCCTTTCGTCTTCGATAAAGATACATCTGATAGCTCCGTTTCCACTCCTGAGGGGTGGGAAAAACGTAAAAGAATTGAAAAAAACAGGAAATATCTGCTTTCCGGGGTGCCGAAGTGCTTGCCAAGTCTGCTGTTAGCGTGTATAATTCAAAAGAAAGTTGGTTCCAGCGGACTGCAGGATCTCCTGAATTCCGGAGAGCAGGCAAGATATGAGCGGAATGGTATCCCCCTTTCTTCCTGTTTGAAATCTGACCGTGTGGCGGAGAAAGAAAAGAAGGCAGGCGCACTGCTCTTTGATCTCGTCCGTATCCTCCGGGAAGAGGGGATTGATCCGGAACTGGCGCTCCACCGGTACTCCCTGGATTTCATGGAAAGGTTCCATGGATTCGAGGAGACCCTGGAAAAGGAGGGGCACCGGCTGACGGACACAGAGCCTGAAAAGGCGCTGCAGCTCTGGAAAGAATATGTCTCTACCCATTGACCATTTCCGGCCGGAACCAATGGCGGGATTTCCGCCGATTATTTAAAGGAGGATGTTTAGTTATGAACAAAACAGAACTCGTCGCAGCAGTAGCCCAGGAAGCTGAAATGACAAAGAAAGATGCTGAAAAGGCAGTCAAAGCGGTCCTTGATGTAGTATCTGATGCTCTTGTAAAGGGAGATAAGGTACAGCTCATCGGATTCGGTACTTTCGAAGTCCGTCAGCGTAAAGCCCGCGTAGGACACAATCCGTCCACCCAGGCTGAAATCAAGATCCCCGCTTCCAAGACTCCGGCATTCCGCGTTTCTAAACAGCTGAAAGAAAAAGTAAACGCAAAGAAATCCAAAGCTAAGAAAGCAAAGAAATAAGAAGTGAAAAATAAAGCCTTCCACTTGGTGGAGGGCTTTATTTTTATGCCTGCGGCGGGGCATGGGTGCGAACAGGTGGGGGCATTTCAAGAAGAATTGAGAATTGAGTGAAGAGAATTGAGGTTCAGCGGCTTCGCCACAAAAGCACCTAACCTCCCCTCTTTAGAGGGGAAAAGTAAGCGAACTGGAGTTACAGAAGCGAACATGATTTGAAGGAGCGCCAGCGACGCGCAAATCATCGTGAGTCGCTGATAGCCGTGCTGTAGTGAGCGTAGCGAGCGAAAATCCAGTGAGACACTTTCATCGCGAAGGTGCGAGTCCTGCAGAGGACTCGCAAGCCAGTCGCAAGTTGATCGGCCGGTCAATCAAAGGAAGGCGTCTTAATGTGCAGTAAAGACGCCAATATACGACCAGCTTGCAAGTCCCCTGCGGGACTTGCACACTTTTCCTGCACATAAAAGCGCCTTCCTCTTGTCGACTGGCCGAGATCGGGGGACCGCGTCAGCGGTGGAAGGGTGCCTGATGGTATGGTGCGAGAGGGGCCGGGGATTCCGGTTCATACAGTGGGAGCGACTTCAGTGGGAACCCCCTCCGCCTACGGCATCTCCCCCATAGATGGGGAGGTAAAGACCAGCCTCCGTCGCGCTGACATATCGAAAGCCAGCGGCTAGAAGCTAGGGAAGCGCTGATTAATTCGCAGAGTCAGATTTCATAAGAATTTTTATGCACTGCTTCGTCATAGCTCTCCTTAAATAGCTCGCTATTCGCGTCGAGCTATTCCTCGCATTGCATAAAAATCCAAGAATAAAATCTGACAACGATTTAATCAGTGCTTCCCTAGCAGCCCCGTGCTGATGACTCCATCCGTAAGCATCGAAATCCGCCGCGACGCGGCTGGACCTCAACTCTCAACTCTCAACTCTCAAATCTCAACTCTTTGCCGCAAAGCGGCTATTCTTCCGGCCTCCCGCATACCATCCCTTACCCTTGTATGATATAATTTATCGGTAGAGTACAGAAAAGGGGAAAAGCCATGTCGGACAAGCCACGTAAATTTATCATTTTGACAGCCAGTATAGGGACAGGACACAGCCAGGCAGCCCGGGCTATTGCGGAGTCTATCCAGAAGTCCCATCCCTCCGATTCCGTGAGCGTCCTTGATTTCGTGTCCAATAATCCCCTGTCCATTGATCATATCATCAAGGACAGCTACCTCAAAATGATTGACGTGTTTCCCGCCATGTATGACCATCTGTACAGCGATTCCCAGAGCAGCCGGTTCGGTGTGCTTTCCCAGTACATGCTTTCCATCACTTTCAAGCGGAGAATGAGGAGCCTGGCGGAAACACTGAAGCCCGATGCTTTTATTTTTACCCATCCCTTCCCGGCGGGGGCCGCTGACCTCCTGAAGGCGGATGGCCGCATTTCCATGCCCCTTCTCGGCGTGATTACGGACTTCGATATCCACCAGCTCTGGGTGGACCCCCATCTGGATGCTTTCTGCGTGGCTACGCCGGACCTGAAGGATCTCATGGAAACCTACGATATTCCGGGGGACATGATTCACGTTACCGGCATCCCGGTGCGCCATTCCTTCTACGAACAGGCGGCGCAGAAAAAGCCCTTCGAAAAGGGAACCGTCCTTGTCATGGGCGGCGGCCTGGGACTGGGCAATGTGACAGACAACATAGAGCGCCTGGACGGTGTGGAGGAAATTTCCAAATTCATCGTCATCACGGGAAAAAATATCGACCTTTACGAAAAGGTGGCGGCCCTCTCGGAGCACCTGCACCATCCGGTGGAGCTTCACAGCTATACGAATAAGGTGGCGGAAATCATGGCAAGGAGCGAAATCCTTGTCACAAAGCCCGGCGCTTTGACCTGCACCGAAGCCATGGTCATAGGCCTTCCCATGATCCTCGTGAATACCCTGCCGGGACAGGAACGGGCCAATGCTCTTCACATGAAGCGGCAGGGCTGCGCGGAATGGGTGAAGCGGGGAGAACTGGCGGAAACGGCCCGGAGAATCCTGAAGAACCCGGAGATTCGTGAAAAGATGGCCGCCGCCTGCGGCACCCATCACCCGGACAGTGCGAAAAACGTGGTGGACGTGCTCTATGGGATGGTGGAGTAGGAGAGAGAATTGAGAGTTGAGAGTTGAGGTTCAACCGCTTCGCGGGATTTCCCGCAGGGTGAGCCTGTCAGCGAAGCTGACTGAGGGGTGTATTTGCCGCGGAGCGGCTGTTCTGCTCAAGGCTCAAGGCAAAAGGCTCAAGGCCCCGCCCGTTTGTATGTAAACTATCACCGGGCATCACCCATTCTTTTCTTTCTCCTCCTGATGATGTACAATAAAACAATACGCCCAGTATTGTGATGAATAAAGGAGAGCTTCATGCACGAAATATTAGATTGGATTTATTCCATCATCGTGGCCCTGTTCCTGGCCATGGTGATCCATATTTTTCTCTTCGTTCCCACCAAGGTATCCGGAGAATCCATGTATCCTACCCTGACGAACGGAGAATACCTCATCGTTTCCAAAATCAGCCACGTCATGCGGGAAGTACCGTCCTACGGCGATATCGTCATCATCGACAGCCGCACCCACCGGGAACGGTCCTGGATGGACGACCTGGCGGAACCCCTGGAAAACTATATTGCCATTTTCAACAAGTCTTCCCAGGGACATAACGTCTGGGTAAAGAGAGTCATCGGCAAAGGCGGGGACAAGCTGGAATTCAGGAATGGCCACGTCTACCGGAACGGCGATAAACTGGATGAGCCCTACATCAATGAACCTATGGAATTCTCCATGGATGGCTCCTATACAGTGCCTGACGGCATGGTCTTCGTGATGGGAGATAACCGCAACCACAGCTCCGACAGCCGATTCATCGGCCCGGTACCGGTGGACCACGTCCTTGGACGGGTGGTATTCAAATTCTGATGAGTAAGAAAAGGGGCTGTGAAAAAATGAGAAATCATTTTTATTCACAGCCTCCTTTTTTGTATTCCAGTTAAATATCCATTTATTTTGCTAAAATAGAGTATACTTCCCCCTTTACCCCCAATCTTCTCAGGTATCCTATTTTATGCTGCTCTTCGCATTCTCATTCGTTTATGGTAATGTTTATTCAGATTTTGGCCTATCGCCATGAGGTAAATCTCTACTTTTACAGAATTCGTACCTCTTCTGACGATTCTCTTGTATCCGTGGTCGTTTTTTATGATTCCAAAAGTACCTTCTGACTGGATGGAACGGTTCATTCTGAGCAGGGCTCCCTGAATACTTTCCAGGTTGGCGATGACTTCTTTATGCATGGAAGTCAGTTCCTGATTAATCTGAACTGTCCGGTTTCTTGGTGTCCTTTTACATTTCTCGGCATAAGGGCATCCGCTGCAGTCTTCACACTGGTAAATCTCTTCCTGGCGTCCGTAATGGTTTCCCGGAATCGTTTTTTTATACTGGAACTTGAACGCCCTGCCGAAGGGACAGCGCATGATTCCGTTGGCATCAATTGTAAAATTCTCCGCCCGGAATGGGTTATCCCTGTACTTGGCATCGCTTGTCTGTTTCTTAAACATGGGGAATTTCATGAATTTTTTCATGCCATGCTGTTCGCAGTAGATATAGTTGCTGAATGAGCCATATCCCGCATCTGCCACAGGGTATTTCGGGTAAAAATGATAGGTTTTATGAAACTGTTCCATCAGGGGAATGAAGCAGTCCATATCTGACCGGCACTGGCTGACATCCAGGACAGCGATATATTCATCGGCGATGCCAAACTGTACATTGTATGCAGGAAGAAGCTGGTCATTACCTACATAATCCTTCTTTACCCGCATAAATGTAGCTGAAGGATCAGTCTTTGAGTAACTGTTTCGATTAGGACCGCAGATCCTTATTCTTTCTCCGTATTCCTTCAGTTTATCCGTGTATTTTTTTAGCTTTTCACACATACGCTGTTGTGGAGTCTTGCGATGCCCCGGACCATGGACAAATTCTTTTTCATCCAGTTCCCAGAAGCGTTCAAGAGCCTCCAGCTGTTCTTCCAG
>ERZ772881.1322-NODE-1322-length-22400-cov-4.725129_pt1 | contig 22400 bp, 23 predicted proteins | sample MGYA00580581_ERZ772881 | MGnify/ENA primary metagenome ERZ772881 (study PRJEB29015, sample SAMEA2737668) | human gut metagenome | biome: human gut; feature: human-associated habitat; material: faeces | place: China | collected 2012 ...
TATACCAATGACATGTGGCGCATTGTGGGGTTATGCTTCTTTGGCGACAAGCTGCACTTCGTGGACGAGTCCCACAAGACCTACCGCCTTGATACGCTGAGAGCCTTTCTCGCCGAGAAGGGCATCGCCATCTTCGACACGTGCCTGCGCATTCGCCGTACCACGGGCACAGCAGCCGACAAAGACTTAGAAGTGGTGGAGCGTGCCGATCTCGACGGCATGCTGCGGTCGCTGCCGCGTTGCAGGGGCGTATTGGCAGCTGGCCAGCTTGCTACCAACATCTTCTCCGAACACTATGGCATCGATAACAGGGAAATGAAAAAGATGAAGATGGGAAGCCATATCAACTTCGAGTTTGAGCGCCGGACCATCAGTCTCTACCGCGAGCCAAGCTCAAGCAGGGCTTTCCCCATGAAGGTGGAGGATAAGGCCGCATATTACAGGAGGATGTTCTGCGACCTTGGAATAATTGAATAAGATTTCAGAAATACACAACCATGAAGGATAATCCAACAATTATCGGCATTGCAGGAGGCACGGGTTCCGGCAAGACCACTGTGGTAAAGAAAATCGTGGAGGCGCTGCCCCCTGACTATGTCGCCGTCGTGCCCCTCGACTCCTATTACAACGAGACGACGGGAATGACGGAGGAGGAGCGCAAGGCCATCAACTTTGACCATCCTGACGCCTTCGATTGGAAGCTGCTCATTCACCAGGTCAATGAGCTCAGGCAAGGAGAGGCCATCGAGCAGCCTACTTATTCCTACCTCCTCAGCAACCGCCTGCCCGAGACCATCCACGTGAACCCCAAGCCGGTGATTATCATAGAAGGCATCATGACATTGCTCAACAAGCGCCTGCGCGACATGATGGACTTGAAAATCTTCGTAGACTGCGACTCTGACGAGCGGCTCATCCGCAACATCCAGCGAGACACCATTGACCGCGGCCGCACGGTGTCAATGGTAGTGGACCGCTATCTGAAAGTACTCAAACCCATGCACGAGCAGTTCATTGAGCCTACGAAGCGTTTTGCCGATGTCATCATCCCACAAGGCGGCGAGAACGTCAAGGGCATCGGTATGCTGACCAATTATATCAAGACGCTGGTTCCTCAGGCTTCGCTTCTGTGACTTCCTCTGCCACAGCATCCTGCGTACCGTGGGGCTGTGACATTTGCTTACGGCACTGATGAATCTTGATGGAGTTGATGAGATCGACAACTCCATAGACCATCATGCACCAACCTAAGACAAGCAGTGGCGCGGTGGCAATGAATGAGGGTTTCAACACAGCAACGAGACCGACAAGCAGCACTAAGGTGGGAAAGACCCACCACACAATGCCAATATTAGCAAAACGCCGTGCGACGGTGAGGTTGAAGAACTGTGTGAGCGCCCCTAAGATGAGCATTGCCGCCAAGACATACATGAGACCATTGACAAAGCTGTTGGGGAAGAGGGCCAGTACACCGCCCAGAATGATGCTTCCCAGCCCCACAATGGGAAATGGCGGTGCCGGCACATTGATGAGACGGCCTTGGGCATCGTAAATGTCCATGCTGCTGTCGGTGTTTCTACGCTTGGAAGCAAACCACGACGTGATACTAATGATGCCGCTCACAAGGAAGATAGCACCAACGACAACCGTGATCCACGTCACTGTCTGCTCACGGTATTTGACTAACAACGCGCCGATGGCGATCGCACATACGGCGCGGAAAATGCTACTGCGAAAGGGTTTCATAGTTTATGCTATAGCCTTTTATCAAATTCACTCTTCATATTGCAAAGATAGGCTTTTTTCCCTGAACAATGGACGAAACAATGTTATTTTTTGTAATTTTGCACCTCGATTATAACGATTTGGCAGCATGACTAAATTATATCTTGTGCGCCACGGCGAGACTGTGGCTAATGCCGCCCAGATCCTGCAGGGCTGGCAGGGCGGTGAACTCAATGAGACAGGTAAGGCACAAGCCCGTGAAGTAGCAGGGAAAATGAAAGACGAACCAATTGATGCCTTTGTAGCCAGCGATCTGCACAGAGCTATCCAGACTTGTATCATCATTGCCGCAGCGCACGGAGTGACGAAGGACGACATCACTACTACCCCACTGTTACGCGAACGTGACTGGGGATCGTTCACAGGCAAGTTTATTCCCGACCTGGAGCATACGGAATGGCCCGACGACGTGGAGAGCCTGGAGCATATGAAGAGCCGCGCGCAGAACTTTCTCACCTGGATCAAAACGACCTATCCCGACAAAGTAGTGCTCGCTGTAGGCCACGGCATCATCAACAAAGCCATCCAGAGCGTCTATTTCAAGAAGCTAATGAATGAGATTCAAAAGATGCGCAATGCCGAGATTCGAGTGCTGATGCTCTGAATAGGCCACGAAACGATTGTTATAAAAGGCAGAAGCCCCACATTCTCACGAATGCAAGGCTTCTGTCAGATGCCGTTCTTAATCGCAAAGATTAAGAATCATCTTTTATCATAAAAGTGTATATTATTGTAAGAGAGATTATGCTTTCTTTATGATTACAGCAATGACTTGATGTCGCTCATTGGGCGTTTCTGCTGTGTGCCGTCGGGCATGGTCACCATGAAGTAGTCGTAACGTGACTGTCCGTCTTTATAGGCCATGACGGCAACGCCGCCATCGCGCATCTGCAGGGTGAAGTATCCGTTGCGCTTGCCGTTGACATAGGTGCCGTGCAGTTTCTCCTTGCCGTTCTGATAGTAAGTTGTCACCTCGCCATTGAGCACGGTGTTCTTGTCGTTGCTCAGGTCAACGAAGTTGTATCCGCCTTCAGCACGGAGCTTTCCGTTCATGTAATAGTCCTGGAACACATCTTCTTTGGCGAGACCGTTGCTTTGTGTCTTCAGCAAACGATAATAGGCTGCCTGCCGTGCATCGTTAACGCTCCGCTGGTTGGCGTCATAGTAGATGGTGTCACCCACCACTTTGGCATTCTCACTGACACGGCTGCGTCCAAAACTTACAATTGTCATCAGCAACATGGCTGACATCAAAATGATCTTCTTCATAAGGTTTACTCCTTCCAGATTATAATTGTTTTTCTTTATTTCGGTGCAAAGGTACGCATTTCTTATGTGGTTTGTTCTTTTCCTTAACGTTATTTTATAATTATTTTTCGACATCATTAAACTGTTGGCTCATAGACTTCTTTTCATGCAAAAACAATATTTTGTGCCCTCTTAACTTACAGTTTGTAAAGTCGACATTAGTATCTTTCTCTATATTACCGCTATTCAGCTTACCATTTGTCAGAAACCACAGAGCCTGTTGTGAACGGTCCATAACATCCTTTTGCAGTAGACTTCTCACTTTATAACACTATTGTAAATAAAACTTACCGTATATCATTATTGATATAAATCAATAATAATAAGTTTCATTCTGAAAGTAGCAATTCCTAAAAACCACTAATCTACTATGATTTATACGCAAAAGAGACCTAATTAGGGTTGATAAGTAATGGGCATATAGAGTCTTACTGCCACATTGTTACCATTCATCTTCCCCGGTACAAAGTCCGGCAAACCTTTGATGGTCATGGCAGCATGGCGGTCGAGAACAGGATTGATGGGCTTGAGCACGCACACATCTCGCACTCTCCCATTCTTGTCAACCACAAAGCTCGTGTATTCTTTCACCGTCCCGCTCAATATTACTTCTGGTTTGGATGCATAACTCATGTATTGTTTGAAAGCCTCACTTCCTCCTTTGAAGGTCGGCATCTGTTCCACATTATTATATATAGAGTCTCCATCTATCGTTAATGGCTGTGTAATTGCTTTCGGCACGATGGCCTCGGCCTTCTTCATAAAGAGTCTTTTTCCTTGTCTCGAAAGCGCGTAGGCATATGTATCCAACGACATAGAAGCGGTGTAGATCCTGCTATTGCTGCCAACAAAGGCGCGGACAAGGTAATTGAGGCTTCTACCGTCAACCCAAACGCCCTCAACTTCGCAGCCAGTCATCGTATTGAAGAAATTGTCATCGAGCGGCGCAAACAGATGGTCGTAAAAGTCCTGCGGCTCATTACGGGTGACGACACTGGAACTGATGAGGTCTTTTACATTGGAGAGGGTCCTTCTGGAAAGGTCATAGACCACGACACGCTCTCCTGAAGACGCTTTGTTGCTTGACAACTTACCAGGCTCAACGTTGAGACTGAGATAATAGGCTATCCAGTGATTGGGCTCGTATCCCACTATACGGGCCGTGGCTGTGACATAGCAGAAGCGTCGGTCGTCAGGAATGGTCTTCATCATACTGCTCACAGGTGCACCGTAACTTTGATGGAGAGTTGCCAGCAACGAGTCATAGTCTGCGGTCGCGATGCCGGTTAGCTCGCTGCTGATGTAGCGTTTGAGTTCGGGAACATTACTGAATCCGGCAACCTCAGGCCATTCAATATCATAATCTACAACATTGTAATCAGAGTCCTTCTGCAAGAAAAGGTGCTCCTTCTCATATCTGACGCTATACGATACCACCCTGGTGTCTACGGTCTGTGCCTTTCCTGCGAGAAGCGGTAGAAAGAGGACAGCGATAGTTAGAATCTTTTTCATTGCCTCGAAGCGATTAATTCAAGTATAGAGTCCGCCGTTGACGTTGATGACTTCTCCCGTGATGTAGGAGGCTGCAGGTGAGACCAGAAAAGCCACCACTTCAGCAATCTCCTCGGGTTTAGCAAAACGCCGCATGGGGATCTGTCTTTTCAGCTCGTCTTCATTAAGGTCACAGGTCATGTCCGTTTCCACAAAGCCAGGCGCTACGGCGTTGACCGTGATGTTTCGCGGTGCCACTTCAATGGCGAGCGCCTTTGTGGCACCTATCAGACCGGCCTTGGCGGCACTGTAGTTGGCTTGTCCGGATAGTCCCTTGACCCCTGAGAGCGATGCCATATTCACGATTCTGCCTCCGCGGTGCCGTGGCATCATGTGTTTAAGCACGCGGCGGGTGAGATAAAAGAAACCGTTGAGGGTCGTGTCGACTACACTGTGCCATTCTTCATCGCTCATCATGAACATCACACTGTCGTGGCGAATGCCGGCGTTGTTGACGAGAACGGAGATCCAATCGTCAGGGTGTGCGGCCTCCCAGGCATCCATGGCCCTATCGACTTCAGCCTCATTGGCTACGTCGAAAGCTAAGAGTTCGGCAGGTGTACCAGTAGCTTCCACGAGTCTTTTCACCTCCAAGGCTTTTGCTTCATTGGTACGATAATTGATGATAACGGGCTGTCCCGTCTTTGCCAGGAGCAGGGCAATGGCTCTCCCAATGCCCCGCGATGCCCCTGTGACAAGTGTATATTTCATTTATATGAATTTAGAATCAAAATCATTCAGGTTCTTGATGCCCGATGGCGGGATCGTCTTCGATGGACACGAGGGCAGACACGATGCATGTAGCCGTCACCGCGACAAGTGTCAGAAAGAAGAATCGACGATATCCGAGTATTTCCTCCAGTCCGCCGGCGACGAGTCCAGGGAGCATCAACGAAAGAGTCATCAACGCTGAGGCAATGGCATAGTGAGAAGTACGGAACTCACCGCGGTTATAATAGATGAGGAACATCATATACGCCGTGAGCCCGAATCCTGTTCCCAACTGTTCGATGAATACGGCCGCAGAGATCAGCGCCAGGCTCTGTGGCAATAAATAAGCCAAAACCAAGTAGATAAAGGGAGGCAACGCATAGGCAACGACCATGGGCGGTATCCATCGTCTGAGCCCGCCTCGGCTGATAACGATGCCCCCTGCAATGGACCCGATGATGACGCCAACCATTCCGACAGTGCCCTGAACAAGTCCATACTCTTGCGGCGCTAAGCCAAGACCGCCGTTGTGGGTAGCATCGATGAGGAAGAGAGGGCTCACCTTGGACAGCAATGCCTCAGGCAGGCGGAAAAGCAGGATGAAACACAGTGCCACTACGATGTGAGGCTTGCGAAGGAAGGTGCGGAAGGTGAGGGCAAAGCCGCTCAGAATGGAATGCGCACTGACGTAGGGATGCTGCTTGTCGTTATGGGCGCGGGGCAAAGTCTGACAGTGCCAGAGCCAGAGAGCTAAGAAGACGCCGGCAAGTCCATAAAAGGTGAGGCTCCAGGAATAACTGATGGAGCCTCTGAAGACAACCTGCAGGTTGCCGGCCACCATCACCAGCACGCCTTGACCGAAGATAGTAGCCAGTCGGTCAGCCATTTGCCGGATGCCCATGAACCATGCCTGCTGACGCTCATTGAGGGCTAAAAGGTAAAAGCCGTCGGCAGCGACGCAATGGGATGCGCCCGTGAAGGCAGCCACCCAAAAGAAGAACAGGGTGCCCTGAAACCAGAATGACGCCGGGATAGTGAAGGCGACGCCTCCGAAAGCGGCGCCAAGCAGTATCTCCGTAAGCTGCACCCACCACCGTTTTGTCTTGATGAGGTCGATAAAAGGGCTCCAGACAGGCTTGAGTACCCAAGGAAGGTACAGCCATGAGGTGTAAAAGGTGATGGCTGAATTGGAGAGTCCCATCTGCTTGTAAAAGATAAGCGAGACCACCATGACGGCAACGGGGGGCAGACCATCGGCAAACGATAGTGAGGGCACCCAAAGCCAAGGACTTCGACGCTTGTTTCCGGATGTGTTTATATGATGGTTGACGTTTACCATGCCGTTTCTATTTTTGTGTTAGGGTAATAGTGCCGGAGAATATCATCGTAGGCGTATCCCTTGTCACCCATCACGGCAGCACCTATCTGGCACAGTCCTACACCGTGTCCCCATCCTGCGCCATCCAGCCGGAAGCCTGAGGGAATGGTCTTGCCGTCACGTAGAGAGCCGGAGACCGTCGTTACGACAAACGCGGAACTCAGCAGATGGCTCTCTGAGAGTATTCGTCTAATCTCCAATTCCTTGCCTACAATGACAGACTGACGGGTGCCTATTATCTCCAACTCGTAAATGCGCCCGCTTTTTCCGCGCTTCAGAGGAATGATCTGAAGGATGTCACCCAAGTCCATATCGAGTTTCTTTCTGATGAGAGCCGACAGCTCCTGTTGCGTGTAGACTACGTGCCAGCGATAAAAGTCGGTTGTCTCCTGGTCATAACCGTTGAGTACCTGCCCAAGGATGTGCTTGTCCTGGGTATTGCAGAAGCTCTCAGGCGAAGAGAGAATCCATTTTCTTGCATTGTCTTCATTGGTGAGATCGGGGATCTTTTCCGAAGGCGTGTCGCCGAGGGCCCGCAGATAGGGCTTAGGCCTGTCGTCCCAACAATACTGATATTCTTCCAGTGCGCCACCACAACATTTTGAGAAACGGGTATCGCATATCTCTCCATTGAACACCAGAATCTGCCCATGAGTGCGGTCAATGGCTTCCTTGACGTGGGGCGATGTCGCTTTCGTGATACCCTGATAGCGCTGGCAATGGTCGTCGGCACAAACGTCAAAAAGCGTATGGTTAGTGTGGTCATACCATTTGATGATACGCTTTGTCGCTGCCTCTGCCACACGGCTGGGGGCTGTCTGGCTGGCAGAAACGGACACGTTCGTGGCCTTTGCAGGATTCCCATGTATCTGTGCCAACAGCCATGACCGCGAGATCACGGCATGTGCCATAAGGAGTGGTAGGTTGGATGTGGCGCTCATCTCGCTGGAGATGACACTTTCCAGGTATTGCTCCACCTGAATTATATTGACGGCCCAAAGCTTTCCTTTGTCGGCGATCAACTTCAGCGCGCCGCGAAAAGTCTGTGTCTCTTTCCGCTCCCAATGGAAGTTCACACCGATGGTAACGTCATGGAGAGAGAAGGAGGACTCCTCGTTGGCAGGCGAGAAAAGCAAGCATGTATAAGCTTCTCCGTTGAGATGGATGAGCCCGTGCGCCACAATCGCCTCAAGATCTCCCGTCATGGGAGTGCCATTGAGCGTGTAGGGACCGTTAAGACTGAAGCTTATCGTGTGCCCGCCGACTATTCCCACGTGAACGACAGGCTCTGTCAAAGGATTGGGCTTATGTAAGACTGCATTTGACATGAAAGGCAAGATGAACGAAATGTGTTTCATGCAAAGGTAGCTATTTTTATGCTACACATTACTAATAATGTCCTAAAAAAACTTGAAAACGCTTTTCTTATCTCAAAAGATTGCTCTTTTTTTGCTGAACAGATGGATAATTGCTAAATTTGCATCGGTTATCTGCCATTTTTAGTGAATAATCATCATTTAATAATCTTTATCTTTTTTATATAGAACCATGCTGAAATCTACTCTTCTCCTTTCCGTGGCATTGGCGGGAAGCCTTCATGTAAACGGTCAGAAAGCTCCGGCTCCTCTTGCCCCTTTGCCTACACCGGCTCAAGTAGAGCAAATGAAAATGGAGACCTATGCTTTTATTCATTTCACCACCAACACGTTTCTGAACCTTGAATGGGGCTATGGCGACGCTGCTCCTTCGGTGTTCAATCCCGACACACTCGATTGCGGGCAGTGGGTCAAAACGCTTCTCCAAGGTGGTCTGAAGGGTATCATCTTCACCGCCAAGCACCATGACGGCTTCTGTTTGTGGCCCACCAAATACACGGATTATTCCATCTCGGCCTCCCCCTACCGTCATGGCAAGGGCGACGCTGTGGGCGAACTGGCAGCCGAGTGCCGCAAGCAGGGGATGGAGTTCGGCGTTTATCTCTCACCGTGGGACCGCCACCAAGCCAGCTATGGCACGCCGGAATACGTTGATTATTATAAGAAGCAGCTCAGAGAGCTCCTCACGCAATACGGTCCCTTCTTTGAAGTATGGTTCGACGGTGCCAATGGCGGCGACGGCTATTATGGTGGCGCACGGGAGAAGCGCACGATAGACAAGATCCATTATTACAATTTCCCAGCACTTTTCAAGATGCTGAATGACGCCAACCCCAACTGCATCATTCACACCGATGGCGGTCCTGGAAGCCGGTGGATCGGCAACGAGAATGGCGTGGCGGGAGAGACTGACTGGGCCTTCCTCACCGACAAGCACATGATTCCTGCCGGAGTTGAAGATCATGAGCGTGTGTTGGGACAAGGCGATGCCGACGGCTCTCACTGGGTGCACGGCGAGGCTGACGTGTCCATCCGGCGGCCCAATTGGTTTTGGAGTACCACCAATGACAACCTGGTATTGTCGCCTGAACAGCTTGTCGACCTTTATTTCAAGAGCGTGGGCCGCAATGCCACGCTGTTGCTGAATGTACCGGTCAACATCCATGGAAAAATCGCGAAGAAGGACTCTTTGGCTCTTGTCGGCTACCGCGAGATTATCGACAAGACCTTTGCTGTCAACCTCCTGACGAAGGCAAAGGTTACCGCAAGCACGACTCGTGGCAAAGCATTCAGACCGGCCAACGTGGTAGACGGGAAGTACGATTCATACTGGGCCACGGGCGATGGCGTCAACAAGGGCTCCCTGACCTTCCGTTTACGGCAGCCGCAGACCTTCAATTGCCTCATGCTTCAAGAGTATATTCCCCTGGGCCAGCGCGTGAAACGCTTCAGTGTGGAATATCTTGACCGCAGTGGTAAATGGCAGACCATCAACGCGGGCCAGACCACAACGGTGGGCTATAAGCGGTTGCTCAGGTTCCACCCCGTCAGCACCTCGCAAGTGCGTGTCAAGTTCCTGGACGCGCGCGGCCCGTTGTGTATCAATGCTGTGGGTGCTTACCGTCTGCCCATCAACAAGAATTAATTAATCGACATTTTATTATACTTTCAATAACACTTTTGCGACATTTTTCAGCGAAAGCGGGGAAAAAGTTTGTAACTTTGCACATGTAACACCGTACATATTGTACTTACATGGACAAGAAGATACTTTTAGGCCTGACGCTTGACGAGCTGAAAGATGTTGCAAAAAGTCTTGGCATGCCCGCCTTTACGGGTTCTCAGATTGCCAAATGGCTCTACGAGCGACACGTAGCCTCCATCGATGAGATGACCAATCTGTCCAAGCAGAACCGTCAGCTCCTCTCCGAACAATATGATATAGGCTGCATGGTACCCATTGACGCGCAGCGGTCGAAAGACGGTACCGTCAAATACCTTTTCCCTGTGCGGACAACAGACGGCGACATGGTGCGCCAACGGTTTGTCGAGACGGTCTATATCCCCGAGGAAGGCGGTCATGCCACTCTTTGTGTCTCATGCGAGGTGGGATGCAAAATGAACTGTCTTTTCTGCCAGACAGGGAAGCAGGGATTTCATGGCTACCTCACCACAGCCGACATTCTCAACCAGATTTACAGTTTGCCTGAAGCGGGCAACCTCACCAATATCGTTTACATGGGGCAGGGAGAGCCGATGGACAACCTCGACAACGTGTTGCGCTCCACGCAGATTCTCACTGCACCTTATGGGTGGGCATGGAGCCCGAAGCGCATCACGGTGAGTTCTGTGGGCCTCAAGGACAAGTTGAAACGTTTCCTCGAAGAGAGCAATTGCCAGGTCGCCATCAGTCTGCACTCTCCGCTGCATGAGCAGCGCGAACAGCTCATGCCGGCCGAGAAAGGCATGGCTATCAGTGAGGTGGTGGACCTGTTGCACAACTACGACTTCGCCCACCAGCGGCGACTCACCTTCGAATACATTGTTTTCGGGGGCCTCAATGACAGCAAAGCCCATGCCGAGGCTATCTGTAGGCTGCTGAAAGGGCTGGATTGCCACATCAATCTCATTCGTTTCCATCAGATCCCCAATGTCCCTTTGCGCGGGGCCACTGAAGAGAAGATGCTGTCGTTCAGGGATTATCTCACGGCGCATGGGCTTTACTGTACCATCCGTGCGAGTCGGGGCGAGGACATCGAGGCTGCCTGCGGGCTGCTGAGCACAAAGCGCTTTGATGCGCTGCGTTGACGCCTTGCCGTGGCCGTGCCTTAGTGGCGGCCACCATCTGCAAAAAGCAATGAATGGTATGACAATACGTGATGCGATACTTAAGGGTTGGCGGCCGGCATACAGGCATGTCCACAGCACAGTCGTGTTGTGCATCCTCTTGCTCTGCTCTTCCTGCGGCCGCAATGGCAGCATGCTGCCTCCCTCGGGTGGCAAGCTCTTTGAGACGCTCCTCGTGGGCGACAGCGGCGGCATCATCAGCAGCGCTCTGCAGACCGACGTGCCGGGACTGCCGCAGAGCGAGCCACAGTGGGACGTGTCGTCAGTCCGTGCTTCGGCTTTCGACGCATCACTGAAGGTAGCGCGCAACATCGTTGTCGTGAAGACTTCACCGGCGTTGTACAGCAGCGTGCGGGTGCGTTATGAGCGCAACGTGTGGGCGGATCCACAGCTGGTAGTTACCGTCACGGCACCGACAGCGAGGATGATCGGCGACAGCATCAGCAGCGTGGCACCGACCCTGCTGCGCCTGCTTGGCAGGGCAGAGATGAGGAGGGCCTTGTCCTTGCTTCGGACACATCGCAATGTGAAAGCGGAGCGAATGGTGGACAGCATGTTCCACATCCGCATGTGGATACCATTGGATATGACAGCATGCCGGAAAGGAAAGGACTTCCTCTGGCTGAGCAACAACTCGCCAACGGTCATGAACAACCTCGTCGTCTATCGTACGCCATCCCGGGCCGACTTCATCGCATGCCGCGACAGTGCCTTGGGCAGGAACATCAAGGGTGAGACGGATCGCATGCAGATGACAACGGTAGCCCCGACCGTGATGCAGAACAAAGGTGCCACGTTCTTCCGTGGACTGTGGGAGATGGAGGGCGACAACATGGGCGGTCCATTCGTCAGCAGGCGGGTGCCGGAAGCTCACGGCAAGGGCAATGTCATCCTGGAAGGCTTCGTCTTTGCCCCGGCAAAAAACAAGCGCAATGCCATCCGGCAATTAGAGGCGGCCCTGTATTCGGCCAATAGAAAAGAAACAAAAAGGAATAAGTAAATCATCATAAGATTCAACAATAAACACCCATGGACAATAAGAAAATACGTGTGGCATTAACCCACGGCGACACCAACGGCATAGGCTACGAGCTCATCTTCAAGGCTTTCGAGTCTTCGATGATGTTTGACATCTGTACACCTGTCATCTATGGTTCACCCAAGATAGCTACTTATCATTGCGACGCGCTTGGCATCGACAAGAAAACGTTCAGCATCATCTCCAACGCTTCCGAAGCCAAAGACAACCGCATCAACCTTCTCATGGCATTTAACGAGGACATCAAGGTCGACCTCGGCATGCCGTCACAGGACGCGAGCCGTGCAGCCATCAAAAGCCTTGACCGTGCCATCACCGACTATAAGGAAGGCCTTTTCGACGTCCTCGTCACCGCACCAGTGGAGGAAGACAACATGCATGTTGACGGGTTCAACTTTCCCTGCAATGAGAGATTCATTGAGAGCTGCGCCTCCGGCAACAAGAAAGGCCTTGACATCCTGGTGAGCAACTCCCTGCGCCTGTCATCTCTCACGGGCGACATCGCCCTGCGCGACGTCCCTGCAGCCATCACGACGGCATGCGTCATAGAGAAAGTGGCCATGCTCTACACCGCCCTGCGCCGCGATTTCTGCATTGAGAGCCCGCGCATTGCCGTGCTGGCGCTCAATCCCAACGACTCAGAGGCCCACCCAGGAAAGGAAGAGCAAGAGATCATCACGCCGGCATTGCAGAAGCTTTCCGACACAGGCGTCTGTGTCTTCGGCCCTTATCAGAGTGAACGGTTCTTTGCCAATGGCGACTTCATGGCCTTCGATGCCGTCCTCTCCATGTATGAAGACCAGGGACGCGCGCCCCTGAAGGCTCTCAACCCTGACGGCAACGTGCATTACTTAGCAGGACTTCCCATCATCAGCACGTCACCCGATGTCACCCCACGATACGACATTGCAGGAAAAGGAAAGGCCGATGCACAGGCTATGAGAAACGCCATCTACCTCGCCGTGGACTGTTTCCGGAGACGCACTGCCTTTGATGCGCCTTACGCCAACCCCTTGCAGAAGATCTATAAGGAGCGCAAGGACGAGAGCGAGAAAGTGAGATTTGCCATCCCCAAGAAGCGGGCACCTCACAAGGACGCGGATAAGAGAGAGGAGAATGACAGCAGCGCACAGTCTGCCGCCACTACGCATACAGAAACGACAGCGTGAAGAAAAAATACCAGAACGCGTTTTTCATCTTCGGCGTCGTAGTACTCGCCGTCATGGTGACGCAGCTCGATTTCGCCCAGGTGTGGCAGGGATTGAGCCATGCCGGCTACTGGTTTCTCGTCGTCATGGCACTGTGGGCGGCACTGTATGTGCTCAACACCGCCTCCTGGTTCATGATTATCAAAGGTGTGTGTCAGCATTCTGATGACAGTCTTCCCAAGGTCAATGCCCGTCACCCTGTCTCCCTGCTGTGGCTCTACAAAGTGACGGTGTCCGGCTTCGCGCTCAACTATGCCACCCCTGGCGGCCTCATGGGTGGCGAGCCTTACCGCATCATGGAGCTTGCACCGAAGATAGGCACCGAGCGCGCTTCCTCATCGGTCATCCTCTACGCCATGACCCACATCTTCAGCCATTTCTGGTTTTGGCTGCTCTCTCTGTTGCTGCTCTTAGTCACCCATCCGATAGGCGTGGCGCTGTGGCCTCTGGTGGCGGCTACGGCGGTTTTCTGTGGGTTAGGCATCTGGTTTTTCATGACGGGCTACCGCAAGGGAATGGCCAACAGGCTGATGAACTTTCTCCGGCATATCCCTTTCGTCAGCCGCTGGGCACGCCCGTTTATCGACCGGCACAGGACACAGCTCGACACCATCGACCAGCAGATAGCGGCCCTGCACCGGCAGACACCTGTCTTTTTCGTATCCTCCGTACTCCTGGAACTCGCTTGCCGCGTGCTCTCGGCATTGGAGATTTTCTTCATCCTGCTGGTTCTCATGCCCTCGCCAAGCTTCCCCGACTGCGTCCTCATCCTTGCCTTTACCTCTCTTTTTGCCAATCTTCTCTTCTTTCTTCCTCTACAGCTTGGCGGCCGTGAAGGCGGTTTCCTCATGTCGTCCACAGCACTGGGGCTGTCGGCCTCCGCCGGCATCTTCGTGGCACTCATCGTGCGTCTCCGCGAGTTGTTGTGGGTCGGCATTGGCCTGTTGCTCATCAAGATTGAGAAAAAAGAGGCAAAGCCACAGCCATAGCTCCCGATGGCTTTCCGAAGCTCCATGGGAGAGAAAACGGCTCTGTGTCACGCTCCACAATCCTGACTATATTGCCAGCTTCGCGATGACGGCATAAAGGCGTTGCGTCTACACCGTAAAGGCAATGCGATTACAGCGTAAAGGCAATGCGTCTACGGTGTAAAGGCAATGCGATTACACTGTAAAGGCATCTGGACACCTTAAGACTTTACACGATCGCCTCAACCCTTAATCGTTGTATCCTCGCTTTCCTCGCTTTTCTGAAAAGGACAAAAAATAATCTGTCAGAATTGCAGCCGTTACGGAAAAAAGATGTAATTTTGTCACCCAATGAACACAACAGAACTGCAAAGAATCAAACAACGCTATAACATCGTGGGTAACTGCGAGGAGCTGAACCATGCCCTTGACGTGGCACTGCAGGTGGCACCAACCGACCTGAGCGTGCTCATCGTCGGTGAGAGCGGCGTGGGTAAGGAGATCATCCCGCGTGTCATCCACGACAATTCGCCCCGGCGAAGGGAGAAATACTTTGCCATCAACTGCGGCTCCATCCCTGAGGGCACCATTGACAGTGAGCTCTTCGGCCACGAGAAAGGCGCTTATACGGGGGCTATCGGTGAGGCCGACGGCTATTTTGGTGTCGCCAACAAAGGCACGATCTTCCTCGACGAAGTGGGTGAGCTGCCCATGGCCACACAGGCCAGGCTGCTCCGTGTCTTAGAGACAGGCGAGTATATCCGTGTGGGAGGCCAGGAAATCCGGAAGACCGATGTGCGCATCGTGGCGGCAACGAATGTCAACATGCGCAAGGCCATCTCGGAGGGGCGCTTCCGTGAGGATCTCTATTACCGCCTCAACACCATCCCTATCCAGATGCCGCCGCTGCGGGCCCGTGGTGAAGACATTCTGTTGCTCTTCCGCCTCTTCGCCATGCAGATGGCAGAGAAATACCGGTTGCCAAAGATCACGCTCAGCGATGACGCCAAACAGCTCATGCTGCGATATAAATGGCCGGGCAACGTCAGGCAGCTGAAGAATATTACTGAGCAAATGTCGGTGCTCTCCGAGAGACGTGAGATCAGCGCCGAAGACCTCAAGCGTTTCATCCCCGAAGATCCTGACTCTACAGAGCTTGCCACTATCAATAAACCCGGGCAGCACTCGTATGAGAGTGAGCGCGAGATTCTCTATAAAATCCTTTACGAGTTGCGTGGCAATATCTCCGACCTGCGGCGCGACCTCACAGGGATGCGCAAGCAGATTGATGAGGAGCGCGAGCTCAGGCAGGCGGGCATTAACCACGGCATGATAGGCGAAGAACCGCATATGCCGGCTGTCGTGGGCAGCAACTATGCTCAGAGCCGTCCATTCGACCAAACGTCGGCAATGGATGCTGTGGCGGAGGAAATCAAGGCCGAAGAGCCGGAGAGCCTCAACCTCAACGACCTCAGCCGGCAGATGCTTGAAAAGGCATTGGAGAGAAACAATGGCAACAGAAAGAAAGCGGCGCAGGAGCTTGGCATCTCCGACCGAACACTGTACAGAAGAATTAAACAATATGGCCTCGATAAGAAAGATTAACGTCTCTGTGCTCCTCATGCTCACCATTGCCCTGTTCACGGCATGCAGCGTGAAGTACGGCTTCAACGGAGCCAGCATCGACTATACGAAGACAAAGACCATCCAGATTGCCGATTTCCCTATCCGCTCCAGCTACGTGTGGGGACCGATGGGGCCGATGTTCAACAATGAGCTCAAGGATGTCTTTGCCAATCATACGCGTCTGCGGCAAGTTAAGCGCAATGGTGATCTTGTCATAGAGGGCGAGATCACCCAGTACTCACAGCGCAACAAGGCGGTGTCGAGCGAGGGCTACTCTGCCCAGACCGAACTGTCCATGACCGTCAACGTACGATTTACCAATAATATCAACCACAAGGAAGACTTTGAGAAACAGTTCACCTCCACCAAGACCTATGAAACCACGCAGAGCCTGGCCAGTGTGCAAGAGGAACTCGTCACGCAGATGGTCAAAGACCTCACTGATCAAATATTCAACGCAACGGTTGCCAACTGGTAATCCTCCCCACTATCGGCAAGAATGGATATAGCGTATCTCATACATCACCCTGAACAACTCGACCGCGACACGCTCTATGAGCTTCGCGGACTATTGGCGTTGTACCCTTATTTCCAGTCGGCAAGACTGCTCCTCTTGCAGAACCTCTTTCTCCTGCACGACCCGACCTTCAATGAGGAATTGCGACAGGCGGCACTCTACATCACCGACCGCCGCGTGATTTTCGACTTAGTGGAAGCCGGACACTATCAGCTACCGAAAGCGCGGAAGGAGCCAAAGGCTGCGGATACGGATAAATTGCCGCACGAAGACCGGACCATCTCGCTCATCGACGACTTTCTCGACTCCATCCCAGAAGAAGACCGTCCCGACAAGCAGAAGCGGAAACGGAAGCCCACACCTGCAGACGCCGCTATCGATTACGTCTCCTATCTCCTCGAAACAGAAGATGAGGAGGAGCGGAATGAGGAGAGAAGAGCTCCGCAGATGAAAGGGCAAAGCCTGATAGATGACTTTATCAACCATGAGAATGGTAAAATAAAACTCAAGGAAGAACCGGAGTATAAACCCATCATAGAAGAAGATAACGCTGAGACGGGAAACCATGAAGGCGAGAGCTATTTTACGGAGACTTTGGCCAAGATCTATATCAAACAAGGCAGATATGAGAAGGCTTTAGAAATTATTCAACGATTAAATTTGAATTATCCGAAAAAAAATACTTACTTTGCAGACCAAATACGTTTCCTTGAGAAACTTATACTCAATGACAAAAATAAAAAACAATAATAAGTAAAGAAAAATGTACACATTATTTATCGTACTCATTGTACTGGTATCTCTACTGATGATCTTCATCGTGCTCATCCAGGAGTCGAAAGGTGGAGGTCTTGCCAGTAATTTCTCGTCTACCAACGCAATCATGGGCGTGCGTAAGACCACCGACTTCATCGAAAAGGCCACATGGGGGCTTGCTGCTGCGATGGTGGTTTTCAGCATTGTCTGTGCCTATACGGCTCCACAGGCTGCGACCAGCGAGAGCGTGCTTGAGCGCTCTGCCACTAAGACGCAGTCCACTAATGCGGCCAACACGCAGGGCTTCGGCGCCGGTCAGGCTCCCGCGCAGGGCCAGCAAGGTCAGCAGACTCCCGCGCAGGAAGCACAGAAGGCACCGACAGTACCGGCTGCTCCTGCTAAATAATCAATATATTTTTAAGAAACAGAAAAGAGGATATCCCGTGAGGGTATCCCTTTTGCGTTTCCATTGAGACAGCATGCAGAGCCGGTCGTCATACGAAGACTTATTCAAGCGTACCTATCCGAAACTCTTCTTTTACGTTAAAGGCATTGTAGGAAACGATGCCGATGCTGAAGATGCGGTAGAAGAAGTGTTTGCTGACCTTTGGCGCAGACGCGATGATGTGGAGTGGTGCGACAAACTGGAAGCCTACCTCTATCGGGCTGTCCTCTCACGGGCCATCAACATCTTGCGCAAGGCGAACCATAGTGAGGAGCAGCTGTCCTTGCTCATTGCCATCAACGACCGGCGAATGGCCTATCTGGAGAGTGAATGGGGCAACCCACAGCATGATGTCGAGATGGCTGACATTCGCCAGGCCATCGAAAAGGCTGTCATGGAGCTTCCTGAGAGGTGCCGGCAGGTGTTCCAAATGAGTTATATCGACGGCCTGGGCCATCAGGAGATCGCGGGGAAGTTAGGGATCTCTGTGCGCACAGTGGAGGTACATATTTATAATGCCCTTCGCATGCTGCGTAAAAAGCTGGACGGAAAGAGAAACTTATTGAGCATTATTTTGTGTTGCTTATAAGTAGTTAGACGCTCTCAGTTGTTTTAGAATTATACGGACAAGCCATATCATCATCACCGCAATTCAAAGAGTTGTGATATTATCATGGAGTTGAACGATGAAATACTGATCAGATTCCTCAACGGAGCATGCGACACGGAGGAGCTTCAAGCAGTGACCGACTGGTTGGCTGCAGACTTGTCCCATGCCTATGCGCTGTTCCATCTGGAGTCAGTTTACCGCTCTGCGGAAGCCTCTACCATGAGCTCCCGCGAGGTATCGCTACGTCTCCGCTCTCTGATGCGGCGCCTTGAGGCAGAAGACTTGAGAAAGCAACGCGCCATCACCCGCCGTCGTTGGTGGCGTTGGGCGGCTGTCGTGGCCGGAGTTATCTTCTTAGGTGCCTTGGGCTTTTGGCTTTCAGGTTCTAACAGTCCACTTCATGCGTCCGATATGCTTATCGCCAGAACAACTGGTGACAAGCCACGTGTCGTCCGTTTGGCAGACGGCAGCGCTGTATGGCTCAAGGCCGGTTCCGAATTGCGATACCCACACAGATTCAGTCAGGAGGAACGGCGGGTAGAGTTGCAGGGCGAGGCTTATTTCGAAGTGACAAAAAACCGGTATCAGCCTTTCGTGGTTTCCGGCAAAGCCGTAGACGTGAAGGTATTGGGAACAAAGTTTGTCTTCTCCATTAATGGCAATGGGCATTTGGCAACAGTAAGCCTCATTGAGGGATCTGTAGAAGTGAGAGATGTGAAGCGTGATGCCCGGCTCCTGCTCAAGCCCCGTCAGCGCGTCACGCTCAATACGGTAACGGGCCAACAGCGGGTGGAAAATATGGATACTCGTCTGGCTGCAGCCTGGCACAACAATCTGATACCTTTTACCAATGCCAATGTCAAAGACATAGCCCACACACTGGAGCAACTCTATGGCGTGAAAGTGAACGTGTCTGATAACGTTGACCTTACGCAAACATTTTCCGGTGCCGTCTTTCTTGCCCCAAATATCGATTCGGTATTGTCGCTCATCAGATCGACCGTACCCATCAACTACCACCGTCGTGGCAGCGAAGTGTGGATCACATCGGATTGATCCACTCCCTGCAGCCTTATACGGTTAAGATTTCAGCTTGTGAATAGAGGTAATGATTTGGCAATAGTCCCAACTTCTGCATTATACACAATGCTTACTTGTCAAACAATTGAACGAATTGACTCCAAACGGTGTGTAAATGCTTAATTGATTCACACACCGTTTGTTAATGCAATTCAATTACTACCAAGGCTCTATGATGGTATTTTTACCATCATATTTTATTTTAATCAAATGGATGCCCATTTTTTCTGTAGGATAAATTGTCTTGTTAGCATATTCTATGGATTTAATTCGTATACAACTGCCACCAATAATGGCAGTGTCCTTTGATGATGTGAAACTAAAGTTCACAAGCATAGGCAATTTTGTTCCTTTGATATTCATTACCAAGCCTACGGTTCCACTCCCCTCTGTTTTGTTCTCATTAAACTTCATAGATTTTATCTCAGGCAAATCTACACTGAAGTCAAGCATTTTTACTCCCTCGTAATCGACAATATATATTTTCGTTTTTTGCTTTGAATTCTTTCTGATAACAGAAAACTCATCATTGGCAAGCAATTCTACATTATTCATAGGCTTGCCTTGTCTATCTAATATTGAGACAAAAAGCGAGTTCCAAATAGTAGATGCAAGTTGTGGGCTGTAGTATTCTTCATCTTTTGTGCAAGAGCAAAACACAGTCGAAACAAGAAGAACACTAAAAAGCATTTTGAGGGTATTCATAATAGCTTAAATTAATAAACATTTTTGGCTGATATTTCAAATAATAAGATTTCTTGGTGTCGAGTGAAGACCAAACATTTTACTTGTATCCTCTTCGGAAATGTCGTTAGTGTCGAATCCCTTAGAGAACAAGTTAGCATAGGCTTCTGCCTGCTTTACACCCAGTTGCACATCTTGGTTCAAAGAAATACTTTCCTTTGACTTGCTTACACCTTCAACATTGTACATATCCGCACCAGAGCATGCGAATAAGCAAAATGATGTTAGTAACAATAAAAGTTTTTTCATTTTTCTATAATTTATTAATAAAGTTGTGAAATATATCTTCATCAGCATCTGACAACACGTAAAGATAGAATGATACTTGAACACTGAATCAATTTTTGTATAGGTTGTCAAAAGAAACTTTCTTGTGTCTCTATTATTAAGATACGTGCAAAGTCTAAAAGACTGCATGAGATATTATTTTTTACCATGTAAATCTTATTCCGAATGGGACGGTAATGGTGAATGGATGCTCTGTCCAAACAGTATGAATCGTACTACCATTCGGTATGTGCCAACTGAATGTTGGCTCTAAATAAATACCCCAATTATCCGTAAGATTATATTGTAATCCGATGCCTGTGCCTACAGTCCATTGGAATGATGGGGTGAAATGCCAGCTATCTGTATATGGTACTACATTTCCTGTAACACATTGCTCATCAGTCTTGCCGGACAAAGGTATGTTAAGGATGATACCTGCGGAAGTGTATGCAGTCCACCTATTTGAACCAAGCCACTTGTATGACAAACGTAAAGGAATACCCAAATAATGGATTTTCTGTTTCTTTTGTATATAGTATTCATCCTCGCCTAATATGAATTTAGACTTCAATAGAGAATACTGAAGACCTGTCTCTATACTCCAATTTCTGTTGATGGTCATTGTCATGGACAGTCCAAACGTGATTGGTTTGTCATGACACTCATGCTCTATGATTTTTCCTTCGTTTTTAATATTATTGATGTTGTTCATATTGTTGATGGCAATTACCATAAGAGCCTTTTCCTCCTCCGACATATCACCATGCGCATTCTGCTGTAGATATTGATAATACTCCTCCCAAGTTGAAAACTTTTGTGGGCCAGAAGGTTGTGGGCCTTCTAAATCACCTCCTCCGTTGCCCACAAGCATCTTATAAGCATTCTGTGCCAATGCCGAACCTAAAGATCCCATAGCAAGTAGTTGCCACTTGTTTTTGTGACTTGGGGCATTTTCCTTTGCTATGAATTCTTTCAATTTAGGAGTAACCTGTTTTATCGTGTCGAGTGAAAATGTATCTTTTTCTACTGCTATTACAATGTTGTTTGTAGAATCCTTCTTTTTAAAATCAGTTTTAATGCTGACAGAATCAACTACATCGTAATTTAGCAATTCCATTTTGCTCGGCCTTGTTGTTGCCATTATATTCTTATTAGTTACAGATAATGGGGTATTTGACCGTTCTGTTTTGCGATTGACAGAATACTTCCTCTTGGCATCATTAACCTTGGCAATAGGAAGTTGCTCTTTTTCCGTACCCCTCTTCCAAAACAGGTATTTACATATCGGTATGCTGATTAGGATAATGGAAATGACAGTAAGCATTCGCCTGTTAATCATGTTGCGCAACAATACTTTTGCTCTTGTTAGTTGCGACGAAGAGCTGTGTGGCTCTATACCGAGTTTTTCTGCAATTTCTTTATGCGAAAATCCATCAAAGACTGCCATTTTGAACACCTTGCGGTATCCGGAAGGTAACTTGTCGATTAGCTCAAAAAGTTCTTTTTCTTCCAACTTGGAATCAGAAGAAAATGAACTTTCTACATCAAACTCATCCTCAATCGCAGAGAAAGGTACTATCTGCATTTTACGCTTTCTCTCTAAATACCTTAAAGATACATTTTTTGTAATGGCAACAATCCATTCCCCAAACTTGGAAGCATCTTTTAGTTTCTCTAAAGAATAATAAGCATGTATAAACGATTCTTGGACGAGGTCACTCACCGTGTCCTCGTCCTCTTGGGTAATCCTTATGCAAACATTTCTCATTTTTTGAGAATATGCTTCATAAACAGTTTCTAAAGCGTCAGCATCCCCTGCCTTAACTCTTTCTATTAGCTTTTCTATCTTCATGTTGGGTGTGCGAGATTATACACATTATATATAAAATACGTGGAAAAGCGAAAATACTGCGTAAGAAACCGTTAAAAATGCTTATTAGAGCGTTTCTGCGAGGTAATGGTTTGAGAGCGTTTCTATTTCATTAATCTGTGTTTTTCGTAAATCCTCGTCTATGCCACTTAATGCCAACGACTGCCACAACCTCTTGAAACTCAAAGTAAAGGCATCATTCTACTATTTTTTTTGCTTTTTTAGGCGTTCTTTTCTAAAAAAGTAGCTTTTCCTTTAAGTAGTGTTTGCTGAATAATTACAACTTACTGATTATTAGATAAATATTTGCT
>ERZ772881.1328-NODE-1328-length-22345-cov-5.732391_pt1 | contig 22345 bp, 14 predicted proteins | sample MGYA00580581_ERZ772881 | MGnify/ENA primary metagenome ERZ772881 (study PRJEB29015, sample SAMEA2737668) | human gut metagenome | biome: human gut; feature: human-associated habitat; material: faeces | place: China | collected 2012 ...
CGTAAGTTAGTAAATTGGTTACCGGTAACTTACACACTTCATTTTACACTCCCTTCCAATGCGATGTTGGCTCATGGTAGGCCGAGTTGATGATGAGATGATCGATGCCTGCCATTACTGCTCACCAGCTTTCAATGCTTCAGCAATCTTTATGACGCGCAGACTTTCGATACCACGGTCATCTATTATCTTTACAGCAACTTGAGCATATGATGGAGCAATGAAGGGTAACGATACATTGCCAGCATAGTTCTCTATCAAATCTTGATTTATCTCAGCCTTCAGAGTCTTGGCCAGCTTATTCCAGCCACCCTTGCGCCCTCCCATCGGGAAGAATACTTGACTAGGTTCTATGCACTTGTTGGGATCATAATTCGTATCGAGCATCCACATCGCTATATTCTGGTCTGAACCTGAGATGACTTTGCCGGTCTTTACATCGTAGTAATCAAAGCCATCTACTTGCACGCGGTAGCAGTCTTTCTTGTTGCCGTACTTCACCAGATTTACGTCTGGCTGCCCCACTAGCCAGAAGCTCTGATTCGATGAACGTTTTTTCTTCAGATCCTCAGTCATGAGGTCAGTATTCATCTGCACCTTAAGGACGGTCACATCCGGCCATTTTATATCATCGATTAGCTGTGTGGCCTCGGGGCCGAACTGGAAAGCTGCAAAGATGATATACCCAGGACGAGGACGTATACTTTCGGCTTCATCCAGTGCAGCATCGATGTAGCGGACATCCATGACTTTCGTTTCGCTGCCGAAGCAGATAATGGCCCGTTTCGGCTCAGCTTCCTTGGTTTCGCCATCGGCCTGGAAATACGTAGTACCGGAAAGTGGCTCGATGTGCGAGAAAGAAATCTTGTTGCCATTCTTACCGAGGATACCGGTCGTTAACATCTCATCACGCCAGTTATCTTGCTTCACCGTCATCTCCTGTGATTCAGGAGGCTGGATAGCTTCATCAAGTGGCTTAGCATCAAAGGGAACTTTGTTTATAGGCGCTGGCAGGGCTTCGACCGTAAACGGGCCGGATATACGGACTTTACTCTTATCGATTTCTGGCTGATCGTAAAGCGTCTCCTCTGCCGGAGGCTCATTATTGGCGATAGATTTCAGAGTGATATGTGGGACGGTCTTATATACGAAGCCGCTGGAAATGCCTTGCTCTGGATGTGCCAGCTTGTAATAGTCGAACGTCGCAGTCATAAGTCGTTCCTTGGCCAGCTCGATAGCAACACGAGACGTATCACAGGTAATCCAGCGACGCCCCCATTGCTCCGCCACATAGGCTGTAGTGCCACTACCACAGGTGATATCTAAGACCAAATCATCAGGATCTGTGGTCATTAGCATGCAACGTTGAATCACCTTATTTGCAGTCTGTACAACGTATTTTTTTTCATCGGTAAAACTACCAGTCCCAGTATCGGTCCATAGCTGTGTTATTGGGATAACTGGGAAATCATCTAGGTATCTTACATATTGCAGACTGTTGGCAGCTACATGTAATCGATTATTCTTAGCTAATGCGCTCATTCCAGCTTCATTAGTTTTCCATGCCTGTTGGTAAACTTTACCCATATATTCAAAGGGGAAAATTGGGTTACCCTGAGACGTTATATTATCAGCTTTATAAATTTTTGCACCATAAGGAATCAATGATATATTTTGCTTTTCATCCTTTGTCATTCCTCTATGAGTACCATCAGGTAGGGACAGCCAGGTGTACGTATTAGCAGTCCCTTCTTCATATGATTTTGGCAAGTATAAAGTGTGATACTTACATTGTTCTTTTTGCTTTGCATACCAAATTAGGAAATCCACTCTACTAGCAAGGAATTTAGTAGTTACACCACTAGTTTTTACAAATGGTATTATATTAAGATAATTTTCTCCACCAAATATTTCGTCACAAAGCTCTTTTACGTGATGTACATTTTCATCACTAATCTGTATAAATATACTGCCAGTGTCATCTAGGAGCTCCCTAGCTAGCAATAGTCGATTACGTAAGTATGTAAGATATGAGTGTATTCCCAATTCCCAGGTATCACGAAAGGCTGTAATCATTTCTGGTTCTTGAGTAAGGTCACTGTCTTTTTTGTCTTTTACATCTTTGTTATTTATAAATGGTTGGAAATTCGAACCATATTTTATGCCATATGGAGGATCTATATAGCACATCTGTACTTGCCCAGCCATGCCTTCCTTTTCAAGAAGTGAGTTCATGATGACAAGGCTGTCACCGGCGATAAGACGATTCGTCCAGTCAACTCCGTGTTTATAGAACTCAAGCGCATCACGATGGCGGCGGCGCTTCTCAAGTGGGTCTTCACCAAATAAGTCCATTTCCATGCTCTCATATTCATTTCCGATGGATTCAACTGAACGAAGAATTTTTGACGGTTTGATCGATTCATGGATGTGAATCGATGTAGCTGGTACATCAAAGCTCATACCTTCAGCTTTGCCAGCCCAGTCAAGAGATGGGTCTATATGTGGATCATGAGCATAGTGAGTCGATTCCTCGGCCACACGGTCATAGCGAGACATACCAATTGTAGGATTGTTGGCCCGTTTCTTGTCGTGATGGTCGTAAGCTGTTACCTCGCGTATCTTCTTCAGTTCTTTCTCAGTAAGCAACTTCGCCTTGCGTGGCATAACATATCGTCTCCTTTTGCTAATGTACTAATGATAAAACAATGATGAAATTACAGCATATATATGGTATTGATTGTTTCTCAGTCAATCGTTTTCTTGATAAGCTTTTCATAATGAGATACTTTGTCTGGCGGAATCTTCAGGGCACTCATTGCTTGAGACAATGACAGCCCCAGGGTTTCCATGAGACTCTTTAGATTATCTACTGTATTTATTTCACGTCCTTCTTCTCGGCCAATACGAATGCCCTCTTCCATAATGCTTTCACTCAGATTGGACATACTGCTTAACTCCTTCGTTTCGTCTGCGGTCATGCAGATGCGCATCGCCGTAAAATCCCCACCAACTAAGAAAAGCCGTAAACTGTTGTTATTCATTACGATTTTATTCTCGTGCTAACACATGCATATTTCAATCCACGCTGCTACTAAAAACATACACGAAGTGCATATGTCTCAGAAACGTTCCTTGTTCATCGTGTTCGCCCTCGCCGCCCGAAAGGACAGGCTACTGACGTCTGTATAACACTCCGAAGGCGTTGGCATCACAAACCTTGCAATGCAAGGAGTAAAGCCTGTTCCCGACTAGCCATCGGTACATATATCAGAAATTCTTCTGTCAGACTACTCGATATTCTTCGGCATCCCGCAAATTCAGCGAGGCATTATAATCCCTATCCATTCTATAGCCACATTCAGGGCAAATATACACTCGATCCTTGAGTTTCAGACCTCTATGTACATGCCCACAGGCATGGCAGGTTTTGGAGCTAGGATAAAATCTGTCAACTTCTCGGAATTCAATGCCTATTATCTTCGCCTTGTGTTTCAGTTTAGATAACAAGTGGTTGAATCTCTGAGCTGCTACAGCCTTTGCCAGGTGCCGGTTCTTCATCATGCCTCTGACATTCAGATTCTCTACGGTAATGAAACGTGGTTTTTGCTTTACTACTTCGTGGACAGTTTTGTTTTCATGATCCTCACGAATTCTGGTTATGCGTTGATGAAGTTTCTGTACCTTTAATTTTTGCTTTTCTACGTTTGCAGAAACAGCCGCCGTCTCGATGCCTTTCTTTTTTCTAGACTCATACTTACGGCTAAGGCACCTCTGCTCTCTCCGAAGTCGTTTCTCCAGTCTTTTGATTTTTGAACTCTTGTTGATATTCTCAAAGACTCTGCCATCACTGACGACGGCAAGATCTTTTACGCCTAAATCAATGCCGATTTCTTCTGTCTGCTTGGCATAGCACGATGCTAAGTCCTTGTTATGCTTTGATTTTTCGTCAATATCCACAACCACGGAGACATAGAAACGGCCTGCTGTATAGGAAACAGTGCCACTTTTCGCCACTGATCCTACAGGCAAATAGCCGTACTCTTTCAGCTTGACCTGCTTCAGAGTCGGTACCATCAGCTTATGCCGCCATATCTTCCAATCCCCTCTGTTATTGCGAGGAAAGTATAGCTTAACGTCCTGATTGGCCCTTTTCTTGAAGGTTGGGAAATGAGATATGCCAGCAAAGAACCGCCTGAATGCCTGTTCAGCATTCACTAATGCCTTTTTGCGAGCCTTTGAGCCACATCGATCAATCCACGGCAATTCTTTTTTTAGCTTATGATTGACATACTTGTCGAAATCAATGGCCGTGACAAAATGTTTTTGTCTCTCGTCCAGCATCCCACGCTGATACATTTTGTATAGGCGACGATTATAGGCAATGTACTGATTGTACAGGAATCTGGCCACACCGATAGAGCGAATTATCTTAGTCTTCTGCTCTTCTGTCGGAGCTATTTCTGTCTTGAATGCCTTCAGCAATATTCTCACTCCCTTCGATTATATTATATCATATCCCTATCAAGAAATCCGCAAACTCGTGCCATCTTTGAGCATGAACAGGATGCTCTCTTTGACATTCTTGCCGAGGATGGACTCGACGGCCTGGCGGTAGAGCTCGATCTGCTTGGCGTAGTGGCGGCGGATCTTTTCGGGGGTGGTGTCGCGGTCGGTCTTGTAGTCGAGCAGGACGAGGCTGCCGTCGGCTTCTTCGAAGAGGACGTCGATGACGCCCTGGACGAAGATTTTCTCGCTGCTGCCTGCATAGGCGGGGTTGACCTCGCCTACGGGGATCATGCGGCCGAAGGGTAGCTCGCGCCAGACATGCACGGCCTGCTGCATGCGCTGGCCGAGAGAGGACTGGCAGAAGGATTCGATGCTCGTGTAGTTGACGGCAGCCTCGTGGCCGGCGGCAATCATGCCGGTGGCTTCCATGCGGGCGACCTGTGCGCGCAGGCCCTCGCGCGTGAGGTCGCCGTGCAGGTCGAGGTTCTGCATGATGCTGTGCATGAGCGTGCCGCGCTCGGCAGGGGAAAGCCTGCCCTTCTGCTGCAGGAACTGCGGGCGGCGCCAGACGGGCGGCGCTGCCGGTGCGATGGGCAGAGCGGCTGGCTCGTCTTCGCGCAGCGACTCAGCGAAGCGCTGCTTGATCTCGGAAACAGTCATCTTGGCCGTGATGCCCGGCAGTTCTTCGGCATCGTAGTGCCAGCTCAGGCGCTTCTCGACGAGTTCGCGCTCGGGCGAAGCCGGCAGCATCCTGCCCTCGCGCACAGCCTGCAGGGTCGCGTCGAGCTCTTCCTGCTCCTCCCTTGGCTGTATCGCCTCGGCGCTGAGCAGGTTGACATCAAAGTGAGCCGCTGGCTCGACGGTATCGAGCATCTCGCCCCAGTCCACGCCGGCCGCCTCGCGGATGGGGGCACCGTCGGTATGGCGCGCCACGGCCGGTGCAATCCAGTCGAGATAGCTGTCCGCCTCGCGGATCATATCGTCCGGCAGGGCGAGCTCGCGGCTGTCGAGGCTACGCGCATAGCGGGCGGCCTGCTTTTCCCATTTGGCCGCGGACAAGGTGCCCGTCAGGATGAGCTTTTCGCGCGCGCGCGTCATGGCGACGTAGAGCACGCGCATCTCCTCGGCCTTGGTCTCCGCAACGATGCGCGCGCCGATGGCCTGATACGGCAGGGTGTCATACATCTGCCGCCCGACTGTCGAGCGCTCGACGAGACGCGGTCCGATGCCGAGCTCCTTGTGCAGCAGGAAGGTGCCTCTCGCGTCGAGCTGGTTGAAGCCCTTGGCGATGTCGGCGACGATGACGACGGGGAATTCCAGTCCCTTGCTCTTGTGGATGCTCATGATGCGCACGACGTCCTCGCTGGCGCCGAGCGTGCGCGCGACGGAGAGATCCGTGTCGCGCTTGCGCAGGTCTTCGAGGAAGCGCAGGAAGCGGAAGAGACCGCGGTAATTCGTCTTCTCGTACTCGGCGGCGCGGTCGGCGAGCATGCGCAGGTTGGCCTGACGCAACAGGCCGCCCTTGAGGCCGCCGACGTAGTCGTAGTAGCCCGTCTCGCGGTAGAGCTTCCAGATGAGCTCCGGAACGCTGTGGCTCACGGCGTAGCTGCGCCAGCGGTTGAGCGCGGCACAGAAGTCGGCCGCGCGGTCGGCGAGCCCCTCCTCGAGAGGCGTCTCCGGCGAATGGCTGCGCAGCAGGGCGCCGAAGAGATCTTCATCGGGGACGGACATGCGCAGGCGCGCGAGCTCCTCCATCGTGAAGCCGCCGATTGGCGAGACGAGCACGGCCGCCAGCGGGATTTCCTGCCGCGCGTTGTCGATGGTCTTCAGCAAGGCGAGCACGAGCCGCACCTCATTGGCCTCGAAATAGCCGCCATCGACGTCGGCATAGGCCGGGATGCTGTTCTTGCGCAGCAGTTCGAGCAGGGTATTCGCCTTGCCCTTGACAGCGCGCAGCAGCACGGCGATATCGCGGTACGCGAGCGGACGGTAGCCGCCCGCATCCTTGTCGAAGACGCGGCAGCCCGACTCCATGAGACCTGCGATGCGGTCCGCGATGTGCTGGGCCTCGAGCTCGAAGCCCTCAAGCTCCTCGCCGCCCGCATCATCTTCCTCTTCTGGCGCAGCCGCCTGTCCGAGCCCCGCAATCCCCTGCTCCGGCTCGCCGCGCAGGATGAGGTCGAGCTCCATGGGCCCCTTGAGGCTTTGCTCCGCCTCGGGATACGAGGCGCCCGGATAGAGCCGGCTCTTCTCGTCGTACTCGACCTCCATGGCCTCGCGCGTCATGACCTGGTCGAAGATGAAGTTGATTGGCGCGAGGACCTCGGCGCGGCTACGGAAGTTCTGCTTCATCGTGATGAGCTGGTCCATGTCCTCTACGCCCGGGTTCTCGGGATAGGCGTCGTACTTCGCCTGGAAGAGGTACGGGTCGGCAAGGCGGAAGCGGTAGATGCTCTGCTTGACGTCGCCGACGGTGAAGCGGTTGTCCGCGCGTGCGATGAGGTTCAGGATGGCCTCCTGGACGCCATTCGTATCCTGGTACTCGTCGACCATGATGACGGCATACTTCTCGCGCAGGTCCTCCGCCGCATCCGTGCGCAGTGCCTTGCCCCGCTCGCCGCGAAAATCTGCCTCAGAAGCTCCAGCAAGCGCCTCCGGGTCACGGCAGAGCACGGCGAGCGCGAAGTGCTCGAGGTCGCTGAAATCGAGGACATTGCGCTCCTTCTTGGCTGCCTGCAGTGCGTCGATGAAGGCCGTCGTCAGGTCGACGTAGCGGCGCACGGTCGCGCTGCACGCCCTGATATCTTCCAGCACGGATGCTTCCGTCTCAGCCAGATAGCGGTCGCGGGCATCCGTGAAGATCTTCTTGGCCTCGTCACGGCTCTTCTCGAAGGCCTTGCGGATATCCGGGAAAGCATCGCGCAGCGCCTCGTACTTCTTGCCGCGCAGCACGGGCTGCTTCCATCCCTTAGCCGCGGCGCAGAGCGCATCCCAGCCGCCCGGCTGTTTCTCGGCAAGCGCCGTGCGGTAGACTGTCTGCACCTCTTCGAGCTTCTCGATGCAGACCTGAAGGTATTCGACATACGGCTGCCAGGCCGCGAGCAGAGACGCCTCTTCCGCCTCAGGGCGGCCGCCCGTGCGTACAAGCGCGCAGGCCGCCTCATAGGCATGGATGCTGCGCTCGATCTCCCGCCCCACCGCCTCCACGATGGTCGCGGTCCATGGCGTCTGCCAGAAGTCCGCCGCCTCTGCCTCATAGCGCTCCTGCTGCTGGCGCAGCCACGCCTTCGGGAACGGCTGGCTCTGGCAGAAGTGGTAGAGCTTGAGCACGGCTTCATAGACGGCCTCGTCGCCGTGGTCATCGCCATAATCGTCGACGAACTCGAGAAAGTCCTGCCACTTCGCCTTCCCAGCTTCGTCTTCTGGCATCTTATAGGAGGTCTCGAGCAGTTCCTCGAGCACGTCGCGGCGCATCAGGACCATCTCCTGATCGCTGGCCAGCCGGAACTGCGGGTCGACGTCGATGGCGCCGATGTTCTGGCGGATGACCTTCTGGCAGAACGCGTGGAACGTGCAGATGGAGGCGCCGGACAGCAGGACAATCTGGCGCTCGAGCCAGGCGGCTGTCTCGCGGTCATCCGTCTCCAAGAGCTTCTTCTGCAGGGCCTTGTCGATGCGCTCGCGCATCTCCGTCGCCGCCGCATTCGTGAACGTCACGACGAGCATCTCATCGACGCTGCACTCGCGCGCCAGGAGCTGCGCGATGATGCGGTCGACGAGCACGCGGGTCTTGCCGGAACCGGCCGCCGCTGCGACGAGGATGTTGCGGTGGCGCGCCTCAATCGCTTTCTTCTGATCCTCTGTGTATTGCATCGAGCAAATCTTCCTTTCCTGTGCACGAAGCCATCTTCTCTTCCAGCACCGCATCGTCCTCCGGACCGATGTCGCGGTATGCATAGCCCTCGATGTCGGGGTCGAAGCCGCAGACATCGCGGTATTCGCAGTAGGTGCAGGCCGTCTGGTCCTTCTTCGCCTTGAGGCGGTACGGGCTCGCGCTGATATCGCCGCCGAGGATGGCCCGGCCCGTATCGCGCAGGATGTAGTCGACGTACGCGAGCATGAGCTCGAACTCCTCCGGCTTGCGGATGTAGCCGCGCTTCCTGCTGTTGCTGTCGAAATCCATGACGGGCTTGCCATCGGGACCGATGACATCCTTCTTCTTCTCGTCCTTGACCTTGCTGAGTCCCGGCTTGATGAAGGAGAAGCTCGCGTCGATGGCCTTGGCGACGTCAAGGTCGGCCAGCACCCAGCCCGGCATGCGCAGCTCGGCGTTGACGCGCTTCTCGAGCTCTGCCTGCGTGTACTTCTGCCGCGTCTGCAGCAAAGGATTCTGCAGGAACGCGTAGAGGATGCCGGCCGGCAGGCGCTTCTCGCCCTTCTCCTTCAGGAGCTCGCGCCCGACCATCATGTAGACGAGCAGCTGCAGCCTGAGGCCGTAGTAGACCTCAAAGAGGTTGATGGCGACATGGCCCGTCTTGTAGTCGAGAATCAGGTAGTACGGCGCGCACTCGTGCAGGTCGAGGCGGTCGATCTGGCCCTTGAACGAGAGGGCGTAGCCGTTGCCGAGAGGCAGCGGCTTCAAATGGACCTCGTCGTCCGGATGGCCGAACGCCTCCTCGAAGAAGGCCGGCTGGAAGGCCGAGACGGCCGCCCAGGCCGACAGATGGCCGACGGCCTGCTCCGCCGTCTTCTCGATGCGCTTCTTGAGGTGGCGGTAGTTGTCGCGGCTCAACAGGATCTCGCTCTGCAGGCGCGGCGCCAGCGTGTTGACGAGCTCCTCGCAGAGCGCGGCGCGCTTTTCTTCTGGCACATCCTGCCAGCGATTCGCGTAGTCACGCTTGACGATACTGCCGTACTCCTTGAGCACGGCATGCAGCAGCTGCCCGAGGTCCATTGAGCGGAACTGGTATTCGCGGCGCTCCTGCAGCTTCAGGCCATAGGCCGCAAAATGCGCAAAGGGGCACTGGCGGAACTTCTCAAACTGCGTCACGCTGCCGCGCAGGACCGTGCCTTTGGCAAAGATCTGCTCCGCCAGTTCCTTCGGTATCCTGCCCGCGCCCGACCGCGCAAAGAGGCCTGCTAGGGCGAGCTGCAGCGGGCGCTGCCATTCCTTCTGCCCCATGGCCCAGTTGTAGACATCGCGCCAGCAGGGCTGCATCGCCTGATGCTCGCGCTCGCCACGCAGGGCATTGGCGAGGCCAGAGAGCGCCGGACGCGGCGCCGCCAGCAAGAGATCATCGTCGCGCCGCACCGTCTCCAAGGGGATGGAGAGGAACGCCGCCTTCGGGAAGAGCTCGCGCATCTTCTTGACGAGCGGCGATGGCTGCAGGCCATTGCCCTCGGCATCGGCAAGCGCATAGGAGATCCAGAGGTAGTCGCGCGCCTCGGTGAAGCCGCGGTAGAGCAGGAATTTCTCGCCGAAGCTCTTCTCGTGGCCGCCGCGCGAGATCGTGTGCTCCTCCTCACCCTCTTTCTGGCAGGCGGCCAGTGTCTCCGCGATGTGCAGGCGGTCGGCATCCGAGAAGATGCCCTGCTCGCGCACGCGGCGCGGCATCGTCGCGGCATCCGCGCCGAGGATGTAGAGGCCGCGCATGTTGTCGAGGCTGTTCTGATCGAAAGAGGCCAGGGTCACGTAGTCGAGCCCCGGCGGGATCAGCGAGATCTGCAAGGCATCGAGGCCGTCGCTGAGGACAGCCTCGTAGTCGGACAGCGTCATCTTCTCTGTGCCACTGACCTCGACGAGCTGGTCGAAGAGCGCCATGCTATCGTCCCAGAGCTGGCGGTGTTCCGCCGCGTCGGCGAGTCGTCCCTCCCGCTCAGCGACCTCCGCCCACTCCTGCAGGCGGGCCGGCACCTCGAGCTGCACGAGGAAATCGTAGAGCGCCAGCGTGTAGCCGCGGACATCATCGGCCGCGCGCAGGGCGTCCTCCAGCGCGGAGAGCGCCTCGACGGACTGGCGGCGCAGCGAGTCGATGAGCGCGAGCGTCGAGGCCGTATCCTCGTCGACCTGCTCGCCGTCGTCTAGACTGTAGCGGCGGTGCCAGTCCCAGGGCTCCTGCTGCTGCCAGCGCTTGCGGCCGCGGATGCCGAACTCGAGCACGTAGTTCTCGAGCCGGTCAATGTCCTCGCGCACCGGCGGAAAAAAGCCCGTGCGCAGGCAGCGGAAGACCGTCTCATAGCGCCAGTCGCGCGCGACGACCTCGATGGCCGACCGCATGAGCTCCGCCAAGGGATGGTGGATACTCGGCCGCTTCGCATCCTCGAAGAACGGGATGCCGTAATCCTCGAAGACGAGGCGCACGAGGTCGCCGTACGCTTCGCCATCGCGCACGAGCAGGCCGATTTCGCGGTAGTGCCAGCCCTCGTCGCGCACGAGGCGCAGGATATCGGCCGCCGCGCTCTCGACTTCAAGCCTCCTGTTGGCCGCCTCGACGAGCTGCACGCCCTGCTCCTCAGGCTGAGCCGAGCCGCCGTAGCGGAAAAGCTCCTGCTCCATGCCGCGCAAGATGCTCTGCGGCGCAAAGCGGTGCTGCTCAGCGAGCAGGTGGATGGGCATTGGGCCGCGATAGGCGAGCTCCTCGCGCGCCATGCGGCGGATGGCCTGCAGCGTCCGGTACGGCCTGTTGAAGAGCGCCGTCTCCTGCAGGTTCTCCGGCAGGTCGAGCCGGACGCTGCCATCGCCTTCTGCAAGGCCGGCCATCGGCAGGGCGACGTGGACCTTGGCGGCCGTCTTGATGAGGGCACGCAGCACGGCCATTTCCTGCGGATTGAAGAAAATGAAGCCGTCAAGCCAGACCTCCGCCCCCTTTATGAGCGGCGCTTCGGGGATGGCTTTGGCGAGTTGGTTCATCATGTCCTCCGCATCGTTTGCCTTGCCCTGCATCTCTGCCGCGAATTCATCCGTCAGGAGCGCCATCTCCTGCAGTTTGCCCGCCAGACGCTCATTGCCCTTTGCCAGCTCGTCTGCCGCTTCGCGCAGCACATCCGTCGTCAGCCGGTAGCTCTTGAATTCCTGTATCACATCCGAGAGGCTCTCCGTAAAGCCGCGCTGGCGCACAGCACGCGCGAAGACCTGCAGGTCCTTCTCCTTCTGGTGATGCACGAGGATCTTGCGCAGGAGCAGGCGCCGCCCGACCTCGCTGATGCGCGGCACCTTCATGTGCCCCGTTTCCAAGAGCACGTGGCGCGCAAAGCGGCGGAAACCGAAGACGTAGCTCCTGAGGAAGCCCCGTCCCTTCGGGATGCTCGCGGCGAGCTCGCGCTCCACCTTGAACGTCATGTGCTCCGGCAGGAGCAGGATGAGCGCGGGCCCCATCGGGGCCTCAGCCATGCGCTGCCGCATGGCCGCAAGGCAGGCGTGCGTCTTGCCCGTCCCCGCCCTGCCGATCGTGAAATCAAGTTCTGCTGTCATATCATCCTCAACTTTCTGCTGTACCCAGCTCGAAGTGAGCCGTGCTACCGCCGCTCTTCGTCTTCGTGACCTCGAGCCGCGCCGGGATGCGGCTGCGGAGCTCCTCGACATGCGAGATGATGCCGATGAGCCGCCCGCTCTTCTGCAATTCAAACAGGGCCTTGAGCGCGACGTCGAGCGTCTCGCTGTCGAGCGTGCCGAAGCCCTCATCGATGAACATCGTGTCGAGGCGCACGCCGCCCGCGCACGCCTGTACAACATCGGCGAGGCCGAGCGCCAGTGCGAGCGAGGCGAGGAAGGACTCGCCGCCCGAGAGCGTCGCCAAGGGCCGCGCGTAGCCGGAGTAATGGTCGAAGATCTCCATGTCGAGGCCGCCCTGCTGATTGGCGCGCTGCCGCTGGCCAGCGTGGAGCTCATACTGGCCGCGGCTCATGATGAGCAGGCGCTGGTTGGCCATCTCCATGACATCGTCCAAGAGCGAGTGCAGCACGTACGTCTGGAACGAGACCCGGCTGCCCGTCTTGCCGCTCGCGAGCTCCGAGAGCCCCGTGATGCGCGCATACGTCTGCGTGAGCTCGCCGCTCTGCTCGCGCAAAGCATCGAGGTCCTTCTGGCGCTTCTGCCACGAGCGCAGCACCGTCTCGGCCGCAGATGACTCGCGCAGGGCCTGCTGCCAAGCCGCCTGCGCCGCACTTGCGGCATCTTCCATCGCCGCAAGATCCGGCTTCTCCAGCTTCTCGATCGTCTTCTGGCAATCGGCGAGGTTGGTCCGCGCCGTGTGCAGCGCCTGCTCGTGCGAAAGGAGCTCGCGGCGCACCTTGTCGCGGTAGTCAGATGCGCGCCAGCGGCCCTGCAGGGCCGCCTCATAAGCCGCCTCATCTGCAAAGCCCGCCTGCACCAGGCGCCCGACAAAACTCTGCTGCAGCGCTGCGGCCTGCTGCTGGCTGCGCAGCAGCTCTTCGCGCTTCGTCTTCCAGGCCGACTGGGCCGCATGGTAGCGCGTATCGAGACTGTGGTAATCCTGCTCAGCTGCGACGGCCGCCTTCTCCGCGGCCTGCCATGATGCCTCGCGCTGCTGGTACTGGCGCGCGAGCTCCTGGGGCTCTGCCGGCAGTTCCTTGCCCGCGAGCTGCGCCTGCTTATCCTGCACGAGAGCCGCCGCAGCAGCGGCTTCGGCAGCACTGGCAGCAGCGCGCTGCTCGAGAGCGGCGGCCCTTTCCTGCTGCTGCTTCTGTTCCTGCTGTTTGCGCTCGATTGCCTTCATGAGGCTGCCGTATCCCTCGGCGGCTTTCTGCGCGCCCTGCAGGGCAGTCTTGACCTTGGCGAGCTCTGCGGCCAGCTCGGCCGGCTCTCTGCCCGCGAGCTGCTTCACGAGTGCTTCGGCCTCTGCCTTGGCGGCGGCGAGCTGGCCAGACTTTTCCTGTGCTCTGGCAGCGGCGGCCTGATGCCGCTGCTCGAAGCCGCTGACGTCCGCTTCCTTTGCCTTGAGCATTTCGTCCGTGACGATCTCCGTCACGGCCTCGGCGAGCTTTGGATGGTGCGTCGCGCCGCAGACGGGGCAGGGCTCGCCCTCCTCGAGATGCTCGGCCAGCAGCACGGCGCGGGCCTCCTTGGCCAGTTCGCGCAGATGCGCGAGCTCTGCACGGGCCGCCTGCCACTCCGTCTCTGCCTTCTTGGCAGCCTGCTCCGCCTGCTCATAGTCAGCCGCAGCTTCTCGGACAAGAGCCTCGCTCCTGGCGGCAGCCGCCGCTTTTTCCCTCTCCGCCAGGAGATTCTGCTGGCGGAGTTTCAGCGCGTCAACATTGAGCGCTTCCTTCTGCAGGGCTTCGGCCTGCTGCTGCAGCACCTTGAACTCCTGTTCTGCAGCCAAGAGCTGCTGCTTGGCTGCGGCGGCCTCCTGCTGACCTTTCTCACTGGCAGTCTGCTTGTCTGCCGCATCTCTTTTAGCCTGCTCGAGTTCTCTTGCGACCTTCAACAGCCCCTGCAGTACGATGAGTTCTTCTCGTTCAGCGGCATGGGCCGGCTTCTGCTGCTGGACCATGACGAAGCGTTCCTCTGCCTGCTTGTAGGCTGTGGCGAGCTTTTTCCCCTGCTGCTTCAAAGCCTCGAGGTCCTGCCCGCGCTTAGCTGCATCCTGCCGGGCCGCCTGCAGCTGATTGGCGAGGTCCATGAGCGCCGCGGCACGGTCCGCGCGGTCGAGCATGGCCTTTGCTTCTTCATCTTCAGGCACGATGCGCTCCCACTTCTGGAGCTCTTCCGCGGCTTTGTCCGCCTGCGTGAATTTCGCCATCGTCTCGCGAGCCGCATCGCGCTCTTTCTCACACGCCTCCTTGCGGGACTGCAGAGCCGCTGTCCGCTTGACGAGCGCCGCCGTCTGTTGCTCGCGCGCCGCGAGCAATGCAGCGAACTCCGCCTCATCCTTGGCATTGGCCTCTGCAAGGTACAGCCTCTGCTTCTCGGCGATGCCATCGTACGATTTGCTGACTTCCGCGGCCTTCTCCTTCAGCTTGTCCTCGAGCTTCTGGTAGATTTCCGTGTTAAAGAGGACCTTCATGATTTCCTTGCGCGCGCTCGTGTCGGCCATGAGGAAGCGGCGGAACTCGCCCTGCGGCAGCAGGACGACCTGGCGGAACTGCTTGCACTGAAAGCCAAGCAGCCGCACAATGCGCGCCTGCACCTCGCCGTCGCGCGTCCAGGACTCCATGACTCTGCCGTCTTCCAGCCGCTCGAGCACGACTTCCGGCGCCTGCCGCGCGAGCCCCGTGCCGCGCTTGGCCTTGCGCATGTACTCTGGATTGCGCCGGATGTGCCAGTGCGTGTCGCGCACGCAGAACGTCAGGTCGACATACGTATCGACCTCCGGGCCCGCCTCACGATTGCGCAGCATGCGCGGCGTGCGCGCCTCCGTCGCCGCCTCGCCGTAGAGCGCATAGCAAATGGCATCAAAGATGCTCGTCTTGCCTGCGCCCGTCGCCCCGTGGATCAGGAAGAACGGCTGCTCAGAGAGGACAGAGAAGTCAAGGCTGACTTTCTTCTGGTACGGCCCGAAGGCACAGATGGTCAGGATTTCTGGCTTCATTTCGCATCCCTCTCTTCCCGGTAGATTTCCTGCAGGCAACCGTGCACGATGGCCTGCTGCTCCTCGCCGAGCTTCTCGCCCGTCATGTCCTCATAGTACTGGGAGAACAGCGTCTCCTCCGTGAGCTTCAGCACGGCCTGCCCCTCCTGTTCGCGCATCGTCCCCTCGCGCTGCAGGTTCGGGTAGAGCACGTGCATGAGGTTCGGATAGATGGCCTTGAGCTTGTTGAACACATCGAGGATGATGCCGCGGTCCAAGAGCTCCACCTCGATGTAATCGTCCGACTGAGGATACGCTGTGCGGTCGCCCTCGATGTCCACGAAGAGGCCGCGCACGCGCCGGATGTCATGCGGCGGCACGAGTGGCACGAACTGCTGCTCTGCTCTGCCGCTGCCGTCAAGGTCCACGAGGAAGAAACCCTTCTTCTGCTCCGCCTCATCAAAGGAGTACTTCATGAGCGAGCCGCTGTAGCGGATCGTGTCCGCGCCAGCACGCTGCGGATTGTGCAGATGGCCGAGCGCTGTATAGCAGAACGGGCGGAAGATGCCGGGCCGGATGTTGGACGAGCCGCCAACCGCGAGCGGCCGCTCCGAGTCTGAGCTCGTACCGCCCGCTAAGAAAGCATGCGCCACAGCAATCGAGCGCATCTTCTCCGGTGCGCCCGTCAGACTCTTCTCGATGACCAGCTCATGCGCTTTTTCAAAGTCGAGTGCCTCCGTCACGCCAAAAGCCGCCTTGACCGACGCCGGCTCCATGTACGGATAGAGGTAGATGGCAACGGGGCCGAAGTCATCCTCAACGATGACAGGGGCCATCTCCGCATCGAGCCGCCCGCGCGCAAAGATGCCCGCCTCTCGCATGAGACGGCTGCCGAAATTCAGACGCGACTCGCTGTCGTGATTGCCCGCGATGTAGAACACCTTGACATGCAGCTCCGCCATCTTCATGAGGAATTCGTCAAAGAGGTCGACCGCCTCGACAGGCGGCACGCCGCGGTCGTAGATATCCCCCGCGATGATGACCGCCTCCACGCCCTCCTCGCGGACAAACGGCACGATCTGCCCCATGATGATCTCCCGCTGGTCCGCCGTCAGATGCATGCCGTGGAAATACCGCCCGAGATGCCAGTCCGCCGTATGAATGAAACGCAAGTGAATCCCTCCTCATCGATTATCTGTCTTCATTTATCGTGATGTTTTGGGTATAAATCTGGTTATAGATACAAAAATAGGGCTAGCTGGAATCGTTGAGATTCCCTCTAACCCTTGATATTCAAATGGTGGAGACAAGGAGGATCGAACTCCTGACCTCTTGCATGCCATGCAAGCGCTCTCCCAGCTGAGCTATGCCCCCGTCTTCGCGTTACCGCTGATGACAGATATTATTATAAAGGACGCGATGCGATTCGTCAAGTATTTTTTTCATTTTCCTGACGGGCTTTGCCGTTACTGAAAACTTATATACCTTATTTCCTCTTCGCTGACCATCCTTTCTAGTGTAGCACCTCACCCATATATACGACAATGAATCATCTGGTTAAATCAGGATACAAAGATACCAGCTTGACTCTGGCTTTTTCCTTAGTGAACAGCCAATGAATCGGTGTCGGCTTCTTGTTCCGCTTATTTTCCCACGCACGGACTTCACGTTGCTCCAAACGCCCCGCCAGTCGGCCGGCCTCATCTGGCTTGAACCGTTTGTAAAGTGAGCCGAGCGTATGTGTGTTCAGATTATCCATGACCAGGACAATCCGTTCGGCACGCGGGTACATGACATCACATAGATATCGGATCTCTTCAGCCCAGTCCAGAGCGGTCCGCCGCTCTCGCACTGAGATATGCTGGTGCCCTGTAAGCGGCTCTACAACGACAAAAATGCTGCAAGTTCCATTGCGCTTGTATTCTGCATCAATCTTCTCGACAGCACCCGGGCGCATAGGAAGTGGTTCACGGACTTCACCGAGGAGCTGCAACGGTTTCTCGTCCAGACAGGCCACCGGCCGCTTGCGTGCATAAGGACGTTCATACACGTCGATGATGTCTTCCATACAAGCGACAAAATCGGCATCTTGCTTTTTGGGAATGCACCCGTAGCCTTTCAGGTGAGGGCGCAATGTGTTTTTTTACATCCTCCGAACGGCTTCCTCACCAGCAGTGAGACCGAGATCAACTCTCGCGTGTTCTGTGAGAAGCTTGATGGTCCATCTGGCATATCCTTCAGGCGGGCTGTCACAGACCATGGCGATGATTCTGGCTTCCATGGCACCGTCGATCTTGCATGTGGCATTGTCCGAATTCACATTGCGATTCAAGACCAGCGTGCGCTGAAGCCCGCTCTCACAGTAAAGCTTGACGATATTGCAGACCATCTTCAACGACACTCCGAGGTAATACGCACAGTTACGATATGTGGTGTCGGGATTCGTGTTACAGTCCAATGCCAGCAAGATCTGGCAGCACTTCTTGATGGTGTTGCACGTCTTGCTCGAGCGCAAGACCGCTTTCAGATGATTGCGTTCCTCGTTCATCAACATGATCTTGTACTTTCGGCTGTGTCCACTCATGATACAACGCCTCCTTGCTGGTGACTATGTCTATATGCCTATTATACCAGAAAGGGACAGGTGATGTAGATATGGAAGAGGTCCTGCACTAGGCTACGCCCAGTCTCGAATCCACCTGCATGGTGAGCTGGCCGACCTTCTTGGCATAGGCTGCATTCTCCTTCCGTATAACATTCAGTTCTCTTTCGCCCTTCAAGACTTCCAGAACGAGGTCAGTTTTGAATTTTGCAGTGAATTTTCTCCTATCTCTATTATATCCTTCCTTAAGGGCTATGTAAAATTCTCACCTTAACTTGCTCTATTTTGATTCTAGCATCACTTGAATTATGGCATTTGCAATTTGATTTACATCGTCTTCTGTATTATCTGCTCCAAATGTAATACGGATTGTTCCTTCCGCATATTCTTTCGGAACATCTATCGCTTTAATAACATGAGACACCTGCGTATTCACGGAATCACATGCTGATCCGGTAGAAATACATATTCCTTTCAAGTCAAGTCGATGAAGCAACATTTCACCATCGGCGCCACGGAATGAAAGACTCACATTACCAGGAAGGTGATTTTCTGCACCATTTCGGATAAAATCCAAACCAGCCTGCTTCAAGTAGCTCACAAGTGTCTCCTCTAATACTTTGAGCCGTCTTTGTCCTTCTTCGATTTGAGTGGTATTTTTCTGTAATGCCGCAGCCATACCAACAATCCCAGCGACATTTTCTGTCCCGGCACGATTTCCTCTCTCTTGCAATCCTCCATTGGCGTATGGATGAACGGTCACACCTTTCTTGATATATAGAAAGCCTATTCCTTTGGGACCGTTGAACTTGTGGGCGGATGCAGAGAGTAAATCTACATTCAAGTCATAAACATTCATTGGAACATGCCCAACTGCCTGCACCGCATCGGTGTGGAATAACGCTCCATGCGTATGGGCTATTTCAGCGAGTTCTTTTATCGGTTCTATAGTGCCAATTTCATTGTTGCCATACATGATTGAAACAAGAGAGGTTCTGTTTGAAACACATCGTTCAAGCTCGGTAGGATGAATGATACCTGTACTGTCAACAGAAAGATAAGTGACAGGAATGCCAAGGGTCTGGACAGTACTGCATGAATTCAGAATAGCATGATGTTCAATTCGAGATGTGATAATCTCGTTTTTCTCTTTGTCAAAGAAAAGCGATGCTTTAATCACCCAGTTGTCGCTTTCCGTGCCTCCAGAGGTAAAATAAATTTCCTCCGGATCAGCACCTATGCAGGAAGCGATTGTTTCACGAGCTTGCTTCAAAGCTTTTTTAGCAGGCTTAGCAAAGAAATACGGCTGTGAAGCATTCCCATATTCATCAAGAAGATATGCCTTCATGGCGTCATATGCTTCTTTGCATAATTTTGTTGTCGCGGCATTGTCCGCATATATCATATATTTCACCTACCTATTCAAACAGTTTACAACCCTCGTCCTTGAATTCTTCAATCTTTTCGTTCAAATCCTCAACCGTGGTATCGAGATAAGATGCCAAACAATCCATACAATAATAGTTTTTTACATTCTTCCCAAGTAGCTTCTTATTAAGTCCGATTGTGTTCTTATTCAGCTTTTCCCTGCCACAACTTACACAGTCAATTCTATTCATTCTGCAACCTCCCTGAGAGTGAATTGAGGCATTTGCTTCTCCGGCTTTCGGTATTCATCGGGATCAAGAATTTCAAGCTGCTTTTGAATGATCCCCCTCATCTTTTTCGCAGGTCTGAGACAATATCGCTCAAATTCGTGCGGATCAACATCTCTTGCAGAGCGAACATTTGGGAAGAACAGCTTTAAATATGCTGTAGTTAACCGCTTCACTGCTTCAACATGCCGCTCATACGCACCGTCAGAAGTCTGAACAAGACTGTCAACAATTGCTCGGTAACTTATATCATCTCGAAGCAAATGCAGAATTGAACAAAAATACTCTGTGTTCAATGCCCATCCCGAAATCTTTAGCTCTGGCTTCATGGGAGGAATATCCCATCCTTTAATAAACCCGTGCATACGATCCACGAGAGCACTTTCTTTAAACAGAGATGGAAGTTCATTGAACATATTCTTATATTCATCCATATTGTTTTGTTCGATGTTTCCAAGGAAAACTATACCTGCATCTGATGTAACAGTAAATCCATCCACAGTACATTTACCGTTGTTTTCCATGTATCCCTGAAAAATAGACTGCATTTCACTTACGTTAGTGAATTGAACCTTTTTCACCTCATCAATAGCGACATAATCATGACCAACAATAAAGCCAGTCGTTCTACGAGCTTTGTCATAAAACATCTTTGGTCTTGAAACGATGCCACCATCTACCAACAGCCCATACTTACTGATATTGCCAAAAACATAGGATTTTCCGGTTCCCTTGGGAGCAAGTTCAATAATATTTAGGTTCTTTTCCACAAAAGGAAGAAGTCGCTGAAGCATGGCAATTTTCTCGTATTCGTCTTCATAGCCACTTGGATTGTAATCCATAGCACCCAGTAAAACATCAATCCATTCTTCTGTAGAAAAGTCGGAACGCACATCCTTATAGAAATCAAGATCGACACTATATGGCGTAAAGCTGGTGAAGTCAGTTAATTTGATTTTCCCGGGGATTTTCGGTTTGGCACTGTCATCCGGTGGACGATACCCCAGTTCGACAATCCCCCAGATTTCACTGCTCCTCACCAGTTCATCCTTAACATTATCCCAGACAGTATCTTCGATAATGGTTTCTTTGTTTGTAAGACCATAATCAGGCAATTCAAACGATACAGTTCCCGTCTTGATATCAATATCAACATCAATTCTGGTTAACAACTTTACACGCTCATATTCTTTGCTGATACGGTTTTTTATACTAAGCCAGTCCTCTTTACGAGGCATATATGTATTAACAAAACCAAGCAAGTCTTCAACATCAAACTTTCCGTTATCATCTTCAAACTGTTTCAAAACCCAGTCTCGAAGGAATGACGGAAGCTTTAATGTCTTGAGGAAGCTCATCTCGCCAAGATTTTTATAGACAGCCATCTCTTCAAAGCAATCCCTGAGTTTGTCGCACACTTAAGCCTACCCCCTTACAGTAATTTCCTCTCGCTGAAGTCAGAATTGTTTGCTGTAAATACCAATCCCGTCTTCAACAGGTTATTGTTATAATAAACATCTACAGTGTATTCACCCGCTTTACGAAGTTCAGGTAGCACAAAAGTAAAAGTCTGTCCGTCATGAGATTCTCCTTCGCATTCACGTTCTAAGCCCGATATCCGTATAGCAAGGCTATCAAGCTTTGTTTTAGAAAACAGACGGATAGCGGCATCTTTTTTGCGTCTACTAAATTTTATGTTCTTGTCTAACAATTGTATCTCAATTTCGTTCGGTGAATAAATAATCTCAATTATCGGTACAACCACCTCTTCAAGAGTAGCACCACCATGCACTTCAACATTTGCTTTCCTACTCCCTTTGAATCTGTCATAGTTCGCAAGAACCCAGAATCCGTTTTCTTCTATCGCACAAGCAGGTTTTTCGTCTATCTCGCTTACCGGACAGCATCTGCCTGAATGCTGTGCATTTGATTCAGACCCCCACATATTTTCACGATGACTAATCACCGAAAGCCTGCTTGCACCATGATCGGATATCATAATCGCACGCTTATAAGTACCATTCATCAATTTTGTTGCTATTTTTTCGATAGTCTGAGTGATAATCTCAAGCTCTCTTGGTATGTAGGTAGGTAAGGCGTTGTTTGTATAATCGAATTCCTCCACACCGTGATGTTTCAGATCATCAAGACTCTTAACTCCATTTTTGTCAGGAAGAAATTCTGCTCCGCCTGCCATTAAAACATCGACGAATTCTTTGTTGAAGGATGTGATTGAAGGGAGCTCGCAATGGCATAAGGTGACATGAGCAATCAGCTTCTTTTTCTGGCACTGATCCATGATGTAGCTTAGATATTCAACACCCATCGCATCCACAAAATATACAAGCGTATCATTTTTCGGTATTGCGTCTAATTTCTCGCTACGTGCAGGAAGCAGAAGATTAAATTCCCGTTTTTCAGCCTGTTCCTCTACTAATTGCATAAAGTCCGGGAATACCTTGTTGACAACTTTCTGGTATTTGTACTCCTGAAAATAAGAATCCAGAAGCTGAATATTAAATCGATAAGGTTGTAAATATGCATAAAGCCCGGGGTAAATGTGGCGAAGAATCTCCTCTACATTTTTACGACCAATCTTTTCAGAATACGCATCGAGATTCTCAAATATCAAGTTTCTCTCTGCCTTGGATGCATCGGTGAGATAGTACAGTACATCCTCACCTTTGCTTTTTACCATGGCGCAATAATCTGCGACCTCTGCATCTGGATTTCCAAGTGAATGAATGAGCTTTTTCCGTTCGTCATAGTGTTCCCAGAATGCCTTATCCTTATGAGAAGCATGAAGAATACTTCTAAACACGCACCTGATAAACAGATTGCTATTATCTGCGTTCTTTATAGCTTCCGTCAAGCACCAGTTATCCTTAGCTCCATAAAGTTTTAGTGCTATGAAATATAACCATTTCTTGTTGGCGTCAAATGTGCTCCAGCTCCCCACAAACATATCCAGATTTGTCGTGTTCTTGAATATATCGATGGATTTACAATCTAAGTGCAACAGCTCCTAGACAACCAAATTAAAATGACAC
>ERZ772881.1335-NODE-1335-length-22271-cov-148.927485_pt1 | contig 22271 bp, 13 predicted proteins | sample MGYA00580581_ERZ772881 | MGnify/ENA primary metagenome ERZ772881 (study PRJEB29015, sample SAMEA2737668) | human gut metagenome | biome: human gut; feature: human-associated habitat; material: faeces | place: China | collected 2012 ...
AAGAGCCCCACGTTTCATAAGAGTCAGATGCCGGAGATAGCCGATGAACTCAGTGCATGGTAGAAACGTTGTGGTGTAAAAAACGATCTGTTGACTTGCTTTTTTATATCAAATGATAGAATAATCGGCTTTTTACTTAGATTCTTTAGCGAAAGTTTGGGAGTTTGCATATTTTGATATAACTTTGCAACTGTATTTAAAAATACGTAAAAAGACTGGTTGCTTACTTGTTAACACCACAAGAAGTACTGTATCATTTTAGAATGAAAATACTCAAATAGGTCATGAAAGGAGGTTTATAAGACATAGATCGTCTGATTAATGAGTGCGCGAAAGAGAGAGAAGTAGTATTTGGACAAAGAAGATTAGAACACAATTAATATTTTTTATTTAAAATTCAAAGAGAGTCTATGGAGAAAAGGTTAAGTATGATCCTTGCCTGTCTGTTCCTCTTTGTGGGTATGGCATTAGCCCAAACGACGATTACGGGCACGGTCATATCGCAGGAAGACGGTGAACCGATCATCGGAGCCTCTGTCATGGTAGACGGGGGAAGTAAAGTCGGTACAGTCACAGACGCCGACGGACATTTTACGCTATCAGTGCCAGTGGGAAAGAAGCTGGTGATCAGCTACATTGGCATGAAGAGCCAGACTGTGGCCGCCAAGCCCAACATGAAAGTTACACTGCAGTCCGACGACCGCACTTTGGGAGAAGTCGTGGTCACCGGTATGACCACCCAGGACAAGCGCCTGTTCTCCGGTGCTGCCACAAAGATCGACGCGTCCAAGGCCAAACTCGACGGTATGGCTGATATCAGCCGCTCTCTTGAAGGCCGTGCTGCCGGTGTGAGCGTACAGAACGTCTCCGGAACCTTTGGTACAGCGCCGAAGATCCGCGTGCGCGGTGCTACCTCTATTTTCGGCAGCAGCAAACCGCTGTGGGTCGTTGACGGCGTGATCATGGAGGACATCACCGATGTGGATGCCAGCTCACTGTCTTCCGGTGACGCCAAGACGCTGATCTCCTCCGCCATCGCCGGACTCAACGCCGACGACATCGAGAGTTTCCAGATCCTGAAGGACGGTTCCGCCACATCTATCTATGGCGCACGTGCTATGGCCGGTGTGATTGTCGTGACCACCAAGAAAGGTAAGGCCGGACAAAGCCACATCAGCTACACCGGTGAGTATACCATGCGTCTGAAACCCGGCTACCGCAACTTCAATATCATGAACTCCCAGGACCAGATGGGAGTGTATCAGGAGTTGCAAAAGAAAGGCTACCTCAATTACGCTGAGACAGCCAATGCCATGAACAGCGGTGTCTACGGACGCATGTATGAGCTCCTTTCCCAATATGATGCCACAAAAGGCCAGTTCACTCTGGAAAACACTGAAGCAGCCAAGAATGCTTATCTGCGCGCTGCCGAATACCGCAACACCGACTGGTTTGACGAACTGTTCTCTACCGCCATCATGCACAATCACAGCGTGAGTGTCTCTGGCGGTACAGACAGGGCGAAGTACTATGCCTCCCTGTCTGCCATGTTCGACCCGGGATGGTATAAGTCAAGCAAGGTGCAGCGCTACACTGCCAACATCAACACCACATACACCATCAATAAGCATGTTGATGTCAACCTCATCGGCAATGCTTCTTACCGTAAGCAAAAGGCCCCTGGATCGCTGAGCCGCTCCATTGACCCGGTCAGCGGAGGTGTCAGCCGTGACTTCGACATCAACCCCTATTCTTATGCGTTGAACACTTCACGCACGCTTGACCCCAACGAGTACTATACCCGCAACTACGCCAAGTTCAACATCTTTAATGAACTGACCAACAACTACATGGATCTCAATGTTCACGACTTCCGTGTACAGGCAAGCATTGACTATAAGCCTATCGACAAGGTGAAGATCACTGCCCTGGCCGCTGTCAAGAGTGCCTCGTCAGCCATGGAGCACTACGTCAAGGACAACTCCAACCAGGCTCTGGCCTACCGCGCCATGGGCACCACGACCATCCGCGACAACAACCCTTACCTCTACACTGATCCCGACAACCAGTTTGCTTTGCCTGTCAGTATTCTGGAGTACGGTGGTATCTATGACCGCACGGACAACAGCTTTTTTGGTTGGGATTCACGCCTGTCGGCTTCTTACAACGATGTCTTCAACGACTCGCATATTGTCAACCTCTATGCCGGTATGGAGACCAACTGCGTGGACCGCAAGCAGACGTGGGGCCGCGGCTGGGGCATGCAGTTCTATGACGGCGAGATTCCCTTCTTCAACTACATGGCCTTCAAGAAATGGCAGGAGCAGGGTACCGACTACTATACAATGTCCAACACCCACATCCGCAGCATAGCCTACTTCGGCACCGGCACCTATTCTTATAAGGGACGCTACCAGGTCACCGGCACCTTCCGTTACGAGGGTACCAACTATCTGGGCAAGGCCACATCAGCCCGCTGGTTGCCTACCTACAACGTCTCCGGTGCTTGGAATGCACACGAGGAGAGCTGGTTCAGCGATGCGTTCAAGAATGCGCTCACACATGCCACGCTACGTCTGAGCTACTCGCTTACTGGCGACCGCCCGCCTGTGACCAACTCCCTGCCCGTCTTCACCGCCACCGTGCCTTGGCGTCCGTTTACGACCATCCAGGAGAAAGGATACGGCGAGGAGATCGGCAACAGCGACCTGACCTATGAGAAGAAGCGCGAGTTCAACGTCGGTCTGGATCTGGGCTTCCTCAACAACCGCATCAATCTGACCACCGACTTCTACTGGCGCCGCAACAAAGACCTCATCGGCTATGTCAACAGTCCGCTCTACGGACCTTGGAATCTGGCTAACGTCGCCGCTATGAAGTCTAATGGTATTGAGGTTTCGTTGAGCACGACCAACATCAAGACCGAGGATTTCAGTTGGGAGACCAACTTCATCTACTCCTGGACACATAACGAGATTACGAGCCTCTTCTCTCAGGCCCGTATCATCGACCTTGTGCAGGGTACCGGATACAGCATGGTGGGCTATCCTGCCAACTCTATCTTCAGCATCCCCTTTGCAGGGCTGAACCGCGAGGGACTGCCTACGTTCTATGACGAGAACGGAAAAGTCACCACTTCCGGCATCTACTTGCAGGAACGTGACCCCGACAAGATGGGATTTCTGAAATACGAGGGACCTGCAGAGCCGACAACAACGGGATCTCTGGGCAATCTCTTCCGCTACAAGAACTGGGAGCTCAACGTGTTCATCACCTATAGCTTCGGCAATAAGGTGCGTCTCGACCCTGTCTTCAGCAACGAGTATGACGACCTGACCTCCACACCGAAGGAATTCCGCAACCGCTGGACTCACGCCGGCGATGAGAAGGTGACCGGCATCCCCGTCATTGCCAGCAGGCGCCAGAACAAAAACGACAGTGAGCTCAAGGTGGCTTACAATTGCTACAACTACTCTTCGGAGCGCATCGCCAAGGGCGACTTCATCCGCATGAAGGAGATGTCGTTGGGTTATAACTTCCCCCAGAAGCTTATCAATCCTTTAGGGGTGAACAGCCTTTCGCTGAAATTGCAGGCTACCAACCTCTTCCTCATCTACGCCGACAAGAAGCTCAACGGACAGGATCCTGAGTTCTTCAACACCGGCGGTGTGGCTGCTCCTACACCGAAGCAGTTCACCCTGACTTTAAGATTAGGTCTTTAACCCTCAGAATCGAATAAGACATGAAACTAAAAAATATCATATATACCGGTACGGCGGTTGCCACACTGCTGGCATCGATGACATCCTGCTCTGACTTCCTGGACAAGATGCCCGACAACCGCACACAGATGGACGCGCCCGCCAAGGTCGCCGGACTGCTGACTACCGCATACAACACCAACAGCAATCTGGTAATGAACGAGCTGATGTCCGACAACATGGACTACATGGGCCCGCGGAACAGTCTTGGCGACCGAGAGGGCGACATGATGTATTTCTGGAAGGAGGACAAGGAAAACGGCAATGACTCGCCCGAAGACCTGTGGAATAAGCTCAACAAGTGCGTTGGAAAGGCCAACCAGGCCTTGTCCAGTATCGAAGAGCTCGGTGGAGCCACGACCGATGAGCTGCGCAATACCAAGGGCGAGGCCCTGATGCTGCGCGCCTATAACAGTTTCCTGCTCACCAACGAGTTCTGCATGGCCTACAACAGTAAGACGAGTGACAGGGACATGGGGGTGTACTACAGCAAACAAGTGGAAAGCATGGTCGACAAAGACGGCCATCAGAAAGAGCGTGGTACAGTGGCAGAGGACTATGCCAGCATGGAGGCAGACATTGAGGCTGGTATTCCTCTTATCAACGACAACTACACTATTCCCAAGTACCACTTCAACAAGAAGGCAGCCTACGCCTTTGCCCTCCGCTTCTATCTCTACTATGAGAAGTGGGACAAGGCCAAGAAATATGCCGACCTGTTGTTGGGCAGCAACCCCGGCGCATCTTTGCGCAACTATGCTGAACTGGAGGCTATGCCGCTGAGCACCTCCGACCAGGCCGTAAAGATCGGTGAGGCCTATTGCAGCGCTGAGAAGGAGTGCAACCTGCTCATTCAGACCAGCACCAGCAATGCCGGCCTTGCACTGGGCCCGTGGAGATACTACAAGCGCTATTCCCATACCAATTACCTGTCTGACACAGAGAGTCTGACAAGCAACAACATTTGGGGCAATAAGAATAACGTTATTTGGAATCCGTTCACCAACAATCAGGGTGAGAGCGATTACTCTGTCATCATGAAGATCCCGTTTGAGTTCGAGTACGTCGACCAAGTAAAGGGTACGGGCTACCGCCATGCGCTGAATGTCAGCTTCACCATGGGTGAGGCGCTGCTCAACCGTGCCGAGGCTGAGATTATGCTTAAAGACTACCAGGCCGCTTGCACCGACATGAACACGTGGATGCACAACTACTTCAAGACCGACTCCACGCTCACGCCCGAGAGCGTACAGAAGTATTTCAACAGCATCCCCTATGCTTACAGCGATGCCGCCAAGATGACGGCCAGCCCTAAGAAGCATCTGCATCCCCGCTTTACCATCGATGCGGAAGGCTCTGTACAGGAAAGCATGTTGCAGTGCTTACTTGACCTGCGCCGCATCGAGACCTTGCATCAAGGACTCCGCTGGTTCGACATCAAGCGATACAATATAGAGATCCCGCGCCGGCAGATTGGTGCTGACGGCACACCAGAGAAGAACCTCGACTGGCTCAAGCAGGATGATCCCCGTATGGCTGTGCAGATTCCGTTGAGTATTGTGAGTGCCGGTGTTCCTAAGAACCCACGCAATGGCAATGATGACTAATAGACTTTTTTAAAAAAATAAGTATGAAGAAATATATATTAGGCTTATCGCTTCTCTCGATGGTGGCAGCGGGACTGACCTCCTGCTCGGATGATAATCTCTCCGATCAGAGTGTCATCACCAACTCGAAGACCGAGCAGAACGATTTCGACAAGTGGCTCTATACCAACTTTGTCGTTCCGTTCAACATTGAGATACAATATCGCTACGATGACAAAGAGTCCGACATGCAGTACTATGACGTACCTGCCGACATGAAGCAGTCGGTAGAGCTGGCACACATTATTAAATATACATGCGTGGATGCCTACACCGCAGCGGCCGGTATCAACTTCACACGTAATTACTTCCCGAAGCTCTTCAGCTTCCTCGGCGAGTTTGAGTATGACAACAACGGTACGATGAAGCTCGGTACCGCCGAGGGCGGCAAGAAGATCCGTCTGCTCGGCGTGAACCATCTCGACGAGGTCATCAACAATCGTGCAGCTCTCGACGAGTACTATCTGAAGACCATCCACCACGAGTTTGTGCACATCGTCAACCAGACCAAGGACTATCCGCGCGAGTTCGACAAAGTGACGGCTTCGGGCTATGTCAATGACTCTTGGAGCTCCAGCAAGTACGGCACCGGTTTCGCAAAGCGGGGCTTTGTCACTGCTTATTCACAGAAAGAGAGCCGCGAGGATTTTGCCGAAATGGTCAGTGAGTATGTCACCAAGTCACCCGAGCAATGGAAAGCCTTATTGGCCAAGTCACTCGTCTATGATGCTACGACGGGTAAAGTCACTGACCATACGGGTTACGATGCTCTCATAAAGAAGCTCGATATCTGCAAGCGTTACTACAAGGAGTCTTTTGGCATCGACCTTGACAAGGTGCGTGACGAGGTGACCAGCCGCGAAAATAACGTAGTGAGCGGACATATTGATCTGACAAGTCTTAAATAGTTCAAGAATTACAGGTTATGAAAACAAACAAGATTCTATTATATACTTTGCTTGCCCTTCCGGCCTTGCTCATGCAGTCTTGCCTGAAAGACCAGGAAGACATCTTCGACAAGCCTTACTCGCAGCGTATGGAGGAATACCTGCAAGCAGCGCAGGACTCACTGGTCAGCGCGCCATACGGCTGGGCCTTTGACTATTATCCGGAGAACAACCAGAGCTATGGTGGCTTCACCTATACGATTGCCTTCTCAAAGGATGCTGACACGGTGCGATTCGAGAATAATCCTGATGATGGTAAGCTTGTCTCGCTCTACAAGATGAAGGAGGACGACGGTCCCGTGCTGTCCTTCGACACCTACAACAACTTCCTGCACAAGTATGCCACACCGTCCAATGGCAAGTATCAAGGCTACAAGGGCGACTTCGAGTTTGTCATCGACAGCGTGGGCAACGGCGTTGTCAAGGTGCACGGCAAGAAGAGCGGTAACACGCTCTACCTGCGCAAGCTCACTGAACCTGCCAACAGATACATGGCCAAGGTCGTGGATATGGGCGACTCGTTTATGCTCTCAGAGGCAGACCTCACCATCGGTGGCAAGCCCTACGAGTTTGCGTTTACCGACCTGACCAACCGACAAATCGATATCTACGATAACGGCCAGTATCTCACTACCACTGCCTATAACTTCACCGACAAAGGGCTGCGCCTCTATCAGCCGCTGATGCTCAACGGCGTGAGCGTACAGGATATCAACTACGATGATGCAAACCTGAAGATGAGTGCCAATGGAGTGGAAACTTCCAAGCTGTGGGTCTCACCGGAAATCATTGCCTCGCTGATAGGCAACATCCGCTCTGGTTATAATGGCAAAACTGTGACGAAGATTGTCCCGCACCTCGATCAGGTGGAAATCAGCAGTGATGCTTCATGGGTGCACATCAGCAAGAATGGTAATGAACTCACGATCAAGCTCGATGCCAGTGCAGATAAGACTAAGATGCGCAAGGCAACGATCGTCATCAAAAATGGAAATGATACAAGTGCCGTGACTGTTACCCAGTTTGAATTATCTTCATTGCTCGGCTCTTACAAGTTGAGCACGGGATCAGAAACAAAGGCCGCTACGCTCGCCTATGGGATGGACGATGCCGGTAAGCAGCAACTCTATTTGTCGGTAAGCAGTAATTATGGCACCTACCGGTTCCCGCTGATCTACCTGTCGAGTTCACAGATGTTGCTTATGCAGTCCGGTCAGCTTCTGGGTTCTATTGGAGAATATTACTTAGCCAATGTTTTCTTCTTCAATAATAACGCTGATTGGACCGAAGCCTCAGACCAATTCTTCGACCTGCTGCAATTTGGATCTGACGAGAACGGCAATATGATGATATCTCTCAATGGTACGTTATTGTATACGCCTGACGGTCAGACGTTGCAAAACACTGGCTACTCCGTGGATGACATCTTCATCGAGGCATTTACTGCCTATCCTTTCACCTCCTCCAGCATTGCTGGATATGTGGAGAAGTGGGGTAAGAGTACGTTGGTGAAGACCGCTTCCGCTCCTGCCAAGGAATACGTAGGCACTGGCAGGGAGATGAGTCATCGCGAATATCAGATGCGTGCGGTGAATCCTGTCCGCCGTAGTTATTTCGATCTCACTCCGTATCACGTTCAGGCACCTCTTAAGCAGTTAAAAATCAAATAAAGACTTATCACATGAAAAAGATATTCAATATTTGTCTTGTACTCGCTGCTGCCGCACTCACAGCGTGCAGTGATGACAATGCGGGTGAGCAATATCTCAGACAGAACACGGTTGGCGTGACCAGCTCTGACCTGTCTTTCGATGCTGATGCCCATCAAGGTGGCGTGAAGTTCACTATGCCTCAGGGAGCCACGGCCACAGCCTTTGTCAACGCCTCTTGGGCTAAGGCTGAGGTGAAGGGCGATTCTGTTCTTGTCAGCGTTGCCAACAACCCTAATTTGGAAAGCCGCGCAGCGATGCTGACCATCAAGAGCGGCACAGACTCCACCAATGTGCCCATCAGTCAGAAAGGTTGCGAGTTTGCCTATAGAGGCGCAAAGGACTATGTCGTGGGCGATAAGGATACGACACTCATCTTGCCTTTCTCTAATGTGGGTGCTGAGCCCCAGCTGCTGTCCGATAACCAAGATGCAATTGCCTCTGTGGTGAGGGGTGATACAGCTTTCGCTGTCACTATAAAGGCCAACACTACGGGCGATATGCGCCAAGTCAACCTCTTCGTCAACAACCAAGGGGTGCAGGACACCGTCTCCGTCAGACAGGGTGAGCTCAGTGACTTTGTGAATAAGGCATTTTACCTCACTGGTTTTGACTTGCGGAGGGCTGACGAGAACACACAGTCACTGCAAGATATCTTTACGGCTTTCGAAGGGGAAATCAAGCAGAAAGGTAAATCCATTTATTTTGTATCTGCCCAAGCCTATATCAATAAGCTTCCACTGACATTTGATCCTTCCACGCTCTCCTTTGCCCTTACAGGTGGCAACGTCATCGGCACACAGGCGTCCAAGGAAGGCAAGTATACGCTGTATAACTCCATTTGGAGCTATCAATTTTATATGTTCCTCTCTCAAATGGTCAATGATGAGTATATGAACTATTTATCAGGAAAGGTCACAGAAGAAGAATATATCAAATTCCAGCAGCAGATGCCCAAACTGTTTGCATTGTTCGATACAAAATTCTTGTCCATGGTCGCTCCTATAAGCTACACGAAAGATGAGACAGGTGTATATATCCGTGCTAACTTTATGGATAGCGGCAACAATGATTGGATGGCCAAATGGTGGAACAAGAATCTTGGCTATTCCGCCACAACCTATGATGCCAATATGCTCTGTATAGACGCATTCAACAGTGATGGTAGTTTCGAAAGCCCTATTTCACAACTCGTTCTTCCGGAACTTTTCCGTGTCGTTTCCTCTGTCTCTGGCGGTGCAAAGTCACTGCGTTTTATGAGGAAGGCGCCCAAGATGAGTCTGGCAGATTTCAAGCAGATCACCTTTCCACAGAAGAAAGCACTGCTTAAGCTGAGAAAATAATATTTCTCCTTGATGACTCTAATCGAGTAGGAGGTAAACACTCATCGTAGATGCTTATCTCCTACTCGATTATTTTTTTCCGTTAAAATAGTGGTTTTTTATATTGCGTGATGCCCGTCATGCAATGACAGTGCGACCGTCACGCAATCACGCGACGGTCGCTACAGTTTGTCGTTCTTCTTTTTGGGAAGGCTCTTTCCGCCTTTCTTGATGAAAGCAGGAAAAGAGCTTGCTTTGAACTTTTATCTAATGACTTTCTTGGTTACACCATCCACACTTTTTACGATGACGAGTCCGCTGGCATGACTGCCTGTTTCTGCGCCCGAAAGCGTATAGGTATGGGACTTGCCAAGTTCGCGGTCAGTATCAGTAGTAGTAGTGGTGATACCTGCAGAGACAGGCTGTGGTGTGTAATGAAACGATATCGTGCCGTCTGCAGCCAACTGAATATTGGAGAGGCCGGTCTGAGAAGCAATGCTATAGCCCGTGTAGAAGCTGAGTTGAGGCGAAGAAGAGCCATTGAGCTTGTTGTTGAGTGCTGTGGGGTAAGGATCGTTGGCCATACTCTCTTTGTCGAGGTTATCATCAGCGGGCACAATGGTCAATCTCGGATGGGTTTGGTATTGCGCGGTGTTGACGACATTACCGGCCCATGAGCGTGCATCGTAATCGACGTGGAGAACCAAAAGGCCGTGTCCGGGCAATGCGCTGTCCCATCGGTTGCTGCTACGATTCTCAAAGAGATAATACTCGTTGTTGTTGTCGGGATTAGTGAGAACATAGGCAGCACCGCCGGCAGACAGTCCTTTCATGGACGTGACATCGAGTGACTGTTCACCGAGCTGCGTAGGAGTGATCCATCCCATGAAAGCTTTTTCATAGGAAGTGTAACCAGCGGGCACCGTGCCGATACCTGTTCCGCCATAGACGTTCTTCAAGGCTTCCGGACCACCGTTATAGCTTCCTGAGCACATCAGGTCGTAGCTGCCCGTGCCCACATTATCACCGTAGCCGGTATCGTAGAAGTCGGGCAGTCCCAGACAGTGGGAGAACTCATGGCAGATGGTGCCGATGCCCATGTAGAACAGGCGTTCTTTATCATTGAGTGTGGCTCGGATCATCTCGTTGCTGCACGCGTAGGTATCGATGGTGATGCCATTATAGGTCAACGGTTGCTGTCCGCTGCCGCTCAGCGAGTATTTGTGTGGCCAGATGGTGTCGTCGCTGCCGCCGGTAGCCTGTCCCTCACCGGCATAGATGATGTAGACCTGTTCCACCTCGCCGTCGTTGTCCCAATCATAGTCTGCAAAGTTGACCTGGTCTTTGACAGCGTTGCATGCGTCGATGACCATCTGAGGTGCGTTGCTGTCAGCCTCGTTGCCCGACGGTGCACCATAATAGGAATAAGGGTGGTCGAGTGTGACTGGGCCTACGACATCGAAGGAGAGGTCGAACAGTCCGTCGCTTTGATCGTGGAAGTAGTCGTGGACGCTGCCGATGGCACCGCTCTTTGTGTCAGTATAGCTGTCTTTGTTGAGCATGTCGCTATAGAGTGTCTTGACATCTGTCTCGCCCGAGCCGAGCGTCAGCACATCCGATGGATTGGCGAAACGCTGGTTGCTGAACTGCACGAGGATGACAAGTCCTTTTTTCTTGCCTGTAACCACATTGGCGCGTGTACCTATCTTCTGCATAGATTGGCTGCGCATCTTTGCATTCAAAGCCTCTACATCGTTAAGCGATGTGGCAAAGCGCTCTTCATGATCCTTACGCTGATCACGCGCGTGAGCCAGCACGTCAGAGGCGACAAGATATCCGCTGCGGATATGGGCATAGTAATAATTTCCGTCGTGAGACAGTACGGGAATGCCATCGTCAGTGACGGCATAATGGAAATGTTCGTCACCTACCAACTTCAGCCGGATGGTTGTGCCGTCGGCTTGCCGCACGGAGCGCCACACCGATAGTGCCGGAATGGCAAAAAGTGAGGAAGCAAAAAGGGATGCTAAGCAAAATGTAAATAATCTCTTCATATTTTCTTTGAATTTACAATGCAAAGTTACGGTTTTTCTTTCATTTACCCAAAAATCCGTTTCCTAAAAGGTGCTGTTATTAAGAATTATGAGTCAGACAAAGAATCTGATAACAGTTTCCTGACAGGGAGACATAAAAACAGCCTCCTGCCATGACAGGAGGCTTCTGCCTTAGATTTAAGAATATTCTGAGGAATGATGACTTTTTTACTTCACTTCCCAAATGTCGTTGGTCTCGAGCAGTTCGGTGAAGTTGTGATAAGGCTTTTGCTTCTTCACGTCCTCGATCTGCTGGTTGACAGCATCGTCGTAGGTCGGTGCCTCTACGTCGCGGATGACGCCGAGAGCCACGGGAAATCCGTGCTCATTGTCCATCATGGCGAGTTTGAGCTGCAGGGTGTTGTCGGGGGTATGGCTTTCGTGGACGAGTACGTCGTCAATGGTGTAGCCGTCCTTGCCGATTTCCACCACTTTCAGTCCGAATCCCTCCTGCACGAGTCCGTATTCGTTGTTAGATCCGAAGACGAGGGGCTTGCCGTCCTCGACATAGATGGCATTTTTGGAGCGTCCCTCACGGGTGTAGATGGGGTCGTAAGCCCCGTTGTTGAAGATCATGCAGTTTTGCAGTATCTCGCAAACGGCAGCTCCCTTGTGGTGGTAGGCAGCCTTGAGGATCTCCACGGTATGGGCTGCGTCTGAGGCCACGGCACGGGCAAAGAAACGGCCGCGGGCGCCGAAGCAGAGCTCAGCGGGGCGGAAAGGATCCTCCACGGTACCGTAGGGACTCGACTTCGAGACGAAGCCACGGGGCGACGTCGGCGAGTACTGACCCTTGGTCAGACCGTAGATGCGGTTGTTGAGCAGGATGATGTTCAAGTCGATGTTGCGTCGCATGGCGTGGATGAAGTGGTTGCCGCCGATAGCCAGTCCGTCGCCGTCACCACTGATCTGCCAGATGGTGAGTTTAGGATTGACAACTTTGGCTCCCGTAGCTATGGCGGCGGCACGTCCGTGGATGGTCTGCATGGCGTAGGTGTTGACATAGTAGGGCAGACGGCTTGAGCAGCCGATGCCGGAGATGACGGCCGTCTCGTATGGCGGCACGCCGATTTCGGCCATTGCCTTTTGCAGGCTGGCCAGGAACGAATGGTCGCCGCAACCAGGGCACCAGCGGGGCTGGCCCTTTTTATAGTCGGCGGCGGTATAGGGTGATGTGCTTTGTTTTGCTTCCATAATACTTGATTTGTTGTTTGGGCGATGACCCATGATGCCGATAAAAACCTTGTTGAGGCGATTACTGCAGCACGCGTGTCTCGAAGGTAGGACCGGTCATCTGCTCTTCCGGCGTGACGATGATCTTCTCAAATCCCTTGACGAGCTCGCTGACCACAAAGGGCTGACCCTTGACCTGGTTGTACTGGAAGGGTACGAAATCGTTGATGCGGATGCGGAGCAGGGCAGCTAACTGTCCGAGGTTCTGCTCGGCGACGACGACCTTGCGGTAGCGGAGCAGCGTCTCTGCCGTGTTCTTCGGCAGCGGGTTGACATATTTAAACTGTGCCAACGCTACCTTATAGCCTTTCTTGCGCAGTTCGGTCATGGCCGAATAGAGATGACCATAGGTAGATCCGAAGCCAACGATGAGCAGTTCGGCGTCGTCCTTGTCGCCTTCAACCTCGAGGTCCGGCACCTTGATGTCGGCGACTTTCTCGAAGCGCAGGTGATCCATCTTGTTGTGGTTCTCGGGTTCTGTGGAGATAGCACCGGTCTCTCCGTCTTTCTCCAGTCCGCCGAGGATATGCGTGTAGCCCTCCTGTCCGGGGACGGCCCAGTAGCGCACTTGGTTCTTCGGGTTGCGCTGGTAGGGCGTATACTTGTATTTCTGTTCCGGTGTGGCGTAGTGGGGATGGATCGGCGGCATCTTCTTGATGTCAGGCAGGCGCCATGCCGACGAGCCGTTGGCGATGAAGGCGTCGGTGAGAAGCACCACCGGCGTGAGATGCTCCAGTGCGATCTTCGCAGCCATATAGGCGGCGTCGAAGCAGTCGGTGGGGCTGGTGGCGGCGATGACAGGCATCGGGCTCTCGCCGTTACGGCCGTAGAGCACCTGCAGCAGGTCGGTCTGCTCGCTCTTTGTCGGCAGACCGGTGGATGGTCCGCCACGCTGCACGTCGATGATCACGAGCGGCAGCTCGTCGATGACGGCGAGGTTGATGGCCTCACTCTTCAGGCAGATACCCGGTCCGGAGGTGGAGGTCACAGCCAGGGCACCGGCGAAGGAAGCACCGACGGCACTTGAGCAGGCGCTGATCTCATCCTCGCTCTGCACGGTGATGACGCCGAGACTCTTGTGCTTGGCCAGTTCGTGGAGGATGTCGGTGGCGGGAGTGATGGGGTAGGAGCCGAGATAGAGTTTCAGTCCGGCCCGCTCTGCGGCAGCGATGAGGCCATAAGCTGTGGCTTTGTTGCCCGTGATGTCCATATATCGGCCGGGCAGCTTGTGCTTGGTCTCGATGCGATAGGTAGAAGGCACGGAGGCGTGGGTGTTGGCACCGTAGTGGTATCCGGCGTTGACAACCTTGATATTAGCCTCTGCCACTCCGGATTTCTTGGCGAACTTTTCCTTGAGGAAGTTGGCCACGAGGGTGAGGTCACGGTTGAAGAGCCAGCAGACGAGCCCGAGAGCAAACATGTTGCGGCATTTCAGCACGGCCTTTGGCGGCATACCTTCGTCGGCCAGGCACTCCTTGACCATGTGTGTGATGGGGCAGGCCACGACGCGGTCGGGATCGATGCCCATCTCGCCGAGATAGTCATCGCTGTGAAAGTCGGCCTTTTTCAAGTCGACGGGGCCGAAGGAGTCGGTGTCGATGATGATGCAAGCCTGTGGTTTGGCATACTGATATTGGGTTTTGAGCGCGGCGGCGTTCATGGCCACGAGCACGTCGCACTTGTCGCCTGGTGTATAGACCTTGCCCTCGCCGATGTGGACCTGATAGCCCGACACACCGGTAAGAGAGCCTTGCGGGGCGCGGATGTCAGCGGGATAGTCCGGGAAAGTGGAGATGCCGTTGCCCACGGTAGCGGACACGGTGGAGAAGATGTTGCCGACCAGCTGCATGCCGTCACCGGAGTCGCCCGAGAAACGGACAACGACGTCTTCCAACTCTTTTACTTCTACTTTTTCTGCCATACAATTGTGTTTTATTGATAGTATAAGATCTTCTGTGTCTCGGAGATTGTTCGGTATTACTGAGTTTCTCTGATTTCTCGGCAAAGTTAAGTTATCTTTGCGATATAGCCAAATGTTTATGCACTTTTATTGCGATGTTTTCTATAAAACATCATCTCCGCTATTTTTCTGTCATATTTCCATGATAGCCATGCAGAATTGTTGAAACCGTAAGTGAAACATTGCTATTGAGAACACGAAGGGCAGCCGATCCATAAGAATGAAAACAGATCAGTTGGTGTGAAAAATGCCGTCAGATAGTTGGTCCAACGGACGTTTGACCATTATTAGATCGACGTTTTGACGGTTACAGCCTATTAGTATTTAAACGAGCTGCCACCGAGGAACTCGCGGAGCAGGCTCGTCGGAGGGATGTCGCGGTTGGGGATAGGCTGGAAATACTTCAGGAACTTACGCAGGCGGTAAGCCTCGCTGTATTCCTCGCAGTTCTCCGGCACTTGCTCTAGGAGCGGCTCGGCCTGCTGCTTGATGACGGCGAGCTCGAAGAGCATGGCCGAGTTGAACATCACGTCGGCATTCTCCTGATAGGGAAAGATCCACTTGTTCTCACCGGCACGCACCGACGGCCAGCGGTGGATCGTCTCCTGAGCGTTGACGCCACGGTATTTATAGTCGCGGATGATGCGGCGCAATAAGCGGTTGTCGGTCGTGGGGATGTAGTTGTGGTCGTCGAGCAGGATGGTGGTCAGCGCCGAGACATAGACGCGGTACTTCTGCGCTTCGGGGATTTGCGCGGTAAGCTCAGGGTTCAAGGCGTGGATGCCTTCGACGACGAGGACGTTGTTGGGCTGCATGCGCAGCTTTTGGCCGCTCTTCTCGCTGCGCCCTGTCTGGAAGTTGTACTTCGGCAACTCTATCTCCTCGCCGTGGAAGAGCGTGTTGAACTGGTCGTTGATGAGCTTGAGGTTGAGGGCATAGATACTCTCGTAGTCATATTCGCCCTTGTCGTCCTTGGGCGTGTGCTCACGGTCGACGAAATAGTCGTCGAGCGAGATCTGCAGAGGTTTGATGCCGTTGGCTAACAGTTGAATGCTCAAGCGCTTGCAGGTGGTGGTCTTCCCGGAGGAAGACGGTCCGGCGAGCAGCACAAGTTTCACGTCCTTGCGGCTGGCAATCTCGTCGGCGATCTCGGTGAGCTTCTTCTCCTGCAGAGCCTCCGACACGTTGATGAGGTTGGTAGCCTGTCCCTTGCGCACCATCTCGTTGAAGTCGCCGGCAGTGCGCAGTTCCATGATTTCCTGCCAGTGGTGATGCTCGCGGAAGATTTCAAACATCTTGTCCTGCCGCGTCATCTGCGGCAACGTGCCCGGATCCTTGAGGTCAGGAATACGCAGGAGCAGTCCGTTGAAATATTTCTCCAGTCCGAAGAGATAGATCTTCGACGTGTTGGTCAGCAGCGAGCCATAGTAGTAGTCGACATAGTCGTCGATCTGGTAATAGGTCGTATAGAGCGAACCGGCACTGCGCAGGAGTTTTGATTTGGCCTTGTCGCCTTTCTCCTCAAACATCTTGACGGCATCCTCGGTGGGCACCTCGAAGCGGCGGATCGGCATCTTGGCGTCGATGATCTGCTGCATGCGCCGGCGGATACTCGCCACATCGCCGTCGGTGACCTCGTGGCCGATGGTCAGGTCGACGTAGTAGCCCTTGCTCACGGGGATGTCAATGACCACCTTGCTTTGTGGATAGAGGTCATGGACGGCCTTGCAGAGTACGAAGAAGAGCGAGCGGGTGTAGTTGCGGGAGCCCGAGCCGGAGATCATGTCGAGAAACTCCACGTCCTTGTTGTGGTAGATGCGGTAGTGCATACCCTCCACCTTGTTGTTGACCTTGGCGCAGATCGGTCCGTATTTCATGTCAATACCTGCGTTGCGAAACACTTCTGAAAGTGTGCTGCCAATGGGTGCGGTGAGCGTCTGCCCATTGTTTTTGCAGCGTATCTGAATGGTTGGTTTCATCATAGTCTTTGACTCTTATTTTTAATCTTACCTTGCAAATATAGTACTTTTTTTCTAAGAATCATTGTCCTATCGCTTTTTTATAGACATTCTCTTCGTTTTGAAACATTCTTTGACCAAAACCGATAAAACCCTTGCTGTGATGCAAGGGCTACCGCCCTTGGGTGCTTCGCCGTCATCGTCTTGCCCGAAGCAAGCTTCGGCAAGTCGCTGACAGCTCTGCACCCGCTTTCGTTCCTCAGGCTTGCATCACAACAAGGAAAACCACGCTTCGCTCGAAAACCGGCTAACGCGGTGACGATTTTGCGAAGCTTCACTCTATCGCAGAAACGGCCATGAAGAACGGAAACTCCAAATTCAAAGCTATTCTTGCTGTCGTACGACAGTGAGATGAATATAGGGTGCTGAGTAGTTACAATTTGATAGCACTATGTTAAAATAAATAAATTAATACTCTATTATTTTGTTGTTTTGATAATTTTGTGTATATTCACAGTGTGAACTTTTGAATGTCAAACCATCTATTTTTAAAATTATGAGTCCCCTTGAAAAAGTGCCTTAAAACAGAGGAGTGTCTAAAAATACTTTCAGTTTAAAACTATAGTGTGCAAATAATGCCTATAGATCTTGTAAAATGAAGTTCATAGACCCAATATATGGCTTATTTTGTCTCTAATACTTATAAATTGAAAGCACGCTGACTTTTTAAAGTGGACTCAATTATGGAAAAGAAAAAACTTGAATTAGAGGTGGTCCATGGAATTGAGAAGGTAAACAGTAATACCTTGAGCCATGTTAAAGGCGGAATTTCTGATCCTGCCGAAGAAGAGAAATGTTGTGATATTCAATTCTCTTGCAACAACAAAGGAGGGAAGGAATCCACCAAGGGGAATCTTAGTGCTCAGGCACTCTCAGTGCTTTAAATGAATTTGTCCATCAGTTCATTAATGAACTGATGGATTCTTAAAGAATGAAGGTTATGGGTGATTATACTATTTCAAGATATACCTCTTTGTTTACAACGAAAAGGAATAATACAGACGAGTTTCTTATTTATAGTTCCATAACAAACTGTTTTATAAATGTTAGCGAAGATGTTTTTCAAAAGATAAATCTCGCAAGAAAGAACGGGAACATAAATAAATCTTTGTTTTCTAAGAATACTTCTGAGTTTCTTAAGGAGGCAAAAATAATAGTAGCTCCTACGGCAGATGACGCATTTGTAAGACAATGTGAGATAGACACTTATATAAGTAATTATGCTTCTTCTCATATGTCGTTATCTTTAGCACCAACATCATCATGTAATTTTGTATGTCCATATTGCTATGAAAAATCCAAACCAAATAATACTATGTCAGACAGTACTATAGACAGCTTGGTTAAGTTTATTAATGGGCATGAGCAGGTAAAAACAGTAGGAATAACTTGGTATGGAGGAGAACCTTTAGTTGCATTTGAAACGATAAAGAAAATAGTAGAAAGAATAGATTCTGATTGCCGCGCAAAATTAATTTCTCAGGATATTGTAACTAATGGATACAACTTTAATGATAAAGTTATAGAGTTCTTTAAGTGTCATCCCCTTAAAAGAATTCAAATTACTATTGACGGCCCAGAGGAAGAACATAACAAATTAAGAAAACTCGCTAATGGAAAAGGTACATATAATAGGATAATTAGTAATATCTCTTCTATTATTCAAGGGCTTCCTAATACTCATGTAGTAATAAGGGTCAATATTGGTAAAGACAATCAAGACGGGTATCCAATTCTTTGTAAAGAATTGCAAGAGAGATTTCCTAATAAAATATCAGTGTATCCAGGCTTTATTAGAATTCATGATGAGAATCAAACACATTTAGTCTGTGATTCAATGGAGCAAAAAGATGCTATTACTTTTTATGAAAAATTAGAAAACGAAGGAGGTATTAATATTGACTATTACCCCCATCTTTGTCAAAAGCGTGGATGTGTGGCAACTTGCTCAACTGCTTATGTTGTCGGTCCATTGGGAGAGCTTTATAAATGTTGGAATGATATGGGGAATGAAGAAATGATTGTTGGTAATATTGCCAGCGAAGAGTTAATACGACCGGATCTCTACAATCAATATATGGTAGAAGGACCATGGATTTCTGATGACGATTGTAAGAAATGTTTTTTCTTACCGATATGTAGTGGAGGTTGTGCATGGCAACGTGTAAGAAACAAATTTCATGGAGGCTTATACAATTTCTGTAGTATTTACAAGGAAGGTGGAATAGAAAAATTCTTAAGGCTCTATTATAACAAAGTCATAGCTCTAAATAAAAAGTCATAAAGTATGAAAGCACGTTTCTTTCTCTCCATCATATTTCTATGTCTTAGTACAGTTGCCTTTTCTCAGACATTCTGGATAAAAGGGGCTGTAGTTTCTTCAGACACACAAGCTCCATTAGAATTTGCAAATGTTGCCCTTTCTGACAGTGATGGTAAAATATTACAAGGAACCATCACGGATAGTTTAGGAAGATTCAATCTTATTGTAGACAGTCATGTTCAACCAATAGGAAAAAATCTGATCGTTTCCTATCTTGGCTACGAAAGTATCAAGCGGTCTGTGGACAAAGAAAATATCGGCATGATCTCGCTGAGCCCTTCTGCCAAGGCGTTACAAGAAGTGGTCGTGGCAGGAAGGAGGTCTCCGTTTTCAATGAAAGGAGGTATATTTACTGCCAATATACAAAAAAGTATTTTGAAAGACGCAGGAAACGCAATGGACGTTTTAAAACAATTGCCACTGATAAATATCAAAAATGATATCGTCAACATATTCGGAAAAGGAGAAGCACTAATATACATTGACAACAAGGAACTTCACAGTAATGAGGATTTGCTTAAGCTCTCTTCAAAAAATATAAAAAAAATAGATATTATAACCACGCCTGGCGTGCAGTATTCAGCCTCGGTAGGTGCTGTAATAAAAATAACTACAACTACTCCAGATGAAGGTTTTTCTGGAATCATCAACACGAAAGTCCAAAGAGGAGAAGACTGGAGTGAAATGCTTTTAACCAATCTTTCGTATGCAAAAAGAGGATTTTCTTTTTTTGCAGACTATTCAATGCAGGATTTAAGAATGAAACAAAATCAACAGACAGATGTGGAAATAAACGGATTGACCCATAATCTGATACAATCAAACAACAAATTAAACATAAGCAGGAGGACTCACAATTTTGGTATAGCCGCAGAATATAAGGTATCAGAGCAACATTTATTTGGCATCAAATACAATCATTCCTTTATAGGCGATGGGCACTACAATGTATCTGGAGCAACAACAGCTTATACAGGCTCGAAGAAAGATGCTGAATACAGTCAAATATCACATTACACCCCGAATGGTAATGGCGGGAATATGAATATGTTCTATAAGGGTAAATTTTCCAAGTGGAGTGTTGACTTTAATGCAGACTACATATATGGACAAACAAAAACATCAGCCTCTTACGATAATACCGAGCATATAAAGAGCGTACGTAATATTGTAAACAGTAATAGTAAGAACGACTATCGGTTAAGTGCCTTAAGATTAGAGTTGTCAAGAGCAATTGGCAATTCCTCTGTGTTGTTTGGAGCTGACTATGCAAGAACGCGAAACAATTCATATTACAATAACGATGATATGGATTTACAAAACGATCTCCCGGAAACATATACATCAAATAAGCAAGATCTATATTCACTTTTCCTTAATTATAAGTGTAACCCATATGATTTTGACATTGAGATGGGATTGAGATATGAATTTGTCAATCAGCTTTATTACATGAACGGAGCAAAAAGAGATGATCAAAGCAAAACATACAGCAATGTTTTCCCCACATTTGTCATTTCATGCCCTTTCTTTAATGAGAAAATGAATATGGCTTTAAGTTACAGGAGGGTTGTAAACAGACCATCATATTACCAGCTGAGAGGTGATGTTCAGTACAACTCACCCTATTCTTATGAGGCAGGAAATCCTTTGTTGCAGAACATGTATATTGATGATATTAGTTATACCGTATCATATTTAGACTTGAATCTCATAGCGTCTTATAAATCATATCATGACAAAATATTGTTTACAATAGATCAATTTGAGGATAAAGCCATCACCATTTCTGGCTTTACAAACGTAGATGGCTTTAAAAAGTTCAGTATCGCATCGGTTTGGGATCCAACGTTCTTTAAAATATGGAATCCAGAGATAGAGGTTGGATTTGAGAAACAATTTTTAAAATTAAACAATGGGAATGCTGTCAATTCCTATAATAGGCCTTACCTCTACGTAAGTTTGTATAATATTATAAGGTTCCCCCACACACTTTCTTTTGTAACCCAAGCCAAATGTTGGACTTCATACAATTCCGGGCTTTCCCGCGAACACAGTGGAATGTTTGTAGACGCATATATACAGAAGTATTTCTTTGATAAGACAATGGTTTTTAAGATAGGAGCGGAAAATATCTTTAACACCTACAAGGACAAATGGAAGATGGCATTCAATACTGTAAATTACAAAAAAGATGCCAACGATGACAGCAGATTCATCTACATTTCGTTTATATACAACTTTCATAATGCAAAAAAATATGCAGGAAAAGGAACCAGGAATTCTGAGCTAAATCGTTTGAATACCCTATAAAATGAAAAATTAAAAAGCAATCAGATCCTATGGATTGTGGGGGTGCTTGCCTGACCATGATTATGTCATGTTTTGGAAAGCAACCCAATGTTAATCAAATTAAGATGTTATGTTCACTTGATAGAAGTGGCGTATCTCTTTTGGGTATGGCAGATTATTTTGGCAAAATGAAGGATATGGTATATGATAGTTGGTCTACAAGCAAGGGCTCTCTCACTATTCGCTATGCGCTATAAGTTCAACACTGCGAAGAGCAGGTGCAGGACAAGGGCTGAAAGACAGAATGCAATCTCACATTTTTCAAGATGAACAATGAAAAAATTCGCATTTATATATCAGTATGATTCTATGCAATGCGGCATAGCTTGCTTGCAAATGGTATGTAAATATTTCGGCAGAGTATATTCTATGGATTCTCTGTCGAAACTTTGTTTTGCCACTACAGAAGGAGTATCGCTGTTAGGCATCAATGATGCTGCAAATACACTGGGATTGCATACCACATGCGCAAAAGCTACGACTACCATTCTAAGTAAAGCCCCCCTGCCTTGCATCCTTCATTGGAATCAGAACCACTTTGTGGTACTCTATAAAGTCAGTAAAGGCAAGAAATTCTATGTTGCTGACCCTGGCAAGGGACTTGTAAAATATAATCTTGAAGAGTTCAAGAATCATTGGATCAGCACGCGGTCTAACGGGGAAGAGAAGGGTATAGCGATGTTCCTGGAACCTACACCGGCATTCTATTCCCACAAGAAGGACGGTGAGGGTGAAAAGAATAAGAATCCACGGTCGTTCCGTTTTCTTTTCGGCTATGTGAGGAAGTACAAACGCTATTTCGGACAAATAGTGCTTGGGCTTATCGTGGGCAGTTTGTTACAGCTCATCCTTCCGTTCCTCACGCAGTCCATCGTCGACGTGGGCATCAAGAACCGGAACATCGGCT
>ERZ772881.1343-NODE-1343-length-22086-cov-128.049022_pt1 | contig 22086 bp, 19 predicted proteins | sample MGYA00580581_ERZ772881 | MGnify/ENA primary metagenome ERZ772881 (study PRJEB29015, sample SAMEA2737668) | human gut metagenome | biome: human gut; feature: human-associated habitat; material: faeces | place: China | collected 2012 ...
CATGAAAGTAAGATTCGCCTCTATACAAGAGACTTAACTTATCCCGAACTCAGGTATAGAGGACTATATGTTTCATGCGTTTGGTTTTTATTTATATAACGTATGAACTCACCGTTTTACTTAATTGATGCGACTTTTTTTTGTGGGATAGAGGGAAGGTTGGGTGTTGTTTATCACTCATCTCACTTCCCTCTCCCTTTGGAGAAGGGCTTGGGGGTGTGGCTTTGCTTTGTTGGCTTTTCTGACAAGAATCGGGCTCTGAGAAGGCGCTCTTTTCGAGCAAACAGTCTTCTGCTTCGATTTTTACGAATTTTGGGCATTTTTTATAAAGTACTGAAACTCAGCGATATATGGAAAATACCACTTTTGGCTCTTTATCAGAAAGCCTTTCTGACCAAAAATTCTCTAGAGAATTTTTGGTCATCACGGCGTTATGACATGGTCATCTCGCCTTTTTGGTCGCATCAAAAGGCCTTTTTGACCAAATCAACGTACTGTTTTCTCTCTGAAGCGACCGTTTTTTGGTATCTTCATCATCGTTTTCCTTGATTTTCACCTCGTGCTTCTCTCTAGATTGACTGAAAATCTTGACAGAGTTTTGTTAAGAGTTTTGTGGGTTTGTATTGGTTGCTTTCCTTCTTCCTCCCTGTGTTCTTTATCTTAGCATTTGTGTCCAGGCTGCTGTTTGGTGAAATAAGGGTTGACGAACCGCAGATGAAAATGTGGCGCAAGGATTCACCATATGGAGATCCTGTAGACACTCGTACTCTCCATAGACACTTCGTCTACATGGTGGGCGAGCAACAGATCACGCATCTGTTTATATCTTAATTATAGTTAAAATTCGGGGGTGAAGCTCAGAACTGCCGAAAAACCAATATCTTTACACCCAAACTCATTATTTAATCTCTTTCTATGTGTCTTTATGGTCTACAGAAAAGGTTAACCGAAAGAACAGAATCTTAGATGTCATAGCACCAGAGCCAGAGGACAAAGAGATGGCCAAACCGTCAAGTTCTGTTATTTTGAGATAGCTAATGTTAAAACATTATCATTTTATTTATGAAACATATTTATTGTAAGCCCCGCGTAGAGGTTGTGACTGTCTCGCTCAGTGGATCGGTATTGGAGGAGCCACAAGCTTACGTCAATTGGTCAAAGACTATGTCTGTAGACCAGAGCGATGCTAAGTCATTTAAGGGTTCCTGGGAGGATGACGACGCAGAAGACGCGGACTGCGGCCTGACAGATTCAAATGGACATTCAAAATTATGGGACGACTGATGAATACCAAACAACATATTCGCACGGGTGCCACCGCTCTGGCACTCTTCTTCTGCTGCGGCTATGCGCTCGCAGGCAGCTTCACGGCGGGCAATCTCACTTACTCTTATACTGACGGGAAGACAACCGCCGAGGTCACCGGCGTTGTCGACAAGACTGTCACGTCGCTGGAGGTTCCCGCCACGGTGGAAAACGGTGGCGTGACCTATACCGTGACAGCTTACAGCTGCAATGCTTTCACGGTATCTTCTGACAATCAGAACACCACGCTCCAGACGGTAACATTGGGCGACAACATCACCAGCATCTCTGAGGGAGCTTTCATGTACTGCACCGCGCTGGCCACGGTCACCCTGCCTGCCGGGCTGAAGACCATTCCTGCCCGTTGCTTCAATATGGACAGCAAGCTGAGCAGCATCAACTGGCCCACAGGACTCACCACCATCGGCGCTTACGCCTTCAACAGCTGTGGCTCGCTGACCGGCGACTGGCAGATGCCCAACACCGTCACCTCGCTTGGGGAGAGTGCGCTGAATGGTGTCGGCTTCACGTCTGTCACCGTCTCCACCGGGCTGACATCCCTGCCCGGCAGTTGTTTTGCCGGTTCCGGAAAGCTGAAGAAGATTGTTATCCCCGACAATGTCAAGAGCTTGGGAACCTACTGCCTGTCAAGGTGTACAAGCCTGACCGATGTCACGCTGCCTGCCGGGTTGACAGAGCTAAGCAACGATCTTTTCAAAGGATGCACATCGTTGACCACGCTGACCATCCCCGGAACCGTGACAAAAGTAGGCAATAGTGTATTCAGTGGCTGTACCGCCCTGACCTCTGTGTCTTTCCCCGATGGTGTCTCCTCTATGGGTTCGATCGTGTTCTCGGGATGCAAATCACTTACAGACTTCAAGTGGCCAACGAAAGTGACTGCCATCCCGGAACTTACTTTCTATAATAACACCTCACTCACCTCATATGATGTTCCGGAGGGCATCACAGCTATTGGAAATAGTGCCTTCAGCGGCTGCAGCAAACTGGCCAAGGTCACCCTGCCTTCCACGTTGCTGAGCATAGGTGAATATAGCTTCGCCAATTGCGGTTTCAGCACCATATTGATTCCGAAGGGCGTCACCACCATTACCCCGGGTGCCTTCAAGGAGTGCATGAAGGTGGAAGCCTTCGAGGTGGAAGCAGGCAGCCGGAACTTCAAGTCGGACAAGGGCGTGCTCTTCAACATCGACGAGACCCACCTGATGTGCTTCCCGCCGGCACGTGACCCTTACAAGTATTATGAGTCCTACTACGTGGTGCCTTCCACCGTGACGGCTTTAGGCTATTATTCCTGTCAAGGTTTCCCTTACCGACACATTACCCTGCCGTCGGGACTGAAGGAAATCGGTGAGGGGGCTTTCATGTCGTCAACAACAGGAAAATATGGAGGGCTGGAGTCTATCACGATTCCTGCCAGCGTCACGAAGATCAAGCAAAGTGCCTTCTACAATGCGTTGTATAAGAAGGAGGTCTATATGCTGGGCACTACGCCTCCTTCTGTTGAAGGCGGAAGTTTTAGCAATCAACTTTTTGACAGTGGCACAACTATCTACGTGAAGCCGTCAGCCGTCAGCAACTACAAGAACGCCACGGGCTGGAAGAATGCACAGATCAAGACGGACATTCCTTTGGCGCAGACCAAGGAGTTCGGAACGCTCTGTCCTGACTTTGACGTGGAGATTCCGGAGGGCTCGGACATCGAGGCCCTCGTAGCCACAGCCTATGACAAGTCCACCCGCCAGCTGACGCTCACGAAGCTTGACGGCAACTACATCCCCTCCCGCCAGGGCGAGAAGCATGACCAGTACGTGGGCGTGGTGCTGCACAAGACCGGCGACCGCAACCTTTACTACCGCATCGGCGAGAAGGACTATACCACAGGTGACAGCCAGAAGACCTACACCGGCACCAACTATCTCGTGGGCGTAACCGTACCGACATGGATTTACGCTACAGAGACCATTGGCGGCACCGACTATACCAACTTCGGACTCACCAACGGTGAGTTCAGACGCTACGATGCCGACGGCATCCTGCAGAGGAATGCGTGGAGCAAGGCCTACCTCCATCTGCCTACCAGCTGGCGTGATGCCTCGGCCGGAGCCAAGTCCATCCTGCTGTTCATCTCTGGCGGCACGACGGGCATCCGCAGTCTGACAACAGCAGCACACGATGATGATGCCTATTACACGCTCAGCGGTGTGAGAGTGGAACAGCCTGTAAAGGGCATCTACATTCACGGCGGGAAGAAGGTGCTGGTGAAGTAGCCCCGACGCAATTTTATTTCCTTCCGAAGCCGGCGGGAATATCGCCCCTCTTCCATCTGCCACTGGATAACAGGCGTTTTTGATCTTTAAACTTTAAAGTAGATTAATTATATCCCTCAAAGGAGAGGAATCGTAACAGCCCCATGCCGCAGGTCTTGGCACGGAGAATTTCAGTGTGCTACGACCGCGGAATGGGACTGCGATGCTTATCTGTATCCTATTTTCGTACTTCTGTAACGATTCTATGGTTATTTCTCCAAAATAGCTTATAAAATATAACGTTTATTATTTGTTAATGCTGCTAATATTAGTTACCTTTGCAGAAGCAGACAAGTCACGATATTATGATCGATCCACATATTAAGCAGCAGTTTCTTTCCGAGGTCAAGCAGGCCATCCCGGAGAGACAGATATATACCGATAGTCTCCGTACTTATGCCTGGGGTACTGATGCCAGCTTCTATCGCATGACCCCGCAAGTCGTCGTCCGCACAAAGAACAGCTATGAAGAAAGTGTGCAGTGGCCTTCATCAGCTCGGCGTCCCACTGTGGTCTACGGCTATGCCGGGTGCCATCCGTAACCCGTCTCAGGCAATGTTGGACCAGCAGCCGTCTGAGCTGAAGGTCATCTATTTGTCGAGTTGCATCAATCAGACCATGGGACTGGCGAAAGGCGCTCCCGTCAAGCAACCGCTTGTTAAGGAGATGTGCGCCCTGCTGCACAAAGCGGGATACGAGGTGATCTTCCCGAAGAATATGAAGAACCTTTGCTGCGGACAGATTTGGGAGGGCAAGGGCATGACAGATATCGCTGACCGAAAGACAGCCGAGACGGAGCAGGCACTCTATGAGGCCAGTGAGGGAGGTCGCTGGCCGGTGCTCTGTGACCAAAGTCCTTGCCTTCACCGACTGAAGAAAATGGTCACCCGTGTCAAGCTCTACGAGCCCGCGGAGTTCATTTTTACATTCCTTAAAGACAGACTTACGTTCCATCCTACCCGCCGACCGGTAGCCATTCACCTGACCTGCTCCATGCGTGAGATGGGACTCAGCGACGCGATGCTCGAAGTGGCACGCATGTGTACCGACAACGTCTTTGTGCCGGAAGGTATCGGCTGTTGCAGCTTTGCCGGTGACCGTGGATTCTCACGTCCGGAGCTCAACAACTGGGCTTTGCGCTCGCTCCAGGGGCAGATCGCGGAGCATCATATCGAACGCGGCTGTTCCAACAGCCGAACGTGTGAGATCGGACTGGAGGCGCATGCAGGCATCCCCTACATGAGCATCGTGTATCTCGCCAACGAGTGCATGGAACCACGAGGCTAACAGATAGATGGATCCAGAAACGAATTTAAAAAGATAATATATGGCAAGTGACTTTGGTAAGACATGGTGGGGAAACGAGTGGCTCCGCTCGCTGACAAATATAGACTATGCTAACCGCATCCCTCGTGGCGCCCGCTATGCTCGCAACGGGTCGGTAAAGAAGATCGTGATCAACGACAGTGTTATTGAGGCGAAAGTACAGGGTTCGAGGCGAACGCCCTACTCTGTGACCATCAAGGTGGACAAGTTCTCTGCCAAGGAGACCGACGCCCTGATGGACGGCATCCTCGCGCATCCTGCTATTGTCGCTGAGCTGCTCAACCGCAAGTTGTCGCCCGCCGTCAACGATATCGCAAAGGAAAACAGACTTAAGGTGTTCCCGACTTCCTGGCGTGACCTTGGCATGATCTGCTCCTGCCCTGACTGGGCGGTGCCCTGCAAGCATATTGCCGCAGTGATCTATATGGTGGGACAGGAGATCGACAACAATCCTTTCCTTGTCTTCAAACTCCATGGCGTGGACATCATCGGCGAGTTGGCTAAACGTGGCATCGTCATTGATGCCGGGAAGATGTCGGCGGTTCCCGATGAGCGTGAGGCATTCGGCCTTGTACCGTTGTTGGACAAGACTGATAAAAAAGATTCCCCACAATGTTTGCCGCACTTCGACTTCAGTAAGATTGCCAACTTGGGTGAGGCCATCTTGAGGTTGTTGCCTGCATCTCCTGCCTTCTATGCTGATGGTGATTTTATGAAACGCTATGACGAGAACATGAAGCGCGTGGCGAATGCAGCGAGGAACATTCACAATGGCAAGAAATACGTCTACGAAGCGTTGGGCTCAAGCATCGGTCACCTGCCGAAGAAAGATGCATCGGATATCCGCCTCGTCGTGGACAAGAATCATCATGTTGAGGCGCATTTCTCAGGTTATAAGACCAAGAACAGCGTGGTGGACCTGATGGAATATCTTTCTGCTTTGCCGGAAGAGAAGATTTATGAGAGCAGCAACACAGTCTTCGCTTTCCGGAGTTGCTTCGTCCTTGCGTTGCGTCTCGCGGTCAAGGGCAATATCGAGCCGGTCATCGTTCAGCAGAAGGATGGCAGTGTGAATGTCGTCTGGGCTCCATTTATGTCGGATAAGCAGACGGCTGCCATCCTTGAACAACTTGACGCGTTCTTCACCAAAGACAGCATTGTCTTGGAGTGTACGGGAAGAAGCAAGCTCGTCCCGTCGAGGCCAGCGTGGTTCATCTGCTCTTGCTTTCTGACGGTTCTCGTACGCCAAACTCATAAACCACTGACGTGGTGGGACAAGGTCTACGAGCTGTTCTTTGATGATGATTGGGAAAAGTTCGACGGTGTAGGAGAGAAAAATGTTCCCGGCGGTATCAAGAGTTGGACAGACCATCTGTCGGCTCCCCAATTGCGCTATTTGCCAATGATCATGGTACGCGATGAAAGTGAGGATGGCAGTGAGTTCCTTCTTGAAATGACAGTGGCAGACGCTCAGGCCAACGACCAGACAGAGGTTGCCCTGCACGATGTCTTTACGGACAAGACCTATCAGCGTGCACGGTATAATATCCTCCGCGATGTCTCACTGTTGTCATCCCTTGTTCCCGGCATCGACCAGTATCTTGCCAATGAGGCTCGGAAGCCGATGGCTATGGACAATGCGGCATTCTCGCAGTTTCTGATCAACGTTGTGCCGGCCATGCGTTTGCTCAACATCCGACTGCTCCTGCCGAAATCTTTGCAGCATTTGCTTCGGCCGAAACCATCGGTTTCCTTGTCAGCCAAGCAGAGCGACGGCAAGTCGTTCCTCCGTCTTGACCAGCTGTTGCAGTTCGACTGGAAGGTTGCGGTCGGTGATGATCTGATCTCACCCGAGGAGTTTCGCGGTCTTCTCGGGCGTGCCGAGGGACTGATCCGTTTCAAGCAGCAATATATCTATGTGACGGCCGACGACTTGAAGCGTATCGAGAAGGCTTTCGCCTCACGCAACGAGATGACTCCGGCGCGGATGCTGCAGGTCGCCTTGTCGGGAGAGTATAAGTCTGCGAAGGTCAGCATCTCGCCTGAGGTGAAGGAACTCATCAGAAAATGGACCACGCAACAGGAGATTGAGGTGCCAAAGGAAATTCATGCCACGCTGCGTCCTTATCAGAAGCGGGGCTATGAGTGGATGTATCAAAACATGCGGCTCGGCTTCGGCAGCATTCTTGCCGATGACATGGGACTGGGCAAGACGTTGCAGGTGATCACGCTCTTGCAAAGGCTAAAGGATGACGGGCAACTGGAGAGGCAACGGGCCATCGTCGTGGCACCAACGGGACTGCTCGCCAACTGGCAAGCAGAGCTCCAGCACTTCGCCCCGACGCTGTCGGTCTTTGTCTATCATGGTCAGAGGCGCAACCTCAAAGAATTTGATGCAGATATTCTGCTGACCTCCTATGGCCTCGTTCGTTCCGACATCGATCAACTCAAAAAGCTGAAATGGACCATCTCCGTCATTGATGAGGCACAGAACATCAAGAACAGCGGTACTGCTCAGAGCAAGGCAGTGCGCTCGCTGAAGGCCGACACACACATAGCGATGAGCGGTACGCCAGTAGAGAACCGTCTTTCGGAATACTGGAGTATCATGGACTTTGCCAACAAAGGCTATCTCGGCACAATCAAGTCGTTCAACGAGGATTATGCGCGGCCTATCCAGCAGGAGGGCGATACAGCCTGCGCCGGGCGATTCCGCCGGATTACGGCTCCGATGATGATGCGCCGACTGAAGACCGACAAGAATATCATCAACGACCTGCCCGAGAAAATTGAGCAGGATGAGTTTGCTATGCTCACGCCGCAGCAGGCCGCCATCTACAAGCAGGTGCTTGACGAGAGCATGAAGGTGATAGAGGGAATGGACGAGGACGACGGCACGCAGCTCTTCAAACGCCAGGGTCTGATCCTGCAGATGATGCTTGCCTTGAAACAGATCTGCAACCATCCTGCGCAGTATCTCAAAAACGGTGAGACCGATCCGGCGCTCTCCGGTAAGACGGAAATGCTGCTCGACCTCGTGGCGTCGATCAACGATGCCGGCGAGAAGGCGATCATCTTCACGCAGTTCAAGGAGATGGGTGACATGCTGGTGAAGTTCATCACGAATGCCACGGGTGTCGAGCCCATGTTCCTCCATGGTGGCTGTACGATCAAACAGCGCAAGGAGATGGTGGACCGCTTTCAAAACGGACGCGCCGACAAGTTCTTCATCCTCTCGTTAAAAGCCGCCGGCACGGGACTTAACCTCACTGCCGCCACGCATGTCATCCACTACGACCTGTGGTGGAATCCCGCTGTGGAGGCCCAGGCCACAGACCGTGCCTATCGTATCGGTCAGCATCAGAATGTGATGGTTCATCGCTTCATCACCAAGAACACTTTCGAGGAGCGCATCAACGACATGATCAACTCTAAACGTCAGCTTGCCGACATGACCGTCTCCTCCGGTGAGAGCTGGATAGGCAGGCTCAGCAACAAGGAACTGTGCGAGATATTTGAATAGTCACATATCCTTTTGCTTAGCTCCTACACCTCGAGACACTAATGCAGGACGGCAGTGCCTCGTGTCGATCCATGTAAAATTCAGAATGTACTTTAGAAGTGTTCGGGATAATACACCATACTTCTCGGCAAGGTGATGGCTTTGAGACGACGAAACCATCGGCGTGGCGATGCAGGGTCGATCTGCTCCGACTGGCTGCTGATGATGTAGTAGCTGGCCGAGTAGTCGTCCATGAGAGACGTGAAGGCAGACTTGATCCTGGAGCACTTCTCGTTGATGGCATTGTCAAGGGGATTGGTAAGCCGCTCTACGGTCTCCCGCATCTTGTCTTTGTCTCCTTCGGGGCAGATGCGGTCATAGATTGACAGCAACTCGTCGTGGTATTCGCTGAGACGTTTGAATTCAATGCCTTCTTCATGTCGCAAGAACAACAGGTAGACGGCACGATGAACCGGCGACAATTGTACTTCAACGATGTTGTTGCTATTATTTCCTTTGGCTTTGCTTCCCTCAAGGAAGAGTCTGCCGTCATGCTTAACGATGAGTCTGCGAAGTGTGCCACGTGCGGCCTCCGTCCTGAGCTGTTCGAGCGTAGGCACAGTGATGGCTTGAAGCAGCAAGTCGTTCCTACCCAACACTTGCAACTTCCCCCACCAGCTCACGTATTTGCCGGGCCATCAGTCTTGCATGTTCCTCGTTGTTGTTCATTGTGGTTACAAAGTTAACGAAAAAACTGATAGAGCCGTTCATGTGCGATGATAAAAATGGGTCTGCAAGCCTTGCGAAGATTTTTCTGTTGGGGATTTGATGTTTTTACTTTATCTTTGCGCAAAAAACAGAATATCATGGAAGACGATAATCAACAGAAGCGCGATACATTGGACTTTGGTCCGGTGGAAGACACCACGAAAGAGATCATCAAGGTGGTTGGCGTAGGTGGCGGCGGGTGTAATGCCGTCAACAATATGTTCAACGAGGGCATCGCCAACGTGTCTTTTGCGGTTTGCAATACCGACAGCCAGAGTCTTGCCAACTCGCCGGTACCCGTCAAGTTGCTGTTGGGTGAGTCCGGACTGGGAGCCGGGGCCGACCCTGAGTTGGGTAAGCAGGAGGCCATCAAGACCAAGGAACGTGTAAAGCAACTGTTCAATGACTCCACTCGCATGTGCTTCATCACGGCAGGCATGGGTGGCGGTACGGGTACAGGAGCTGCCCCCATTATTGCTTCTGTGGCCAAGAGCATGGGAATACTGACAATAGGCATTGTGACCATCCCGTTCTATTTCGAGAAGAACCGAAAGATCATGAAGGCCCTGAAAGGCGTAGAGGAGATGCGGAAGAATGTCGACTCACTACTCATTATTAATAATGAGAGCATCTGCGATGTCTATGCCGACTCGGAACTCTCTATCAAGGACGCTTTCAAAGCCGCGGACAATATCCTGTGCAATGCCGCAAAGAGTATATCGGAACTGATTACGATTGAGGGCAGTATTAACCTTGACTTCCGCGATGTGGAAACAACGATGCGTGAAGGCGGTGGCGCCATCATGGCCATCGGCAGGGCTCGTGGTGAGAGGCGAGTGGAGAAGGCAATTGTCAATGCCCTTGAGTCGCCATTGCTCTACGGCAGTGACATCTCTAATGCCAAGAAGATCCTCTTCAATATCTATACGAGCGAGGACAAGCCTTTGTTCGTCAGTGAAATGCGTGAGGTGGATGCTTTCATGTATGGGTTGAATCCAAACATAGAGGTGATTTGGGGTACAAGTGACGATAACACCCTTGGCGAAGATGCTAAGGTGATCATCCTTGCCACGGGGATCGACAACCGCTTCCTGCCTGATGACAAACATGACGATAGCGACGAGGAGTATTACAACCAGATCATCGCGAAACTCTATCGTGAACCTCTGCTGTCGCAAAATGCGGCGGCAAAGAGGAAAGCGGAGAAGAAAACTGAAGATGCAGCCAATACGCCTGAGCCTGAAAAACACACGGTGGAACAAGAACATGAGGGAACTTCAACTTCCTTTTCCTTTGATATGTCGGGTAAAGGTGCTGAAACTAAAGAGATAAAGAAAGAGCCTGCTTCGGAAACTGATGATCAGAAGGTGCCCCTCATGAAGCCAGAAGCAAAGACGGAGTCACCGAAGCCTACAAATGACTCCTCTCATAAGGTCCCATCTTTCCTCGATAAGCTCAAAGGACACTTGAAGAAGGGTCTCACGGTATTGACCAGTGATGTGGATGAATGAAGCCAATCTTACTCCATTGCAATATGCTGTAAGGCATTGACTATCCCAGTAATGTCAGAATCGCCACTTTGCCTGCATCTCCAGTTCCATGCGACTGTGACCGTTGACATGCTCCGGTCCAGAGGAAGATGATACATTGTGAAAATAGTTGGTGTTACCCAACTTCAGCAGGAACATCAGGCGGTGACCGATGTTTGCGCGGGTGGCAATGGCGTAGTGGATGCCTCGTCCGGCAAACATTGGGAAGGAGAAGTTGTAGAGCAGTCCACGCTCATAGCTGTAGACACGCGAGAGGAAATCGTCGGTGTGGAAGTAGTTGGCGCTGAGAAAAGTCTGGAACCATGCGTGTTGGTAGCCAACATATTGCGAAATCATGTATCCCCGGCTTGTGGCTTGTTGGTGGCAGATGCTGAGGTCGCCTTGCATTCGCCATTGCCAGTAACCGCTTGCGTAGCCGATCATGGCGCGTGAGCGGTATTCGTCGCGCCAAGTCAGATGGTCGGCTTCACTGTCGTTGCGTTCCCGTCTTCTCATACGCATCCTGAGCAGGTAGCTCCATCCTTGTCGGTTGCCGCTGAACTGAAGCAGTGCATCGATGCTGTGCGAAGCGGCGGAAGCCTGATATTTCGGCCATGCGAAGTAGGCGGCGTCGACATATCCCATCAGACATGCGCTGGACGATGGTGACCACTGCATGCCGAGATAGAGGCCGCTCTCGTCGTTGACTGAGCCACCGTCGGCATAGCTCTGGCTGAACAGCGAGTAGTATCGATAAGGATAGTAGCGTTGCAGGGCCATCATCGACAGCGAGGGCGTGAGCAAATAGCTGAGAGAGTTGATGGTAGCTACCGTACCGCAGTCGCCCGTGGCCGTCTCTCCGGCGATATTGAGTTTTTCCGAGATATAGCCATAGTCAATGCTTGCGTTCCAGAAGTGCTTTCCCTGCGGATACCACCGGCGGAAAGGTTGCGAGGTGTTGGGCTTTAATGTACGGTTGAAGGCAGTGGCGAAAGCCGTGACGCCTGCATGAAAGCCATCACGGAAAAAGCTGAGGTTGGATCCCACGAGCGTCTCATCAGTGTTGCGTCGCCGTGCCATCTCGCTGGGTGTGCGGTGGTAGCCGGTCTTTAGGATTGTGGCCACCGTACCTGTGGATTCGTTGAGTGTCGCGTCGATCTTCCTCCAAGATACGAAGCCGGTGAGCGTGAGTTGTCGGTTGAGGCGTATGGCTGCGGCCGCGCCTTGCAGGTAGTTGGCTTCCGATCGGCTGCTGTGTCCGATGATGTTGTTGGTGGAGGCTCCTAACGTGGCCAGTGTGTTGAGTTTGCCAAGTCCGAACGACGTGTTCATGATCAGTCCCATGCCGAAGCGCAGCCGATAGCGTCCTACGACGAGGTTACGGATAGCGCCTGTTTTTCGGAGCTGCAGATAGAGCGAGTAATAGTCATATCCGTAAGCATTCTTTCCTGCAAAGAAAGGTTCACCCGCATCTTGCGAGGCCACAAACCCCAGCTTGATGCGTTGCCGGTAATTGAAGCTGTAGCGTAGCCAATGCTTGTATTTATATCCGAGAAAACCGTTTTTGTCACCCTCTCTATCATAAAAAGGTATTTTCAGTGCAGCCACCACTTCCTGCCGTCCTGAGCGTAGGATGCTGTCAAGAGGCGGCAGCGTGTCGGACGTTTTCTCCGGTCCTATTGTGACGAACTGCTCCAGCATGTCGGCATCTTGCTTACGAAACGAGGGAAGCATGCGTAGTTCTACGAGGCTTTCAAAGCGTCCGGCGCGATGACGGTACTCCATGATGTCCATCACCTGCTGAGCAGAGAGAAAGGGCAACCGTTCCAAGTCTTCGCGTGTGCAGCTGTTCAGATCCATCTTCTCATGAGCCAGTTCGCTAAGCATCTCATAGGTCTCTTGCCAGGCGTCGCTTTCAACGTCCTCGCGTTGACCGAGTTCACTGTAGTATTGTTGCCATGTCTCAACAGGGTCTTGCGCGTACATGGAAATGGACGCACCGATACATAGCAATAGCAGAAAGAAGATGCGGGCCGGTCTTATCATAGGCTTCTCAATTGGTTCTTCTTATGTGGGTTTCATGACTCGCCGATAAGGGTAGGCAAGGCATCAACTGCAAAAATAAGGAAAAATTGCTTATCTTGTTCTCTAAGGATGATATTTTTCTGCAATAACTGATTTTTATCATTCGCATTGATGCGAAGAATTCCGTCATAGTCGGATTCATGTTGATGGAGCATTACCTTGATTATGGTACCTGTAACCCTTATTGCAGAAATCGCCTATCTGCTCTTGCACGGATAGAATATTTCGAGTAATTTTGTGCGTGGAAACATAAAGACAGACAGATATGAGCGACACAACGATCAAGGAACAGCTCCGCACGCCGTCGCACACCTTAGGACTGCTCTTCCATCCTGATCTGCTCTTCGGCACGCCATTGGGGAAGACCATCGGCGGCTATCACTTCTTCGACTACGACTCGGCTGAGTCGCTCCATCTCAGTGAGCGTGAGCGGCGGATGTATACCGATACGCTCAGCTCCATCCGCTCCGAGATGGAGCTGCCCGTGGACAAGCACTTACAGACGATCCTCACAGATCGCATCAAGCTTATCCTTGACTACTGCCAACGGTTCTACGACCGACAGTTTGTCACTCGCCACAGGGAGAGCTCCGATATCCTCTCGGTTTTTGAGCGCAACATCAAAGACTATTTTGAGCAGGGACTGGCTGTACGTGACGGCCTGCCCTCAGTGGCCTACTTCGCCGGTAAGGCCTGTCTTTCCGCTGGCTATTTCGGTGATCTCATCCGCAAGGAAACGGGTATGACGGCACAGTACTATATCCAGCAGCACATCCTCAAATTGAGCAAGCAGCTACTTCTCGACCCCACGCAGAGCATTTCGCAGATTGCCGACCACCTCGGTTTCCAGTATCCTCAGCACTTCTCCCGCTTTTTCAAGAAACTTGCGGGAGTGACGCCAAAGGAATATAGAGAGGGATAATAATAGATACATGGAAGAGTCGCAATCATAAATAATATTAATAGGAGTAAGTATTGATGGGCAATACCGGACTGTGGCTTGCCGTGCCCGTGTCCGTGTCGGAACTGCTGACCACGATAGTGGCATACACCAACAAGAATATGAGAATATGACGTTATCTCTAAAAAATATACTATCTTTGCGCTCGAGAACAAAGATATCCCGCATATGCAAATGCCCGGGATGCTTGGAACGACAGGATAGTAAACGATAATAGTCTATGCCCATAATACTCATAATTGAAGATGACCTAACCTTCGGTCTGATGATTCAGAAGTGGTTGAACAGAAAAGGGTTCGTCGCCAATAAGTCTTCCTCGCTGCGGGAGGCCCGCCATCTGTTGGAAGAGACGACGCCGGATCTTATTCTCTCTGACCTGCGTCTGCCTGATGGTGATGGCATCAGCCTGCTCTCACACTTGCGTGACGAAGGTCTCACCACGCCCTTTATCGTGATGACCAGCTACGCTGAGGTGGAGAATGCTGTGCTCGCTATGAAGGCTGGTGCCACCGACTACATCGCTAAGCCTTTTCCACCGGATTTGCTGCTTGAAAAAATCAGCGAGGCCTTCCGTTCTTCCAAATTGTCTGCCGTCAACGAGGTAGCGGGTGCTACTTCGCAGGGTCAGGAGCCCTCTGCGCCCGACAAGGCAGCAGTCCACGACGCAGAGACCTCTACACCTATTTATATAGAAGGAGAAAGCGAAGCCTCGAAGCTACTCTATCGCTATGTTGATCTCGTGGCTCCCACTCCCATGTCGGTGCTCATCCTTGGAGCCAGTGGCACGGGCAAGGAATATGTAGCGCGCCGCATCCACGCAAAAAGTCCACGACATGACAAGCCTTTCTTTGCTCTTGACTGCGGAGCCATACCCCGTGAGGTGGCTGCCTCGGAGTTTTTCGGCTATCGCAAAGGGGCGTTCACAGGTGCCGACTGTGACAAGCAGGGGGCTTTCGAGGCTGCCAACGGCGGTACGCTCTTTCTCGACGAGATGGGCAACCTGCCCTATGATATTCAGGTGCAGTTGCTCCGCGCCCTGCAGCAACGCGTCGTGCGTCCCCTGGGAAGTACAGAAGAGATTCCTATCGACATCCGGTTGGTCTGCGCCACCAATGAGGACCTTGCTCAGCGAGTGCGCGACGGACAATTCCGTGAGGATCTCTACCACCGCATCAACGAGTTTACCATCTTAATGCCGGAACTGAAAGACCGTGGTTCTGATCTCTTCCTCTTTGCCAACCTCTTCATGCGTCAGGCTGATGAAGAGCTCGGCCGCCATGTCTCTGGCTTCACGCAAGCCGCCCAAAGTCTTTTGGCTTCCTATTCCTGGCCTGGCAACTTGCGCGAACTGAACAATGTGGTCAAGCGTGCGACCCTGCTGGCCCAAGGAGAACTCATCGGTACTGACGAGCTCCGTCTGACGATGAATCCCGAAGTACCCGTCTCCACAACGGCACCTCTCCACGACGATGCTACGGAGCGACAACTCATAGCCGATGCCCTGAGAGCCGCCCGAGGCAATAAGAGCAAAGCTGCACGATTGCTTGAGGTAGACAGAAAAACGCTCTACAACAAGTTGAAGAAATACGGTTTGGAATAGTCCGATACCCTACTATGTGTGGAGAAGAGTTGTGGAATCTTTCCACAACACTTCCACAGTTTCCACACTTACTCGATATTCCATAAATATTATAACTTCCTAATAATCAATACTATGATTGAATTGCGACAACTTTGGCACGACCGTTGCGCTTTCGTAGGTGTCCACAACGAAGAGTTCACGATAACAAGTAACAGATAATAAAAATAAGGATTATGAAGAAGTTAGTTTTCGCAGCCGTTGCTGCTTTGACCATCGTTTCTGTGAGTAGTACATTTGCTTTCAATAACACTTCGTCGGCTTCTGCCGCCAATATCAACAGCACAGCAAGTGTAGACAGTGTAAACCCCGTTCAGCAAGACACTGTTGCACCGGCTCCTTCTGATACGACCGTGCAGAAGTAGACATCGATGCCTTTCTATCAGTACTACGTATTCAGGATTTCAAGCATGCCCGCCTCATAAAGGCGGGCATATTTTGTTCGTGTACTAACAGAATATTGTACCTTTGCACTGCAATACACCATTTTAGCTATGCATAAGAACAATATTTCACAAAAGGCGGCCGTAGCCTATGCCATCGTTGCCCTGGCCTTGATCATCATCATCGCCTTGGTATACAGCAATACGCAATCGCTGAGCGTCATTGGCCAGTCTGTCGGCGAATATGCTAAAATGCAACAACGATCCGACAGTGCTCTGGCAAAGATGGTCAAGGATGAGCGTGGCAGTCTGCGAGAGCTTACCAAGGCTATCGCACTCAGCCGTCAGCCCGGAGCACTGCACCAAAAAGTCAACAGCCTTAATAGCGGCAAAGACTCGGTCGTCGTGCATCCCAAGACTACGGAGGCTCACCATGCCAGTACGACGACAGTGGAGGTTGCCCGCTCGCGCCAGGGCTTCTTCCGCCGCCTGGCCGACCTGTTCCGTAAGGCCCACACCGATACGGTAAGTGTTCGCCGTGACAGCAGCATGACCAGTGTCGACACGGTGAGGCAGCCTGTAGACATCAGCCGTCGTGTTGCCCGCATCCTTGCCGAGGCGGAGCAAGAGCAGCAGCGGGCGACTCATCAGCGACAACAAAGGATCAGCGGTGAACTGGACGATCTCAAGGCCATCTCCTCGGCAATCGAGAAGGAGTTGGAAGGCAAAGTGGAGCGGTTGCGGGCACAAGAGAGGCGCATCGTCAGCCAAGGGTTGGCACGCGCCCAACAAGCCCATAAGCGGCTGATGGCACAAATGATGCTGTTAGCAGCCTTTGCCATCATCATGATAGCCATCCTGCTGTGGCGCATCCGCCACGATGTGCGGCAAGAGCAGGCTTACCAGGAAGCGCTGAAGAAAGCCAACGACGAAATCAGTCGCGTCATGGAACAGCGTGAACAACTCTTGTTGACCATCACGCATGACATCAAGGCACCCGCGGCCTCCATCTCTGGATTCACGGATCTGCTCAAGGACTACGTGCCTTCACAGAAAGGTCAGGAGTTGCTGCAAAGCGTGCGCAACTCAGCCAACCACCTCTCCCGTCTGGTGGCCGATTTGCTTGACTACCACCGGTTGGAAAGTGGCGAAATGGATATCAATTCATTCGTCCCGGCAGAACTCTTTGAACAGTGCATTGCCGGTATGCGGCAAAGGGCTGATGCCAAGGGACTGATCCTCGAAGCAGACACATCGGGCTGTAAGGGCTTGACATGCACCGGTGATGCCTACCGCATCCGTCAGATTGCTGATAACCTGCTGAGCAATGCTGTGAAATACACCGGTGAGGGAAGAGTGTCACTCCGGGCCAGTCTCTCTGAGGGCATGCTGCGCTTCGAAGTGAAAGACACGGGACGAGGCATGAGCCAAGCAGAATGCGACATGGCGTTTCAGCCATTCAAGCGGCTCAAAGGTGCTCAAGGCATAGAAGGCACAGGTCTGGGACTGTCCATCGTCAGCCGCTTGGTAGGGCTGCTCAAAGGAACCATCAGTGTAGACACGGAGCCGCGGAAAGGTACCCAAATCGCGATTGCCATTCCCGTCAAGGATATAGGTCCACAGAACTGCAAAACAAGTATGGATAATTGCCTGGCAGTAGCACCTTCTCACCACAAAGCCAACAACACCCACCGCCTGCTTGTTCTGGATGATGACCCTTTGCAACTGCAACTGTTGCAAGAGTTGGTAAGGCAACTAACCGGAACGCAATGGCATGTCACGTCGTGCAGCCATGTTACTGAGGCGCTGACGGCTCTTCATGACGAGCGTCCCGAGCTGATGCTCATGGATATAGAGATGCCTGAGATGAAGGGTACTGATGTCATCCGACACATCGACCACCACAACATGACGGTCATCGCCATGACAGCTCACGACGAGAGCATAGTACCCCAGTTGCGGGAAGCAGGCTTCGACGGTTGTCTGCTGAAGCCTGTCAATGCTGCAAAGCTGGCGACCATCCTCGGCTGTGATTCCACAGACTGTGATTTCCTGAACTTGTATGGCATGGATGCGGAGGACCGGCAGCAAATCATGGACACAATGCGTGGCGAACTCCAATCTTTCAGTCAGCAATTGATGACTGCTGTGGAGTCGAGCCCGGACCGTGAAGGCATCGCAGGTATAGCTCATAAGCTTCTTCCTCTTGCCAGGATGCTTGGCTGGAAGAATCTCGATCGCATCACGCTTCTCACTGCTGAGCATATCAAGTCTTCCGAAGACGATCTTGTGAAAGAAAGGGTCCGTGAAGTTGCAATAGACATAGACAACTTCGTGTCTGCATCCATCAGTGGTGAAAGTGGTAAGCAATAACGTTTATGGCACTCACATTTCCTATTATCTATTATGTGAGTCTGTGAATCCTTTGATTACCAACAATGACCTCTGTAAATCATTCTTTCAGAAATCTTTTATCTCCTTCATCATCAATGGACGCCTGCGGTACAGCTCTCTAAATTCTAAAGCAAGATGATGAGCGGCATCCTTTCCGTCTTTTAGCTTACTCATGGCTCTCATCGATTCGGCTATGATATAGTATGACTTTGCCGTGGCGTGGCGTTTTGCCTCATCTCTCAACATGTCTTTATACTTTGCAAGCAGCTCGGAAGTATGTTCCTCACCAGCATACTTTGAATAGGTATTCATCAGTTCAGGAGACTCAAACCTTGGAGAGACGGGAAAGTGGAAGATAGGCTCAGTCTCACCCTCTTCTACATACAGGTCGGCGAGCAGGTCGTGCGTAAACATCGGGCTGAATGTCAGCTTGGCATCAGCTATAAGGCCATGGGAATATTCCTTCCATTCCGTGGCGGATATGAGCTTCTTCAACGCATGATAATATTCTTTTCGGGAATTCCTGTTGTCGATGAACAGATGCCGCAGTTGACTAATGGTTTTGTCTTTATCGCCCATTGTCTGATAGATGTGCAGGAGATATTTGCCCCATTCGGCAGTAATACCGGGCTTCTTGGCATTGTCAGCATCCTGCATCCCTTCACGTACTTGCTTTATGGCACCGGCATAGTCCTTCGCATCAAGCATCCTGTCGGCAACGATTCTCCTTATCTGTTCCAGATAAATAAACTTTTGTTCTACCTCGTCGGCTTCCTTGTCGCGATGCAGCTTGCGGAGAAGGTCGAGTTTCCTCTCTACATAAGTATGTTGGTCATATTGTCCGGCATGCTGGGATATCTGTTTGTCAAGCATTATGAGGGTATCATCATCTGTCAGCACAAGTTGGCTTAACTCGTTAAGCAGTCCGTCAAAATCGTAATAGCCATAATTATTAAGGCAATACGGAACATTGGTGCTGGAGAAAGTATTACCAATTCATTCAGCCACTCATGATATCGGGTAGGATTACCCTTCTTGATAATCTCCTTAAGGATACGCCTTTCTTGTTTTGTTGGTTCAAGTGTATTAGCCATAGTCGTCATTGTACTGGTTTTATACAAAGTATAAAAATAAGTTAACTACATGGATGGGCTGACCATATTTCAAACTTCACTTTGTCTTTTATAAAAACGGTAAAGACGCGTCACCGTAATATCCACCTAAATTAAGAACACATGATGAAAAAGATTTTTACTTGTTTAGTATTGTTATTCGCCGTCATGGCGAATGTCAACGCCACTGTCATTTGGGAAGGAAACGTCTCTTATGCCAATGGGCGTGCCTTACCTGAGGCTAGCAACCGTGTAACGATTGATGCCAATCAGTTCGCAAAAGCCAAGGTCGGTGACTTTATTTTTGTCGACTTTACAAATTATGCTGCCGATCCTGGTACCAATCATGTCATGCGTCTGTGTGTGCCACAAGTCTATACAGAAATGAGACGTGTACTTATCTCTGAGGGTGACAGGGGGGCAACAGTATGCATTGACAAAGATATGCTGACAAATCTCCAACAGACAGGACTTGTGCTGAGTGGCTCTGGCTTCACAGCAACGTCTGTCAGCCTTAACGCTCCTCACGATAATCTTATTTGGGAGGGACAGAAAGTTGTCGTAGGTGGTGGGTGGACGGTAGGCATCGTCACTGCTGACCTCTTTGCCAATGTGGCTGTCGGCAACCAACTTGTCATTACCGCCAAGAAAACGGGCGAAGATGCCACCTGCGTGCTGGAGTCAAGAGGAGACAAATGGCCGGCATTGTCGGCAGACGAAGGCTACAGCAACACCTTTACATCATTCAATGATACGGGTGAGACGACCTTCACTTTTTCGCTGAACGCAGATGCCGCCCAAGCTCTGAAAGAGAACGGACTGATCGTGGATGGCAATGCTTATACGCTTTTGTCCGTAGCACTTAAGACCACCGCCACATCCATTCGTAATACTGAAGTGTCCAGCCCGGCCTGCAAGGGTGTGTATACGCTCTCAGGCGCGAAGGTGTCTGACAAGGCTGAAGGATCCCGTCTCCCACAAGGCCTTTATATTGTTAACGGAAAACGTATAGTGATTAGGTAAATCTGTCAGGAAGATTACTTTCCATGCATTATACATCCGTGCTCTGTTTCTGAAGAAAATACAGGATAACATTAAACATAATAGAGCCATATCGACATTCGGGTACGGATCGATATGGCTCTTTTCATTGCCTTTAAGTCATGCTCTCTAACCGATGGTCTTGCTTTTCATTCTTTCTTCTTGTGACAGGAAACACATTTATAGATGACGGCGGAGAAACCGGACAGGCGGAGGTGCCTATGTCCGTGAGCAGATGTGAGATGCGCCTTGCCCGACACGGACACGACAGTAGCCGGTGTGTCATCGCCGTCCCATGTGGCTTCCACGATGTCGTGGGAGGGATTCAGCGCTACGATGTAGCGTTCGTCATCCTGCCAACGCTCATATACCATGGGGTAAGGCTTGTCCTCGTTGCTCAGCAGACGCCATTGCCCGTCGTTACCTAAGGCTTTGCTTTGCTGGCGTAAGCGGATTAGTGAGCGCACATAGTTCAGCAGCGAGTGAGGGTCTTTGTCTTGTGCTTCCACCGTTAGCTTGCCCTTTTCGGTATCTATGGGTAAATAAAGCTTGTCAGGTGCACAGGTGGAGAAACCTGCCGTGGCACTGGCAGTCCACTGCATGGGCGTGCGCGTTCCAGCACGATCATTGCTGCCCTCCTTGCTGGGCAGATTCATCTGGTATTTCATGCCTATCTCATCGCCGTAATAGATAAACGGGATACCGGGCATAGTAAGGAAGAAAGTCATGACCACTTTTAGCTGATCGATGGTGTTGCGGGTGCCTATATTGGGACGCTGAAAATCGTGGTTGGCCGTGGGTAGGGCGATGTAGCCTAAAGACAGTGTCTTGTCGCGCACGGCAGTGAAATTGTCGATAAACTCTCTTATCTGCCCCTTCCCCGACCGGTCAAAGTAGCAGTATGGGAACTTATGTCGTACACCGTAAGGCGTACCCGGCGCGAAGAAGAGCGACGGATAGCCTGGCGTACCAAAGTGCATCATGAAGTCGACATTGAAGCCTGCGGGTATGGCTACATCGGGTTGTGACCACTCTGAAATGAATACACACCGGGGGTAGTTTTTGTCTTTCCACTGACGCATGTCCTGCCATAATTCCTTCAGTGCCACTTTACCCGGGTCGTTCTTGATGAGTGAGTGAGCCATGTCGATGCGGAACCCGTCGACCCCCTTGTCAAACCAAAAGGCCATGATGTTCTTCATCTCCCGCCGAACAGCCTGCGGGCCAGGGGCATCGGGCTTCTGTTCCCAAGAATGGGCGGGGTCAGGATGGGCGAATCCATAGTTCAACGCCGGCTGGCAGGCAAAGAAGTTCTTCTCGTAATATTTTCCTCGTGGGGCGTCGGCTTCGACGTAGCGCCCCCGCGTGCTACTCTCAGGATTAGGATCTTTCATGCGCAGGGCGATGTCGCGCTTGTCATTGTCAGAAATGCTGTCGGGCCAGATGTAGTAGTCGGCGTATCTCCCGTTGCGGTCGCCGTTAGCAGCCTGACGGAACCATTCACATTTCACGCTTGTATGACCTGCCACGAGGTCGAGGCATACTTTAATGCCTCGTTTGTGAGCCTCACGGATCAGTGTCACCATATCGGTGTTGGTGCCGAAGCGGGGATCTACCTTATAAAAGTCGATAACATCGTAGCCGCCATCAAACCATCCCGACTCGAACATGGGGTTTATCCACAGGGCGTTGACACCAAGCGACTTGATGT
>ERZ772881.1344-NODE-1344-length-22084-cov-5.485088_pt1 | contig 22084 bp, 16 predicted proteins | sample MGYA00580581_ERZ772881 | MGnify/ENA primary metagenome ERZ772881 (study PRJEB29015, sample SAMEA2737668) | human gut metagenome | biome: human gut; feature: human-associated habitat; material: faeces | place: China | collected 2012 ...
GCGTTATCCGATGCGGCGCGTGATGCTCATTTCAGCACATTGTGGCAGCAGCCCTCTCTGCGGTATATCGAAGAAGAACTGGATCGGCTGGGCATCAAGCAGACAATCTGCCGACTTGTTGCGCGCACAGAGCGGCGAGATATTTATCGGCTTTACCCGGAGCTGATTCAGTTCAATGAGAACAACACCTGCTTCAGCCTGAGCAATGGTACACTCCCGCTGCAGGATGTCGCGTGCAGTGTGGAAATGCCTGATTTTTTCGTTCAGGACTTGTATCACCTGTTTCTCTCCTATTATGAAGCACAACATGGCGAAACATGCTCTATTTCTGCGGATGCGAAACTCCCGGAGGCAGCGCAGAAAATGACGGTGTATATGGAAGGACTGCTAAAGCTGCGTGCTTTAGAACGAGATGCAGTAGAAGATACCGAACAGCTATCCAAGCATGTGGTGAAATTACTTGATTTAGCCCAAACTTATCCTTGTTTGTTTCATTCAATGCCGCACTGCCCAATACCTCCTTGCTCTGAACTCAAAAGGTTTTATACGCAAATTCATAGTGATAAACCTGTTGAAACTGATCGACTGGGCAGTAAGAAAGCACAAGATACCGCATTAGCCAGCCTTGCAAATGCAATCAGTCCGTTTTCGAAGGACCAATTCGATAGATTGGTTAACCGGCTGCAGCAACTGCTGCACAGCTATGCAGATAACCCGGTATTTCAGTTTTTTGATACCGCATACAAACAGTTGGTAGTATTTCCGGCGTTTCGGAGAATAGCCCCGGCATATTTCTGGAGACTGTTCGTTCAACACGCCGATCCTCTCTATAAGCAGAAAACTTATCTGGTATCGGATTCGCCCAAAGCCGCCGATTTCTCGCTCGCGCCATTTATTCGGCCAGGTTTTGCTAATCTGCAGAGCGCGGAACGCACATCCAATAAACGTGCAGAGCATCAATGCAGGCTGTATGAGGAACTGGTGAAGTATTTCGAGGAGAACGGCAAGCTCATCGAGGCGCAGCGCATCGAGCAGCGCACGCGCTACGACCTCGAGATGATGCAGGAGATGGGCTACTGCTCGGGCATCGAGAACTACTCGCGCCACCTGACGCACCGCAAGGCCGGCGAGGCGCCTTACACGCTGCTCGACTACTTTCCCGAAGACTTCCTCATCGTCATGGATGAGTCGCATGTGACGCTGCCGCAGCTCCACGCGATGTACGCCGGTGACCGCAGCCGCAAGGTCTCGCTCGTCGAGAACGGCTTCCGGCTTCCGTCGGCCTTCGACAACCGCCCGCTGACCTTCGAGGAGTTCGCCGCGCGCATCAACCAGATCATCTACGTCTCGGCGACGCCGGGCAAGTACGAGCTCGAGCAGGCCCAGCAGGTCGCGCAGCAGATCATTCGCCCGACGGGCCTCTTGGACCCCGAGATCGAGGTCCGGCCGCTCGAGGGCCAGATCGACGACCTGCTCGCCGAGATCAAGATCCGCATCGAGCGCAACGAGCGCGTGCTCGTCACGACGCTGACGAAGAAGATGGCGGAGAACCTGACCGACTACTTCACGGAAGTCGGCGTCAAGGTCCGCTATCTGCACTCCGACATCGCGACAATCGAGCGCGCCGAGATCATCCACGACCTGCGCGCCGGTGAGTTCGACGTGCTCGTCGGTATCAACCTCTTGCGCGAGGGGCTCGACATGCCGGAAGTCTCGTTGATCGCCATCCTCGATGCCGATAAGGAGGGCTTCCTGCGCTCCGACACATCACTGATACAGATCATCGGCCGTGCGGCGCGCAATGCGCGCGGCCATGTCATCATGTACGCCGACCGCATCACCGACTCGATGAAGCGCGCCATCGACGAGACGGCGCGCCGCCGCGAGATACAGGATGGCTACAACAAGGCGCACGGCATCACGCCGAAGACCATCGTCAAGCCCATCAAGCCGTTGATCGAGACGACGCTCGTCGCCGAGTCGGGCGGCAAGTACGAGGTCAAGAAGGGCAAGAAGAAGCTGACCAAGAAGGATAGGGAGAACCTCATCAAGACGCTGACGCGCGAGATGCAGCAGGCCTCGCGTGCGCTCGAGTTCGAGCGCGCGGCAGAGCTTCGCGACATGATCCTCGAGCTCGATGGCAGCTTGCCGGGCGCCAAAGCCTCCGCATCGCCCAAGGCGGGACGGGACAAAAAGAAATGACAGGCAGATCCAGATAAAAGTAAGTCCGGGTGATTTGAGGAAGGAAGATTTTTTTGAGATTGAGTCCAAAGCAGAAACTATTCTTGACGGTGTTTCTCGGCATCATGACCGCGATGGCGCCGTTGTCCACTGACATGTATCTGCCAGCCCTGCCGGAGCTCGGCGGGGAATTCGGCATCTCGGCGTCGCTGACGCAGCTGACCCTGACCATGACGATGCTCGGCATGGCCTTCGGCCAGATCTTCATGGGACCGCTGTCGGACCGCTTCGGCCGCAAGCTGCCACTGCTCGTCGGCATGATTGTCTTCACGGCTGCGAGTGCTGGCGCCTGCCTGTCGGAGAACATCACGTCCTTTCTCGTCTTTCGCTTCCTGCAGGGCTTCAGCGGCGCGAGCGGCATCGTCATTGCCCGCGCCATCGCGCGCGATGTGGCCGAGGGGCCGGAGCTCACGCGCTTCTTCGCCGTCCTGATGCTCGTCAACGGCCTCGCGCCGATTGCCGCGCCGGTCATCGGCGGCCAGATCCTGCGCTTCACGAGCTGGCGCGGCATCTTTGCCCTCTTGGTGATCGTCGGCATTGCGCAGTTCGTCTCAACGGTGATCTACCGCGAGACGCTCAAGAAGGAGGAGCGCCAGCAGAGCATCGCCAAGTCCTTCGCGAAGTTCCCGCAGCTCCTGCGCGACCGCTACTTCCTCGGCCACTGCCTGCTGCAGCTCTTCTTCTTCGGCTCGTTCTTCTCGTACATCGGCGGCAGCTCCTTCGTCTTCCAGAACGTCTACCACGTCTCGGCGCAGACGTACAGCCTGATCTTCGGCGGCATCGGCATTGGCCTGCTCGTCGCCGGCACGGTGCCCGCGCGCTTTGCCGGCCGCGTGCCGGATGAGAAGCTGCTCTCTGTATCGCTTCGCATCCCGCTCGCCGGAGCCGTGCTGTTGCTTGCGGGCTTCCTGCTGCACGCGCCGCTCCTCTACACGCTGCTCGTCCTCTTCGTGACCATCGTGCCGCTTTCCGTCATGGGCACGGCGAGCTTCTCGCTCGCGCTCTCGCGCCAGGGCAAGAGTGCCGGCTCGGCCAGCGCGCTCCTGGGCTTCAGCCAGATGATCCTCGGCGGTGTCATGATGCCGCTGACGGGCATCGCCGGCGACAGCAACCCGCTGCCGATGGCCATCCTGATGCTCGCGGGCTATGTCCTCAGTGAGATCGTCTACCGCGCGATGATCCGCAGCAGGGTCTGAGCATATTCAATAAAAAGGAAAACAATCATGGAAAAATACATCCGCATCAAGGGTGCGCGTGCGCACAACCTCAAGAACATCGATGTCAACATCCCGCGCGACAAGCTCGTCGTCATCACGGGTCTCTCGGGCTCGGGCAAGTCGTCGCTGGCCTTCGATACGATCTACGCAGAAGGCCAGCGACGCTACGTCGAGTCGCTCTCGTCGTACGCGCGCCAGTTCCTCGGCCAGATGGACAAGCCGGACGTCGACCAGATCGACGGCCTCTCGCCGGCCATCTCGATTGACCAGAAGACGACGAGCCACAACCCGCGCTCGACGGTCGGCACGGTCACGGAAATCTACGACTACTTGCGCCTTCTGTTTGCGCGCGCCGGTCACCCGCACTGCCCAAAGTGCGGCAAGCCCATCACGCAGCAGTCGGTCGACCAGATGATCGACCAGATCCGCGAGCTGCCGGAGCGCACGAAGCTGCTCGTCATGGCGCAGGTCGTGCGCGGCAAGAAGGGCGAACACAAGAAGGTCCTCGCACACATCCGCCACGAAGGTTATGTACGCGTGCGCATCGACGGCGAGGTCATGGACATCGGCGAGGACATCCAGCTCGAGAAGAACAAGAAGCACACGATCGAGGTCGTCATCGACCGCCTCGTCGTGCGCGAGGGAATGGAATCGCGCCTGGCCGACTCCCTCGAGACGGCGCTGAAGCTCGGCGAGGGCGTCGCCTACGTGCAGATCGTCGACGGCGAGCTCTTGATGTTCAGCGAGAACTTCGCCTGCGTCGACTGCGGCATCAGTCTGCCCGAGATCACGCCGCGCATGTTCTCGTTCAACAACCCCTACGGCGCCTGCCCCGTCTGCATGGGCCTTGGCAGCCACATGGAGTTCGACGAGGAGCTCGTCCTGCCTGACCCAACCCTGAGTGTGGGCGGCGGCGTCTTTGCACCGCTCTCGAAGAATCTGCACTCGTACGCGATGTGCGTGATGAAGGCCATCCTCGAAAACCGCGGCTACAGCCTCGAGACGCCGTGGCAGGAGATCGACAAGAAGACGCAGCAGGTCCTGCTCTACGGCTCGGGTGAGGAGCGTTTCACCTTCCGCTACACGAACATGTTCGGTGAGGACAAGGAGTACTTCGTGCCGTTCGAGGGGGTCATGCCGCTGCTCGCACGCCGCTACCACGAGACGGACAGCGACGAGATGCGCGAGTCATACGAGAACTACATGACCGAGATTCCCTGCAAGGCGTGCCACGGTGCGCGCTTGAAGCCTGAGACGCTCGCCGTCACGGTCGGCGGCAAGAACATCGACGAGGTCACGCGCATGACGATCCGCGAGGCCGATGACTTCTTCACGCAGCTCACGCTGACGCCGCGCGAGATGAAGATCGCGGCGCAGATTCTCAAGGAAATCCACGCGCGCCTGCACTTCCTGCTCGATGTCGGCCTCGACTACCTGACGCTCTCGCGCTCGGCGGGTACCTTGTCGGGCGGCGAGGCGCAGCGCATCCGCCTCGCGACGCAGATTGGCTCGGGCCTGCAGGGCGTGCTCTACGTGCTCGACGAGCCGAGCATCGGCCTGCACCAGCGCGACAACAACCGCCTGCTCGCGACGCTCAAGCATCTGCGCGACCTCGGCAACACGCTGATCGTCGTCGAGCACGATGAGGACACGATGTACGCGGCCGACCACATCATCGACATCGGCCCGGGCGCTGGTGCGAACGGCGGCCGCGTCGTCGCCGAGGGCACGGCGGAGGAGATCAAGAAGAACCCCGACTCCATCACGGGCGCCTACCTCTCGCGCCGCAAGTTCATCCCGGTCCCCGCAAAGCGCCGCCCAGGGAACGGCAAGTTCATCGAGGTCGTCGGCGCAGCTGAGAACAACCTCAAGGACCTGACGGTCAAGTTCCCGCTCGGCACCCTGACGCTCGTCACGGGCGTCTCGGGCTCGGGCAAGTCGACGCTCGTCAACGAGATCCTCTACAAGGGCATCGCCTCGCGGCTCTACCACGCGAAGGGTAAGCCGGGCAAGCACAAGAAGATCAAGGGACTCGAGAACATCGACAAGATCATCGACATCGACCAGCAGCCGATCGGCCGCACGCCGCGCTCGAATCCGGCGACGTACACGGGCGTCTTCGACGCGATCCGCGAGCTCTTCAGCCAGACGAGCGAGGCGCGCATGCGCGGCTACAAGGCCGGCCGCTTCAGCTTCAACGTCAAGGGCGGCCGCTGCGAGGCCTGCAAGGGCGACGGCATCCTCAAGATCGAGATGCACTTCCTGCCCGATGTCTACGTGCCCTGCGAGGTCTGCAAGGGCGCGCGTTACAACCGCGAGACGCTCGAGGTCCGCTACAAGGGCAAGAACATCTCTGAAGTGCTTGACATGACAATCGACGAGGCCGTGGAGTTCTTCGCCAACGTGCCGCGCATCGCGCGCAAGCTCCAGATCATCCAGGACGTCGGCCTCGGCTACATCAAGCTCGGTCAGCCGGCGACGACGCTCTCGGGCGGCGAGGCGCAGCGCGTCAAGCTCGCGACGGAGCTCTCGCGCCGCTCGACGGGCAAGACGCTCTACATCCTCGACGAGCCGACAACGGGCCTGCACACGGCCGACATCCACAAGCTCTTGGACATCCTGCAGCGCCTCGTCGCGGGCGGCGACACCGTCGTCGTCATCGAGCACAACCTTGACGTCATCAAGACGGCCGACTACATCATCGACCTCGGCCCCGAGGGGGGCGACAAGGGCGGCACCGTCGTCGCGACAGGCCGTCCCGAAGACATCGTCAAGGTGCCTGCGTCGTACACGGGCAAGTTCCTCAGGCCACTGCTCGAAGAGAAGAACGCTTGAACGAAATTGCATCTTGCGAATGGCGGGACTTCTCCCTATAATGAAGGTGAATGAAGGAAATAGAAAGGAATTCTCAGGAAGGGGGAGTTTTCATGGATAGCTTGAAGGGATTCCTGGCGGCTCTCGCGGGCATCGGCGTCGCGCTCGGCGGCACGCTCTTTGTCATCGTAGCAGCGCTCGTCATCATCGGTCTGTTCTTCACGGGCATCTTCGCGATGATCGGCCTTTCCATCACGATGCTGGCCATCGCCATCGAGGTCGGCCTCGCGTACATCGTCGGCTGCATCATCCACTACATCGCCCTGCGCGTGCTCGGCTGGCTCTACGATGTGACGCACATCGGCTGGCTCGCCGATTACTACCACCGCAACACAGCAGCCGTCGTCATCGCCGTCGCCGGTGTGCTCTGGATCTGGTTTGGGTGACCCTATAAATGCCCCGGCTCGTAAGAGCGGGGCTCTTTTCTTTTTTGGAGTGTGTTTTTTTCATGGATATTTCGTTGTTTCAGCTCGTCATCATCTGCGCGACGATCGCGGTCGTCCTGGGCTTCGGCATCCGGGCTGCGCGCTCGGTCCACTCGACGAAGGGCTTCAGCGTCGGCGGGCGCTCGGCCGGCGTGCCGCTCGTCGCGGGCGGCATCGCGGGCACGTGTGTCGGCGGCGGCGCGACCGTCGGTACGGCACAGCTCGCGGCGACGGCCGGCCTCTCGGCCTGGTGGTTCACCATCGGCTCGGGCGTCGGCCTCATCATCATGGGCCTTTTCTACGCCAAGCCGCTGCGCCGCACGGCCCTTGAGACGATCCCGCAGTTCCTCGCGCAGAACTTCGGCCTGACCTGCGGCGTCTTCTCGAGCATCGTCTCGTCCATCGGCATCCTGTTCAGCGCCGTGGCGAGCTGTCTGCCGGCCATCTACATCATCGCCGCGATCTTCGGCATCTCCTTCCTGCCCGCGACGATCCTGCTCGTGCTGGCCGTCGCGGCCTACGCCTTCTTCGGCGGCATGAAGAGCGCCGGCGTCGGCGGCATCCTCAAGATGATCGTCATCTGGATCACGATGGCCATCGCCGGCACCATGGCGGCGCATTCGCTGTTTGCAGACCCCGCCATCTCCGCGGCTCTGCCAGCTGGCGCCTTCAACCTGCTGCACGGCGACATGAGCCATATCCTCGCGAACTTCTCGTCCGTCGTTATCGGCATGCTCTGCACGCAGTCGTACATCCAGGCCATCTTCTCTGCATCAAACCCGCGCACGGCGTCCGTCGCGGCCTTCACGGCGGCGCTGATCAGCCTGCCGGTCGGCCTTCCTTGCGCGATGGTCGGCATCTACATGGGCGCAGCTCATCCAGAGGTCACGCCAATCCTCTCGCTGCCGACGTACCTCCTGACCGAACAGCCTTCCCTGCTCGGCGGCATCGCGATGGGCGGCATCATGCTCTCGCTGATCGGCTCGATTGCCGGCCTCTCGCTCGGCATCGGCACGATGCTCTCGCGCGACATCTTCCACCGCGCGCGCGTGACGCTGCGCGCCCGCAAGATCCACAAGATCGCCGAGGACCCCGAGAGCCAGGAGATCGACATCACGGAGATTCCGACGGTCAATCATCCGTACCACCTCTCCGAGCTCTCCGTCACGCGCCTGATTGTCTTGCTGACAATCGCGCTCGCCGCCTTTATCGCGATGGTCAACGAGGGCAGCCAGGTCCTGTTCTGGAACTACCTGTCCATGGCCCTTCGAAGTGGCGGCATCTTCCTGCCGCTGAGCTTCGCCATCTTCGCGCCGGGCACCATCACCAATCTGAGCGCCACGCTCTCGATGGTGCTCTCGACCGCCGCAGCCCTCCTCGCCGTCTTCCTTGGCGCCGCTGGCAACCCGCTGTTCTTCGGCCTCGCCATCAGCGCCCTCTGTCTCGTCCCGTGCTGGCTGCGCCATCGCTGAGATGCGCTTTCGACACAGGGGAGAAGTTCACGCAGGCATTCGCCATCTCGCTGTTCTTCGGGTAACAGCCTTTCGAAAAAGTGCAGTGAGACTGCAAATATGTTATTGATTTCACACGCTCGGCGTCGTATAATCTTATTGGTGATATACACGAACCACATTTTTATGGGTTTTATTGGGAGGATCTTATCAATGAAAAAATTCCAAGTCGTCGTGAAGTGCTCACTCGGTATCCATGCGCGTCCCGCAGCGCAGATCGCGCAGGCATGCAGCAACCTGCGGGCAGCGGTAACGCTCGAGGCCGACAATGAGACTGCCCAGGGCAACAACGTGCTGGAGATCCTGAATCTCCATGTCGCGAAGGGCGCAACGGTCAATGTCACGGTGGACGGCCCCGACGAGGAAGAGGCTGCAAAGCAGATCCAGGCAGTCTTTGAGGCGATGGGTCCGAAGGATAAGAAGATCCCTGTACTCAAGGTTGCCTTCTTCGGCACGAAAGACTATGACCGCCTCTATTTCAGCGAGCTCGCGAAGGATCGTGGCGAGGGTACGTACAACGTTGAGATCAAATATTTCGCGAGCCGCCTGACGGATGAGACGGCACATCTCGCCAACGGCTATGACGCCGTCTGCATCTTCGTCAACGACGAGGCACCGCGCTCTGTCATCGAGCAGCTGCACGATGGCGGCGTCCGCCTGATTCTCCTGCGCTGCGCCGGCTTCAACAATGTCGACAAGAAGGCCGCTGCCGAGTACGGCATCACGGTCCTGCGCGTACCGGCTTACTCCCCGTACGCGGTGGCAGAGCATGCGATGGCGACGCTGCAGGCCGCGAACCGCCGCCTGCACAAGGCGTACAACAAGGTGCGCGACAACAACTTCGACCTCACGGGTCTGCTCGGCGTCGACCTCCACAACAAGGTCGCCGGCATCCTCGGCACGGGCCGCATCGGCCAGTGCATGGCGCGCATCTGCAAGGGCTATGGAATGACGGTCATCGGCTGGGATGCGTTCCCGAACAAGAAGCTCGAAGAGGAGGGCCTGCTCACCTATGCCTCGAAGGAGGAAGTCCTGAGCCGCTCCGACCTCATCTCCATCCACGCACCGCTCATCATGGGTGAAGGCGGCACGTATCATCTCATCGATGAGAAGGCCATCTCCCTCATGAAGGACGATGTCATGCTCACGAACGCTGCACGCGGCGGCCTCATCGATACGGAAGCGCTCATCGCTGCTCTCAAGAAGGGCAAGTTCCATGCGGTCGCGCTCGATGTCTACGAGGGCGAGGACGCCAATGTCTACACGGATCACAGCTCCGACGTTCCGACGGAAGACATCACGGGCCGCCTGCTCATGTTCCCGCAGGTCATCCTCACGAGCCATCAGGCATTCTTCACGCGCGAGGCCCTGCAGGCCATCGCAACGGTGACGATGGAGAACGCCCGCAATTTCAACGAGGGCTGCCCGCTCGGCGCTGCTGAAGTAAAATAAGCATAATTTCAATTAGTCCTGTCTGCGTGAACGCAGGCAGGATTTTTCTTTTGGCCGTGGAATTAGATTAAAAGAATACGAAAGGGTTCAAATGCCCCTGCTGTCTCTCACAGCAGGGGCTTGTGCTACATGATACAATACGTGATAGGACCAGGATGGGGGAGTGGTATGAATAGTCGGACGGTCGGACACTTGCTCGGTCATTGCTCTCACTTCGTCGCTTTGCATTGCATTTTGGGGCTTCTTGTGATAAGATAACTTCCATAATGTGAAATATGCAAAGACGATGACGAAGAGGAGTAGGGATCTTCCCTGGTAAAGAGACGGGACGGCTGGTGCGAGTCCTGGCAGGGGGGATGCAGAAGGTCGCTTCGTAGTCGCTCCGCTGAGGCTTCTGCTTAGGCGGGGACGTGGGCGGCGTTAACGCGAGAGTCATGCGGCAGTGCTGCATGAGAAGATTGGTGGTACCACGAAGGCAGGCGCTTTCGTCCTTTTGGACGGAGGCGCTTTATTTTTTGAGGAGGATTACAATGCCAGAGAAAGAAGAGCTCGGGAACAACATCCCGAAGGTTTATGACCCGCAGTCATTTGAGAAGAAGTGGTATGAGTTCTGGGAGAAGAATAAGTTCTTCCACGCGGAGGTCGACAAGAGCAAGAAGCCGTACAGCATGGTCATCCCGCCGCCGAACGTCACGGGCCAGCTGCACATGGGCCATGCGCTCGACAACACGCTGCAGGACATCCTGATCCGCTACCACCGCATGCAGGGCTACAACACGGTCTGGATCCCGGGCTGCGATCACGCCGGCATCGCGACGCAGGCGAAGGTAGAGGGCGCGCTGCGCAAGGAGGGCACGAACCGCTATGAGCTCGGCCGTGAGAAATTCCTCGAGCGCGTCTGGGACTGGAAGGAGAAGTTCGGCAGCCGCATCATGTTCCAGCTGCGTTCGCTTGGCTCCTCGCTCGACTGGGACCGCGAGCGCTTCACGATGGACGAGGGCTGCAGCCGCGCCGTCCGCGAGGTCTTTGTGAGCCTCTATGAGAAGGGGCTCATCTATCAGGGCACGCGCATCACGAACTGGTGCCCGTCGTGCAACACGGCCATCTCGGACATCGAGGTCGAGCACGAGACGGAGCAGGGCCATCTCTGGCATCTGCGCTATGAGGTCGAGGGCGAGCCGGGTAAGTACGTCGAGATCGCGACGACGCGCCCGGAGACGATGTTCGGCGATACGGGTGTCGCCGTCCATCCGGACGACGAGCGCTACAAGGACCTCGTCGGCAAGACGCTGATCCTGCCGATCGTCGGCCGCCGCATCCCGCTGTTCGCCGACGAGTACGTCGACAAGAACTTCGGCACGGGCGCCGTCAAGGTCACGCCGGCCCACGACCCGAACGACTTCGAGATGGGCCAGCGCCATCACCTCGAGGAGATCAAGGTCATCGGCAACACGGGCAAGATGCTCGAGGGTGCCGGCAAGTACGCGGGCATGGACCGCTATGAGTGCCGCAAGGCCCTCGTCAAGGAGCTCGAGGAGACGGGCGTACTCGTCTCGGTCGAGGAGCATGAGCACTCCGTCGGCCACTGCTCGCGCTGCCATTCGACGATTGAGCCGCTCGTCTCGAAGCAGTGGTTCGTCAAGATGGAGAGCCTCGCGAAGCCGGCCATCGAGGCCGTCAAGGACGGGCGCATCCAGTTCGTGCCGGAGCGCTTCACGAAGACCTACATCAACTGGCTCGAGAACATCCGCGACTGGTGCATCTCGCGCCAGCTCTGGTGGGGCCACCGCATCCCGGCCTGGTACTGCGACGACTGCGGCGCGACGAGCGTCTCGCGCACGGACCTCACGGAGTGCCCGCACTGCCATAGCAAGCACATCCATCAGGATGAGGACGTGCTCGACACGTGGTTCAGCTCGGGCCTCTGGCCGTTCGAGACGTTCGGCTGGCCGGACAAGACGCCGGAACTCGAGCAGTTCTACCCGACGGCGACGCTCGTCACGGGCTACGACATCATCTTCTTCTGGGTCGCGCGCATGGTCATGATGGGCCTTGAGTTCGGCAGGGACATCCCGTTCCACCATGTCTTCATCCACGGCCTCGTGCGCGACAGCCAGGGCCGCAAGATGAGCAAGTCGCTCGGCAACGGCATCGACCCGGTCGAGGTCGTCGAGAAGTACGGCGCCGACACGCTGCGCTTCATGCTGATCACGGGCAACACGCCGGGCAACGACATGCGCTTCTACTGGGAGCGCGTCGAGAGTGCGCGCAACTTCGCCAACAAGATCTGGAATGCTTCGCGCTACATGCTCATGAACCTCGAGGGCTTCGACAAGAGCTTCAAGCCGGAAGCATCCGACTTCACGCTTGCCGACAAGTGGATCCTCTCGCGCTACGCCAAGACGGCGGAGGGCGTGACGAAGAGCCTCGACAACTTCGAGCTCGGCGAGGCTGGCCGCATGATCTATGAGTTCATCTGGAACGAGTTCTGCGACTGGTACATCGAGCTCACGAAGGCGCGCCTCTACGACAAGGAGAACGGGCGCGCGAAGAACACGGCGCTCTACGTCCTCTCGTACGTCCTCGAGCACACGCTGCGCCTGCTGCATCCGTTCATGCCGTTCATCACGGAGGAGATCTGGCAGAAGGTGCCGCATGACGCGCAGTGGAAGAGCATCATGATCGCCGACTGGCCGACGGCCGACGAGGCGCTGCGTGACGATGCTGCCGAGGCGCAGATGACGGCCATCATGGAGACGATCAAGACGGTCCGCAACCTGCGCGCCGAGGTCGGTGCGGCTCCGGGCCACAAGAGCGAGGTCATGCTGCACTTCACGGAGAGCAGCCTGCGCCCGGTCTTCGCGGAGAACGAGGGCTACCTCAAGGCACTCGCTGCGGCTGAGCCGGTCACTCTGCTCGCAGACGATGCCGAGAAGCCGGAGAACGCCATGGCTGGCGTCGTCGGCGGCGTCGAGATCTACCTGCCGCTCAAGGGCCTCATCGACGTGGAGAAGGAGACGGCCCGCCTGCAGAAGGAGCTCGACAAGCTCGAGAAGGAGATTAAGCGCCTCACGGGCAAGCTCAGCAACGAGGGCTTCCTCAAGAAAGCGCCGGAGGCTGTCGTCGCCAAGGAGCGCGAGAAGCTCGCCGGCTATGAGGAGAAAAAGCAGGCGGTCGAGGGCCGTATCCAGGACCTCGCCAAGCTTTGAGAATGGAGCGACGCGCTATGAATTATCAGGAAGCCATTTCCTATCTGGAAGGGCTCAAGATCTTTGGCATCCGTCTGGGCCTCACGCGCATCGAGCGGCTCTTGGAGCTTTTGGATATGCCGCAGGACCGCTACCGCACGATCCACGTGACGGGCACGAATGGCAAGGGCTCGGTCTCGGCGATGGTCGAGGGCGTCCTGCGCCGCAGCGGCATCCATACGGGCTTCTACAGCTCGCCGCATCTCGTCTCGTACACCGAGCGCATCCGTGTCGACGGGCAGAACATCAGCGAGCAGGACTTCGCTGAGGGCATGACCGTCATCCGCGCGAAAATCGATATGATGCTCGCGGAGGGGGCGGAGTGCCCGACGCAGTTCGAGGTGCTCACGGCACTGGGCTTCTACTACTTCGCGAAATGTCAGGTCGAGTACGCCGTCATCGAGGTCGGCCTCGGCGGCACGCTCGACTCGACGAATGTCATCACGCCGGAGGTCTCGGTCATCACGAATGTCACGATGGAGCACGCCGACAAGCTCGGCGGCACGCTCCATAGCATCGCGGAGAACAAGGCCGGCATCATCAAGGACGGCGTGCCCGTCGTGACGGCCGCTAAGGGAGAGCCGCTCGAGGTCATCCGCGCGGTGGCCGAGGCGAAGAGCGCCGACATCTTCGTGGCCGGTGAGGATTTCTGCTCGCAGTTCCTCTCGTGTGATGGACGGACGCAGAAGCTCGAGTTCACCTCGGAGCTTCTCGGCATCGACCATCAGCCGTACGAGCTGCACCTGCTCGGCGTCCATCAGGTGGAGAACAGCGCCGTCGCGCTGATGACGATACGCCTGCTCCACAACATCGATGACCGCATCACGATGAAGACGGTCACGGAGGCCCTGCGCCTCGTGAGCTGGCCCGCCCGCTTCGAGCGGCTCGACCTCGGGCAGCAGGCCATCGTCATCGACGGCGCGCACAACCCCGCCGGCATGAAGGCCCTGCGCGAGAGTCTCGACGAGATTTTCCCGGCCGAGGAGCGCGTGCTGCTCCTCGGCATCCTCAAGGACAAGGACATCGACACGATGCTCGACATCCTCCTGCGCCCGAATGACACCGTCGTCGTGACGGTGCCGCAGTCGGAGCGCGCCGACTCGGCCGCAGATCTCTTGCGCCGCGTCGCGCCGGCCGTGCAGCACGTCGAGGCTTTCGAGAACAACACAGAGGCGCTCAATCGCGCCCTGGAACTCGCCAACGGTGAGAAGCTGCTCGTCATCGCGGGCTCTTTATACCTCGTCGGCGGCGTGCGCCAGATGCTGCTGAAGCGGGAGGGATGAGTGCATGAAGCGAAATAAGACAAGTGAGACGGGCACGCACATCCGCGAGAAGCGGCGTGCCCTCGCGCATGACCGCTGGAAGCGGCGCGCGACCGCGATTGCCTGGTACGGCCTCTTGGCTGAGGTATTCTTCCTGCCGCTCTCGCCGAGTGTGGCGACGGTCGCGCTGCTCGTCGGCATCGCGGGGACGGCCCTGCGGTTCTACGTGGACAAGGAATTCCACTTCCGCCACCTGCGCTTCGACGTGCCGGCGGTGCTCTTCGTGGCCGTCAGCGGCCTGTCGGTGCTGTCCTCGCCGGATCGCGGGTTCAGCTTTTACAACTATTACAACCTCGTCGGCGTCTACGTGCTGACGTATCTCCTGATCGGGCAGAACGTCCGGGAGCCCGGGCAGATGAAGTCCATCCTGCGCATGGCCTGCGCGGCGGCGGTCATCGTCCTGCTCTACGGCTACTACCAGTTCCTGTTCGGCATCGACATCAGCTCGATGAAGTGGGTCGACGGCGATGCCTTCCCGGAACTGCGCAAGCGCGTCTTCTCGACCTGGGAAAACCCGAACATCCTTGCTGGCTACCTCGACATCATCATCTGCCTGGCCTTCGGCCTCTTCATGAAGTGCCGTGACCGCGAGCGTCGCATCCTCCTGGGTGCCTTCATGATCGCGGCGGCGGCGTGCCTCGCGATGACGTACGCGCGCGGGGCCTGCCTCGTCATTGCCGTCATCCTCGCGGGCTACGGTGTGCTCCGCGACCGCCGCGTGCTCGTCGCCTGCATCCTCGTCGTCGCCATCCTCTTCGTCCTCGACCCGATGCTCTACGAGCGCATCACCTCGGTCTTCACGAAGGTCGACACCTCGACGGAGATGCGCCTGGCCTTCTGGGAGAGCACGGTCGCGATGATCCAGGACCATCCGTTCCTCGGCATTGGCTGGGGCGCGTACTGGATGGTCTATCCCGAGTACGACTTCTACCTGCAGGGCGCCAACGTCCTGATCGTCCATGCCCACAACATCTACCTCAACTACATGGCAGAGATCGGCATCCCCGGTGCTGTCGCGTTCTTCTGGTTCTTCTTCGGCACGATGATCATGGCCCTGCGCACACACTTCCCTGCGGATACTGGAGACGCTGCAGAGCAGACGCCGTTTGGCAAGTACCAGATGCCGTTCCGCTGGAACAGGCTCTGGCATGACTGGAAGGAACACGACATCCTCGCCGGCCTGAGCCTCGGCATCGGTCTCGCCGTGCTGTCCGTTGCGCTCAACGGACTGACGGACGACCTGCTCTTCAACATTCCGTCGTCGATGTTGCTCTGGATGCTCGCGGCGCTTGCCGGCGCGCTTTCCTGCATGTGCCCCGAGAAGGTGGACACGGCGGAAAAAGAAACCAGCGGCAACGACTTCCTGAAGAAATTCCAAGTGACGGTCCGCAAAGGCGCCAAGGACGCAAAGGAAGCCGCAATGGATGCGAAGGACAAGGTGCAGGACAGCGTCCAGGACAAAGTCCACGGCATGCTCTATCGCGAGCTGCCGGCCGACGCCGATGCATCCGATAAGGATAAAGCGGAGGCATCTGCGGCAAAGAACCCGGGTACGGCAAAGCCCGCTCCGGGCAAAGAAGCGCCTTCAGGCGATAAGGCACCGGCAGCAGAGCAGCCGGATAAGCCGCGCGACCCGATGGATGAGCTTGCCGAAGAGGTCCGCAAGGCCCTCTTGCAGCGCAAGCAGGAAGAAGAAGCCGCGGCCAAGGCTGCAGAGGAAGCCGCAAAGCCGGCAGAAAAGGCAGCTGAGACTGCTGAACCGGTTGAAGCTACTGAAGCCGCGCCGGATGACAAGCCTCAGAAGCAGAAACCGGCAGAGCAGTCCGCAAAGCCGGCTGAGCCGCAGGAGGCAGAAGCAGAAGCGCCGGAAGGCGATGCTGCTGCAAAAGACACAGACGAAGTAAACGAAGCAGCAGAAGAAAAAAATGCAGAGAAGAAAGCAGAGAAGAAAGCAGAGAAGGAGGCAGGCAGCCATGAAGAAACCAAACGCGATATCAAAGGCGACGATTGACCGTCTGCCGCTCTACTTCCGCACGCTGCGCCTGCTGCAGGACGAGGGCCGCGACATCATCTCATCGGATGAGCTCGGCCGCCGCCTCGGCATCACGCCGGAGCAGATCCGCAAGGATCTCGCGTCCTTCGGCCAGTTCGGCAAGAAGGGCGTCGGCTACTACGTCAATGAGCTCAAGCGCAACATCGGCGGCATCCTCGGCCTCGACAACCACTGGAACATCGCGATCGTCGGCATCGGCCATCTCGGCGTCGCGCTCGCGAACTACCAGAACTTCGTGACGCTCGGCTTCAACCTCGTCGCACTCTTCGACCAGGACCCGAATGTCATCGGCCGCACGGTCAACCACGTCAAGGTGGAGGATGTCCGCCATCTCAAGGCCATCGTCAAGGAGCGCAACATCCAGATCGGCATCATCGCGGTGCCGGCTGCCTTTGCGCAGGGCGTGGCCGACCTGCTCGTCGCGGCCGGCGTCAAGGGCATCTGGAACTTCGCGCCGATCAAGATGAAGGTTCCTGAGACGATGCACATCGTCAATGAAGACCTCTCAATCGGCCTCAGCACGCTCTCGTATCACATCACGCGCATGTGAGACAGAAAGTCAAGAAGCACGCTCTTAGGGCGTGCTTTTTTGCTTGCAGGCAGGAACTAGGCGGGAAAGCGAGAATAGTAAGAAACAGGATACATAGGCTATAATAGGCTGTAATAGACTATATCGGAAACGATAAATCATTTTTATGTTTATGGAAGTGCCCGGGGCGCGTCTCTGGGCAAAGGGAAATAAGGAGGTCTTTCCATGGTTGATATCTTCGATCGTGTGCGCAACAAGGTGCTGCAGACCAAGATCGTGACGCCGGAGGAGGCAGTGGAGCTCATCAAACCGGGCATGACGATCGCGACGAGCGGCTTCACGTCCTCGGCTTACCCGAAGGCGGTGCCGCTCGCGCTCGCGGAGCGCATGAAGAAGGACCCGTTCACGGTCAACATCATGACGGGTGCCTCGACGGGGCCGGAGTTTGACGAGGCGCTCGCCTCGGTCCACGGCATCAAGCAGCGCTTGCCGTTCCAGACAGACCGGACGCTGCGCGGCCAGATCAATGACGGCACGGTCGACTACATCGACATCCATCTGTCGGAGGTCGCACAGCTCTCGCGATGCGGCTACCTCGGTCATATCGACGTCGCGATCATCGAGGCCTGTGCCATCACGGAGGAGGGCAACATCATCCCGACGACGGCCGTCGGCAACTCGGCTTCGTTCATCCAGTCGGCGGACACCGTCATCGTCGAAGTCAACAACGCGCAGCCGCTGGAGTTCGAGGGCATGCACGATGTCTATCTGCCGCTCGACCCGCCGAACCGCCTGCCCGTTCCGATCATCCATGTCGACGACCGCATCGGCACGCCGTACATCCCGTGCACGCCCGACAGGATCCGCTGCATCGTGCCGTGCGACATCGCGGACCACACGCGCTCGCTCGCACCGCTCGATGCGACGTCGCAGAAGATGGCTGACCTGACCATCGAGTTCCTCAAGCGCGAAATCGAGGCGGGCCGCATGCCGAAGAACCTGCTGCCAATCCAGTCGGGTGTCGGCAATGTCGCCAACGCCGTCACGGCGGGGTTCGTCCACTCCGACTTCCGCGACCTCACGGTCTACACGGAGGTCATCCAGGACGGCATGCTCGACCTCATCGATGCGGGCAAGCTCAGCTTCGCGTCGGGCACGGCCTTCTCGCCGTCGCCTGAGGGCATGGCGCGCTTCTTCAAGGACATCGATAAGTACAAGAAGTACATGATCCTGCGCCCGCAGGAGATCTCGAACAGCGCGGAGGTCATCCGCCGCCTCGGCGTCATCGCGATGAACACGGCTATCGAGGTCGACATCTACGGCAACGTCAACTCGACGCACATTGCGGGCACGCAGATGATGAACGGCATCGGCGGCAGCGGCGACTTCGCGCGCAACGCCTACCTGACCATCTTCTACACGCCGTCAATCGCCAAGGGCGGCAATATCTCGGCCGTTGTGCCGTTCTGCTCGCATGTCGACCAGCCGGAGCACGACGTCGACGTCATCATCACGGAGCAGGGCGTGGCCGACCTGCGCGGCAAGTCCCCGCGCCAGCGCGCCAAGGAGATCATCGAGCACTGCGCGCATCCCGACTACCGACCTCTCTTGCGCGACTACTTCGAGCGCGCCGACGCGAAGACGAACCACGCGCACACGCCGCATCTCCTCGATGAGGCGTTCTCGTTCCACCAGCGCTATCTGGAGACGGGCAGCATGAAAATGTGACGTGTGACCAGAATTTAGTATCAGCTTGCAATTTCTGGCGAAATAGTGCACAATAAGAGGGCAGAACTATGCTCATGACTCATATAGGAGGGTTCTAATTGGCAAGCGTCCAGGAAAAAATCGCTCAGATGAACGCGATGAAGGAGCACATCCGTCAGGGTGGTGGCGCCGCTCGCGTTGAGAAACAGCATGCTCAGGGAAAATATACGGCGCGCGAGCGCCTCGAGAAGCTTTTTGACGAGAATTCTTTCGTCGAGCTCGATATGTTCGTCAAACATCGCTGCACGAACTTCGGCATGGACAAGAAGGACATGCCGGGCGACGGCATCGTCACGGGCTACGGCACGGTAGACGGCCGTCTGATCTACGCCTATGCGCAGGACTTCACGGTCTCGGGCGGCAGCCTCGGCGAGAAGCACGCCCACAAGATCTGGAAGGTGCAGGACCTCGCGCTCAAGATGGGTGCGCCGTGCATCGGCATCAACGATTCGGGTGGTGCCCGCATCCAGGAGGGCGTCGATGCGCTCTCGGGCTTTGGCGGCATCTTCTTCCGCAATACGGCCGCCTCGGGCGTCATCCCGCAGATCTCGGTCATCATGGGACCGTGCGCGGGCGGCGCCGTCTACAGCCCGGCCATCACGGATTTCATCTTCATGGTCAAGAACACGAGCCAGATGTTCATCACGGGCCCGGCCGTCATCAAGTCGGTCACGGCTGAGGAAGTCACGCCGGAACAGCTCGGCGGTGCGCTGACGCACAGCACGCGCTCGGGCGTCGCGCACTTCGCCTGCGAGGACGAGGACGACTGCATCGCGAAGATCCGCGAGCTGCTCTCGTACCTGCCGAGCAATAACCTCGAGGATGCGCCGGCTGTTGAGCCGACGGATGACCCGAACCGCCAGGATGAGAGCCTCAACTCCATCGTGCCGGACAACCCGAACATGCCGTACGACATGAAGGAGGTCATCCGCTCGCTCGTCGACAACGGGGGGTTCTTCGAGATCCAGAAGCTCTTCGCGACGAACATCATTATCGGCTACGCGCGCCTCGACGGCAAGGTCGTCGGCATCGTCGCGAACCAGCCGAAGGTCATGGCGGGCTGCCTCGACGTCGACGCCTCGGACAAGGCAGCGCGCTTCGTCCGCTTCTGTGATGCCTTCAACATTCCGCTCTTGACGCTCGTCGACGTCCCGGGCTTCCTGCCGGGCGTCAACCAGGAGCACACGGGCATCATCCGCCACGGCGCGAAGATGCTCTACGCCTACAGCGAGGCGACGGTGCCGAAGGTCACGGTCATCACGCGCAAGGCGTACGGCGGTGCCTACATCGCCATGTGCTGCCACGAGCTCGGTTCGGATCAGGTCATGGCCTGGCCGTCGGCTGAGATTGCCGTCATGGGTCCGTCGGGCGCGGCCAACATCATCTTCCGCCGCGACCCGGACAAGGAAGCCAAGACGCAGCAGTACATCGATGACTTCTCGAACCCGTACGTCGCAGCTGAGCGCGGCTACGTCGACATGGTCGTCGAGCCGAAGGAGACGCGTCCGCTGCTCATCACGGCCTTCAGCGCCCTGGCGAGCAAGCGCGAGGTCGGCCCAGCGAAGAAGCACGGCAATATCCCGCTTTGATTTGAATTCGGAGGATATACAATGAGATTTGATGTAAGAGGTGTCAGCCCGGAAGTCGTGGCTGTCATCGCAGCAGCCGTCCAGATGATGATGCAGCCGGAGCACAAGGTCGTCGCCCTGCGCATCAAGCGCAGCGACGAGTGGTCGCTTTCCGCGCGCGGCGGCAGACGTGGATAAAGGAATGGAATAGATTCAGGGAATCGATAATCGAAAGACGATACAGGTTGGAGGAAATGTTTCATGAAAAAGTTCAACATCAAGGTCAATGGCATCTCGTATGAGGTCGAGATCGAGGAAATCAAGGAAGGCGCTCCGCAGGCTGCCGCACCGACGCTCGCGAAAGTGACGCCGAAGGTCGCCGCCCCGAAAGTCGCTGCCCCGAAGGTCGAGGCCCCGAAGGCAAAGGCGAAGGAGAAGGAGGCCGTCGCTGCAGGTGCTGGCGAGCACTCCATCGACGCGCCGATGCCGGGCAAGATCGTCAAGGTCGTCGTCGAAGAAGGCCAGAGTGTCAAGGCCGGCGATGTCCTGCTCGTCCTCGAGGCCATGAAGATGCAGAACGAGATCACGGCTGATGCCGACGGCACGGTCAAGGCTGTCAACGTCGAGGCGGGCCAGAACGTCAAGGTCAAGGAATCCCTCGTGATCCTCGGCTGATGCGGATGGACTGAGAAACGGCAATAGCGTGATAGGAGAAGGGGCTGCCTCTGGGGCGGCCTCTTTTTCTTGACAGCATCGCGCGCTCTCTCTTATAATTGAGAGGATATTTCAATAAAATTTCCTGAAGAGAAGGGAGAATCCTTTTGAAAAAAATCCTTATGGCCATGCTGCTCGTGCTGCTGGCGGTCACAGCGGCTGGCTGCGGCACGCAGCAGCAGGGCGGCCACGACAAGAAGTTCCGCATCGTCACTTCGTTCTACCCGATGTACATCGATGCCATCAACATCACGAAGGGCGTCGACGGCGTTGAGGTCATCAACATGACGAAGCCGCAGACGGGCTGCCTGCACGACTACCAGCTGACGACGGAGGACATGAAGACGCTCGAGAAGGCCGACGCCTTCATCGTCAACGGCGCGGGCATGGAGAGCTTCCTCGACAAGGTCATCAAGCAGCAGAAGAACCTCAAGGTCATCGATGCCTCGAAGTCGGATGAGATCAACTTCCTCAAGGACGGCGATGAGGTCAACCCGCACGTCTGGCTCAGCGTGACCTACAGTATCGAGCAGGTCAAGGCCATCACCTCGCAGCTCTGCGAGGCCGACCCGGAGCACGCCGATGCCTACCGCAAGAACGCGCTCGACTACGTCACGAAGCTCACGGCCCTGCGCGAAGAGATGCACAAGGAGCTTGACGACCTGCCGCACAAGGACATCGTGACGTTCCACGAGGCCTTCCCGTACCTTGCCAAGGAGTTCAAGCTCAACATCATCAGCGTCATCGAGCGCGAGCCGGGCACGGAGCCGACGCCGCACGAGCTCGAGGAGACGGTCGCCAAGGTCAATGCGCTGCCGGTCAAGGTGCTCTTCACCGAGCCGCAGTACTCGCCGGTCGCCGCGCAGACGATCGCGAGTGAGACGGGCGCCAAGATGTACGAGCTCGACCCCGTCGTCACGGGCGAGGCCAACGAAGAGGCGATGGACGCCTACATCACGGCGATGAAGAAGAATATGGAAGTGCTCAAGGAGGCATTGCAGTGATTGCCTGACTGAGCTTGATTGGTCAAGGAGAGAAGTCTCCCGCACTGATTGTGCGGGAGACTTTCTTTGTTTGCGAAATGCAACTGATGAGGATATAATAAAACTTATCAAAATGCGCCGTAAAACCCCGTCCTTTAGGGCTGGGGATATAAGGCGCGT
>ERZ772881.1345-NODE-1345-length-22061-cov-3.758657_pt1 | contig 22061 bp, 10 predicted proteins | sample MGYA00580581_ERZ772881 | MGnify/ENA primary metagenome ERZ772881 (study PRJEB29015, sample SAMEA2737668) | human gut metagenome | biome: human gut; feature: human-associated habitat; material: faeces | place: China | collected 2012 ...
GTGTAGGTAGCTTGGTAAGCCCCTCTATGGCCACTCCGCTGACTACGGTTGCCGATATCTCCGAAATGTTCGCTTACTTCTCTATGACCGAAAGACAACTCCTATCGCTGATACGCGAGGGTGGCAGCATCAAGGAAATCCTGGCAAAGATGCCTCAGGTACAGTTGCAGCTGATTGACGGAACCATGTATGCCGACAGCGGACGCGTAGAAACCATCAGCGGTGTTATCGACCAAACCACAGGAGCGGTGAACATGCGCGCCCTTTTCCCAAACAAGCACAACATTCTGCGTAGCGGAGGTACGGGAAACGTGGTATTCCCCAACCCAATGGAGAACGTGATTATGATTCCTCAATCGGCTACCACGGAGATACAGGACAAGAAGTTCGTATTCGTCGCACAGCCGGACAATACGCTGAAAAATACCGAGATTCAGGTATTCAGCCTGAATGACGGCAAGTACTTCTATGTTACCGGCGGTTTAAAAGCGGGTGATAAAATCGTGATAGAAGGTGTACAGAACCTCAAAGACGGACAAAGCATCACTCCTATCACTCCCGAAGAGAAAGAGGCCGAATATCAGAAAGCCCTCAAAGACCAGAAAGAAGGTAATATCCAAACTGCGTTCAATTAACGTTTAACGCCCCTAATCACTAAATAACATGAAATTAGATAGATTTATTAATCGTCCGGTGCTATCTACGGTAATCTCTATCCTGATAGTAATCCTGGGAGTTATCGGTTTGGCGACACTGCCTATCACCCAATATCCGGACATTGCACCTCCAACGGTATCGGTACGCGCTACCTATACCGGTGCCAACGCCCAAACGGTGTTGAATTCTGTCATTGCGCCGTTGGAAGACCAAATCAACGGTGTGGAGAACATGATGTACATGACCTCCAATGCTTCCAATAACGGTTCCGCCGATATTTCCATTTATTTCAAGCAGGGTACCGACCCGGATATGGCAGCCGTTAACGTACAGAACCGTGTTTCCATGGCACAAGGTTTGCTACCTGCCGAAGTTACCAGAATTGGTGTGACTACTCAGAAACGTCAGACATCCATGCTGGTAGTATTCTCTCTTTACGATGAAACCGATACATATACAGATGCTTTCATCGAGAACTATGCAAAAATCAACCTGATTCCTCAGGTTCAACGTGTACAGGGTGTAGGTGATGCCAGTGTGATGGGTCAGGACTACTCCATGCGTATCTGGCTGAGACCGGACGTAATGGCTCAGTATAAACTGATCCCCAACGACGTATCTACCGCTTTGGCTGAACAGAATATAGAAGCGGCTCCGGGACAATTCGGTGAACGTAGTAACCAGACTTTCCAATATACCATTCGTTACAAAGGACGTCTGCAACAGCCGGAAGAGTTTGAGAACATTGTCATCAAGTCTCTGCCTAACGGTGAGGTACTTCGACTGAATGATATTGCGGAGATTCAGCTGGACCGTCTGGGATATAACTTTACCAACCGTGTAAACGGACACAAAGCTGTAACCTGTATCGTTTATCAGATGGCTGGTACAAATGCTACGCAAACCATCACTGATATCCAGAAATTATTGGATGAAGCATCCACAACACTGCCTTCGGGATTGAAGATTAACGTTTCTATGAACGCCAACGACTTCTTGTTCGCTTCTATCCACGAAGTGTTGAAGACATTGATCGAGGCATTTATTCTGGTATTTATCGTAGTATATATCTTCTTGCAGGATTTGCGTTCTACCTTGATTCCGACCATTGCTATTCCGGTAGCCCTTATCGGTACATTCTTCGTACTGTCACTGATCGGATTCAGTTTGAACTTGCTGACCCTGTGTGCCCTTGTGCTTGCCATTGCGATTGTGGTCGATGATGCGATTGTGGTTGTTGAGGGTGTACATGCCAAGCTCGATCAGGGATATACATCCGCCCGTCTGGCATCTATCGATGCGATGAACGAATTGGGTGGTGCCATCGTATCTATCACACTGGTCATGATGTCCGTGTTTATTCCGGTAAGTTTCATGGGTGGTACGGCAGGTACGTTCTATCGCCAATTCGGTTTGACAATGGCTATCGCTATCGGTCTGTCCGCATTGAACGCCTTGACACTGAGTCCGGCATTGTGTGCCGTTCTTCTGAAACCGCATACTGATCATGGAGATAAGAAACAAACACTTGTTTCTCGCTTCCACACTTCTTTCAATGCCGCTTATGACTCTATATTAAAGAGGTATAAGAAACGCGTACTCTTCTTTATCCAGAAAAAGTGGTTGTCAATGGGACTGGTGGTTCTCTCTATCGTATTGCTGATCTTCTTTATGAACACTACTCCGACAGGTATGGTCCCTAATGAAGATACCGGTACGCTGATGGGAGCTGTAACACTACCTCCGGGTACATCACAAGACCGCTCGGAACAAATACTGGCACGTGTAGACAGTCTGATTGCTGCGGACCCTGCCGTAGCTTCACGTACATTGATCTCCGGTTTCAGTTTCATTGGTGGTCAGGGACCGTCTTACGGTTCTTTCATTATCAAACTGAAAGACTGGGATGAACGCTCCATGATTCAGAACTCAGACGTTATCGTCGGTTCTTTATACATGCGTGCGCAGAAGATTATCAAGGAAGCACAGGTATTGTTCTTCGCTCCTCCTATGATCCCCGGTTACTCGGCATCTACGGATATCGAGGTGAACATGCAGGACAAGACAGGTGGTGACCTGAACAAATTCTTTGATGTAGCCAACAACTACACCGCAGCATTGGAGGCGCGTCCGGAAATTAACTCTGCAAAAACGACCTTCAACCCGAACTTCCCGCAATATATGATTGATATTGATGCGGCAGCTTGTAAGAAGGCAGGTATCAGCCCAAGCGATATTCTTAGCACGATGCAGGGATATTACGGAGGTTTGTACGCATCCAACTTCAACCGTTTCGGTAAGATGTACCGCGTAATGATTCAGTCGGACCCGTTATCACGCAAGAATCTGGAATCACTGAATAATGTCAAGGTTCGTAACAACCAAGGCGAAATGGCTCCGATTTCCCAGTTCATCTCTGTAGAGAAGGTATACGGACCTGATATTATCAGCCGTTTCAACTTGTATACTTCCATGAAGGTGATGGTAGCTCCGGCTTCCGGTTATACTTCCGGTCAGGCACTGGCTGCACTGGCAGAAGTGGCCAAAGAAAACCTTCCGGCAGGTTACACTTATGAACTAGGAGGTATGGCTCGTGAGGAAGCACAAAGTAGCGGCAGTACGACTGGTTTGATCTTTATCCTTTGTTTCGTATTCGTTTATTTGCTGTTGAGTGCTCAGTACGAAAGTTATATTCTTCCGCTGGCCGTATTGTTATCCATTCCGTTCGGTTTGCTAGGCAGCTTCCTGTTCGTCAACGGAATGAGCGCGATCGGTAGTATATCGGCCTTGAAAATGATACTCGGTACCATGTCCAACAATATCTATATGCAGATTGCGTTGATCATGTTGATGGGTCTGTTGGCAAAGAACGCCATCCTGATTGTAGAGTTTGCCCTCGACCGTCGTAAGATGGGTATGAGCATCACATGGGCAGCCGTTCTGGGTGCCGGTGCCCGTCTCCGCCCGATCCTGATGACCTCATTGGCTATGGTAGTCGGTCTGCTTCCGTTGATGTTCGCATTCGGTGTAGGTGCCCACGGTAACCGTACACTGGGAACAGCTTCTATTGGTGGTATGTTGATCGGTATGATCTGCCAGATCTTCATCGTTCCTGCTTTGTTCGTTATCTTCCAGTACCTGCAAGAGAAGGTTAAACCGATGGAATGGGAAGACATCGACAATACGGATGCCGTAACTGAGATTGAACAATACGCTAAATAATGAAATTCGATATGAAGAAACAGATTCTATATATGGTGTGTGCAACTGCTCTCCTGAGCAGCTGCCACATCTATAAGTCGTATGACAGACCCGAAGATATTACCGCTTCCGGCCTGTATCGTGATCCGGCAGCGGACAATGATACATTAGCTTCGGATACCACCAACTTCGGTAACCTGCCGTGGAGAGAAGTCTTCACCGACCCACAGCTCCAGTCTCTCATCGAACAGGGACTGAAACAAAACACTGACCTCCTTTCCGCTGCATTGAACGTCAAAGCGGCAGAAGCGTCTCTGATGTCAGCCCGACTGGCTTATGCACCGTCCATCGGTTTGTCTCCACAGGGAACAATCAGCAGTTTTGACAAGAACGCAGCAACTAAAACGTACTCATTGCCGGTTACTGCCAGTTGGCAAGTAGACCTGTTCGGGCAACTGCTGAACTCCAAACGAAATGCACAAGTCACCCTGAAACAGACAAAGGCTTATCGCCAGGCTGTACAGACACAAGTTATTGCCAACATTGCCAACATGTATTATACCTTGCTTATGCTCGACCGCCAGCTGGAGATCACTCAGGCTACGGCTGAGGTACTGAAACGTAATGCTGAAACCGTACAGGCACTTTCGGAAAGATCGACCTACACATCTGCCGCTTTAGCACAAAGCAAAGCTGCCTATGCACAAGTAGTGGCTTCCATCCCCGACATCGAGCAAAGCATCCGCGAAACGGAAAATGCCCTGTCTACCTTCCTGGGAGAAGCTCCGCACGCGATCAAACGTGGTGTACTGGAAGCACAGGCACTTCCTGAGGAACTTTCCGCAGGGATTCCTTTGCAGTTGTTATCTAACCGTCCGGACGTAAAAGCAGCCGAAATGTCCTTGGCAAGCTGCTATTATAATACGAACTCTGCCCGTGCCGCTTTCTATCCGCAGATCACTCTCAGCGGTTCTGCCGGATGGACGAACAGTGCAGGTTCCGCCATTATCAATCCGGGTAAGTTACTGGCTTCCGCTATCGGTTCACTGACTCAGCCATTGTTCTACCGTGGTACGAATATTGCCCGCCTGAAAGCAGCGAAAGCACAGGAAGAACAAGCTAAATTATCTTTCCAGCAAACGTTGTACAATGCCGGAAGCGAAGTCAGCAATGCGCTAAGTTTATACCAAAACACCAGTAAAAAGGCTGAATCCCGCCAAATGCAGGTAGAATCTGCCAAGAAAGCTTCGGAAGATACAAAAGAATTGTTTAACTTAGGGACGTCAACCTATCTGGAAGTATTGTCGGCACAGCAATCTTATCTGAGCGCACAGATTTCTCAGGTTTCCGACTGTTTCGACAAGATGCAGGCTGTGGTCAGCCTCTACCAGGCATTAGGCGGTGGAAGAGAAGATTAACTTTAAACATATACTATTATGATTAGTCCGTTAGCTTACGTAGACCCCGAAGCGAAATTAGGCAAGAATGTAACTGTCTTGCCTTTCGCCTACATCGAGAAAGATGTGGAAATCGGCGATGACTGTACCATCATGTCATACGCCAGTATCCTGAAAGGTACAAAAATGGGGAAAGGAAACAAAATACATCAGAATGCTGTCCTGGGAGCAGAACCACAAGACTTTCACTATACAGGGGAAGAAAGTAGTCTGATCATCGGAGACAATAACGATATCCGTGAGAATGTAGTAATCAGCCGTGCCACTTTTGCAGGAAATGCTACCAGAATTGGAAACGGGAACTACCTGATGGATAAGGTACACCTTTGCCATGATGTGCAGATCAGCAATAATTGTGTGGTAGGAATAGGTACTACAATTGCAGGAGAATGCTCATTAGATGATTGTGTGATCCTAAGCGGCAACGTAACGTTGCACCAATATTGTCACATTGGTAGCTGGACACTTGTACAAAGCGGATGCCGCATCTCCAAAGATGTTCCTCCCTACGTAATTATGTCCGGTAATCCTGTTGCCTATCATGGAGTGAATGCAGTCGTTCTGTCACAGCATCACAATACGTCGGAAAGAATCCTTCGTCATATTGCCAATGCTTACCGGTTGATCTATCAAGGTAATTTCAGTGTTCAGGATGCTGTCCAGAAGATTATCGATCAGGTTCCGATGAGTGAAGAAATCGAGAATATCGTGAATTTCGTAAAAGGTTCGGAACGTGGGATTGTGAAATAGACAAAATACACTTTTCATAGAGAAAGGGTGATGTCTTTTTACGGACATCACCCTTCTTATTTATTCAAACTCCAGCGTACCGAAGAAGTCGGGACGATGGAAGTCCGGTTTCTCAATCTTTATCGGATTCCATGACAGGAAGTGAGGGGTTTGCAGTTCATCCCCGCATTTATAGAAATTCGCTTTAACTTCCTTTCCATCCAGTGACTGTATCTGATGCTTGAAGAATGCAGCATAAGGAATAATCAAGGCTACTTCCCAAGTCGTATCGTCCACACGTTCTTCGAAGGGTTCATTGCCCAGACTGGACCAACGCTGCACGAGAGCCGTCACTTCTTTCGGAGCGTGTTCCCGACCGTTACGGGCTGGTCCGGCACCGATCAGAATCGTTCCGATGCAGTTACATTCTATATTATAATAGATTCCGTCACTGGCCGGAACAGAGAAAAACTCCACACAGGAATCAGTCCATACAGATCCATTGTCTTCTCCATACTTGGCACGTACACTTTCTTCTCTGACTTTGAAGTGTAACAGAATAGAATCTTTGGTATGCGCAATCCGGAAACTTACTTTTGGCTTGTAAGGATATTCAGCCCAGTTGACACACTGAACCGGCTGGAAATCTATCTTTTCCTCATCAAATAATTTAGGAAGCGAACAAGCCTCTACATTAGCAGAACTAATTTTCTTTACTTTCATATATCTTTCGTTTGGAGGATACAAATATAGTTACTTTCTCCTAATAAGGTTCCCGAAAATCAAATAAAAACAATATATTTGCCATTAGTAATACCCTAAACAACCGAATTAGTGAGAAAAACAATCCTTTTATTTCTGCTATTTTTAAGCGTAACTGCTGTCCGTACGTTAGGACAAAATATTACTTTCAGCCATTTGACCACAGATGACGGACTTTCCCAGTTTTCCGTCAACAGCCTGTACATTGACGAACGGGGCATTATATGGATAGGTACGCGCGAAGGACTGAACCGTTATAACGGTAACGATATCAAAAGTTTCAAGCTCAAGAAGAATGATCCGAACAGTCTGTTCAGCAATACCGTACTCCGTATCACAGGTAATAAGAACGGGAAGGTTTACCTGCTTTGCACCGACGGTGTAGCCGAATTTGACATGACCACTCAACGATTCAAAACCCTACTGCAAGGCAATGTGGACGCTATCTACTACAACGAAAAACTATATATCGGAAAAAGAGAAGAAGTATTCGTTTTCAACGAGAACACGAACAACTTCGACCTTTACTACCACCTTGCCGGGAAAGACATTAACCTATCCTGCCTCCATCTGGACGAGAAGAAAAACCTGTGGATGGGAACCACCAGCAATGGTGTTTACTGCCTGTCGGACGACAAGCAACTCTCTCAGCCCATCACGAAAGGAAACATAGCCAGCATCTACGAAGACTCATCCAAAGAACTGTGGATTGGCAGCTGGGAGGAAGGGCTCTACCGTATCCGCACAAACGGCACTATCGACAACTTCCGCCACGACCCGAAGAATCCGAACAGTATATGTTCCGATTTTGTCAGAAGCTGCTGTGAAGATAATCTGGGAAATCTATGGATCGGAACTTTCCACGGCTTGAACCGCTACGACAAAAGCACAGGACAGTTCCAACTTTATACCGCCAATGACAACAAACCCGACGGACTCACCCACTCTTCCATCTGGTGTATCGTGAAAGACGAACAGGGAACCCTATGGCTGGGAACTTACTTTGGCGGCGTCAACTACTTCAATCCGGAATATGAAATCTATACCCGCTATAAAGTGGGAGACACGGAGAAAGAAGGATTAAGCAGTCCCATCGTCGGCAGAATGACGGAAGACAAAGACGGTAACTTATGGATCTGCACCGAAGGCGGTGGCGTGAACGTCTACAACCGGAAAAACAATACTTATCGCTGGTACCGCCATGAAGAAGGCAGAAACAGTATCTCGCACAACAACGTCAAGGCAATCTATTACGACCGGACAGAGGAGATTATGTGGATCGGCACACACTTGGGAGGACTGAACAAACTCGACCTGCGCACCAACCGCTTTACCGTTTACCGGATGAAAGCGGGCGACCCGACCACACTGCCCTCGGACATTGTACGCGACATCGTGCCCTACGAAGACAAACTGATCATCGCCACACAAAACGGAGTCTGCCTTTTCAATCCGGCAACAGGCACCTGCGAACATCTTTTCAAGGATACCAAAGAAGGCAGAAATATCGGTATGGTGGCCAGCCTCTACATCGACAAGGACGAAACGCTATGGGTTTCCGCTACCGGAGAGGGCGTATATTCTTACCGCTTCGACACCGGCAAGCTCACCCACTATGCACACAATCCCTCCATTCCGAACACTCTCAGCAACAACAATGTCAACAACATCATGCAAGACAGCAACGGCAACCTGTGGTTCTCCACTTCCGGAAGCGGGCTCGACCGTTACCGCAAGGAGAGCAACGACTTCGAAAACTTCGATATGCAGAAAGACGGCCTATCCAGCGACTGTATCTACGAAGTATTCGAGTCGTCCATACAAAAGGGAGACTTGCTGCTGATTACCAATCAGGGATTCTCCCAGTTTGACTATCCGCAAAAGAAGTTTTACAACTACGGTACAGAGAACGGATTCCCGCTGACTGCCGTCAACGAAAACGCATTGTTCGTAACGCATGACGGAGAAGTATTTCTAGGCGGCATCCAAGGCATGATTTCTTTCTGGGAAAAGAAACTGCACTTTACGCCCAAGTCCTACAGCATCATCCTTTCCCGCCTGCTGGTCAACGGAAAGGAGATCACTGCCGGAGACGACACCGGCATCTTGGAACAGTCCATCGCCTATACACCGGAAATCAGCCTGAAAGCCGACCAATCCATGTTCAGCATAGAATACGCCACTTCCAACTTCATCCCTGCCAACAGGAATGAAATCGTCTACCGCCTCGAAGGTTTCTCCGACGAATGGAATCACACCGACCGCAAACAGACGCTTATCACTTATACCAACCTGAATCCGGGCAAATATACGCTCGTCATCAAGTCGGACGGAGACGGTATCGAAGAAGCCCGACTACTGATCCGTGTATTACCGCCTTGGTATGAGACATGGTGGGCTTATCTGATTTACACCATTTGTACCGTCAGTCTGTTATGGTATCTCATTCAGAACTACAATTCCCGCATCAAACTGCGTGAGTCACTGAAATATGAAAAGAAGCACATCGAAGACCTCGAAGCATTAAACCAATCCAAGCTGCGCTTCTTTACCAACATCTCCCACGAATTCCGCACTCCGCTGACGTTGATCGTGGGACAGGTAGAAACGCTGTTGCAAGTACAGACATTCACACCTAATATTTATCACAAGATATTGGGAATTTACAAAAACAGCCTCCAACTGCGTGAACTAATTACGGAACTGCTCGACTTCCGCAAGCAGGAACAAGGGCACATGAAAATCAAAGTCAGCCGACATAATCTGGTGAACTTCCTGTACGAGAATTATCTGTTATTCCTTGAATACGCCAGCAGCAAGCAAATCAATTTCAAGTTCAACAAGCAGTCGGATGATATTGAAGTATGGTACGACCAGAAGCAGATGCAGAAGGTAGTGAACAATCTGCTGTCCAACGCATTGAAGCATACGAAAGCGGAAGATACCATCTCCATCAACGTATCGCAGGAGGATAAATACGTCATTATCGAGATCAAAGACACGGGAACAGGCATTGCCGCCGCCGAGATCGACAAGATATTCGACCGTTTCTACCAGACCGAACGCCTCGACTCGCTGAATACCGGAGCCGGCACAGGCATCGGACTGGCGTTGACAAAAGGTATCATCGAACTTCATCACGGAACCATCCGTGTAGAGAGCGAACCGGGCAAGGGAAGCCGTTTTATCATTACGTTGAAATCGGGCAACCAGCACTTTACTGAGGAACAAATCATACGGGACAACACCGACACCAACATTCAGCAACAACCGGAAACAATCGTTCCAACCGTAGAAATACTGCCCGATTCCGAATGGAAGGAGGAAGACAACAAACGCATCGAAGATGCGAAAATGCTGATAGTGGAAGACAACGAATCCATCAAGCAAATGCTGGTAGGTATCTTCGAAACATTCTATCAGGTCACCACCGCTTCCGATGGTGTAGAGGCATTGGATATCATACAAAAAGATATGCCAAGCATCATACTGAGTGACGTTGTCATGCCACGTATGTCGGGTACGGAACTCTGTAAGCAAATCAAAACGGACTTCAACACCTGTCACATCCCGGTAGTACTACTGACGGCACGTACAGCCGTGGAACACAACATTGAAGGATTAAAGATCGGCGCGGACGATTATATCACCAAGCCGTTCAATACCAATCTCCTGATCTCCCGTTGCAACAATCTGGTGAACTCACGGCGGTTGCTACAGGAGAAATTCAGCAAACAGCCACAGGCTTTTGCCCAGATGCTTGCTACCAACCCGATGGATAAAGAAATGCTGGACCGTGCCATGGCCATCATCGAACAGCACTTGGATAATACGGACTTTAATGTCAACATCTTCGCCCGTGAAATGGGGATGGCACGTACCAATCTGTTCACGAAGCTGAAAGCCGTCACCGGTCAGACACCGAACGACTTTATATTAAGTATCCGTCTCAAGAAAGGAGCCGTCATGCTGCGGAACAATCCGGAGCTGAACATTACGGAGATTTCCGACCGCATCGGTTTCTCTTCTTCCCGCTATTTCAGTAAATGCTTTAAGGAGATTTACCACGTCAGTCCGCTTGCCTACCGCAAGGGTGAAGAAAAAGAGGAAGAAGGGAACGAAGAAACGGATCAATAACCCATAAACAGGTAAGCAAGTAGCATTTGTAACAGGAGAACCTATGCCAAAGTAGTTCCCTCCTGTTGGCACACTTGTGCCACGCTGCTGGCACGACCGTGCCATCGCAGTGGCACAGCTGTGCCAACAGCGTGGCACAAGATCCGGGCTACGATGTCAGGAAAAGGCATCCGTAGCCCCGAAACATTTAACCCTTTAGAATGGACTATTTTGTATCACACCTGTACATTCCTGCTCACTCATTTCCGCCAATCCTCTTATCTTTGTGTTCAGTAATCACTCCATAAAAGACCAACATTATGAAGAATGTCTCACGTTTACTACCGCTATTGCCCGGTATAGCCCTGCTGACCGGATGCAATCAGAAAGTACAAAAAGACAACGGACAAAACTCACAAAAGCCTAACATTATTTATATATTCGCGGACGACCTTGGCATAGGTGACCTTAGCTGCTATGGAGCAACGAAGGTCAGTACTCCCCATATCGACCGCCTTGCCGGACAGGGTGTACAGTTCACCAACGCCTATGCAACTTCCGCCACCAGTACCCCTTCCCGCTTCGGACTCCTGACAGGTATGTACCCGTGGCGACAGGAGAACACAGGCATCGCCCCCGGAAACTCGGAACTAATCATCGACACCGCCTGCGTCACCATGGCCGATATGCTGAAAGAAGCAGGTTACGCCACCGGAGTTGTCGGCAAATGGCATCTTGGACTCGGTCCGAAGGGAGGCACCGACTTCAACGGGCACATCACCCCCAACGCCCAAAGTATCGGCTTCGACTACGAGTTCGTGATTCCGGCAACCGTAGACCGTGTCCCCTGTGTATTCGTCGAGAACGGACACGTGGTAGGACTCGACCCGAACGACCCGATCACTGTGAACTACGAGCATAAAGTAGGCGACTGGCCTACAGGCGAAGAGAACCCGGAGCTCGTAAAACTAAAACCCAGTCAGGGACATAACAATACGATAATCAACGGCATCCCCCGCATCGGCTGGATGACCGGAGGTAAGTCCGCTCTCTGGAAAGACGAGGACATCGCCGACATCATCACCAATAAAGCAAAAAACTTCATCGCCTCCCATAAGGAAGAACCTTTCTTCTTATATATGGGTACGCAGGACGTACACGTACCGCGCGTCCCACATCCCCGCTTCGCCGGGAAAAGCGGTCTGGGAACCCGCGGAGACGTAATCCTGCAACTCGACTGGACCATCGGAGAGATCATGAACACCCTCGACAGCCTCCAGCTGACGGACAACACCATCCTGATATTCACCAGCGACAATGGCCCCGTCATCGACGACGGCTACCAGGACCAAGCCTTTGAACGCCTCAACGGACATACCCCGATGGGTATTTACCGTGGTGGAAAGTACAGCGCTTACGAAGCCGGAACCCGCATTCCGTTCATCGTCCGCTGGCCTGCCAAAGTGAAGCCGAACAAGCAACAGGCTCTCTTCTCACAAATCGATATCTTTGCCTCACTTGCCGCTTTACTGAAACAACCGCTTCCGGAAGGCGCAGCTCCTGACAGTCAGGAACATCTGAACACGCTTCTGGGAAAAGACTACACCAGTCGTGAATACATCGTACAGCAAAATCTCAATAATACGCTCGCCATCGTGAAAGGACAATGGAAGTACATCGAACCGAGTGACGCCCCCGCCATCGAATACTGGACAAAAATGGAACTGGGCAATGACAGGCATCCCCAGCTGTACGATTTATCCGCCGATCCATCGGAGAAAAACAATGTAGCGAAACAGCATCCGGAAGTTGTCAGAGAGCTGTCCGAACTGCTTGAATCGGTAAAGACAAGATAACCAATGAGAATAGCAGATTTGTATTATTTTGTATCAATCTTGAATAATTCTATCCATATGAGAACAATCAATGCGTATATCTTTGCCATCGTAAATTCAACAAAATCACTTAATTTTTAATATATGAAAAAACATCTATCCAACCAGACAAGAAAAAGGATGCTCTCCATTTTGGGAATGCTCCTGCTTTCTGTTCCATTTGTGCTTGCACAAGTACTTGTCAAAGGTACTGTGAAGGATAATCTAGGAGAAGGTGTTCCCGGAGCCAGTGTTCAGGTAAAAGGCACTTCGCAGGGAACGATCACCGACCTTGACGGTAAATTCACTCTTAACATCCCCCAAAAGAACGCTACCTTGGTTATTTCCTTTATCGGCTACGTCACCGTAGAACAAAAGGCGGACTCGCAAAAACCAATGGTCATCACATTAAAAGAAGATACTAAAACACTGGACGAAGTAGTGGTTGTCGGCTATCAGGAAGTACGCCGCCGCGACCTTACGGGTTCCGTGGCGAAAGCCAACATGGCAGATGTACTTACCGCCCCCGTCGCTTCATTCGATCAGGCACTCGGCGGACGTATCGCCGGAGTAAACGTAACTTCGGGCGAAGGTATGCCGGGCGGCAACATGAGCATCGTGATCCGTGGTAACAACTCACTGACACAAGAAAACTCGCCGCTGTTCGTTATCGACGGTTTCCCGATAGAAGATTCATCGGCAGCCAGCACGCTGAACCCTTCCGATATCGAGTCGCTCGACTTCCTCAAAGATGCGTCGGCTACGGCCATTTACGGTGCGCGCGGTGCCAACGGTGTTGTCATCATCACCACCAAGAAAGGTAAGGTAGGACGGGCACAGTTGTCCTATGACGGTAGTTTCGGTGTGCAGCACGTCACCCGCACTATTCCGATGATGGATGCTTATGAGTTTGTCAAGCTACAGAATGAAATGTATCCTACCGTCGTTGCCGGCTCATACCTGATGAACTACGAAGGCAAGCAATGGACACTGGACGATTATAAAGACATACCGCAATATAACTGGCAGGACGAGATATTCAAGACTGCCTGGCAGCAGAATCATACGGTCAGACTTGCCGGTGGTACGGAAGGTGTACGCTACAATGCTTCCTTATCTTACTTCGATCAGGACGGTACGCTGATAGAAACCGGTTACAAACGTATGCAAGGACGTATGAACACAGTAGTCCGTCGCGGCAAACTGAACATGAGCCTGACCACCAACTATTCACGCTCTATCCAAACAGGTAGTACTCCATCATCCACCTCTTACAGTGGTATGAACAACCTTTTCTATAGCGTATGGGGATACCGTCCGGTGACTTCCCCCGACACTCCGCTCAGCTTCCTGATGGACAGTTCAACGGACAATGCCGTAGATTCAAGCAACGACTACCGTTTCAACCCGATCAAATCACAGAAGAACGAATACCGGAAGAGCTACACCAACAATCTTCAAATGAACGGATTCGCAGAATACGAAGTACTGAAAGGACTGAAACTGAAAGTTTCCGCCGGATATACTTATGATTCACGCAAGCAGGATCAGTTCAACAACTCGAATACCCGCTACGGAGGTCCTACCTCTACAGATAAAGTGAATGCTCAGGTAACCCGCCAGGAACGCCTGACATGGCTGAACGAAAACACCCTGACTTATCAGACTAACATCAAAAAGAAACACTTCCTCAATGTATTGGGAGGTATCACGTTCCAGAACTCGGACTATGAGATTTATTCATTCCGCACAACGCACATCCCCAACGAATCACTCGGTATGGCAGGCATGAGCGAAGGACAGGCAGGTACTACCACTTCGGCAAAGTCTTCATGGGCAATGTTGTCGTACCTCGGACGTGTGACTTACAATTATATGTCCAAATATTACGCTACCGTTTCTTTCCGTGCCGACGGTTCTTCCAAGTTCAACAAGGACAACCGTTACGGATACTTCCCTTCCGGTTCTCTCGCATGGAGCTTCTCGGAAGAAGAATTTATGAAGCCGTTGAAAAGTGTACTGTCCAGCGGTAAGGTTCGTCTGAGCTGGGGACTCACGGGTAACAACCGTATCGGCGAATATGATTATTATGCGCTGCTGGCGGTATTGAAATCAAGAGTCGGTTCGTATACATCGACAAACTCCCTCCCAAGCGGCGTCTATCCATTCGACAATGATGCGACGAATGCAGGTGTTGTTCCTACTTCTCTGCCCAACAAGGATTTGAAATGGGAAACAACCGAACAATGGAACGCAGGTCTCGACCTCGGATTCTTCGACGAACGCATCGGTATAACGATGGATATTTACCGGAAGACCACCCGCGACCTGTTGCTGGACGCTTCCCTGCCTTTTTCTTCGGGTTATTACAGCGCTACCAAGAATATCGGTAAAGTACGTAACGATGGTCTGGAACTTAGTCTGAACACCGTCAACTTCCAGACACGCGCCTTCAAGTGGACGACTAACTTCAACATTTCATTCAATAAGAATAAAGTACTGGCATTGTCGGAGAATCAGACAGCCTTGCTGACTGCCGCGCAATTCGACCAGAACTACAACGGTCAGTCCAGCTACATCGCCAAAGTCGGTCTGCCGATGGGACTGATGTATGGTTATGTCTATGAAGGTACATACAAGTACGACGACTTCAACAAATCGGGTAACTCATACAGCCTGAAACCGGGAGTGCCCCACTACTCTACTGAGACCAACACTCAGCCGGGTATGCCCAAATATGCCGACCTTAACGGAGACGGAGTAGTTGACTCCAACGACCGTACGATTATCGGACGCGGACTTCCGATACATACCGGTGGTTTCACCAACAACTTTGAATATAAAGGCATCGATCTGAGCGTCTTCTTCCAGTGGTCATACGGCAACGATATCATGAATGCCAACCGCCTGTTCTTTGAAAGCTCCAACAACCGTTCACGCGAATTGAACCAGTTCGCCAGCTATGCCAACCGCTGGACACCGGAAAATCCGACCAGTGACATCCCTGCGGCTACCAACTCCTCTTCCAACCGTGTGATCTCTTCACGCATCATCGAAGACGGTTCGTACCTGCGTCTGAAGAACGTAACAGTAGGCTATACCTTCCCCGCCAAGCTGGTGAAGAAATGGAAGATAGACAAAGCACGTGTTTACGTTGCCGCACAAAACCTGTGGACATGTACCGGTTATTCCGGTTATGATCCGGAAGTATCTGTACGCAACAGTGCGCTCACTCCCGGTCTGGACTACTCTTCCTATCCGAGAGCATACTCTATCAGCTTCGGTGTAAGCCTGGGATTCTAAACGGATAATGATAGTAACAGTTAGAAAAAAGAATTCGATTATGAAAGCATTAAAAATAACAATCATAGCTCTATTGGCAGGTTTCAGCATGGCATCCTGTGACTTTCTGGACAAAGAACCTACCAAACTGACGCCGGAGAACTACTTCAACACCCCCGCTGAAGCCAACTCCTTCCTGACAGGCATCTACGCCATACTGTCGCAACCTACTTTCTACGGCGGTGACTATATGTACCTCGTAGCCGGTGACGACTTATCCCACTACGGAGGCAGCGGACGCGGTCCCGCATCTACCGGACTGATCTGCAACAACGCCACCACCAGTGACAACGCCGTGACTGCCTTCTGGTATGCCCTCTATTCAGGCATCAACCGTGCCAATATGTTCCTCGAAAACATCGACAAAGTAAACGGTTTCGATGCAGGCGTCAAAGAACAGTACATCGCCGAAGCCCGCTTCCTGCGTGCATTCTATTATTTCAATCTGGTAGAGTGCTGGGGAGATGTTCCTTTCAAAACAGTTTCAACCCAAAGCGTTACCAACCTGAATATCCCGCGTACGGACAAGCAGGAAATCTATGACTTCATCATCTCCGAAATGGCAGATGCCGCCGATACTGGTCTGAAATCGGCCTCCGATCTTGCTTACAAGCCGGGACGTATCTCTCAGTCTACCGCATGGGGCATACTGGCACGTGTATATCTGTTCCGTGCAGGCGAGCATTACCGTGAAGGTCGCAATGCCACACAGGCCGAAAAGAAAGACTATTTCGAAAGAGCCAGCTTCTATGCCCAGAAAGTAATGACTGCCGGTCACAAACTAGCTGCCAACTACTGGGATCCTTTCATCGATATGTGTTCCGACAAGTATAACACCACTGCCAACGAAAGCATCTGGGAAGCCGAATTTGCCGGCAACAACACTTCGGATACACAAGCCGAAGGCCGTATCGGTAACATCATCGGACTCGCCGGTCCGGATCTGTCCTCCAAAAGCGATGTGACGGGAGCCAAAGACCCCGGATATGGCTATGCCTTTATCTACAGCACTCCGAAACTGTACAACCTTTATGTGAACAACGGTGATACCAAACGTTTCAACTGGAGTATCGCTCCGTTTGAATACAAAGAAGCCGGAGGCAAGAATACAGGCGTTACCCACCGTGAATTTGAGCAGGGCAAACTTGCTGAAGTAATGTCCCAATACGGTCAGCAACGCGGAACTTACCAGTACGCAGATGACACAGAAAAGACCACAGCCACCAAGAACTTCAGCCGTATGTGCGGCAAATACCGCCGTGAATACGAAGCGGATAAGAAAGACAAGAACTATACGTCTATCAACTTCCCGATCCTGCGCTATGCTGACGTACTGCTGATGATCGCAGAAGCGGAAAACGAAGCGAACAACGGCCCTACCACTCTGGCTTACCAATGTATGAAGGAAGTAAGAGAACGTGCCGGACTGAACGAGCTTCCCGACATGACGCAGGAAGAATTCCGCCAGACCGTGAAAGACGAACGTGCCATGGAACTTTGTTTCGAATACCCCCGCCGTTTCGACCTGATCCGCTGGGGTGAGTATGTGAAAAATATGAGAGCATTGGTAACCGAAGCACAATCCGGCAACAACTGGACGCAGGGACCTACCAACGTATATACCTACTTCAACATCTCCAGCACCTACAACTACTTCCCGATTCCGGATGCGGAAATGAGTGTGAACAAAGATATCACACAGAACAATCCGGGTTGGTAATCACAGTATTCATCGATAAAAGTATCATAGATTATGAAAACATATAAACTCATAGCCATCTGTGTAGCAAGTCTCTTCTTCGGGGCTTGCAGCGACGGGCTGGACGAAGCGGTAGGTCTGCACGTAAAAGTAGCGACCAACGAGAATGTAAGCTTCGACGGACAGATCATTACTGCCAAAAAAGGTACTCCGATAGAGTTCATCCTTTCGGGCGATCCGGACTTCCTGACATTCTTCAGTGGAGAAGCGGGCAGCAAATACGAATATCGCGAACGCGAAACAATTGATCCTTCACAGATCAAGTCGTCTATGCTGAACTTCTCTATCTGGTTCCAGTACGGTAACCCGAGCACGACATTGGAGAAACACGTATATATCTCCGATGAATTCACCGGATTATACAAGGATAATTTCGAAGCTGACTCTTTGCTTGTAGAGCAATTTGAGAAAGACGGTAAATGGAAAGAACTGGTTCCGCAGTCCGCATTCCCGACAGCGGCGGTAGGCAATGCCGATCTTGCCACTCCATACAGTTTTGATATGAAAGAATACATGGGCAAACGGATTGCAATCGCTATCTGCTACCGTGGCATTGACAATACAGTGGCACAATCCAAGATGTACTTTGAGCGGATGCGCATCAATAATGTGATGACGAGCGGACAGGAAGCAGAATATTCTGCCGGTTCTTTCGGCTTTACTCCGATCAATATGAAGAACAAATGGAATCTGAAGGATCAGACCAGCATGACCAAAGACCGTGAATACGGGACAGTTACCAATAACGTATCCGGTATCTGGAACCTGACAGGTGTAGGCGGCGGCTCCTTCTTCATCCATAGTACCAATGCCAACGATCCGCTGAAATACAGCTGGCTGGTTTCCGATCTGATTACCGTTAACTCTTGCAGCCCCGATCAGGGAACGAAAGTAAAGGATATTACCCAGCGTCTGGATAAGTACACATATACCTACAATCAAATTGGTATCTACAACGTGACATTCCTCGCTCGTAATGCCAATATCGATCATTCCTCCACGACTACTTACCACATGGTGGTAAACGTAGTGGAATAAAAATAAACGAATAAAATAATAACTAATACATTATATCTATGAATTACTTTAAATCAATCATGTTAACCGCATTTGCGCTGTTTGCATTGGCAGCGTGCGATACAGACGACTTGAGAGACGATGTTGACAATCTGAAAGACCGCGTAGAGTCTTTGGAAGCACAAGTCAGTCTATTGAACGATAACATGACAGCTATCAAGCGACTGCTTGAAGGTGGTCAGACTATCACAGAAGTGACGAATACAGACGGTACATATAAACTGAAACTGAGTAACGGAGAAACCATCTCACTGACACAAGGCTCGAAGGGAGAAGTTGCTTATCCAGAGATTACTGTCAATGACGAGGGCCAATGGGTAGTGAACGGTGAGGTATTGATGCAGAATGGCATACCTGTTCAGGCTGTGGGCACTCCCGGTAAGGATGGTATAGCTCCCAAGTTCCGGATTACGGACGAGGGAAGTTTCTGGCAGGTAAGTTATGATAACGGAACCAGCTGGGAAGACGTACTCGACACAGACGGTCAAAAGGTATCCGCAGTCAGCGATGGTTCCGGAGGAAGCAGTGCAGACTCTTTCTTTGAGGAAGTATACGTAGATTCAACCGGGGAATTCTTCGTTGTCAAACTGAAAGGACAGACGGAAGCTATCTCTATCCCTATCGTAAAAGACTTGCTTTGCGAAATCACCGAACCGGAAACCGGAATGAAGAACGGATACTGGGAAATAGGCTATGGCAAGACTGCCACTACGGCTGTAAAAGTAAAAGGTGAAAACATTATCGTTACTGCTCCTGCCGGATGGGTGGCTACTGTGAGCGAAGCGGATGAAACGACCAATGTAGCTACATTGAGCATTACAGCTCCGGCAAACGCAATGAGTACACGTGCAACGGCGGATAACGGTTCCGACGTAACAGTGCAGGTTAATAAGGGTGCCAGTTGGGCGGTTGCCAAGATTCAGGTGAAGGCTGTAGAGGTAGTTGACAGCTACTATGCTTTATATAATAGCGGAGCCACATTTACGGTAAATGGAATTGAAGTAAATAATACTAAATTCGAGAATGCAACATACATTGATACTGATCAGACAATCACTACTCCAGGCATCTATTTTATCAAAGGAGGAGTTACAGTCAACTATAACGGCACCACAAATGCCGCTAATTTGCTTTTCATCGGAGATGATTCACAAAACATCAGTACAGTGGCAATTACAGGAAATTATATCAGACTCAGACAAAATACCGAAACTGGACATTTCTTGTGTAAAAACATTGTATTTAAAGCAGCCGAAGGATTCACTAATTATCTGTTTACTGTTTATGCAGACGAGTCATTTGCTAATGTAGCTTTTGATCAATGTCAGATTGCACTCAATGGCAAACCTGTAAGTGCCATTACTAACGACAAAAGGAGTATTGCCAATTTCAGCATGGAAAATAGTACAATCAAGATAACAGCTGTTACACAACAGTTTATTATCAATACCAGCAGTAATAAGAATCAGGATTATGGCAATGTCATCTTTAGAAACAACACATTCTATTGTCCGTCAGGTAAAGTAAATCAATTGGTTTTATTCAATGGTTCAGCTTCAGGTATAGCCAATCTGACCATAGAAAACAATACATTTATAAACTTGGAAACAAATACCGGTGGCTACGTAAACATAGGCAATCTGGCGAAAACCTCTATTAAAAATAATATCTTCTGGACAAATACAGACGGAACAGGTAATGTAGTCATCATTCGTCCTCAGATAACATCCCCAACAGGAGATATTTGCGCAGATAACCTCCTTTACAAAACTATGACCTATAACTGGCAAATGTTCTATGGAGGCAAACTACCGTTTGAAGGAGCAGAAGAACTGAAAGCATTAACATCCAATCCGTTCGACGGCGGCACCTTCGACCTCGCCAACGGTATCTTCGTTCCGAATGCAGAATATGCCGAATACGGTGCAACCAACTAATATCGACTAACGTATGAAAAAAGTAATATCAATCATATGTATCACCCTCCTCGTCGCACTTTACTCGTGCGACGAACGGGATGATCTGCGCTCCGACATTGACAACCTGAAAGAACGGGTAGCCAATCTGGAAGCGAGCATAGAACAGATGAACTCGGACATCAGCAACTATCAGCAGATGGTTGAAGGTAAGATTCTGGTGGTGGGATATAGCAAGGATGAACAGGACAACTATACCATCGAACTGAGTAACGGTGAAACCATAACCATATACAGCGGCAAAGTAGACATGAACGACATGCCTTTGTTCAGCGTCAACGCGTCAGGTCACTGGGCATATACCATCAACGACATGACCACCGAACTGCTCGTTAACGACAAACCGGTAAGCGCCATCCCCGAAGCGGGAACAGCAGGCGTCACCCCGAAACTGAAAGTAGATGCAAACGGTTTCTGGCTGATCTCTATTGACAACGGAAGCACCTGGAACAAACTGGGCAACAACCAGATTGCCGACGGAACGCAAGCCGTTGCCAACGCAAGTTCCCTGTTCAGCAACGTGACCATCGACGAAGCGACCGGGCAGATCACCTTTACCATCCGTGCCGACAACAGCCAAGTAAAAGTCCCCATCTACGGAAAAGACTTCTACCTGACAATCAAGTATGAAGGCACAGCCACTTTCGGTCTGGGACAAAAGCAGGAGTTCGTGGTAGAACAAGCCAACGTGGAAACAGCCACCATCGAAAACCAGACATGGGGCGTGAAACTGACGGAAAACAAACTGATCGTCACCGCCCCCAAAACAAACGTGCAAGGGAAAGAATACGAAGAACAGATTTACATCAAGATATTCTCGAAAGAAGGTTACTGCCGGGTAGTAAAACTTCCGGTAAAACTGCTGACCACGAAGATAGATGCCAACTCGGCAATAGCTTGGCAACACTTCAAGACAGGAGAAAACAATGTGCTGCCCGACTATTCGTATGCCGGATATAATCATGGAGAAAGTGCGCCGCAAGGCGCATTTTCTTTAGGATACCAAGTGATCAACGTAAAAGAGCGCATGACCGCCAAGAACATGACCGCCCGTAAAGCGCTGATCAGCATCCTGCAAGAGAAAGGTATGACAAAAGTAAACGGAACCAAA
>ERZ772881.1348-NODE-1348-length-22040-cov-4.073914_pt1 | contig 22040 bp, 16 predicted proteins | sample MGYA00580581_ERZ772881 | MGnify/ENA primary metagenome ERZ772881 (study PRJEB29015, sample SAMEA2737668) | human gut metagenome | biome: human gut; feature: human-associated habitat; material: faeces | place: China | collected 2012 ...
ACGGTCAATAAGAGCGGTAACAGTGACTTACTTGGATAAACTCTGAAAGGTCAGAATCTCAGTGCTTTGTATACATGAAGTAATATGTATACGTACATGTACAGGGATTAATAAAAGAATGATTGAATATACTACAGGCGTGATTAATTTTAAATTAATCACGCCTTTTTGTGCCTTACGGCACACATTTTACGTTGGCAGCAAGCCAAAGTCCGTATTTTACGAAAATTTAGAATTTGTATTATACGGAAATCTGACGGCCGCTGCGATAATATAATGGCAGGGAGAGAGGAAATGGATTTAAAAAGACAGGCATCAGCTCCATTGTATGAGGCTATCGAAAGATTCAGAAAAAAAAGAATAGTTCCGTTTGATGTTCCGGGACACAAACGTGGCAGAGGTAATCCCGAACTTGTCGATTTACTTGGTGAACGATGTGTGGGAATTGATGTAAATTCAATGAAACCGCTTGATAATCTTTGTCATCCGGTTTCGGTAATAAAAGAGGCAGAAGAGCTGACGGCAGATGCGTTTGGTGCAGAGCATGCTTTTTTTATGGTTGGTGGAACAACGCAGGCGGTACAGAATATGGTACTTTCAGTCTGTAAGGCAGGCGATGAGATTATTGTTCCAAGAAATGTTCATAAAAGTGTTATCAATGCATTGATTTTGTGCGGTGCAATACCTGTTTATCTTAACACGGAGATTAATGCAAAGTTAGGAATCGTACTCGGAGTAACCGTAGAACAGGTTGAAAAGACGATTCAGGAGCACCCGCGGGCAGTAGCGGTTCTTGTAAATAATCCGACATATTACGGAATATGCTCTGACATAAAGGGAATATGTGACATAGCTCATTCATACGGATTGAAAGTGCTTGCTGATGAAGCACATGGAACACATCTTTATTTCGGGGATAATCTTCCAATGAATTCCATGAAAGCGGGAGCGGACATGGCAGCTATATCAATGCACAAATCTGGTGGTTCGCTTACACAGAGTTCAATTCTTCTGACGAATAACGGAATGAATGCGGATTATGTCCAGACAATTATCAATATCACGCAGACCACAAGTGCATCATATCTTCTTATGACGAGCCTTGATATATCAAGGCGTAATCTTGCATTAAGGGGAAGGCAGTCATTTGCAAAAGTGAGCGAGTGGTCACAGTATGCAAGGGATGAAATTAATTCAATAGGCGGTTATTATGCTTACGGTAAAGAGCTTGTAAACGGAGGTACGGTATATGATTATGATGTCACAAAGCTGTGCGTGTATACAAGAGATATAGGACTTGACGGAATAGAGGTCTATGACATTTTAAGGGATGAATATGATATCCAGATTGAGTTTGGTGATATAGGAAATATTATGGCATACATTTCAATTGGAGACAGGATTCAGGATATTGAGCGTCTTGTCGGTGCACTCGCCGAAATAAGCCGTATTTACTCAAAAGAAGAGAAAAGATTTGAGGTAGACAGGCAGATGCTTCTTCCGAGGGTTCTTGCATCTCCGCAGGAAGCTTTTTACGCCGAAAAAATAAAAATGCCTATACGCGATACGAAAGGTCATATTTCAGGTGAATTTGTAATGGCATATCCGCCTGGAATACCGATACTGGCACCGGGTGAGGAAATTACGGAAGAAATTATTGATTACATACAATATTCCGTTGAAAAAGGATGTTCAATGCAGGGAATGGAAGATTCGGCTCTTGAATATCTGAATGTATTAAAAATATAAAAAAATAAATGAAATATAAAGAATAAACAATGTATAATTTGGAGGGCAATATGGAATTTTGGTTTTCTGAGCTGCACTCGCCACATGTTAAGTTTGACATACGTGTGGAAAAGCAGTTATTTTCAGGAAAAAGCGATTATCAGAGGATAGATGTGTTTGAATCGCCGGAATTCGGTAAATTCCTGACACTTAACGGAAGTGTTATATTTTCGGAGCAGGATTGCTTTATTTATAATGAAATGGTTGTGCATGTGCCGATGGCGGTGCACCCTGATGTGAAAAATGTTCTTATCATCGGCGGCGGTGATGGTGGTGTATCAAAAGAATTATTGCAATATGACAATATCGAAAATATAGATATTGTCGAGCAGGACAGCATGTTTGTCGATGTGTGCAGGGAGTATTTCCCGGAGACCTCAATAGGTCTTGATGATGAAAGAGTGCATATATACAATTATGATGCGTTAAGATTTCTCCGCTCGAAAATGAATGAGTATGACCTTATCATAAATGATGCAACTGACCCGTTTGGAGCGTCTGAGGGACTGTTTACAAGAGAATTTTACGGAAGCTGTTACAAGGCGTTAAAAGATGACGGAATACTTGTGTATCAGCACGGAAGCCCATTTTATGACGAGGATGAGGATGCATGCAGGAGCATGCATAAAAAAGTATTTCACACATTTCCGATAAGCAGGGTATATCAGGCACACATACCTACAAGCCCGTCAGGTTACTGGCTTTTCGGTTTTGCTTCAAAGAAGTATCATCCGCTTAAAGATTTTAAGGCAGACGAGTGGAAAAAAAGAGACATATATACAGAATATTACACAACTAATCTTCATACAGGAGCATTTATGCTTCCAAAGTATGTTGAAGAATTATTAGAACAGGAGGAAAAATAATGAGCAGAGTATTAGTAATCGGATGTGGAGGCGTTGCCTCAGTTGCAATTCACAAAATATGTCAGGTGAGTGATGTATTTACTGATTTGTGTATTGCGAGCAGGACAGTGAGCAAGTGTGATGTGCTTGCAGAAGAATTAAAGGGAAATACAAAGACAAACATTACAACAGCAAAGGTTGATGCGGATAACACAGATGAGGTTATTGCATTGATAAATAAATTCAAGCCTGATGTTGTTCTTAATGTTGCACTTCCGTATCAGGATTTAACGATTATGGATGCATGTCTTGCATGCAAAGTTCCTTATGTTGACACTGCAAATTATGAGTGTGAGGATACGGATAATCCTGAGTGGAGAAAGGTGTATGAGGAAAGATGCAAACGCCTCGGTTTTACAGCATATTTTGACTATTCATGGCAGTGGGCTTACAGGGAAAAATATAAAGAGGCAGGAATTACGGGACTTTTGGGAACTGGTTTTGACCCGGGTGTTACAAGTGTATTTACAGCATATGCACAGAAACACTATTTCGATGAAATACATACAATAGATATTCTCGACTGCAACGGTGGCGATCACGGTTATCCTTTTGCAACAAACTTTAATCCTGAAATAAATCTGAGGGAAGTTTCTGCACCGGGTTCTTATTGGGAAGACGGACACTGGGTTGAGATTCCGCCTATGTCAATCAAGCGTGAATATGATTTTGAGGGCGTAGGAATGAAGGATATGTATCTTTTGCACCATGAAGAAATAGAAGCACTTGCCGCAAATATTCCTCATGTTAAGAGAATCCGTTTCTTTATGACATTCGGACAGAGTTATCTTACACACATGAAATGCCTCGAAAATGTAGGTATGTTAAGAACAGATCCTGTTGAATTTAACGGTCAGCAGATAGTTCCTATACAGTTTTTAAAAGCACTTCTTCCAGATCCTGCTTCCCTCGGTCCAAGAACAGTCGGAAAGACTAATATTGGCTGTATATTTACGGGAATTAAGGACGGAAAAGAAAGAAAAATATATATTTACAATGTATGCGACCATCAGGAGTGTTACAGAGAAGTCGGTTCACAGGCTATTTCTTATACGACAGGTGTTCCTGCGATGATTGGAACAATGCTTGTTGCAAAAGGAGTATGGAATAAACCGGGAGTATTTACAACAGATGAGTTTGATCCTGATCCATATATGGACGCACTTAACAAATACGGACTTCCATGGAAAGTTGACGAAAATCCCGTATTGGTTGATTGATATTAAAGTGCCGTAAACGGATAATTTTTGCGGATTACAAGGAGAATTATTATGAAATTTGATGAGTTAAAGACACCCGCTTATGTTATTGATGAAAAAAAACTTATACATAATCTTGAAATATTAAAGAGTGTCGAAGAGCATACGGGGTGTCATATACTTCTTGCACAGAAAGCATTTTCATCATATGCGTTGTATCCACTTATATCGCAATACATAAGCGGAACAACGGCAAGCGGGATTTTTGAGGCAGAACTCGGGCATGAGTGCATGGGAAAAGAAAATCATGTTTTTGCACCTGCATTTACAGATGAAGATATGGATAAACTTGTAAAAATATGTGACCATGTTGTCTTTAACTCAGTAAATCAGCTTATATGCCATAAAGAGAAGTGTATAAATAACAGAGTGAGCTTCGGACTGCGTGTTAATCCAGAGCATTCAACACAGGGAGATTATGCAATATATGATCCATGTGCCCCGGGCAGCAGACTTGGAGTAACAGAAGAAAATCTGAAAAAAGCACTGCAGAAAAATCCTGATGCACTTGCCGGAATGGAGGGTATTCACTTTCATACACTATGTGAGCAGAATTCCGATGATTTAGAGAAAACTCTTAATGTTGTTGAACAAAAATTCGGCTTTCTGCTGCAGTCTGACAGTATAAAATGGGTCAACTTTGGCGGCGGACATCATATAACAAGGGATGATTATGATATAAAAAGGCTTGAAAAGTGCATAAATCATGTTAAAAAAACTTATAATGTGGATGTTTATGTCGAACCCGGAGAGGCTGTTGCATTAAATGCCGGTTATCTTGTAACAACTGTTCTTGATAAGGTGGAAAACGGGATAACAACACTTATACTTGATGCATCAGCGGCATGTCATATGCCAGATGTGCTTGAAATGCCATATGTGCCGCCATTAAGAGATGCCGTAAAGCTTGATGATATCAATGCCGATATATGGGAAAAGCCTGCTGATGGAAGATTCAGGTACAGATTATCGTCATATACATGTCTTGCAGGTGATATAACCGGTGATTATGAGTTTGATTCAGAAGTAAATGCAGGAGGCAGGCTTGTATTTGAGGATATGGCAATATATTCAATGGTAAAAAACAATACATTTAACGGAATACCATTGCCAGACATTGCAATTATGGATGCAAATGGCGATTGCAGGGTATGGAAACATTTTGATTACGATGAGTTTAAAAGGAGATTGTAAATTGGGTGAATTATTACGTAATCCAGCTTACGACGGATTTCGTATGCCGGCGGAATTTGAGCAGCATCATGGATGTATTATGATTTGGCCTGAAAGACCGGGGTCGTGGGCATATGAAGCAAGAGAGGCGAGAAAGGCATTTTGTTCCATAGCAGAAGCGATAGTAGAAAGCGAACAGGTTTATATGCTGGTTTCAGAAAGACAGTATGAAAATGCCATTCAAATGCTTTCGGACAAAATAAGATTAGTTATTATGGATTCCGATGATGCATGGGCAAGAGATACAGGACCGACATTTGTCGTAAGCGGCGATGCTGATGTTTCGTATAAAGATAGAATTTTAAGAGGAATTAACTGGAAGTTCAATGCATGGGGCGGTGAGTATGATGGATTGTATGCCGACTGGAGCAGGGATGATAAGATTGCGATAGAGTTTATGAAGCATTTCGGATGTGATTATTACAATGCAGCACCATTTGTTCTTGAAGGCGGTTCTATACACACAGATGGAGAAGGAACACTTCTTGTTACAGAAAATTGTCTTTTAAGCAAAGGACGCAATCCGGAACTTACAAAGCCACAGATTGAAGAAAAACTTAAAATGTATTGCAATGTCCACAAAATAATATGGCTTCCTTGTGGAATATATAATGACGAAACCAACGAGCATGTGGATAACGTGTGTGCATTTACATCGCCGGGTGAGGTTGTTCTTGCATGGACGGATGACAAAAATGATCCACAGTACGAGATGAGCATGTCATGTCTTAAAGTTCTTGAAAATGAAACAGATGCGAAAGGAAGAAAAATAAAGGTTAGGAAACTTCCAATTCCTTCAAATCATATATGCATAACGGAGTATGACCTTAAAGGACTTGAATTTGAGGACGGTGAGGATGAAAGGGAAGCAGGAGAGAGACTTGCTGCATCATATGTCAATTTTTATATATCAAACAAAGCAGTTATAGTTCCCCAGTTTGGTGATAAAAATGATAAAGCAGCATGTGATATTTTATCGGAGGCATTTCCTGAAAGACAGATAATTCCAGTGTATGCAAGGGATATAATTGTCGGAGGCGGCAATATACACTGCATTACACAGCAGATACCGAAAGCGGAAGGTTTTGACTGATATTATATTTTTGAAAATTTGAGGAGAGATAAAATGCGAAAAGTAAAATACGCAGGCATCCAGATGCAATGCACAAAATCTGTAGATGAAAATATCGCAAAAGCGGATAAAATGGTTCGCAAAGCAGCATCAGAAGGAGCAAAGATTATTCTTCTGCCGGAGCTTTTTGAAAGACAATATTTCTGTCAGGAAAGAAATTATGATTATTATTTATACGCACGCAGTTTAGAAGAAGATGAAGCGGTTAATCATTTTAAAAAAGTTGCGGCTGAACTTGAAGTTGTGCTTCCGATAAGTTTTTATGAAAAAGACGTAAATGTTTTTTATAATACGACTGCGGTTATCGATGCAGACGGGAGTGTTCTTGGAATTTACCGAAAAACACATATTCCGGATGACCATTATTATCAGGAAAAGTTTTATTTTACACCGGGAGATACAGGATTTAAGGTGTGGGATACAAGATATGGTAAAATAGGAATCGGAATATGCTGGGACCAGTGGTTTCCGGAAACTGCAAGAGGAATGGCTGTTCAGGGTGCGGAAATATTATTTTATCCAACAGCGATAGGTTCTGAGCCGATTCTTGAAGTTGACAGTATGCCACACTGGAGAAGATGTATGCAGGGACATGCAGCCTGCAATGTAATTCCTGTTGTCGCTGCTAACAGAATTGGAGAGGAGTGTGTAGAGCCATCAGATGAAAATGGCGGACAGAAATCTTCACTTGTATTTTATGGTTCTTCATTTGTCACGGATTCCACAGGAGAAATTGTTATGCAGGCATCGCGTGATAAAGAAGAAATAGTATACGGTGAGTCGGATTTAGATGAAAACCGTGATTTGAGAGTGAGCTGGGGGCTGTTTCGTGACAGACGTCCCCAAATGTATCATTTTTAAATTTTTTTGTCTTGTAAATAATAATAAATGTCTATGATATCACCATGAGCGGACTTGCAAATATAGCTGCAGGGAGCTTATTATAATACAGAAGACAGAAGTTGTGATGACGGTACTTAGTATTCGGCGTCGTATTCTGTCTTCTTTTTTTGCACCATAATTTTGTGTATGCCATAATATAGTTAATAATATTAAGCATATTGTGTTTTTTTAAAAATAAAACATACAGATAAAAATTGTAATTGTAATTTATGATATTTGCTGTATAATAAATATACAGTAAATTAATTGATACGGTTATAAAGAATGGGGAGGGATGTATGCGAGGAGATATTTTTAAGAAGACATGTGAGTATATTTTGGTATTAATGATGGTTTGTATACTGCTTTTAACAGGATGTTCGGAAAGCAATGATACAGATGAAGATGATATGATTAAAGCTGAAGAATCGTCAGGAATAAGTTCTGTCAGTCTTGTAATCGGAAGTGACAATTATGAACCATATAATTACATTGATGAGTCTGGTGAAAATGTTGGTATTGATGTGGATATTGCAAAGGAAGCGTGCCGCAGGATGGGGATAACACCTGTTTTTAAGCAGATTACATGGGACAGGAAGGATAGCTTTCTTGACAGTAATGAGATTGATTGTCTGTGGGGAAGTTTTACAATGAGCGGAAGAACTAATGATTACAGATGGGCGGGACCATATATGTACAGCCGTCAGGTTATTGTTGTAAGGAAAGACAGAGGAATCAATTCATTTGCTGATTTAAAGGGCAAAAGAATTGCAGTGCAGTCAACATCAAAACCGGAACATATCATATTAAGTGGTGAAGATGATAGAATTCAGGGAGTTTCTGCTGTTTACAGCATGTCTACAATGAGTGAATTGTATGCGAGTCTGAGAAAAGGATATATAGATGCTGCGGCAGGACATGAGGTTGCAATTAAAAGATTTGTTGATACTAACCCGCAGCAGTTTATTATTCTTGATGAGACATTATATAAATCCGAACTTGGAGTTGCATTTAAAAAGGGAAGGTGTGATGATATTCCGGATATACTTAATGATATATTAAAGCAGATGATTGATGATGGAACGATTAAAAAAATTGCTGAATCATATGGAATTAACGCAGATATATCTATGGGGGATAATTAAATGAGAGCTATAAAAAAAGATGAAATAAGCGTTAAGATGGTATATACTGTGACATTTATAGGATTGTTTCTGATATTTGCGGTATATGGTCTTTTTACAGTGTATGATGTACGCAGGACAGAAAAAGCAGCAGACAAAACGCTTCTTTTTGCAAAGGCAAGAATTTTAAGATATGAAGATTATAAAGAAAATGACAAAGTAAAGAGTTTGTACAGACTGCTTGATAAAACGACAGAAGCAGCCAGATGCCTTGACAAAGAAGTATATGATGAAAGTTTTTTCGAGGATTATGTTTATGAACAGAGACTCGGAGGAATATGTATATTTGATTCGGATATGAAGTGTGAATATTTTACTGAGGATTCGGACATATGGTGGAAAAAGATTTCTGACAGTGCTAATATCGATAATAATGTTATTACACAGATTATAGAATACCCGTTGAAATCATACATGACAAGAATTGAACTTGATGATGGTGAATATGATATGGCAGCCGTTTCTAGAAGAGATAAAGGTGGAATTGTCATTGCATATGAAAAGAAACAGCCGGGATTTGAAAACAATGGTGATATAACAATGGAATCACTTATAACGGATTTTACATTTGAAAATGATGGAATTGTTTTTATATCGTGTGATGATAAAATTGTTAATTGTAATATTGAGGAATATCAGGGGAAGACTTTAAGCGAATATCAAGATGTTTTTTTGGAAGACTGGAATGATGGTGGCAACAAAATGGTAAAGTTTGGTTTGTCACAGTCTGAGTGGTATGGCAGCAGGATGATATATGGAAGATATGGGATATATGTATTTTTTCCATCATCATCAATTTACAGTGACCGTACAAAAGCGGTTATATTCTGTACGGGTGCATACATAACAATGCTTGTTCTTGCTATGGCAATAAGGCAGCATATACTTTATATAAACACAAGACAGCTTGACAAGCAGTTTCGTATAATCAAGTCGATAAGCAGCATATATTCTGCACTTATTCTTATCGATATTAAGAATGACCAGTGGGAACTTATAAAAATTCCAGAAAAGCTCGATTATATTTTTGACCAGAAACATAACGTAAAACAGATGCTTGAAGACTATACAAGTAACCGGATTATTCCGTCTCAAAGAGATTCTTTCAGAAAGTTTGCAGATATTAATACACTTATGACACGTCTGGAGCAGAGCCGTTATCTTGAATATACTGTTGAAAATATTAACAGCAGATGGTATATGATTGCAGTTGTTCCGCAAAGTTATGATAAAAATGGGCATATAGCTGCTATTCTCATGCTTTTTCGTGATATTACAGAAGAAAAGCTTCGTGAGTTAAAATACCAGCATCAGCTAAAGGCAGCTGCACAGCAGGCAGAAAAGGCAAACGTTGCCAAAACGGATTTTCTCAGACGTATGAGTCATGATATAAGAACTCCTATTAATGGTATAAGAGGAATGGTTGAAATATGCCGTTTTTATCTGAATGATAGAAAGAAAGCGGAAGAATGTCTTGATAAGATAATGGCGGCATCAGGATTTTTACTTGAATTGGTTAATGATGTTCTGGATATGAATAAGCTTGAATCAGGTGAGATAGTTCTTACAAAAGAGCCATTCTGTCTTTCAAAACTACTGATGGAGGTTGACAGTGTCATAGAAATGCAGGCAAATGAAAGTGGCGTGGATTATATAAAAGCTCCGCTTAATATAGAAAATGACCATCTTATAGGAAGTTCACTTCACATAAAACAGATACTTCAAAATATTGTATCTAATGCCGTAAAGTATAATAAGCGTGGAGGATATGTAAGGGTCAGCTGCACAGAAAACAGGATAGATGAAAAAAATATAATGTTTGAGTTTGTATGTACTGATAATGGACAGGGAATGAGTGAAGATTTTCAGAAAAAAGCATTTGAACCATTCGCACAGGAAAAAACCAGGGTACGCACAACATATACAGGAACAGGTCTGGGTCTTGCAATATCAAAAAAGCTCACTGTCCAGATGGGAGGAACTATCGAATTTATCAGCAGACAGGGATATGGAACAACATTTTATGTAAAAATACCTTTTGAGATAGATGATTCATATGAAAGCAGACAACAGAAAATATCTGCAGATGAAAAAATCAGGCTTGACGGAAATAAAATTATTATTGCTGAAGATAATGAGCTTAATATGGAAATTGCAAGATTTATAATAGAAGGAGCCGGTGCACAGGTTATGCCGGCTGTCAATGGGGAAGAAGCTGTTAAAATATTTGAAACATCGCAATATGGAGAGTACAAGGTTGTTCTCATGGATGTTATGATGCCTGTAATGGGTGGACTTGAAGCAGCACAAAATATAAGAAAAATGGACAGACCGGATGCAAAAACAGTTGCTATGATAGCAATGAGTGCTAATGCCTTTCATGATGATGTTGAGCAGAGCCTTGCAGCGGGAATGAATGTTCACATGGCAAAACCGCTTGATTTTGATAAACTTCTTGCGACAATAAAAGAATATTGCGATAAAAACTGACATGACTATAGTCATAGAATTAGAAGTATAGGAGAATTGAATATATGAAAGATTTGACAAAAGGCAAACCATCTTCGCTTATTTTATCTTTTGCGTTTCCTATTTTTCTTGCAAATCTGTTACAGCTTACGTACAGTCTTGCAGATACAAGGATTGTAGGTTCTTTTCTTGGTGAAGATGCACTTGCAGCTGTTGGCTCGACAAGTACAGTAAGTAATCTTATTATAGGATTTCTGCTTGGACTTGCCAACGGATTTGCAATTATAACTGCACAAAGATTTGGTGCGAAAGATATAAAGGGAATGAAAAAATCTTTTGCGGCATCGATACTTCTTGGAACAGGAATATCAATAGTGCTTACTGTTCTTGGAATGATATTTAAAAATACACTTTTGGGATTTCTAAATGTACCGCATAATCTGTATGGTGAAGCGGGTGCATACATATTTATTATAATTGCCGGAATGACGGCAACATTTCTTTATGATTCATGTGCAGCTGTTTTAAGGTCACTGGGTGATACAATAACGCCGCTTATAATACTTCTTGTATCGGTTGCTCTTAATATTACCGGAGATTTATTTTTTGTTGTAGTATTAAAGTCCGGCGTGCGTGGAGCTGCGATAGCAACGGTGCTTGCACAGATTATTGCATTTGTAATATGTTTTGTTTATATGTTTAAAAAATATGAGATACTGCGTCTTACAAAGAGTGATTTTACATCTCTTGATGGTAATCTTGTAAGAAATATGCTGGGCTCAGGTCTTTCAATGGGATTTATGAGTTCACTTGTAAATATTGGTTCACTGACACTTCAGACGGCAATTAACAAGCTTGGACAGGATATAATTGTTGCACATACTGCAGCAAGAAAAATATCAGAGATGTTTATGATAATGTTTACTGTATTTGGGCAGACAATGGCTACTTATTGCGGTCAGAATATGGGAGCCGGAAGAATTGACCGCGTTAAAACAGGAATAAAATCCGCTCTTATATATACATGTTCATGGTGTGTGCTTACAGTAATAGCAAGTTATACAATCGGAGACTGGCTTATATATCTTGTTACAGGAAGCAATAATGAAAATGTAATAAGAAATGCGGTGAATTATCTTAAATTTGATACGGTATTTTATTTTGTTACAGCATTTATATGCATACTAAGAAATGCAATGCAGGGGCTTGGTGAACATATAATACCGCTTGTATCAAGTTCTCTGGAAATGGTTGGGAAAATTATAATTGCCGCGACGCTTGTTCCGTGGCTCGGATATGCTGGTGTTATTGTTGCAGAGCCGATAGTATGGTTTATTATGGTAATTCCACTCATTATACAGATATTAAAAATGATTCCGGTACTTGAAAAACAGTATTGCAGTCCTGTATAATAGCTGTCAGATTAACAAATGTTGAAAGGAGATTTCATGAACGAAATCGTAGAATATTTACCTAATATGTATGCCACATTCTGGGCTTTGATTCCGCCACTTGTGGCTATTATACTTGCACTTATAACAAAAGAAGTTTACAGTTCTTTATTTATTGGAATTGTTATGGGTGGTTTATTTTATGGGAATCTTTTCCAGACGGGATTCAGCCTGGAAAAATCTGTTCTTCATATATTTGATGACGGGATTCTTGGAGTTCTTACGGATTCGTATAATGTAGGAATTCTTGTATTTCTTGTTGTACTGGGAATTATGGTAAGCATGATGAACAGGGCTGGCGGTTCTGCTGCATTTGGTGAATGGGCAGGAAAACATATTAAAACAAGAATAGGAGCACAGCTTGCATCTATACTTCTTGGTGTGCTGATATTTATAGATGATTATTTTAACTGTCTTACTGTTGGAAGCGTAATGCGACCTATAACAGATAAACATAATGTATCAAGGGCAAAGCTTGCATATCTTATTGACGCAACGGCAGCACCTGTATGTATCATAGCACCTATATCTTCATGGGCAGCAGCGGTTACCGGATTTGTTCCGGGGGAAGACGGATTTTCAATATTTATCAATGCAATTCCGTATAATTATTACGCGTTGCTCACAATAGTTGCGATGCTTACATTTGTAATATTAAAGGTTGATTTTGGCCCTATGGCAGAGCATGAGGCTAATGCTGTAAATGGAGACCTTTATACAACGGGTGACAGACCATATGAGAATGTATCGCAGGATGTGATAAAGGGAAGAGGAAAAGTTATAGATTTAATTTTCCCTATTGTGACATTAATAATATGCTGTGTAATCGGGATGATTTATACAGGAGGATTTTTTAGCGGAACAGGATTTATTGAAGCATTTTCAGGAAGTGATGCTTCAATGGGACTTATGCTTGGCAGCTTTTTTGCACTTATAATAACAATAGCATTTTATTCTGTCAGAAGAGTACTGGGTTTTACAGAGTGCTGTAATTGTATTCCTGAAGGATTTAAAGCGATGGTTCCGGCAATTCTTATTCTTGTATTTGCATGGACATTAAAGTCAATGACAGACAGTCTTGGTGCAAAAGAATATGTTGCATCATTAGTTGAAAATATATCAGGTCCATGGCTTTCGCTGTTCCCGGCAATTATATTTATAATTGGTGCGTTACTCGCATTTGCGACAGGTACGTCATGGGGAACATTTGGTATTCTCATACCTATTGTTGTAGGAACATTTTCAGGAATAAATCATACAATGATGATTATATCAATATCTGCATGTATGGCTGGTGCTGTATGCGGAGATCATTGTTCACCTATTTCCGATACAACCATTATGGCATCGGCTGGAGCACAGTGTAATCACATGAATCATGTATCCACACAGCTTCCGTATGTTATGGTTGTTGCGGTTATATCATGCATGACTTATATACTTGCAGGATTTATTCAAAGTCCGGTAATTCCGCTTATAATAGGAGTCGTTCTTATGATTGGAACACTTATAGGAATTAAATATATAACCTCTATTAATTCAAAAAAGAAAGAAATGTAGAAAAGAGGATGCAGTGAAGAATATTAAAGGAAGCTTGATTTTACTGCTGGCAGCTTTTATCTGGGGAACTGCTTTTGTTGCACAGACAAGCGGTTCCCAGAATGTTGGTACATTTACGTTCAATGCAAGCCGTTCCTTTGTAGGAGCGGCATTTCTTGTAATAGTGATAATGGTTGTACATCTGTCGGCAAATAAGAATGTAAAACAGGAAATAAGATTAGATGAATATGGGTTTAAAACAAAATGGCCGATAACAGGCGGAATTATATGTGGCTGCGTATTATGTACTGCAATGTCGTTACAGCAATATGGAATAAGCATATATCCTAAGGGAGTGGCAGCATCCGGAAGAGCCGGATTTTTGACGGCAACATATGTTGTTATGGTTGCTGTGTTGACAGCACTTATTGAGAAAAAAATACGTCCGGTAATTGTATTGTCTGTTATTGGATGTATAAGCGGAATGTATCTTTTATGCATGAAAGGTGGGTTTTCAGGTATATATGCGGCGGACATCTGCCTGCTTTTATGTGCGGTGTGTTTTATGTGCCATATATTTGCGGTAGAACATTTTTCGTCTGAAGACGGCATAAAACTGTCATGTATACAATTTGCAACATGTGCCGTAATATCACTTATTCTGGCATTAGTTTTTGAGAAACCCGATATAGGAAATATTGTAAAAGCAGCAGTTCCAATATTATACGCAGGTGTTATGTCCAATGGAATTGCATATACATTGCAGATAATAGGACAGAAATATACAAAACCGGCGGTTGCATCTATAGTTATGAGTCTTGAATCAGTGTTTGCAGTGCTTGCCGGATGGCTGATTCTGCATGAAGTGTTAAGCATAAGAGAGGCTGTTGGATGTGTGCTTGTGTTTGCGGCAGTTATAATTGCACAGATACCTGAAAAAGAAAAATAAAACATGCAATAGTTTTAAGAGGAATGACATAAATATGAAAAATAAAAAAATATATGTAACAGCAATACTCACTTTATTTAATTTTGTATTTTTAGGAACAGAATATTTATTTGATAATATGATGATGAATCTTGTGGATTCAGATGGAGTTGTTCTTGTACAAAATTATATACTTGGTGCCAGTGTTTTGGGTTTTGTATTGTTTCCGTTTATAAATCGTTATCTGAAAGGATACCTGGAATATGTGGCTGGAATTGTGGCTTCAATAATTGCAGCTGTATCGGTTGCTGTTATTTCAGGACATTCGTCATATGAAATAATGATTATTATAGGATGTATATTTTTTGTATTACTTGGAATAACAGGAAGTGCAGCGATTTATTATTCATCTGTTATTTTAAGGGGAAGTTCACAAATATCATCATATGTTGGAATTGCATATGCGGCAGGTGTATTTTTACAATTTATCAACAATAATATTATAAAAAAAGAAATCGCACAAAAAGCGGTTATAATAGTGTTGGCTGTCAGCCTTATATGGCTTATTATATATCGTAAAAAATTTGCAGAAGAGAAAGATAATGTGGATAAATATGACAGTGCGGATGGATATTTGATTAAAAATAAAATGCTTACAGGTATGCTTCTTGTTATTATGGTTGCACTTATGTCATGTATATTTGTATCTCTTGATAATGCGGTAACACTTGTTCATGCACAGGGAAGTGTTGACATAGGGCAGCTTCCGAGAATACTTCTTGCATTGAGTGGTCTTTGTGCAGGATTTTTATTTGATATACATAATGGACGTTATATGAGCATGATTATGTATTGTATAACTCTTATATCAACATTATGCATAGTCATAATTAATTTCGGTGGGATTTTTATTGCAGGGCTTGTTATATTTTATATATCAGCAGGATTTTTTGCTGTATTTTTTACAGCATCATTTATGAGTTTATCATATAAAATGAAAAATCCTGAATTCTGGGCAGGACTTGGGCGTGCAGTAAATAATCTGTGTGCAGTTATTACATCTGCTGTATCAGTAAAACTTCTCACTTCGGGAAGTAATATGGTTATAACTGTTGTTTCGGTTATATTGTTTGTACTTATAAGTATTGTTATTTTTATATACCTTAATCAGTATTATCCACAAAAACAGGTAGAGAGTGATGAACAGACAGATGAGATTCAAGAAGAAATAATAAGTCCGGAAAAGAAATTTGAACTATTTTGTGAATGTTATTCGCTTACAGAAAGAGAGAAAGAAGTTTTACATGCACTTCTTTTTTCAGATAAGGATGTTCAGGATATAGCAGAGTCACTTTTTATATCAAGAGCGGCTTTATACAGACATATAAGCAGTATCAATCAGAAAACAAATACAAATAAACGTGTGGGTCTTATTCAGTATTATTATGCCTGGAATCCAGTAGAAAATGGATGATTTGTGTATTTGAGACATATGTCAACTTACAAAAAAATGTCGTATGTGATATTAAATTGGTATCATATACGACATTTTTATGCAGAAAAAAGGAGGATATACATGAAAAATTCAAAAAAATATATATCATGGTTTACAGTGCTGATACTGGGACTTGTTTTTACAATGCAGTTTATACCAGCAAAAGGAATAGCAGCATCTGAAGAAAATACAGCTATATCGTTCAGATTTGAGGGAGTGGTTTCGTCATATGAGGAAATGAAAGCACAGGATAATTCGTTTGAAGTCTATGTGAAAGCACAAGGTGATACAGAGTATAAAACGCTTGCACAGGCTGCATCAGACAATAATGGTGTATACAGCCTTAATGCAGAGGTTTCGTCTGTAAGTATTTACATAACATTAAATAAAGACAAGTATATGCTTATGACGGATTTTAATATGTTTGATACAGGCATAAGTAATGCACAGACGCTTACACAAAAGAGAACATATAGTATTCAGATTGATAAAAATGTACTTACGGTAAGCTGGGCATATGATGAGAAAACATATGGAGAAGATGCATGGCTTGAACATGGATGTGCCCAAATTACAGCAATAGAGGACGTAAATGATTTTCATGATATTCCATTTGCCAATAATCCCGGAGATGAAAAAGGCGGACATATTGCGGTTGAAACAGGTAGAAAGGTAACGATAAAGCTTATACCTGATTATGGCTGGCAGGTAGCGGGACTTACGTTAAATGGCGGCGAAAAATTGACACCTGATGATGATAATGTGTCAACATTCACATTTGTAATGGGAGATTCAAATATTCATCTTAAAGGATTATTTGAAAAGGCATCGGACGAGATTAAGATTGATAAGGGAAATAGAGTCAAATCTGTAAGCATTTCCAATGGTGAAAATGCTGTGGCAAGCGGTAATCTTGCACTTACAGTGTCAGATAATGCCTCATATGATTCGCAAAAAGAGCAGGCTGTGGCAGAAGGAGCGGTTTATGTATCAGCTGTTGATTTTACTTTACAGCAGCTTGTGAGTAAAGGAAATGGAAGTGCATGGGTATCTGATGTGACGGAATTTGAAAAGCCTGTTACGCTTAATGTTTCAATAGATGATTATGATGAAAATTATGATTATATTGTTATAAGAAATCATAACGGAGAGATTACAAAGCTTGACACAACTGCAAATGAAGGTACCATATCATTTGAAACGAATAGATTTTCAACATATGTTATTCTTAAAAAAGAAAAAAGTGGTGCAGGTCAGGACAGTAGTGATACAGCAGAAAGCGGTGTTGATGCAGGTATAGGAGAAATAAAAAATAGTATGACAGATTCGCCGGTTACAGGATATGATGATATGGCAGGGTTGTATGTTTGTCTTATGTTTATGTCAGTTCTTGTTTCATCAGCAGTATTAAAGAAAAGTGCAGGGGTATAATGAAGCTGGGTGGATTAAAAAAGGTTTTTAAAATATTTAATAGATTAGTTATAAAATTTAAACTGACATCCGATATAAATAACATAATATTACTATAAAATATTTATTAATGTAGCTATGTGTTAATTTATCATTAGAACAAGGATGTGAAAAGATGAAAATTATTGAAGCACAAAAAATCTATCTGGCAAACAGGAGTGCACTGGTAGAACAGAAAAAAACACTAACAAGTCAACGTGATAAGGCAAAAAAAATGGCGGAACTTACAGGCGATTCTGCATATAGTGATGAAGCAGCATCGCTTGAACTGACATTGAAAGAAACAGAGGATAAGTTTCTGAAGAATCAGGATATTCTTGATAATCTTGCCGAACAGCATTGTAATGCAGCAAATGCAGAAGTAAACAGGCAGATATCTGACCCTGAAACAGGACTGGCGGCCGAATACGGAAAGATTCTTGAAGTTGCAAGGCGTATAGCAACAGGCGGTAAAGTACCATATAAAGATGAAAAAAAGCTTATGGAGTATTCAGATAAGCTGTATCAGGCAGCAAAATCAGCAGCAATGCTTTTGAAATTAAGAGAAAAGGACAGGAAGAAATACGATTCTTTATGGGAAGATGATGATAAGAAAGAAAATCCTGACCCGGATGAGATTGCGGATAATACCGAGGCATCAGGAGATTTTCCTGAGATATCCGTTGATGTTTCAACAAGTGGTGGCTCGGATTCGTCAGTAGGAGGAACATCTGTTGATATGTCTGAATAAAAAATAATAATACAAATATAGCATTTAAGCTTTGTTAAACAGCATAGGCTTCTTATGGTAATTGCATATTGCAATTACATAAGAAGCCTTATTTAAAGTTATGTGCTAATTGTTCTTATTTTTAAGTTCTTCAATTATGGCCTCAAGTTTAGCAATTCTGGCATCTGATTGTGCTTTAGCATTTTCAGCCTTGATTCTGGCCTTAGCTTCGTTTTCAGCTCTTTCATTGGCAGCTGTTGCTTCCTGTTTAGCAGCATTTGCTTCCTGTTTAGCGGCATTAACTTCCTGCTTGGCGGCATTAACTTCCTGTTTAGCGGCATCCACTTCCTGTTTAGCGGCATCCACTTCCTGTTTAGCAGCATCCACTTCCTGTTTAGCGGCATTAACTTCCTGCTTGGTGATTTTTAATTCCTGTCTGGCTGCTGTAACTTCCTTCCTGGTAGTTTTTAATTCGTGTTTTACAGCCTTTACTTCAATTTTGGCATTTTCAAGCTGTGCCTTAAACCTGTCAGCCATCAGTTCGGCAGTATTATTATCCAATATCCTTAATGCTTCAGAAAACATGTTAATCACCTCCTTCGGGCGTGTAAGATATTCACGTATTTTCTGGCGTATTGGGAAAAGTTCCGGAAATAATGCAGCCAGCCGGTTGATTTCATCCGGTGTCTCTGCTGTAAAAAGTGAGAGATACATAAGCCTGTCACGCCTCATCTTTTCCGTCAGCCTGTTTTCGTACTGTGTGTCATCACAGTCAATATCAGCTGAGTCAATACGTCCTTCTATAATGTCAGAATATCTGTATTTCCTGAATGTGTCAAGGCTTATCAGGTGATATTCCTGCAAAAGCTTCATGTTGATTTCGGTATTAAAAACAGTCTTTCCAACATGGAAGTACAGTCTTTTGTCTTTCGGGCTTTTAAGTGAACTGCTGCTTTTTTCAAAAAATATGATGGTATGTACTTTTTTCATGTTTTCATAAGAAGGCTTGCTGGATGAACCATCAGCTGCTTGAGATGTTTCATTTCCGGCTTTCCCGGCCGCGGCATCGTCGTAATAATCGTTTCTTTGTCCTTCATTCATTCCCTGCAACATGCGGAACTGCCTTAATACAAGGTCAGCAGAATAACATGAGATTCTTGCTGCCGGAAAATCGTAAGGGACTTTCTGAATCTCAATATTTGTGATGCTGCCGTCATCAAGCCTTACAACCATATCCATAATTACAAAAGAATTAACAAATGCGTAACTGGTATCCGGAAACACCTCAATAACAGTTACATGCTGGCCGAGGATGCAGCTTACAAGCTCGGAAAGCCTTGCCCTTGATTCAACCGGGTTAAATATCATTTTAAAAAATGGGTCATATAAGAGGGGCAGGGTTTTCTTTCCGGCAAAGAAGCCAGTAAAACGGTCAAACCACTCTTTGTCAGACATGAGATAACCATACAGATGTTTGGTTGATGGATTATCTGCAAGAGAATGCAGTGCGGCTTCGTAATTGCGAAGAGCATCAGGATTATCCGACATATCAGGATTATCCGACATATCAAAATTACCCACTGCATCAGATATAACGACATTATTATCACCGTTATAAAAAGAAAAGCTATTTTGTTTATTTTTCAATAAAAATCCTTAACATCGATGTTTTTCCTTTCACGTCAAAAATGTAAAGTGACTTGATTTTAATAGTATAAATTACAAAAATATATAAATATGCATATCTATAGATATACTTATAACATATGTTTTAAAAGTATGCAAGTAATATTTAAAATAAATAAATAATATTAATACTTGCAATTATAGATAAGTTATGTTAGTATTGAAATATAAAGAGGCGATTGGATTAATAATATGAATAGAATGGATATAAAAAATGACTAAGGTAAGAGCGTTAGCTGAATATGCAAGTAACAGATTGGCAGAAATATATGAAGAACGTAGTATTAATAGTATGAGATGGTTTATTCTGCCAAATAAAGAGGCTATTCATGTGGATATTGTGACAAGTGATTTGCTTGTGATAGAATTTGCTGATAATGAGGAAAAAGCTAAAATATATATGGCTGACGACGGACAAACATATTATATAGGTGATTACGCCACACCTGATGAATTGTTTATTGCAATGATGAAAGAAATAGAATATGAATTAAAAACGTCATAGGCTTGATGACAAATGACGTTTTTATCTATAAAGTTATCATATTCAATTCTTTTTTTGTTTGTTAATTGTAAGGTATAAAAGTCCTATGCCTATGAAAATTAATAAAAGCAATATTATCATGTATGCAACGCCTATTCCAAGTGTTTCAGTACTCATCCGGCTTAAATCCCATCCGAACCATCCGGTAGGAGCATTATAATTAAGAAAATTATATGGTGCTGTCATTGTTTGATACCAACGTACGCCGGTTAAAGCAAGGATGTATACGAATCCGACATAGCAAAGAGGTGGAATGACGGCATATATGGCGTATATTTTTTTTGATTTGAATCCTTTATCAAATAGAAGAAAATCAGCTATAGCGAATAGTGGACCTACAAAATGTACACCGAAACTTCCGGCATGATTGCGAAAATATGCACCGATAAGTCCATCTTCAGATGTTGGACCAAGAATCAACATGTAAACAAGAAATGTAAGTGTGATTGAAAGTGTCATAAGAAATTTTAATATATATAATTTGTTATTTTTGTAATCTTTGCCTGTTTTAAGCAGAATAATATCTAACACAATAAATATTATAAGAATTATGTCCAGTGCGACATTTGACAATGTTGTAAAAAATGTAAAAGACATAATGTTATCAATTGTAAATATTAATCCATATAACGATGCAACAAGTGAGATGGATTTTAAAACAATGCTTATAATTAAAGATTTTTTATTTGTAGTGGACATGTTTATTTTAGCCTCCAAATATTTGATTATCAAATTATAATACATTTGTGAATATATTGCAATATTACAAAAATAAGATATAAATTTCTGATGCATCAGATAATATATTGACCTGGATTAAGATTAGTGATACTCTTTTTTTAAAAAGTAGTGAAATAATACCTTTGCATGGAGGGCAGCATTTATGGGAGAAATAAGAAATAAAGATGGATTGACAGAGGAAGAATTTTTAAAACAATACAAGCCGTCAAAGTATGAAAGACCAAGTGTTACGGTTGATATGCTGATTTTGTGTATGAGCAGATATCTTGATAATCTGAAAGTATTATTAATTCAGAGAAAAAATCATCCATATATTAACTGCTGGGCTTTGGCGGGAGGATTTGTAGGAATTCATGAATCAACTTATGATGCGGCTTGCAGGGAATTACAGGAAGAGACAGGATTAGTAACAAATACATATCTAGAGCAGTTGTATACAATGAGTAATCCTGACAGAGACCCAAGAATGCGTGTTATAGATGTAGCATATATAACATTGATGAGAGAACAGCCAGTGCTGGCAGGAGATGATGCGAAAAAAGCACTATGGTTTGATATTAGTTTGCATGATGATATTTTGGAACTTAAAAATGAAGAAGAAAATATTAATATAAAATATTGTCTG
>ERZ772881.1353-NODE-1353-length-21976-cov-9.214269_pt1 | contig 21976 bp, 20 predicted proteins | sample MGYA00580581_ERZ772881 | MGnify/ENA primary metagenome ERZ772881 (study PRJEB29015, sample SAMEA2737668) | human gut metagenome | biome: human gut; feature: human-associated habitat; material: faeces | place: China | collected 2012 ...
CCACCCGGTTTTACCTATTTTATAGCCGTTTTTACATAAAATAATCGAGTGATTTATAAGGATGGAAATCGGGTATTTATTGCTTTTGTTATTTGTAATACGCTACTATACAGATGTGTATAAGCGCAATTTCTGTTTTCCATCCAAATTGCCTGTGATAGGGTAGTGATACCGTAGTGATAGAGAAAACGGGCATATATCACTAACGAAACAGGTTGAATATCAATCGATAAAAAAGGAATCAGTGATACAGTGACAGAGGAACACCGTTTTGACATACTTCAATAAACAATTATTTGTAAAATGGTTTCAATATATTCCCTGCCGAGCCATACGCTCCACATTCGGTGTCCTATACCAGTCGTTCAACGCACTGCGAACCAGATTACCTCACCTTATCCGTCAAAAAAAGGCAAAAAGGTATCCATTACTCCCATATCATCCACCAAGAATAACACAATATTAGGAAATTCTTGTGCCAGAAGCAACCGACTCGAAAGAAGTAACCGATCATCAAAAACTCTCCTTCCGGACCATTTTTCCAGATTTCCATTCCGTAAGGAGAAAAGTAACTTTTAGGATGTCCGATATGATTCCCAGCTATATTAATATCCATCCGTTCTGCAATGGATTTTCTGTCACATGCCATTTTCCTATATGGCAAGTCTGGTAGCCTGTTTTTTTCAATACTTCCGGAAGAAGCCGGACACCCGGCTCCAGAGCTGTCCGGTTGGGATATCTCCAAAGCATTAAGCGAGATACGCAACCACTTGGTTCGCCTCGATATTCTTGCCATACTGATCTGTCTGATCGACAGTTCGTCCGGCCATTAGTTTTTGACATTTTGCGCAAGTCCCGCCAGTTTCCCTATCGGGCACCATCTGCGAGGCTCCGTTTTTAACCGAAAAAGGCCTTTGTTGGAACAAATTTATTTTCTTCAACAGATTTAAGGGAAATTCGGTTAGTAAGCACTATCTTTGCACTTTGTAAGCGAGGGGTATCCTTATATTATCCCCCGTATGAACGGAATACCATTAATAAATCGACGATATGATTCTATTCTTTCAATCTCCAACAAAGACGGTGTTAGCTGTGGAGGCTGCACACGCTTTCTCTCCTGAAGATGTAGAAAAATTAGTTTGGGCTTTTAGCGAGGCAAAACCTCTCCAGGCTGAAACATTGGAAGGCTGGTATGTTGGTCCACGCCGGGAAATGATTACCCCGTGGAGTACGAATGCCGTGGAAATCACCCAGAACATGGGACTCACCGGTATATCACGCATCGAGGAATACTTCCCCGTTTCTTCCGGCGAAGCAGAACATGACCCGATGTTACAGCGTATCTATGACGGTCTGAACCAGGACATCTTCACGATCAGTAAACAACCGGACCCGATTGTTTATATCGAGGATATCGAAGCCTACAACAAACAGGAAGGACTGGCATTGAGCGATGAAGAAGTAGCCTACCTCAACGAAGTAAGCCAAAAGCTGGAACGCCGGCTGACCGACAGCGAAGTGTACGGTTTTGCACAGGTGAACTCGGAGCACTGCCGTCACAAAATCTTCGGCGGTACATTTATTATCGACGGAGAAGAGAAAGAAAGTTCTCTCTTTAACCTGATCAAGAAAACATCGGCGGAGAACCCGAACAAATTGGTTTCCGCCTATAAAGATAATGTGGCTTTCAACGAAGGTCCGGTGATCGAACAATTTGCTCCGGCCAGCGGCGACAAACCGGATTTCTACGAAGTGAAAGAAATCAAATCGGTTATCTCACTGAAAGCTGAAACCCACAACTTCCCGACAACAGTCGAACCGTTCAACGGTGCGGCTACCGGATCGGGTGGTGAAATCCGTGACCGCCTGGGTGGCGGAAAATCATCCCTGCCGATTGCCGGAACAGCCGTTTACATGACATCTTATCCGCGTACGGAAGGTGCACGCGAATGGGAAAAGATCCTCGATCCACGCCCCTGGTTGTACCAGACTCCGGAACAAATCCTGATCAAGGCCTCCAACGGTGCATCCGATTTCGGTAACAAGTTCGGACAGCCGCTGATCTGCGGTTCGGTCCTGACATTCGAACACGAAGAGAACAAGAAGAAATATGCTTACGACAAAGTGATCATGTTGGCCGGCGGTGTCGGTTATGCTAATATGCGCGACGCGTTGAAGGGCGATCCCGCACCGGGCGAAAAAGTTGTCCTGTTAGGTGGCGACAACTACCGCATCGGTATGGGCGGAGGCGCTGTCTCTTCCGTAAACACGGGCCAATATACCAGCGGTATCGAGTTGAACGCCGTACAGCGCGCCAACCCGGAAATGCAGAAACGCGTTTCCAACGTAATCCGTGCGATTGCCGAATCGGACAACAACCCGGTAATCTCCATCCATGACCACGGCGCAGGAGGTCATTTGAACTGTCTCTCCGAATTGGTGGAAGCAACCGGCGGACATATCGACATGAGCCAGTTGCCTGTCGGTGACCCGACACTTTCCGCAAAAGAAATCGTAGGTAACGAAAGCCAGGAACGTATGGGTTTGCTGATGAAGGAAGAAGATGTTGCCCGTGTACAGCGCATTGCCGACCGCGAACGTTCTCCGATGTATGTGGTAGGTGAAACGACCAACGACATGAAGTTCGTCTTCGAACAGGCCGACGGCGTGAAACCAATCGACATCAAACTGGAATATATGTTCGGTAAACCGCCTAGAACGATCATGAAGGATCATACGGTCGAAGAAACATACGCTCCAGTCGTTTATAAAGAATCCGAACTGCATCATTACCTCGAAAATGTACTTCAGTTGGAAGCTGTTGCATGTAAAGACTGGCTGACCAACAAGGTGGACCGTTCGGTGACAGGCAAGGTCGCACGCCAGCAGTGCCAAGGCGAATTGCAGTTGCCGCTGAGCGACTTGGGTGCTGTAGCACTGGATTACCGTGGAAAAGCGGGTATCGCCACATCTATCGGACATGCTCCGCAGGTAGCGATGATCGACCCGGCTGCCGGTTCTGTCATGGCGATTGCCGAATCATTGACAAATATCGTTTTCGCTCCACTGTCCGACAAGCTATCAGGTGTATCTTTGAGTGCCAACTGGATGTGGCCATGCCGTAACGAAGGCGAGGATGCCCGCCTGTACAAAGCGGTCCAGGCTGCTTCGGACTTCGCTTGTGCACTGGGCATCAATATCCCGACCGGTAAAGACTCTCTGTCCATGACACAGAAATATGGCGACGACAAAGTGATTGCTCCGGGTACGGTGATTATTTCTGCCGGTGCAGAAGTCAGCGACATTCGCAAGATCGTATCTCCGGTATTGGCCCACGAAAAGAATTCTTACATATATTATATTGACTTCTCGTTCGACACGATGAAGTTGGGCGGTTCCGCTCTTGCACAAGTTCTGAACAAATTGGGCAACGAAGTCCCGACGATAAAAGACAGCGAATATTTTGCCGACGCATTCAACGCCGTACAAGATGCCATCCAAAAAGGGTTGGTTCTCGCCGGACACGACATTTCTGCCGGTGGTATGATCACGGCATTGCTCGAAATGTGTTTCGCCAACGTGGAAGGCGGTCTGGAAGTGAACCTCGACAAGTTGTCGGAACAGGACATTGTCAAGATTCTGTTTGCCGAAAACCCGGGTATCCTGGTCCAGGTGAAAGACAAGAAAGCATTCGAAAAGTTGATGGAAGATGCAGGAGTAGGTTTTGCCATTATCGCCAAGCCGACTTCCGAACGCCACATTCTGGTTTCCAAAGAAGGCGTCCAATACCATTTCGGCATCGACTACATGCGCGACGTATGGTACGAATCATCTTATAAACTGGATATCAAGCAGAGTGGTAGCGTATGTGCAGGCAACCGTTTCGAGAACTACAAGATGCAGCCACTGGAATTCAAGTATCCGAAGAGCTTTACTGGCAAGCTGTCTTCTTACGGCCTGACTGCCGATCGCAAAGGAAAGAGCGGAATCCGTGCCGCCGTAATCCGTGAAAAGGGTTGCCAGTGCGAACGTGAAACGTCTTATGCACTGTATCTGGCAGGTTTCGATGTGAAAGACGTTCACATGACCGATTTGGCTTCCGGACGCGAAACATTGGAAGACGTAAACATGATTGTATTCTGCGGTGGTTTTTCCAACTCCGACGTTTTAGGCTCTGCCAAAGGATGGGCCGGAGGTTTCTTATTCAACGAGAAAGCCAAGAAGGCGCTGGATAACTTCTATGCACGTCCCGACACCTTGAGTCTGGGTATCTGCAACGGTTGCCAGCTGATGGCCGAGTTAGGGGTTGTTTATCCGGAACATGAGAAGAAACATAAGATGTTGCACAATGATTCGCACAAGTTCGAATCGAACTTCATCTCGGTCGAGATCCCGAAAAACCATTCTGTCATGTTCGGTTCCTTAAGCGGTTCCAAATTAGGAATCTGGGTGGCTCACGGCGAAGGCAAGTTCTCTTTCCCGTATGAAGAAAAAGAATATCATATCGCACTTAAATACAACTATGAAGGCTATCCCGCCAACCCGAACGGTTCGCCTTGGGCGGTTGCCGGTGTCTGCTCTCACGACGGACGCCATCTGGCAATGATGCCTCACCTGGAACGTGCGATGTTCCCATGGCAATGCGGTTACTATCCTGAAGACCGACGAAACAGTGACGAAGTCACTCCATGGATCGAAGGTTTCGTGAACGCACGGAAGTGGATAGAAGAGCATAAGAAATAATATTTGGATAAGAAGTTGCGTTATAATAATATAGCGCAACTTCTTTTATTTATGAAAGGTTTATCTATTACTCATTTAAATATTATCCATTATGAAAAAGATTGCTTTATTATTGTTGATGTTCGTGGCGTTTCAGGTCAGTGCACAGGATTTCCATTTCTTACCGAAGATCGGATTGAACCTTGCCAATATGACAAATAGTGACGGAAGTATGAAGCCTGGGTTGAACGTCGGGGTTGCCGCCGAGTTTCCTATCAATCCGCAATTTTCCGTCGAGCCGGGAATCTATTATTCCATGCAAGGAGTGAAAGAATCAGAAGGCGGAATCTCCGGCAAAATCAAAAACGATTACATAAACATTCCTATCTATGCAAAAGCCTATCTATACAATGGCTTTTATGCATTTGCGGGACCACAATTCGGTTTCTTAGCCCGTTCTAAAGCAAGCGCCTCTTATAACGGTACTGACATTTCGGTCAATTCGAAAGATGCATTCAAAACATTTGATTTCGCACTAGGAATCGGCGTCGGCTATCAATTCGATTTAGGCTTGCTGGTTTCAATGAACTATAATATAGGATTCACCAATACCTTATCCGATGGCGACATCACATTAAATGGCAACTCCATGAATTGGGATGGGGAGAAATCCCGCAATGGCGTCCTGCAGATCAACCTCGGTTGGAGATTCTGAAATATCCGCTTGCCGGTATAAAATCCGACAGACATCCATTTTGAAACGGATAGGCTTCGAAGAACATTCGAATGCTTATCCGTTTTTTTATGCTGCCCGACATTATAAATCACGGATTCTTATTATTGCGTCTTCCGTATTAATCCCTATCTTCGCGACCTAAACAATAAACAAGTACACTGATTCATGAAAAAGTTGCTATTTATCTTCTTTACAGCAGGTCTTATACAGGGATTTAGCTCTTGTTCCCACAAAGACACTCCAGATAATGCACTTGCATTGATCCCACAGCCCCAAGAAATGAAAGTCGGGACGGATCATTTCAAACTGACTCGCCGGGCAGCTATCACACTCGACACATCCAATCCTCAGTTAATAGGGATAGCTCGGTACTTCAACAATAAAGTTGCCCCCGCAACAGGTTTTGAAATTCCGGTTGAAAAGCACGGCAACATTGAATTTAAGCTGACCGACAATACCGCTTTCGGTGCAGAAGGATATCGCTTGCAGGTAAAACATGGCGATATCATCATCACCGCCCATCAACCGGCCGGGATCTTCTACGGGATACAGACTTTATTGCAGATGCTTCCCCCCGAAATAAAAAACAGCCAGAAACAAAAAGGCATCGACTGGACGGTTCCCTGTACCGACATCACCGACAAACCCCAGTTTGCCTGGCGCGGACTTATGCTTGACGTCAGCCGCCACTGGTTCACTAAAGAGGAAGTAAAGAAATACATCGACGAACTGGCAGAATACAAAATGAATGTATTCCACTGGCATTTGACCGACGATCAAGGATGGCGTCTGGAAATAAAATCCCTGCCACGTCTGACAGAGGTTGGCGCCTGGCGCGCTCCGCGCGTCGGGCAATGGTGGCAACGCGCACCACAGCAACCTGGAGAAGAAACGACCTACGGAGGCTTCTACACACAGGAAGATGTGAAGGAAGTATTGGCATACGCTGCAGAACGCTACGTACGCGTCATTCCTGAAATAGACGTGCCGGGACATAGCCTGGCAGCACTCGTCGCCTATCCTGATCTGGCGTGTATGAAAGCACCATCGGCTGTCGGGGTCGGCAACAAGTTTTACGGCGAAGACGAAAACACACTTTGTGTCGGCAAAGATGCCACTTTCGAGTTTATGGACAAGGTCTTGACAGAAGTTGCCGCCTTGTTTCCGGATGAATACATCCATATCGGAGGAGACGAATGTTTCAAAGGTTTTTGGCACAAATGTCCACGTTGCCAAGCTCGCATGAAAGCGGAAAACCTGAAGAACGAAAACGAACTACAAAGTTACTTTATCCACCGTATGGAAAGCATCTTGAAAGAAAAAGGGAAAAAACTGATCGGCTGGGACGAGATTATCGACGGTGGGCTGGCTCCCGATGCTACCGTTATGAGCTGGCGCGGTATGGAGGGCGGAATCAAATCAGCAAAAGCCGGTCATCATGTGATCATGACACCGACCGAACATTGCTACATCGACCTCTGGCAAGGAGAACCATCTGTCGAACCGGACACCTACTCCATGTGCCGCCTGAAAGATTCCTACAGTTTCAACCCAGTTCCCGACAGCGTGCCGGCCGAAATGATACTAGGAGGACAAGGCAATCTCTGGGCTGAATCCGTCCCCACTTTCCGGCATGCCGAATATATGACCTGGCCACGTGGATGGGCACTTGCCGAAGTCCTTTGGACCGGACCTTCCAAGACGGATTGGGACCGGTTCTGGCCACGTGTCGAACGACATTTCGTTCGTGCGGACCAGGCACAGATCAACTATGCACGCAGCATGTACAATGCCATCGTCACTCCTTACTATACTGAAGATGGTGTTTTGGAAATCAAACTGGATAGCGAACCGGGCAATCTTGACATCTACTATACATTCGACAATACGGACCCCGACAACTTCACTCCGAAATATGAAGCTCCGCTCCGAATACCCAAGAATGCGACTTGGTTACGTATTGTCACTTATCGGGACAACAAGCCGATTGGCAAAGTTATAACATTGACAATCAAAGAACTTGAAAAGCGGGCGGATAACACTCGCCATGTCGTCGGCAACTTGTAACATAAATGTAACATATATGTCGTAAATGCGAAACAGTTTTCTCGTTCCTTTGTAAATAAAATCATAGAGTCCAAAAAGTTAGGAATGAAATCAGGAAAGATTATTGCGCTTGGCCTGTTGGCGCTGCTTCCAATTGCGATGAAGGCACAGGAAGCTCAGGAAATAGAAAAGCTGAATGCTCGTATCGATTCACTTTCGCAGGAGACGACAACCCTGGATAAAATCGTCCGGAAACTCAGCAAATTCAAAGTATCCGCTTATATCCAAGGACAATTCCAATATGGTCAGGAAGATGCCACCCTGAAAGTCGGTGACAAGAACGAACATGAAGACAAAGGCTTCAACCGTTTCGGCATCCGCCGCGGACGGTTGAAATTCGAATATAATGACGGTATCGGAACCGGTGCTGTACAGATCGAAGCCAACGACAAGGGTGTCAGTTTCCGTGACCTTTACATCGGTATAAAAGATCCCTGGACAAAACGCTGCCAACTGATGGCGGGTGTTTTCAATCGCCCTTTCGGTCACGAAATCGGCTATTCGACTAGCGGATTAGAATCTCCCGAACGTGCCACCATCATCCAATACTTCTTCCCCGACGAACGCGATTTAGGCGCCATGCTGACACTCCGGGCTAAAGAGACAAGCCCGATCGGTTTTCTCCGTCTCGATGCCGGACTGTTCGCCGGTAACAGCATCAACCGGGAAACAGACAGCCGCAAAGACTTCATCGGCCGTTTGGGAGCCGAAAAGAAAATCGGCAACTGGGGAAAATGGGGAGCAGGCGTCTCCTACTACAACGGCGGAGTTTACAACCCGACGACAACCGCCTACGAACTCCAGGATAAAAAATTCATCGCAGTCGACAAAGGAGAAACCGGTACATACATGAAACGTGAGTACATCGGCTTGGATGCTCAGTTCTCATTCAAAAACAGTTGGGGAACGACAAGCTTGCGCGGTGAAGGACTGTTAGGTACACAACCGGGTATCGCCGGCAGCAGCAAAAGCCCCAACACAGGGACACGCCCGGCCAATGAACCGGAGAACTCCCTGTTCAAGCGTCCTTTCATCGGCTACTTTTTCTATTTGGTGCACGACATCGGAACCACTCCTTTCTCTGCCGTCTTGAAATACGACGTTTATGATCCCAACACCAAGTTGAAAGGGAATGAGATCGGCGTTGAAAACAGCTTGACCTCCAAGACCGACCTCGCCCAGAGCACACTCGGCATCGGCGCTTTGTACCGTTTCAACAAGCATATCCGCGTGCAAGCCTATTACGAGTTCAACTTCAATGAAAAGAGCGATTTCGTAAAGGGATATGAAAAGGACAGGGAAGACGACGTATTCACCTTGCGTCTGCAATATAAGTTTTAATACAAACGTAACATCTGTTTCACACGCTTGCAACACTCCTGTATTTACTTTGCATACAGAAATTTAATTCAAAACAGAGTAATGAGAAAGACAATTGTTATGGCCGCAGTAGCCGCCTGTATGTTTGTATCGAACGTGTTTGCACAGAGAATTAAAGGGAGCGACACTTGCCTTCCCTTAAGCCAGACGGAAGCAGAAAACTTCATCAACAAAAATAAATCGGCAAAGATAACCGTGACGGGCGGCGGCTCCGGCGTTGGTATCTCAGCCCTGATGGAAGGGACAACCGATATCGCCATGTCTTCCCGTAAGATGAAATTCGATGAAAAAGTCAAATTGCAGGAAGCGAAGAAAAGCACCAAAGAAGTGGTGATCGCTTACGACGCACTGGCGGTAGTCGTACACCCGTCCAATAAAGTGTCGAACCTGACGCGTGAACAGCTGGAAGGCATTTTCACAGGAAAGATCAAGAACTGGAAAGAAGTGGGCGGTGCCGACATGAAGATCGTAGCCTATTCGCGCGAAACGTCTTCCGGAACATACGAATTCTTTAAGGAAAGTGTCCTGAAGAACAAGAACTATATGAACGGCATCCTTAGCATGCCCGCAACAGGAGCCATCATTCAGTCTGTCAGCCAGACAAAAGGAGCCATCGGCTATGTCGGTTTGGCTTACATAAACAAAGAAGTAAAACCGATTCATGTCTCTTACGATGCAGGCAAAACATTCACCGAGCCATCCTTCGAGAATGCAAAAAACAAGGCATATCCGATCGTCCGTCCGTTGTTCTATTACTACGATGTAAAGAATGAAGGCAAAGTGAAACCCTTTATCGATTATATCTTATCGGCTGAAGGACAAGCAACGGTTAAACAAGTCGGTTATATCCCGGTAAAATAAGTCAAAAACCATATAGCTCCCACGCTTGACGCGGGATCGCGTTAAAGCCGGCCATATACATCTGATTGATATGGCCGGCTTTTTTGCGGCCCCGCGTCAAGCGCGGGGACAAGAGGGAATGCACAGTCATTATTTATTTGTGCATAATATCGGTTGATTTTGCACATTCTTTGGTTTATTGTGCTACCTTTGCCACATATATATTTTTTATTTACACATTTTACTTACATGAAGACATTAACAATTGGGGATCTGAAAGCCCGCATTCCAATCATCCAGGGTGGAATGGGCGTAGGAATCTCTCTCTCCGGCTTAGCCTCAGCCGTTGCAAATGAAGGTGGGATTGGCGTTATCTCCGCCGCCGGTCTCGGTCTCTTATATAAGAAACTTTCTCCCAACTACACCGAAGCCGGCAATCTGGGCCTTGCAGCCGAGATCCGGAAAGCCCGCGAGAAGGCCAAAGGCATTATCGGCGTGAACGTGATGGTCGCCCTTTCAGACTTCGCCGAACTGGTGAAAACCAGTATTGCGGAAAAGGTAGACATCATTTTCAGCGGTGCCGGACTACCTTTGGACCTGCCGTCTTTCCTGAAGAAAGACAGCGTGACGAAGCTCGTCCCCATCGTTTCCAGTACACGTGCCGTCCGCATCATCTGCGAAAAATGGAAAAACAACTACGACTACCTTCCCGATGCCGTTGTGCTGGAAGGGCCAAAAGCCGGCGGTCACTTAGGATACAAGGAGAACCAGCTGGAAGACGAGCATTTTTCACTCGAAGAACTGCTGCCTCAGGTAGTGGAAGAAGTTTCCCACTTCGAAGAAAAATATAACAAGAGAATCCCGGTAATTGCAGCAGGAGGCATTTACACGGGTGAAGACATCAAACGCGTGATGGACCTGGGAGCATCGGGCGTTCAGTTAGGAACCCGTTTCGTCACCACTACCGAGTGCGACGCTTCCGATGCTTTCAAGGAAAGCTACGTCAAGGCACAGGAGAAGGATATCGAGATCATCAAAAGTCCGGTCGGAATGCCGGGCAGGGCAATCCACAGTCATTTTCTCGAAAAGGTAAAAGCCGGGATGAAACAGCCGAAGGTCTGTCCTTTCAACTGCATCAAGACATGCGATATCTCGCGAAGCCCCTACTGTATCGTAACAGCCCTGTACAATGCCTTCAAAGGGAACTTCGAGAACGGCTACGCTTTCGCAGGAAGCAATGCCTGGCGGACAACCCGCATCATGTCGGTGAAAGAAACGATAAGCGAGCTGATCAACGAGTGGAAACGCTCTGACCAACCGACTCTTTCCTCCCGATAAACAAAAAGTTTCATCGGCTTGGAACTTTTGTTTCCCGCCGATGAAACTTTTGTTGCTTGCTGATGAAAATTTATTCTCCTGCAAGTAAAAATAAACTTTCACCTTGAGAAAAAAGTGAAAACTTTATCATTTATCCTCTTTTTTCTTCATATTCGTCTCGATAACGAATGCGACAATCAATCCCAAACCTCCAAACAAAAGGACGGAGGCGCCATAAGCTGAACTGATAGCTTCATATTCATTACGAAAATCCAATGAATGACTATTAGCAGCAACAATTAAATTACAGAAAAAGCCTACAAGTATCCCTAAGCCGATTCCCATCAACAGACATCCCGTCTTTAAAGAGCTAAACGAAAAACGAGGCAAACCATACGAAGGGAGGCTCAGCCTTTTTCCCAAATCAGCAATATCCATTCTTTCACTGATCTTCTCAATGATCAACAAACGTTCTTTACGACGAACGAACAGTTCAAACAAAGCGTAAATACCTAAACAAATGAATCCGACAACCAGCGGAGCTGTAATAAAATCCATCATAACTGTATTGTTTTAAATGATTAATTAATTTCTTTGCTACTTTTGACGCATCTCTTTCCGAAAGGTTACAGATCGGGGGGAAAAAATATATTGTATTTTTGCCGATGCAAGTTGTAACCTATTCGCCCGGCTTGCGTCCATTATAATACGATGGAGTTGTATACCGACACATATTATATACAAAGGATACAAGCGGGAGATACGGCATGCTTTGCCTGCCTTCTGGATAAATACAGCCGTCCTGTTCATTCGTTAATCCTAAAGGTGGTCAGAAACCGGGAAGATGCGGAGGAACTGGCACAGGATGTGTTTATGAAGGTGTTCAAGCACCTCTCGTCGTTCAAAGGGGAATGCAGTTTCTCCACGTGGATCTACCGGATCGCCTACAATACAGCCATCTCGGAAACACGGAAAAAGAGACACGAGTTTCTGGCGATCGAGGAATCGGTTATTAATAATGTATCGGAACAAGAAGTAGCCGAAGCACTAGACAGGACAGACAGCTCCGACCAGATACAGATGCTCGATGCCGCCCTCGCCCAATTGCCACCCGATGAGCGGGCGATCATCCTGCTCTTTTATATGAAAGAAAAAACGATCGACGAAGTGGCGACGATCACCGGATTGACTGCATCTAATATAAAAGTGAAATTGCACCGCATACGAAAGAAACTGTTTTTTGTATTAAAAGGAATGGAGGAACAATAAAATGACAGAGAAGAATGACATATTGAAAGACCTGTTCAGCCGGATGCCGGAAGAGGAGCTTCCGGCTTCGTTCCGAGCCAACGCGATGAGACAGATTATGGCCGAAGCCGAACGGATACGCAAACGCAACGAACGCTGGGGATGGATTGCCGTCATCGCCGCCTCGCTGCTTATGGTCGGTATCGCGATCGCTTCATTCCTTTATATGAATATTTCCCCAATATCCGTACAGATCCCCAATATGAGCACACTCCCCTTCTATGCCTATATCGGGATACTTGCCCTCATCCTGCTGGGAGCCGATTACAAATTCAGGCAACTATTCAAAAGGAGGCAGATGTCTCAGAAAGAAAAGATGTAAGTAGCGGTATTACAAGCCCAAAAGATTGTTTTTTCCATGCAAAAAGTCTTGCAAGTCAGAAAAAAGCATTACCTTTGCCCCGATTTTTGAGAGATGACAACATAATGTCTAACTTACTAATTAAAACAAACTTAAGTATTAACAATTAGAGAATGGAAAATTTAAAGAACATTCAGCCCATTGAAGATTTCAACTGGGATGCTCTTGAAAAGGGCGATTCTTACGGTGAAGTAAGCAAGGACGATCTTGTAAAAACGTATGACGAGACTTTGAACACAGTAAAGGACAAAGAAGTCGTTATGGGAACCGTAACTGCAATGAACAAACGTGAAGTTGTAGTAAACATCGGTTTCAAATCAGATGGCGTTGTATCTATGGCAGAATTCCGTTACAACCCGGATCTGAAAATTGGTGACGAAGTAGAAGTCTACATCGAAAACCAGGAAGACAAAAAAGGACAGCTGATCCTGTCTCACAAGAAAGCACGCGCTACACGTTCTTGGGATCGTGTAAACGAAGCTCTTGAAAAAGACGAAATCATCAAAGGTTACATTAAATGTCGTACGAAGGGCGGTATGATCGTTGACGTATTCGGTATCGAAGCATTCTTGCCGGGTTCTCAGATCGATGTCAAGCCGATCCGCGACTACGATGTATTTGTAGGTAAGACAATGGAATTCAAGATCGTTAAGATCAACCAGGAATTCAAGAACGTTGTTGTATCTCATAAAGCTCTTATCGAAGCTGAACTCGAACAGCAGAAGAAAGACATCATCTCCAAACTTGAAAAAGGCCAGGTACTGGAAGGTACAGTCAAGAATATCACTTCTTACGGTGTATTCATCGACCTGGGTGGCGTAGACGGTTTGATCCATATCACAGACCTGTCTTGGGGCCGCGTTTCTCATCCGGAAGAAATCGTTCAGCTGGATCAGAAGATCAACGTGGTTATCCTTGACTTCGATGATGAAAAGAAGCGTATCGCTCTCGGCTTGAAGCAGCTGACTCCGCATCCTTGGGATGCTTTGGATCCGAACTTGAAAGTGGGTGACAAAGTAAAAGGTAAAGTTGTCGTTATGGCTGACTACGGTGCATTCATCGAAATCGCTCCGGGCGTAGAAGGTCTGATCCACGTTTCTGAAATGTCTTGGACACAGCACTTGCGTTCTGCTCAGGACTTCATGAAAGTTGGTGACGAAATCGAAGCTGTTATCCTGACCCTGGATCGCGACGAACGTAAGATGTCATTGGGTATCAAACAGCTGAAAGCTGATCCGTGGGAAGATATCGAATCTCGCTTCCCGGTAGGTTCTCGCCACATGGCTAAAGTTCGTAACTTCACTAACTTTGGTGTATTCGTAGAAATCGAAGAAGGTGTAGACGGCTTGATCCACATCTCTGACCTTTCTTGGACTAAGAAAGTGAAACACCCGTCAGAATTTACACAGATTGGTGCTGACATCGAAGTTCAGGTATTGGAAATCGATAAAGACAACCGTCGTTTGAGCCTTGGCCACAAACAACTCGAAGAAAATCCTTGGGATGTATTCGAAACTGTGTTCACTGTAGGTTCTGTACACGAAGGTACTATCATCGAAATGTTGGATAAGGGTGCTGTTGTAGCTCTTCCTTACGGTGTAGAAGGTTTCGCAACTCCGAAACACCTTGTAAAAGAAGACGGTTCACAAGCACAGTTGGATGAGAAACTTGAATTCAAAGTGATCGAGTTCAACAAAGACGCTAAGAGAATCATCTTGTCTCACAGCCGTATCTTCGAAGATGTAGCTAAAGCTGAAGAAAGAGCAGAAAAGAAAGCTGCTTCTGGCGCAAAGAAAGCATCTTCTGGTAAGAGAGAAGATTCTCCGATGATCCAAAACCAAGCTGCTTCAACTACTCTGGGCGACATCGACGCTCTGGCTGCATTGAAAGAACAGTTGGAAGGAAAGAAATAATCTGAACAGAATATTTTTTGATGAAGGCGCTCCCGGTTGGGGGCGCCTTTTTTTATTCACCACAGAGGACGTAGAGGACACAGAGGGTAAGAAGGGTAAGGAGGATATGGAGAGGATATGGAGGACAGGAAGGATATGGAGAATACAGAGGGTGTGAAGGCTTGATTTAACAAACTAACGATGGCGATATATTTTATTTATATAAATCTACCCTCTTCTTATCCTCCGCATCTTCTCCATATCCTCCTTACCCTTCTTACCCTCTGCGTCCTCCGTGGTGAATAGAAAAAAAGTTTCTTCCTTTGCAAGATTGAATCTGAAATGCTTTATCTTTGCATACCATGGAAAAATTTGAGTTACATATATTGGGATGCGGTTCCGCTTTGCCTACCACGCGACATTTTGCGACCTCTCAAGTCGTGAACCTGCGTGAAAAACTATTTATGATTGATTGTGGCGAGGGAGCACAAATGCAGTTACGTCGTTCGCGACTGAAATTTTCCCGATTGAATCATATCTTCATCTCTCATCTACATGGTGACCATTGTTTCGGATTGTTGGGGCTGATTTCTACATTCGGATTATTGGGAAGAACAGCCGATTTGCATATTCATTCTCCACGAGGACTGGAAGAACTGTTTGCACCGATGCTTGCTTTCTTTTGTAAGACTTTGACTTATAAGGTGTTCTTCCATGAATTCGAAACGAAAGAACCGATGCTCATTTACGATGACCGTTCGGTGACTGTGACCACCATCCCTTTAAAACATCGAATTCCCTGCTGCGGTTTCCTTTTTGAAGAGAAACAGCGTCCGAACCATATTATCAGAGACATGGTGGACTTTTATAAAGTCCCCGTCTATGAACTGAACCGTATCAAGAACGGAGCAGACTTTGTAACTCCCGAAGGAGAAGTAATACCCAATTTGCGTCTGACCCGTCCTTCGGCTCCGGCTCGTAAATATGCTTATTGCTCCGATACAATCTATCGCCCGTCGCTTGCCGAACAAATCAGCAATGTAGATTTGCTTTTCCATGAGGCTACCTTTGCGCAGACAGAGCAGGCACGTGCCAAGGAAACTTATCATACTACGGCTGCGCAAGCCGCACAACTAGCTTTGGACGCCAATGTGAAACAATTGGTGATCGGACACTTTTCAGCCCGTTACGAGGATGAATCTATTTTGCTTAATGAAGCGTCCGCCATTTTCCCGCAAACCATTTTAGCGAAAGAGAATATGTGTATTGACGTTGATGGAGGAACTGTGTATGAGAAATAGACGCCTGCTTTGGGGAGCGGTAATCCTGTTCGTCGTTTGTTTGGCAGCCTGTAAGAAAGAGAAACCCCAATCTCCGATACCGGACTCTCTGGCTTCCCTGCAAGAGTTGTTCAACCCTGCTTATCAAATAGATGCCGACAGTATTCGTCTGATGATCCGTTCCTATTTGAACGAAAACCCTATAACTCCCTGGGATTCGGCTTTGTTGGCCCATTATCGGGAAAAAGATGAATTCTTCTGGTTGAATGACTCGCTCGTGTCCGATAAACCTGCCGCACAGGTGGCGGACTCTATGTTGTTCTGGCTGGGAGACATCTCACGGCATGGCATTAACCCGAATCTTTATTCGGTCGATAGCATCCGTGAGAGATTGCAACAAATACGTTCTTTGAAGTTGCAGGAAGGAAAGACAATGAACCGTCTGTTGGCAGATGTGGAATATCAGTTGACAGCCGCATATCTTTCGTATGTGTGCCAGTTGAAGTTTGGTTTCTTGCCTTCGGAACGCAGATGGAATGATTCGATCAATCGTATTCCCTTAAAACATTGTGATGTAACTTTTGCAAATGCCGCCCTCGATTCATTGCGTGCAAATCCAATTGCTGCTCTTCGTGGAGCACAACCTTCTTCTCCGCTTTATCGCAAGATGCAGGAAGAACTGGTTCGTGTAAATGCTTGGGGGAAAACGGATACTACGGATTATTACCGGAATCGTCTGTTGGTAAATATGGAGCGGGCACGTTGGCAATATGCATTGGACAAAGGACAGAAATATGTGATAGCCAATGTGGCGGCATTCATGTTGCAGGCAATCAACGAAGAAACGGACTCTATCCTGGAGATGCGTATCTGTGTGGGGAGTGTGAAAAATAAAACTCCTCTGTTGTCGAGCAGGATTTATTATATGGAACTGAATCCGTACTGGAATGTACCTCAAAGTATTATCAGGAAAGAAATCATCCCTACTTATCGCAGAGATACGACCTATTTCACCCGTAATCGCATGAAGGTATACGATAAGAACGGCTTACAAGTAAACCCTCATCAGGTTAATTGGGCTAAATATGCAGGAAAAGGTGTACCTTATACGGTGAAGCAGGACAATAAAACGGGGAATTCATTGGGACGCATCATCTTCCGCTTTCCTAATCCTCATTCTGTATATCTGCACGATACTCCTTCCCGGTGGGCTTTCACGCGAAACAATCGTGCGGTGAGCCACGGTTGCGTCCGCCTTCAGAAAGCACTCGACTTCGCTTTCTTCCTGTTGAAAGAACCGGATGAATTATTGGAAGACCGTATCCGCATTGCAATGGATATCAAGCCGGTGAGTGAAGAGGGGAAGAAGCTGCCTGTCAGTGCGGCCTATCGCGAACTGAAACATTATAGTTTAGAGAAATATATACCTTTATTTATAGATTATCAGACGGTTTATCTGTCTGCCGATAATAATTTGAGGTATTGTGAGGACATTTATAAATATGATTCGTCTTTACTAGAGGCAATGAACAACCTGAATTTGAAACCATAAATAAACATACAGATACAAGAGATTATGATTCCTTATAACGAACGCGAAGTTCTGAAACTCCTTCAGGAGGAGAGTACACAGCGGAAAGGATTTGAAATGATTGTGGCGCAGTATAGCGAGCAATTATATTGGCAAATCCGCCGGATGGTACTGTCGCATGAGGATGCGAACGATCTCCTGCAAAACACTTTCATCAAGGCATGGACGAATATTGATTATTTCCGTGCCGAGGCGAAACTGTCTACCTGGCTCTATCGCATCGCGCTGAACGAATGTCTTACCTTTCTGAACAAGCAGCGCGCTATGACTACCGTGGATATTGACGATCCTGAAGCTGCGATTGTGCAGAAGCTGGAAAGTGACTCCTACTTTTCGGGCGACGAAATACAGTTGTGTCTGCAAAAAGCTCTATTGACTTTGCCGGAAAAACAGCGTATGGTGTTCAACCTGAAATATTATCAGGAAATGAAATACGAAGAGATGTCGGAAATCTTCGGCACATCGGTTGGTGCGCTCAAAGCGTCATATCATCATGCGGTGAAGAAAATAGAGAAGTTTTTAGAAGAAATAGATTAAACCTTTTAAATTGGACGTTGTCTAAGTAAAAGAGAGGAGAAAAACGTATGAAAGAAGAAGATATCCTATTGAAGAAGCTTGGTAAGGAAAATTCCTTCAAAGTGCCTGATGGTTACTTTGAAAACCTGACTTCGGAGGTAATGAATAAACTTCCTGAAAAAGAAAAAGTTGTTTTCAAGGAAGAACCTGTCAGCACATGGACAAGACTGAAACCATTGCTCTATCTCGCTGCTATGTTTGTAGGTGCGGCCCTGATTATCCGGGTAGCGTCGACAGATCACAAACCTGCTGCGGTCGATGAAGTGGCGGTGACGGAGGTGGATACTGAAGTCGTATCGGACGAAATGCTGGATGTGGCACTAGACCGCGCTATGCTGGATGATTATTCGTTATATGTTTATTTGAGTGACGCAAGTGTAGAATGATTTATTAAAACTGATTGAATACAGAAAATGAGAAAACTAATCGCATGGGTTGTTTTGTTGTGTGGCTTTATGCCTGTTCTTTGGGCTGCTGACGGATGTGATCAGCATTTATCCCGGGAGGAGTTCAGGGCAAAACAAAAGGAATTCATTACCGAACAGGCAGGATTGAGTAAAAAGGAGGCAGCCAAGTTCTTTCCCGTCTATTTTGAACTCCAGGATAAGAAGAAGAAACTGAATGATGAATCGTGGGATTTGATGCGCAAAGGTAAAGATGATAAGACGACGGAAGCTCAATATGCAGAAATCAACGATAAGATAGCCAACAATCGTATTGCTGCCGATCAGCTTGATAAGACTTATCTGGGTAAGTTCAAAAAGATTCTTTCCAGTAAGAAGATATTTCTCGTGCAGCGTGCGGAAATGCGCTTCCACCGGGAGATGATAAAAGGAATGAATCGTGGCAAGGATAAAGGAAACGATTCGAAGAAGAAATAAAGAAAAACAGAGCGTCTAACTCGTATGAATAGACGCTCTGTTTGAGTAAAATAGAGGCTCTACTCGCACGGAATAGAGCCTCTATTTTTTTATTTAGACAGCATTGATTTTAAGTATTCTATTTCTGCAATCAATAGTGGAATATCCTGTTTGGCATGTATTATGAACTCCAAATCATCTTTCGATGATTGCATTTAAATCAATGTTACTCATGGGTCTTACAGTCCTTTTTTCTTTGCTTCATTCCAAATAGCATCCATCTCTTCAAGAGACATATCCTTCAGGCTTTTTCCTTCCTTGATAGTATGTTCCTCCAAATAATTGAAGCGACGGATAAACTTTTGGTTGGTAAGTTCCAAAGCGTTATCAGGATTGATCTTGTAGAGACGCGCTGCATTGATAAGGCTAAACATGACGTCGCCGAATTCAGCTTCCGCCTTGTCCTTATCCATATTAGCCACTTCATCCTGAAACTCTCCGATTTCTTCCTTCACTTTATCCCATACCTGTTCACGCTCTTCCCAGTCGAAACCTACGTTACGGGCTTTGTCTTGAATACGATAAGCCTTGATGAGCGAGGGGAGGGCAGCGGGTACACCGCTCAATACACTCTTATTGCCGTCTTTCTCCTTTAGCTTCAACTGTTCCCAATTTTCGGAAACTTGTCCTGCTGTCTCTGCTTTTACCTCTCCGAATACATGCGGGTGACGGAAAATCAGTTTATCACACAGTTTGTCGCAAACATCTTTGATGTCAAAATCTCCTGTTTCCGAGCCTATCTTGGCATAGAAAGCAACGTGCAATAATACGTCGCCCAATTCCTTGCAGATTTCTTTCTTGTCATCCCTCATCAGGGCGTCGCAAAGTTCGTAAGTCTCTTCTATGGTGTTGGGACGCAGACTTTCATTGGTCTGTTTGCGGTCCCAGGGACATTTAACACGCAGTTCGTCGAGAATGTCCAGGAAGCGTCCGAAGGCTTCCATCTGTTCTTGTCTGGTATGTGACATAAATATATCTATTTTTTGTTCTTGATTTTTATTTCTTTTTCCACTCCTGATAGGAAATCAGCAGCCCCACTACTTCCGAGTAGTTCTGTCGTCCGCTTTCTATCTTATTCCCTTTCAGATAAAGATCGTATATCCAATCCTGCACAGCACCGACCACAGGGCTATACTTGGCAGCCCAATACGCCTGGTTATTCTTAGCCAATTCGATAATTTCCGGTCGGATGCGTTTAAACAGTCGGGTGTATTCTTCTTCCGGTAGTAATCTTTGCGCATTTCCCAATACATGTCCCAATATAGAAAAATATCCGGAAAAACGGATTCCCATTGCTTCTGAACGGGTGCAAACCTGATAAGCATAGAAATTAGCTTCCGCTTCGCTGGTGATACCTAATAAATGGGCTAGTTCGTGAGCATAAGTGGCCGGATAATTAACGGGAAGCAAATCTCCGTTGAGTGTAAACTCGCAGAAGAAAGGCCCCATGCTACCCGTTACTCCTACCATCGAAATGAAGGGAGTGAATAACATTGTTTTTACCCTCGGATGCTCGTGTGGAGGGCGATGTACGGCCAGGCTATCACTTAACTGATGATAGATTCGCACAGTTTCCTCTCGTATCAAATCTTGATTGATACTATTGACAGGAGTATACGAACGGTTCAGTTGAGTAATATAATCATCTACGAATTCTTGGAAAATCTCGGGAGTATAGGCGGTATACGGGATTTCTGTTCGTTGATAGAAATTTTTCTGCGAGTAGTTCAGTCCCCATGCCAGATAGAACCATACATAAATCCATAATAAGTATTCTCCGTCGCGCAATAAGATTTTCTTCCAAGGCAACTTCTTGCGGAGACGGGCATAAAAGGGATAAACAATCACGCCTGTGATGCTAAGGAAAATAAATAAATCCCCTATGGCAAAAGGAAATAAACCGGAAAAAAACGACAGGACGTAGGAGATAAGGGGATAGATTGTTTGAGAATAGATCGTTGCCAGAGCAGGAATCCATTGCGTTAGCCACACCAGGATTAATAATGCTCCTAAGGCTAAATATCTTACATTTGGCTTATTTTTCATCATTTGTATAAAATCAGTCAACAAAAATATGCATTTAATAAACGTCGCGCGAAAAAATACCTCTATATTTGCAAAAAATCTGTTAACAGTGACTTTGTGTACCTGCGTAATCAGAGAAAGTTATTCAACATAAACCGGATAAGATGGCTACATCAGAAGAAATAGAAAAGTATTGCAGGAATTGCGTGTCACGTGATTTTGTGAACGGAAAAGGACTCGTTTGTAAACGTACCGGAGAACTTCCCGCTTTTGAAGAAGAATGTGACAGTTTTGAGCAAGATAAGGAACTGGAAAGATTAGCGCCTCCCAAGCCGGAAGACTTTCCGGTATTCATGACAGAAGAGGAAATGCTTGCCGAAGAGAATCTGCCCAAAGGAATATTGTGTGCAGTTGTCGCATGCATCGTTGGTGCGGTGGCATGGGGCTTGATCTCCGTTTCTACAGGTCGTCAGATTGGGTTTATGCCCATTGCTATCGGATTCATGGTAGGTTTTGCGATGCGGCAGGGCAAGGGAATACGTCCCATTTTCGGAATTATCGGTGCGGCATTATCTCTGGTTAGTTGCATCTTAGGTGATTTCTTGTCTATTATCGGATATATCTCCCAAGATTATGATATGGGCTATTTTCAAGTCCTGGCAGGTGTAGACTATGGAGAGATATTCTCTATTCTGTTGAAAAATGTAATGTCGATGACTGCCTTGTTCTACGGATTCGCTCTTTATGAGGGATATAAATTCTCTTTCCGTGTACAGAAACACCCCGAGGGTGGTAAGATTTGAATTTAAATTATTAATTTTGCACCCGTTATTTTTAGAATATACATTATCATATACATAAAACAATATGGAATTAGCAAGTAAGTACAATCCCGCTGACGTGGAGGGAAAGTGGTACCAGT
>ERZ772881.1354-NODE-1354-length-21976-cov-8.093746_pt1 | contig 21976 bp, 26 predicted proteins | sample MGYA00580581_ERZ772881 | MGnify/ENA primary metagenome ERZ772881 (study PRJEB29015, sample SAMEA2737668) | human gut metagenome | biome: human gut; feature: human-associated habitat; material: faeces | place: China | collected 2012 ...
ACCATATGAGGTCTATTTCTCAAAGGTGTTGCACTTAGCTTGACAATTCGCTGGGTTTATGCGATCATAGGTATTTTTCAGTTCTCGCTGTACGGATTCTGAAGAAAAGTTTTTTAGGATATCATGAATAGTATTGAGCACCATCTTTTGATATTTCGTATGCACAGTAGTCCGCACACTCGGATGAATCAAAAAGTTGGACACCTTTTTCCCTGAACATAAGAGTTGACCCGACACAGTTAAATGATGAAAAATTGCTTCTCTAAGCGGGTCACTCATTTCATCAATGATTCTAATACAGGAAGACATTGGTGTTTGAAAGAAAAAGTTTCCGCCTAAATATGTTTTACCTGGTTTGAAATAATATGTAAATGTTGGTCGGAATCCACTTCTCATAGTTTGCAGAAAAATAGCTTGTGGTGTACCAGTTACCTGCAAATAAATACTGCTGGATGACTCATTTTTTATCGCCTTAAGATACTTGTTTATGCTAGACTGTTTCCTACTATTTACCATCGTATTGAGAGACGATGCATCTGCCTCATCATCAATGATGAATAAAGGGTTTCCTTTCATAAAAGTTGTCGAGCGTATGATATTTGTCCAGTCTTTGAGGATACGGTAATTTTTCTTGAGTACAATAATAGTTGGTTCTGCTAGAGCATTTTCTGTGAATTTCATTGCATCGTTTTCTCCACAGATGCAGAAATGACTAAGACCATTCTTGACACGTGTCAATGTCTGTTGTTGTAGGGTTACATTGTCGGTCGTCAATAATAGGAAGACTGCAAATCCTTGATCAGCTGCTTCACAGATGACACCAAACATCTGCGCTGTCTTTCCAGACTGTATATTGCCGAATAATAAACCAATTTCATGACTGATGTAATCAAATTTTTCAAGATACCTTTTACCGATATCTTGTGCTGTTTTTTTCGATTGCATCGGCAAGCAGATTATTTCCACGTTGACGGATTTCGTTAGTGTAACTATCAAGATAATTCATTCGTCAGTTTCCTTTCCATCTGCAATCATTTCGGCGTTTTCTGTGTTGTAGGTATCATAATGAAACGAACTTGAAGTCTGATTCTGCTTTGCTTCTATATCATCAGCAGCCTTTTCGGAAATAAAGGAGAGAGTCCATACGGGAAGCTCTGCCCCATCTTCATCGACAGCTTTTTGGTCTGTGCGGCAAAATACAAGATTATCGGCACCATAAGCATTAAGCATCTCTCGAGTGATCATCCCTCGACGTTCAATATCAGCTCCCGTGTCATTGATAGGAGTAACAAGACCAGCTGCTGCAAGACGACCTTTTAGCCAGCGTCCCATAATGAGCTCATCTCCGACAGCACTGAACTGTTTATTATTATCACTTGTTGTGTGTGCCTTGAACCAATAGCCATCATCCGTGACGACAAAAAAGGGATGATTCTTTTCTGGATATCCTTCTTGGCGGCGAACAGCTACACTAACAGTGAGCTGTGTCTCAAACCAGCTCCGACTTTTGCGGTCAGAACGTGGCTTTGCATAGCAAACATTGATATTGGACTTTGTATATTTGGCAATTTTATCCTCGTGTGTTCGATCGTACTCTAGGTCTGCCTCTGTTGGGACCTTTAATGGTAAACGAAACAGATGTCCAACATGATGCTTAGCGTAGAGTTCAACTGTTTTAGTAGGTACCGTTGATACGAGTTCAACACCAGAAAGAGCATTGTTTGTTTCATGAATCAGCTGTATATCCTGTGGCCTTATATCAGCGATATTGCGTGTACAATTCGTGTGACAGAGTGTGTTAATGAAATCAGAAATTTCTCTGACTTCATCGATATCTGTCGTTTCTGCTGAAATTTCATATTGACGACGATTTGATGCTTCTAGCTTCAGGGCACCAAGGTTATGGGAGCCAATAAAAGCAGCAAACGGCTTTCCCTCATGGTAGAAGGCATAAAGTTTTCCATGATACTTGAATGGCTGTACGAGACGGATTTCACCAATCTCCTTCTTCATCCATTCGGCATTGATCTTTACAGCTGTATGGTAAATGCCTTCAGGAAAACCTTCTAGTTGATACATACCGAGGGATATGCGTATATTTTTGATTCCGTGATCCTGCACAATTGAATCTAGCTCAATAAGTGAGCCTCTTGAGGCATATCCAACCGCAATGTCAATCCTATCTGCTTTTGATGCAAGTTCCTTGAACCGCTCCAAGAACGTGTGTTGTTTTGCCTTTGTTCTGAGTGGGGGGATATTTGAGTATAAGATTTGCATATGAATCACCGTCCAATTCTTATTGATTTCTATCATAACACATTATCAAGATAATTCATATGCTTTTTACAAAAATAACCTTCCCAGAGGAAGGGAAGGTTATCAGATCTCATGGTTTCGCAGGGATTCCATGGCGTTTCTGTATGAACCGTTGGACCATGTCATGTATTTCCTGTTCGGTGAGGATATCTAGAAGATATGTGCCGGCTTTCATGTTCATATACTGTCCGGTTTTCTGTATATCCTCTTTTTTGATGTGAACGCCGTATTTGACAGCGGCAGGGACATTTCTCTCATCTTCCTGGCGATCAAGCTGCTCTAAGTCATACATGGCACGAATTGTTCCGTGCAGAACGTTTGGGGCTTGGAAGACAGGCTGCTCCAGGATAGACTGTATGATGTCAGTATTGGAACAAACGTAGCGGGTCAAGGTATACGGGTCGGCAAATTCTGAATCTACCGTGACGCGGGCAATCCACCAGAGACGAGCCATGCCGTTTCGAAATATGGAGCGATGCATGCTGTTACCGAATCCAAAAAGAAAATGACTTTTGAAATCCTGGGGTGATTTAGGTTGCCAACGCCATGTCACATAGTCTCGTTGCAGGATGAGTGTATAGGCTAACCAGAGATTTTCTTCTGATGCTTGCGAATCGGTAAGATTCTGCATAGATTCGTATACAATCTTTGCATTTTCTGCATCAGTGCTATTGCGTCGCTTTACTTCTTCTGAACGTACCAGCTTTAACTCCTTCATTTCTAGATTCATATTGTGAAGAAGATGGTCATCGTGAAACAATTCTCCCAGTGTTTGACGTTTATGCAAAATAACTTCATTAAAAATTGTATCGAGGTTGGCATGACACTGTTCAGCGATTTGTTTCGTCAAAAAATTAATCTTCATCATTATCACCGCCTATTGTCAATTTTTGCAACCCTTTTACAATTGGATTCCTAAGTAATTCTTGCGCTTTGATGAAGGGGTCATCTGTTTGTGCAAACTCAACAAGAGTTTTTCCGCTGCGCCGACATACGGCATCAAGACTTTTGTACCATCGAGAATCTTGGTAGGAAAGTGCATTGTCTGGATCCTGCAGTTCTGTAAGTGCCTTCATCAAAGCGGGGACAAGAAGCATGCTGTGCATCACTTCCATGAATTGTGGTGCATGAGATAGCATTTTGTAATCATTGTATGTCTTTCCAGGAAGGCAGATTTGGATTTTATGATCAGCCAGTTCGATACGAGCTTTTGTACGCTTCTTATTTGTGTCAAGAACTATCGAGAAGATAGACGGGGAATCAGAAAATTCTCCTTCATTCTTTTGAATGAAAAAGGATGAGTACGCTCCAATTCCAATCTTCAGACCACGCGTAAAGGTGAAGTGAATTCCATCATAGGCCTCAGATAGGTCTTTACTCGTAAAATCTTCTATGTCTTTCGTCACGACAAGATAGGTATTTATTTCTATAGATCCATTTAAATAAATATCATCAATTGGGAAGGTATCATTCGTGTTATTTGTTTGGAAAGCACGTCGAAAAGATGTCTGAGGACATTCTACATGACAACAAAAAGCAAGATGACCATCTTCAATGAGTTTCTCAAGCTCTGCGTTTTTTAATTCGGACTGCATTGTAATATTGACAGTATGTATATCTTTATTTACTTGAACTGATGTTATAAAGGAACTCGTTTTATAACTGTCGCTGTCTCTACCAAGAACTGGTAGAGAATATAGCTTATTATGCTTGGGTCGCATAAGCGGACACCTCCAGAGAATAATAACCTTCTAGTGGTATGGTAAATTCGATGACAAGGGGAGTTCCTTTATGGAAAGTCAATCCTCTTACTATACTACCGCTTATAGACGCAGGTACTCCGTTCACAGCAGCAGATTGAATATCTGCTGGAAAAGTTTCGGTCTCGGCAGATATACGGATATCAAGCTCTCCATTTTTTCCATCATGCATTGGAACTGTCGATAGGCGGTATTGCCCGTTGAGTGGATTGATGCAGATGGAACGAAGGCTGGTCAGAGAAATGGGCTTGCGTGTTGCACTTTTACGCTGGCCATTTTGCTCTTCTTTTCCGGTTTCCTCATCTTTTGGTTTTGTATTATCCCGATTATTTGTACTCGTATTGTCAGAAGGTGAAGTATCTCCTTCCGTTTCGTTGCTGTCTGGGAGCATTGGGGGATCGTCGCTGTCATCGTCTGCCTCGTCTGGTCTGGCATTATTGGGTGAGGCAGAAAGGGAGGTATCGCTTGACTCCTGCTCACTGTTGCCGTGTGGAAGAACAGAAGGGGTATATTGACTTTCAAGAGTGATGTTTGCACCACTCTGCTGTCTTTCTTCATTTCCTTCACTTATCTGAGAGGAGGCTGATATAGCTGTCAATTCGTCAGGAAGTAAAACGCCTGCTCCTACAGCGTCCATCTCTTTTTGATTACCAGAGGATAGAAAGGTAAGAACTTCACTTCTAATTGTTTTTCTGAGCTCTTTTAACAGTCTATCCCCTTGACGACGTTGTTCGGGATCATCGATATAATCTATAGACCAGTCCGTATGCTCCGGTGTTTCCATACCGCGCAGTATTGTATTGAGCTCATCTCCCTTTATCCAGCCAATTCCTGCGAATGGGATACTTGAGATATTATTCAATTCTCGAATCTTCATGCCATTTTTCCGTACCATGCATACTTTTCGATGCGCATTTGAATCATTATCGGTAAGCCAAAGCTCGATTGTTTTTTCTCCTTTAAAATCGAGATCTTTATGATAGGAGGTAGATTTAGTTAGAATATTATAATATAAAGACTTTTGTTCAATATAATCAGAATGTTTTTTTACGAAATCTCCAATTGTATCAGAGCTTAAGGGGGTACCTTGCACAACTACTTCTAAGCGTTTTTGCATGATGGCAAGCAGAAAACTGTCAACGATAGAACCGAGCAGCTTTACGCTCCAATCTACTTCATCTCCCATAGAAAATCCCATAATATAGATATCTGTACCATATTCTTCAGGTTTTCTGCAGAAGTCGGGATCAAGATGTAATTCTCCTGAAACTGGTTCACTGTTTCCCTCACAATAATATCCAACATCTCTGTGTTCTATATCTGCACTATCAACAAATGTAGCGAATCGTGCTACGCCTTGATGCATTCTATCATGCTCACAGGTATTTGTGCTATAGAATAAGGTCAATAAATTCGAGCAGGCAAATGGTGCGGCCTTGCCTAGGCCGAAAGAACCGTTGGCACCTTCTGGTTTATCACAAGAACCAGTAGAACGAATTAAGTTTCTCCATTCAGACTGGGTATTCTTGCGGACACCGGTTGTATTAAAATCACTGATACGAAGAACAGGTATTGTTTTATTCTTTAGGACAGAGTATGCTTTTTTGAATGCTTTTATTTCATTGTTCTGCTTCCTTTTTTCCCAATATTTTAAACAATCATGGAGAATTTCCTCGTATGATACTTCTTCTGGGAATTGCTCTTTAGGAAGATCAAAAAGAGAGAATTCAACACGGACTGTTCCATTTAGGGCAGCATCGAGTGAATTTTGACAGATTTCTCTTGCTAAAGAAGGGATGCGATTTCCGCGAAATTTCGCCGCATAATTTGCATTGATACCGGATTCTTCTCCATCATCATTTTTTGCAAACCGCCAATGTGCCATATTGTCAGGCCTCCTTTATTAAAGGGTAAAGCGTTTTCTTTTTTCAGAGCTATCATGAAATTTTGCTTCTTGAACATCCAATTCTTTCCGTATGCTGTTGAAAATTTTGGCAATTTCCTCGTTTGTATAGCTATAGTTGGACGTGTTCGCGCAGTTTCCAAGCAATCGAATGAGATTGAGAATCTTATCTGTTCTTGCTGGAGCTACGCGCAAGAAGCGTTCTCGTTTGGGATTATCCATCCACATCACCTCTAAGTCTCATACTACAACAATATGTAAATATTGTCAATATATGCGGTGTGTAGACAATATGAGGAAAATATTGTCTAGGTTTGCATGCCACAAAAAAAGACTGCCTTACAGCAGTCTTTTGATTGTTCGTTCGAAAGGATTGAAATCCTTATATCTCATTATTGAATTCGATGTTGCATTTTTCAACATGGTCGTAGGGGATCCCAGCAAAAGTCTTCTGGACAGCCTCAAAAATCTGTCTTGCACCATCGCAGGGGACAGCCATGCCAATTTGACGACGGACTTTTTCACGAGTCCCTTGGAAGACAAAATCATCTGGAAAGGTCTGCAGGCGGGCACGCTCACGGTTCGTAAGGGCACGGTTCTTCTCATAATGATAGATATGCGTGCCGCCTCCGCCAGAGCCAGTAACGGTATAAGACGGTTTATCGGGATCGAGTCTTCGATAAATCTGACTTATGCGTGCACCCTGGATATTCAGACGCAATTCAGGTGGTAGGTCTGCTGTAAAGGCATTCTGCCCTGGCTTTATGTGTTTGAGGCGCTCCATGACGACTCTCGACATATTTGGCAGCTCGTTATTCGGCGCGTCCGTGGGGATAGGCGGCTCTTCAAGGGCTTGACGACTTGTCCTGTAGGTCTCTGGCGTTGGCGTAGTTGGAGCCGGAGGAAGGAAATCAAAATTGAGATCCTTACGGATGCCGATGATGATGATGCGATGTCTTGCCTGTGGAACACCGTATTCTTCGAACTTATAGAGGTGAGGGAAGATGTTGTAGCCTGCTGCGTGGAGATCGCTCATGATCTTAGGCAAGGCACCACCCTTATTGGCGCTAGCCAATCCCCCGACATTCTCTGCTAGGAACCACTCAGGTTGGAAGGTCTTCAAGACCTTGACGCCATAGGTATAGAGTGGTCCGTATGTGCCATCAAAGCCTTTTTGCTCGCCGACTACCGAAAAATCATTGCATGGAAAGCCAAATGCAAATGCATTAAATGGATGGTTCTTGAAAAGTGGGTTGTCGGGACTAATGTCTAGACTGCGTACGTCTCCACAGTAAACACTGTCGTCATTATCATCTTTACAGATGTTATGACGGTATGTCTGACAGGTTGATTCATCAAAATCGTTCGCCCAGGCGTGGACGATGCGGAAATTGTCGTTGTCAATATCTGCCTGCAGGGCCCCGCAGGCCAAACCTCCAGGTCCAGAAAAGAGCTCACCTAAACGAAACAATTATAATACCTCCTGTTCGTGCGTTATCTTATTATCATACCAAATTTTACACTGATTGTCGATAGTGTTGGGGGTTATGAGGAAATCTTATCATCTTTGTCTTTTAGCGAAAAGGTGCTGGGGATATCTTCGCCCTCCCAATTATTGACATACCAGTCATGATATGGGTCGTAATACTCGATATCATCGCCGGGCTGGAAGTATTGGTCAGCGTGACGCATGAGGTCTTCCATGCTTTCTTCGGATTCGGGATCATCGTCGATTGACGTTGGAGGTGTGCCGTCGATCTTAGCTGGCGGCATGTAGCATTCGGCGTGTTCTATCAGGTCGTCCAGAAAGCCGCTGCCCCTTGACGACAAGACGGTCGGCGTCCTGCAGAGCTGGGTGAAGCGGGGCCGCAATCCGTCGAAGAAGGAGATCTATGCCCTGCATCAGGGCTATCTCGGCACGGCCAGTACGCGGGACTACATCGGCAACACCAAGGTCAATATGCCAAAGCCACTCTGCATATGGACTGACGATGGCACGGAGCGCCTTGTCGGCAATGATGATGTTGCCTGCTTCCACTATCACACGGGCTGTATCTTCCTGGCCATGCAGCGCAATACCTTCGCACAGCAGCTCGGTGAGCAGACGTACATCGCCATCCAGCTGCCATGGGAAGGCGAGCGCTTCGCTCAGCCTTACCGCATCATCGAGCAGCAGGCGGAGACTGTCAGGAGCGAGAGCAGTCCGTTCGAATCTGACATGGTGCTCTGCTGGTTCCGCGTAGCACCAATCTGATGCATCGTGATCCGGATGATGAATAACTGTGCTATATATTACCGCATAATTCGACGGGTGAATTTCCTTTAACATGATGAAGGAAATTCACCCGTCGAATTTTTTTGCTTAGGTTGGAATACGACGAAATAAGAACGAACTTTGACAAAATCTTCATATGATGGTATACTTCACGAAGTAGAAAACCTTTTTGACCCCCCAAAAGGCCGGAGGTTTTCCATTTTTTACCGAACACCGCAAGCCTTTGTATAACAAGGCTTTCAGCCGCTTGGCTTGGCGATATACCGAACAGAGTACAAGGCGCGGATGGTCGAAAAGCCGGAAAATCGCTGAGGTTTTCCAATTTATTCATCTGGGGCCAGTAACCCCAAGGGCTCAGGGGCACATGTTGTAGTCCTCCCGATACCGTCATCGGTATTTTCATCATCGTTTTGAGACAAAATAAAACCCCGCTTGCTATGCGGCTTCCTCATGAAGCTTTATAGCAAGCGGGGTTTTGTGTATGTGGATGGATCAGTCGTCGAACAGTGAGGAGACGAAGCTGCCAATGGCGAAGGCTGCGCCTAGGCCGATGGCTACGGGGGCTGCTGCACTGAAGCGCTCGAAAAAGCTCTGCAAGACAAGCAGGCTCAGATTGATCCGCCGTCTTCGGATCTTGGCAGGATTCCGCTCCTGCTGACAAATATTGAGCAGCGTTGGCTCTGCACTTTTCTCGATGCGCCTGAAGCGAATTTCCTGTTGCCCGACGACCTGCACCAGCTCTTGGCCAAGCGCTTACACGGCGTTGTACCTTTTGACCGTTCCTTCTGGCAACGAAACCAACTCAGCGGCGACGACCTGCAAGATGAGCGGAACCTCTCGTGTCTGCGGCTCATCGTCATAGCTCTGCGCAGCCATCAATTCCTACAGCTCGACCGAGATGATCAAACGGTGATGCTGCTGCCGGTGCGCCTGCGCTACAACATGATGACCAATCGCTACAGCCTTGTGGCACAGACGGATGATGGGGTATTCATCCGAAAGCATCTCCATAACCTGGTCGGCCTGCGGCAGGGAAGGCCCTTGACGAAGAAGCAATGGGCGACAGCCCAACAGGCCTATGCCGACTACTGCCAGTCACACCGTGCCTACTTCCATCTACAGCTCACCGATGTGCGAAATGGGCGCGAACGCTGCTACGCGAGCTTCGCTGCCTTCGATAAGAAATCCTATCGTGCACACGACGGCAGCTATCAGCTCATGATTGCTTACTATACATTCGACGAGGCCGACATCGTCAATCGCATCCTAGCCCTCGGCCCCGCCGTCATCGTGCTGCCTGATCAGCCAGATGACGACGAAAAAGACATAGAGACTTTCGGTAGCCAGACCAGCACTCATCTGCGCCAGCAGGTTGTCGAACGGTTGAAGGTGGCACTGCCTTTGTATGCTGAGTAACCTGCGGTCTCCGCGATGGCTATCGACATTTTGGGGTTGCTTACCGGCCTCAACAGCCCGACACGGCCCGTCCAGTCTGCTATAATGGAGTCAGGGAGAGTGGGAGTGAGCCGGATATGCGGATCCGGACACCCATGTAGAGCACCCCGAGGGGGCTGCTTCGGGGTCGGAGACGTGCACTTCCTCATTTCTCACTGAGAAATGACGGGGAACCCCAGTAACGACGCCGCTTTGCGGGCGCAAAAAACTTGTCGGAGTGAAGGCTCCTGAACCTGCCGTTGGCTGAAGGGGCTGCGCGTCAGCGGGAACGCCTCCCCCCATCATGGTCGGCATCGCGAGGGTGATCGCGAAAGATTCTTTTGCTGTAATTATGGGATTTACGTGTGTTGACGCCTCCCGGATGAGAGGCGACAGCGATACGCTTCAGTGCCTCTACAGGGTCATGCACGCGGCGAGCTGGAAGAGCACGGAGTGCAACCTAATCCCTCTGTGCGACGAGATCATGATGGGCGCCGAATAGGAACTAGATTTTGAATATGGTCGGAGGACGAAATAGGAATGGACATTCATGATACAGCAACATGGTATTTTGCCATCATAAACGCAGTGGCCATCATAGCCTATGGCTGGGACAAGCTATGCGCCATCCGCAAGTGGTGGCGTGTACCGGAGCTGACGCTGCTTGGCATAGCGGCCATTGGCGGCAGTGTAGGGGCGCTGGTGGCGATGAAGCTGTTCCATCATAAGACGCTGCACCTGAAGTTCAAATACGGTGTACCGCTGATACTGGTGCTTCAGGTAGCAGGGCTTGTCTATCTGCACATGCCGAGATGATGCGATATGGACGGGAGAGAGGTGTTGACAGAAGCGTATGGAGAAGAACTGCTTTATCGCGATTGACCTTAAGTCGTTCTATGCATCAGTGGAATGCATGGAGCGTGGGCTTGATCCGCTGACTACCAACTTGGTGGTGGCCGATGAGAGCCGTACGGAAAAGACGATCTGCCTCGCCGCCACGCCGGCCATCAAAGCATATGGCGTGCCAGGACGGGCACGGCTTTTCGAAGTCGTACAGAAAATCAAAACCGCCAACCGCAGGCGCCGCTTCTACGCACCGGGCAGAAAGCTCACAGGAGCATCACATGATGCGACTGAGCTGGCCAACAATCCGAATCTTGCCATAGACTACATCGTGGCACCGCCTCGCATGGCGTTTTACATGGACTACAGCGCACGCATCTACAAGGTGTACCTGCGCTACATCGCGCCGCAGGACATACACACCTATTCTATCGATGAGGTGTTCATCAACGCCGCACCGTATCTTGACACCTACAAGATGACGGCGCATGACCTGGCCATGAAGCTCGTGCGAGAGGTGCTGAAAGAGACGGGCATCACCGCTACCGCAGGCATTGGCACGAATCTGTACCTGGCCAAAATCGCCATGGATATCGTCGCGAAGCACATGCCGCCAGATCAGGATGGCGTGCGGATCGCTGCGCTCGATGAAATAAGCTATCGACGGAAACTCTGGGCGCATACCCCGATAACGGACTTCTGGCGCGTGGGCAAGGGCTATGCCGAAAAACTTGCCAACATGGGCCTCTACTCCATGGGAGATATCGCTCGTCGTTCCCTGGATGCGCAGGGAGAGAAGGAGCTCTACCGAGTCTTCGGCGTCAATGCTGAACTCTTAATCGACCATGCGTGGGGCTATGAGCCCTGCACGATGGAAGCCATCAAAGCGTACCGTCCCGCCTCCACGAGCGTCAGCAGCGGCCAGGTGCTTCACTGCCCCTACACAAATGAGCAGGCAAGGCTCATCGTCTGGGAGATGGCCGACCAGATGATACTGGACCTCGTTGCCAAGAAGCTCATGACGAGTCAAATCGTCTTAGACGTAGGCTACGATATCGAGAACATCGGCAAAGGCTACACCGGCCCCGTACATATCGACCATTACGGCAGAAAAGTGCCCAAGCCAGCCCATGGCACGGTAAGCCTGAAGAAGCATAGCTCTTCGACAAAGGAGCTGCTTTATGAGACACTGGCCCTTTACGACCGCATTGTGAGTCCCAAGTTGATGGTGCGCCGCATCACCATCACGATGGGGAAGCTCATCGACGAAGACAGTGCCACCAAGCAAGATGAGGATGTCGTCCAATTCGACCTCTTCAGCGATACAGAGAAGGAGGCCAAGGCGAGCGAAGCAGCCGAACATGCGGAACAGAAGGAAAAATCCCTGCAGCACGCCATGATCGCCATCAAGAACAAGTTCGGTAAGAACGCCATCCTGAAAGCCGCTAATCTCAAAGAAGAAGCACGCGCCATCGCCCGCAACAGCGAAATCGGAGGACACAAGGCATGAGGAAAGTAGAGCGAAAGATCGAGCAGTATAGCGACATCATCAACCTGCCGCGGCCAGAACCAAGATGCCACCCACGCATGCCCATAGAAAAACGAGCCGCACAATTCGCCCCCTTCGCAGCCCTGACCGGCTACGAAGAAGTGGTCAAAGAAACGATACGCAAGCATGAAGACGAGATTGAAACCTGATGTATATATGCTGAAAGGCTACGGACGGAGAGGGGAGACAAATCATGAATGGAGAATGGGAACGCGACCAAACGAAATTTCTCCTGTCAATCATCCGAGAAGGCACACAGATACAGACAGAACAGATCCGAGATAGATTTTTCAATCTTGTCAGGTTGAAAGGTGCTGTTACATTCCCAATTCCCTATGTTGAATATCCATGCCTATCAGAAAAAGAAAATGAAAGATTGCATGTCGTGAAGCAATCTTTTCTGCAGGCTATAAAAGAAGTAGATACACTTGATGGAGTTGCATTAACGATATGCCTTGATGAAAATATTAACCCATCATATGATAAATATTTTCAATCCAAATATGAATCCAGAAGTACGTGTCCTTGTAGAGACGTGGAGTAACAATCGTCATACATTCAATATTATTGAATTGTTCCTTCCATCTGGACGGATTACTCGCATGATTGGATTCTCGGAAAAGGAAGCCGATAAGAATATTCATCATGTCATGAATCTAAAAGACATTATTGGGGAGGCTGCGGAAGAGGGAAGCAGTTTTTGATACACAGTCATATCGCAGATACCGTTAAGTCCAGATGTGGCGTAAAAATATTCGACAAGAAGATTGGTGTGAATGGGCCGAGTGTATCATCAGACGGCAGCTGACGAAGATCAGTATTCCACAGCTGAAGTTTTGCTGGCATGACAGATACTCCTTTTCAAGTAACATAAAGAAGGGCAGGGATTGATCATCCCTGCCTTTCTTCATGTCCTTTCGTATAATATGATACCATCCTGACAGATATTCTGATACAGCGGATGGACAATTTTCAATAATGATAGTGATCGATAACCAAGGTTCGAACTTCATTATGTGCTCCCGTACAGATATCAAAATCGCCAGATGAGTAATTGATATTATGTACGTCATGTGTGCCGCCATTATTTTTCTGCCACTGATTTACTTGATAGTAGGTAGCATCTGTCGTATCGTACGTGCGTCGTCTTTTTGATGCTCCCATGGATTTACCATAATTGCGCAAAGCCTTTTGATAGAGTGGCGTAATCAATTTGGGATTCCCGGAGCGGTAATAAATTCGAATAGATTTGACATATCCATCTGTAACATTTACTACAAATATCTCTTTTACCTGTTTCATGTTAGCAGCGCCACGAGCCAGCTGATACGTCGCATAATCATGCCTTGAAGTTGAATTTGATTTCGAGGTAAACTCCCAGTCATTCTGTCCATCGACACCGCGCAGATTAGCCGCAGCCTCGCTTTCCGGCATCCCGATGTAAATGGTATACATCAGTTCCGGATCCTGCGTGGCTTCATTAACGGCTCCTACCGCATCCTGTGCTGAAAAGGCCTCTGCTGATGGTCCCTGCCACATAACGGCTGAAAAAGCAAGTGACAAGGCGACTGCTGTTTTGATCCCTGCAAAACGCATGACAAATCCTTCTTTCCCATTTTACTGTCAGATTCTTCTAATCCCTTTTATAGACAAGCATTCGACTGTCAGGCCAAAAATCCTGCTATCAGATACGCACACCATAAACTTACTATAAAGACAGCAGATATGATAATTTGGATTAGATTTGTATTTAGAAACACATTAGTTTATAATGTTTATAAATACAAATATAAAGGAGCATTGAACTATGGGGAAACGAATTATCCTGACGCCGAGTATCCGTCGCATCCTGCAGCAGATGGGGGAGCAGATCAAGCTGGCGCGTCTTCGCCGGAACATCCCTGCCAGTCTGATTGCTGAGCGTGCCGGACTTGGCCGTACGACAATCTGGCAGATTGAGAAGGGCAGCCCTTCCGTCTCGATGGGTGCTTATGCTAAGGCGCTCCATGCAATCGAGGGCATGGACAAGGAACTACTGCGCATCTGCCGGGAGGACGAGCCAGGACGGGTTATACAGGATGCAAATCTCGTACGGCGTCGTGCATCCAGGCGAAAGAGAATCACGCATCATGATGCAGACTAAGATGGTTTATTGCTATCTGGATGACCTGTTTCATGGCTGCTTGTATCTTGGCGTCCTATACGTACAAAGCAAACGCGGACGAGAAGCCTATTCATTCGAATGGTCAAGCGACAGATTGGTGGAAGGACGGCAGATTCCCTTCTTGAATCCACGACTCTGTGCAGAGCGATACGGCAGACAACGTGCAGATAATCGTCTCTTCGGGCTGCTTTCCGATTGTTGTCCGGACTACTGGGGACGCCTCCTCATGAAGCGAGGGGAGGGAATACAGGCAAGGCAAAGGGGCTGTCGTCCGGCTAATCTTCTGGAGAGTGATTTCCTCCTCGGCGTACACGATGAAGCCCGTATAGGCGCATTGCGATTCAAATTGGATCCAAAGGGCCCCTTCCTCGCTGACGACGCTACCCTTGCAGCACCGCCATGGACTGAACTGCGCAAGCTGCAGGAAGCCTCCCTCCATTTCGAGAATGATGAAGGTGACGAAGCGCAGTGGCTCTCTTTACTTCTTGCACCAGCCTCCTCACTCGGTGGTGATCGTCCCAAGGCCACGGTGAAGGACGAAAAAGGCGATCTATGGATTGCCAAGTTTCCATCCTGCCACGATGCGGAAGATGTTGAAGCGTGGGAGATGGTGGCTCACGACCTTGCAGCACACTGCCATTTCCATGTCCCCGAAGCGAAAGCGCTCCAGATTGCAGAGGATGGGATGACCTTTCTTGTCCGACGTTTCGACCGCCAGCAGGGCAAGAGAATCCATATGATCTCCGCGATGACGCTGCTCGACAAAATCAAAAAAGCACACGAAGCCTCCTATCTGGATATCGCTGACTGGTTGTCAGCCAACGGCGCCAGCCCACGGAAGGATCTTGCTGAGCTATGGCGGCGCATGGTCTTTAATATTCTCATCTCCAACACCGATGATCATCTGCGCAACCACAGTTTCCTTCTCTGCGAAAACGGTTGGCATCTCGCTCCGCTCTACGATATCAATCCCAATCCCATAGGAGGATATCTCTCCCTCGGCATCACAGAAGAAGATAGTGCCCTCGACATCCAGCTGGCCATGGATACGGCTGAGTTCTATCAGCTCTCATCTCAGGATGCTACAAAGACAATCGCAGCGATGGCCACAATTATCCAGCGAGATTGGAAGGACCTTGCCCGCCAGTACAAAATCCCCGAGCGCTCCATTGAACGAATGGAGCCTGCCTTCCAGATTGCAAAGGAACTGAAAACAACAACAGCTCTCTAACATAGACAACGGCCCTGAAGAAGTCCGATGACAGATTCCTTCGGGGCCGTTGTTGCATATTTAACGTTTGTTTTTATGTTTGATCTGGTCCATGTCGCGGTAGAAGCCGTGGATGGCATCATCGACGATCTCTTGATATTCAGGTGTGGTAAAGTTCTCGTAGTTGTGGCGTCCGACGAAGATGCGCTCGAGTTTTGCACGGTAGAGCATGACGTAGCGATGATTTTCGCCACCGCGCTTGAGGGCCGTGTCGCAGTCGGCAATGGCCTTGCGCGTGGAGCCGCGGAAACCTTTGGCGATGGCGCGAACGTAGTAGGACGGCCAATAGTGCTTGTCGAGTCGCAGGGCCTGGTCGGCAAGCGCTTCTGCACCGTAATAATCCTCTTGGCGCAGTGCCTGCAGGGCACTGATGGTATAATACAGAGGATCCTTGGGTGCGATTTCCATTGCCTTGTCGATGTCGCGTTGGAAGAGGTCGGAGCCTGTGCAGAGGTCCAAGAGTGCCATGCGGCCGTAGATATCAGCGGGCACGACGCCTGCACGCTGGTCGACGAAGTCAGCGAACTCTTTACGGATGACAGCGGCGTACTGGATGTTCTGCTGGAATTTCTGAAGCTCCTGCTCAGCAAGCATGGCGGCGTACGGATCATCGCCCGACTGCTGCATCTTGTGGTTCAGCGCCGCTTGGTTCTTCGCCTTTTCGGCATCCAGCTGGCTTTGTAGGGCTTCAATTTTATCGTGTTCATCGAGGCACTTTTGGAAGTTCTGGAAGTCGTCATCATCGACCGTCGCCCGGATGGCGGCATGGATGACAAGCGTGTTATTGGTGTAGTCCTGCGTGAATGTGCAATCCTTAACCTGCATCGTCTGGATACTGATAACTTCCACCTGATCGTCCGTCAGCTTGAGGTTCTTCGTCTTAGAATAGGAACGCACGTATACTCCTGCCTGCTCTGCAGCTGCACGCAGGGCCGCCTTTTTGGCGTTCTCCTTCGCTGTGGCGATGGTGTCGTTTTCACCCATCTGATAGACGCCCGTCGCCTCAATCGTCTGTGTTCTGGCCTCAGCAAACGGCATGCTGCAGAGCAAGGCCACGGCAAGTGTAGCAGTGACTATTCGTTTTGCTATCTTCAAAAGGGTCATTTCTTTCTTGTATCTTAGAGGTTCTGTTAGACGGCCTGCTGCCATCGTCTAGCTCAAGGACGGTAGCAGTCGCATCTAGGGTAAGAATCTGCTACAGGATCTCCTAGCGGTCGAGTTCTAAGTTTGTTTATTACTCTTCATTCTAGCACAGTTCCAGCAACGAGCGTTAGGTCCGAAGAAAAACTTCGCAGTTTTATAAAGAATGGCTGTTGCTTATTGACTTTTACATGAATCGTGCTATAATTCAATACAAAGCAATGGCGCTTGTATCCGATGGATACAAGCGCTTTTTGTTTAGGCAACGAAGCCTATGACATGGACTATCATGTCTGGGCTCTTTTTTTGTTTAAGGGAGGTATTTTCATGAGCAGTATCGGAAGCATCAACAAGCCCAGCAACGGTTTTCTTGTCGCCGCGATCCAGATGCCTGTACCAATTATCAATAGTCGTGCAGATATTGATAATCAGGTTAAAGAAATCGTGCGTACCCTACATGCTACAAAAGCCGGATACCCCGGTGCTGAATTGATTATCTTCCCTGAGTACAGCACACAGGGGCTCAACACCTCGAAGTGGCTGACAGAGGAGTTCTTGTGCGATATCCCTGGTAAAGAGACGGATGCATTTGCCGAAGCGTGTAAAGAAGAAGGCGTATATGGCGTTTTCTCCATCATGGAACGCAATCCCGATCCGAGCAAGAATCCATACAACACAGCTATCATCATCAATCCTAAAGGTGAGATCTGCCTGAAGTATCGCAAGCTCTTCCCGTGGAATCCGATTGAACCATGGTATCCGGGCGACCTTGGCATGCCGGTCTGTGAGGGTCCTGGCGGTTCCAAATTGGCAGTCTGCATCTGCTATGATGGCATGATCCCAGAATTGGCCCGTGAGGCAGCCTACAAGGGATGCAACGTCTACATCCGCATCTCTGGTTACAGCACGCAGGTCAACGATCAGTGGATCCTGACTAATCGCTCCAATGCATGGCAGAATCTCATGTACACGGTATCTGTCAACCTTGCTGGATACGATGGTGTATTCTATTACTTCGGTGAAGGCCAGATCTGTAACTATGATGGTACAACGCTCGTACAGGGCCAGCGCAATCCGTATGAAATCGTCACTGGCGAAATCCATCCAGAAAATGCAGATAGAGCTAGGAGAGAATGGGGCCTCGAAAACAACATCTACAATCTCGGACACCGCGGCTATGTTGCTAAGCCAGGTGGAGAGCCTGATGCCGGCTTGACCTATATCAAAGACCTTGCAGCAGGCAAATATAAGCTGCCATGGGAAGACGAGATGGATATCAAGGACGGTTCGATTTACGGCTATCCGACAACAGGCGGACGTTTTGGTACAGAGCCAGGAGCCGATCCCTATGGCATCCATGAGTATAAAGGCCTGAACTATCACGGGAAGAAATGAATCAGGATATACGCAGATATGATTCCAGACGATAGAAAGAGGTGTGCGATCATGACTTCGATGAACAATGCAGAGTACCTGACCCGCTTGAAGTATGCAGATGAATTTGAGAAACTGCGCGCAGACAAGAAGAAAAAAGGATTCACCTTCAAGGAGCTGGCCGAGAAACTCGGCGTCAGCAAGATGTGGATTGCCTCCGTCTTTGATGGGCAGCAGTATGTTCCCGAAGAGTATGCGAAGAAGTTGACAGCGCTTCTCGATTTGCCAGCAGATAGCCTGGCCTTTCTGACAGAGCATCCCTACAAGGGGAATACAGATCCTATTCTCTACCGTCTTCACGAGGTCATCGATACCTACGGTCCTGCCATCAAGGCCATCATCCATGAAGAAGGCGGCAACGCCATCATGAGCGCCATTGACTTTGGCTTGGATGTGGATGTCATCACCGATGATGCGGGAAATCATCGCGTCATCATAAAAATGGATGGTAAGCTGTTGCCATATGCAAAAAAAGGCACCTACCCGTGGTAAAGGTGTCTTGCTAAGTGTTCTCTCAAATCTCCATTGCAGGAAGGCCCCCTCGACATGAGGGAGCCTTTCCTATTTATTCTTGCAGCACGCTTATATATTGAATATTACAATAATTTACATATTATCAGACTAAAAATAAAAATTTCAATAGTTTGTCGGATTTATTCGGATTGCGTCGATAGTTTTGTATTATTTATACATAATTTATTTTTATTTGTACTACGGTACTGCGTAAAAGGAGTGTATGTCAATGAAGATGAAAAAGAAGGCCTCTATCCTCGCGGCTTCGTTAGCCGTAATGATGCTCGGTGTCCAGTCCGTTTATGCATCTCCAGCTAAACCGGATGTCAAGATCCTCGCAACAGGCGGTACGATTGCTGGCAGTGCTGCATCGGACACGCAGACGACAGGCTACAAGGCTGGCGCACTTGGCGTCGATGTGCTCATCAACGCTGTACCGGAAGTCAAGAACTACGCAGATGTCTCTGGCGAACAGATCTGCAGCATCGATAGTAAAGACATGTCGGATGATGTCTGGCTCAAACTCTCGAAGCGCATCAACGAGCTCACTGCACAGAAAGATGTAGCTGGCATTGTCGTAACGCACGGCACGGATACGATGGAAGAGACGGCCTACTTCCTGAATCTCACAGTGAAGAGCGATAAACCTGTCGTACTGACAGGCGCTATGCGTCCGGCAACCGCCATCAGCGCCGACGGTCCGATGAATCTCTTGAACGCAGTTCGCATTGCGGCTGACAAGGATGCTGCAGGCCATGGTGTCATGGTCGCACTCAACGACGAAATCGACGGTGCTCGTGATGTCACGAAGACGAATACCACGTCACTGAGCACGTTCAAGTCTCCCACGGGGCCGCTTGGCTATGTCTATGATGGCACGCCGACCTTCTGCAACACGCCAATCCGCCTGCATACGGTCAAGAGCGAGTTCGATGTCAGCAAACTGACGTCGCTGCCGAAAGTCTATGTCATCTATAGCACGGCTGGTGCCGACGGAGCTCTCGTCGATGCAGCCGTTGCTGCAGGCGCACAGGGCATCGTCTATGCAGGCACGGGCAATGGTTCGGTTCACAAAGAAGACGAAGCAGCACTCGCCAAGGCCACAAAGAAAGGGATTGTCGTCGTCCGCAGCTCTCGTGTAGGTACGGGAGCTGTCGTACCGGCCGAGCAGTCCTATATCGATGAGCACTTCATCGATGGTGACTCGCTGAACCCGCAGAAGGCACGTGTCCTGCTTCAGCTCGCCCTGACCAAGACGCATGACCCGCAGGCTATCCAGGCAATGTTCCACAAATATTGATGATCAGTATACCCTATCTGCCATAAAAAAAGCTCGTCCCAGTCGACGAGCTTTTTCTTTATCTCATTTCTGCATCTCCGAACATTCGATTTCCTTCAGCAAATGTTTCCCCTGCTCGATCCGCTTCAAGATGAGAGGATCATGCTGTTTGCAGATGGCTTCGCGTATCTGGAGTTTTCGGATAGCTTTCGCCATTTCCTGTTTTAACATTTTGTACCGTCTGCGAAGGTAATGATTGCGCTGCTGTATCTCAAGCATCTTGCTACACTGCTGGCAATGAGTCGGCACATCTTCTTTTTTACGTTCGACAAAGGCCCAGCTCACAGAGAAGTCGTAATCAACGTCCCACTCCCAGGCTTTCTGCCATAGAATCTCGCACGCATCAATTGGATCTCTGCGACGCAAGCCGAGGATTTCCCGCAGAGAGTAGCACCACCCTTTGTTTATCCAATATGAACGATATATCTTATTGCCGTTTGCATCAGGAACGGCAAATTTCTCCAACATGAGCATCTCACGAAGCCTATCCAGCATTTTCGATTTACGTCCTGCATCGTGTGTAACACAAAGCAGGCAGTCTTCACCGAAATATTTCTTGTACCAGTCATTGGTTACTACACGATGCTCTTCGATATTTTCTACACGGTAGTAGAAGGAACCCTCGGGGACAAAGCTCTGTTGTAGTTTCCGCCATGGCTCCATCCCTACAGAAGTATCCCATTCAACCGTAAAGGTCAAGACTTGCCAATTGCCGGATAGCTTCTGCCTACCGCTAGGACACGGCAGAGCGTTTGCCAGTCGTTGAATACCATCTGCCGGACCTTCTGCTTTATAACATGCGTAATTTTTCATGACGATTCCTCCTTGATAAGATTACTGCAAGGTGCGAAGAGCCTTCCTCAGTTGATCGATTCCACAATCAACTACGTAGCATTGATGTTCCAGCCAATCATTCTCCCTATCAAGAGCAAGATAGCTTTGACAAGTATCGCAAGGATCATCTTCCTGCCCATATCGTGTAACCGGCATATAGCGGAACTCCAGCTGGTTCTCAGGATAATACTGAGTATAGAGTTTGTACAGGCACGTCTTTGCCTCTACAAGGGCCGTCTTGGGCAAGCCGAAGATTTCACGGAACATCTGCTGCAGCTCGTAAACCGACCAGTACGAGACGCAAAGCCTGCTTTCCTCTGGCCAGTATCGGCGATATTCAGGCCGGTCCAGATAGCTGCAGAGCTTGCTTGCCACTCCCTGTGCGGCCTTCTCTGAACTGCCAGCGCGGATGCAGAGCACATAATCCTGCGGGAAGTATTGCTTTGCATCGTCATTCGTGTAGACGTATTCGTCGTATACGCCCTCAGCAAAGAAATAGATTTCTGCCTCTGGCACATAGCGCTTCGCGAGTTCCTGCCACAGGTCGAGCCAAGGGCCATGCGGTGTCTCTGTCCAGAACGTCCAGAGGCTCTTGCCGTCCGGCAGTTCCTCGATATCCTCATCGCGTACATCCTCCAGCACGGAGTTGCAGATCAACTCAATCCGAGATTGGCGGCAAGAGACACCATAGATGTCATCTGGGTCCCAAACATAACAATTCTTCCAGAAATCTCCTCGCCAGCTCAGGATACGACGTACAATGGCAGCCAGACGCTTGATGCCGTCCGTCTTACCCTTTAGCTTATAGCATGTGCAGTAATGGTTCGACATGATGATTCCTCCTCCAAATACATGAGAACAATGGATATGTAAGCAAGCAAAAAAGGACATACTTCTAGCCTGCTTAATCATCAATATCAAAAAACAGGCGGAAGCATGTCCGCAATCTCATGTATTTCGTTGTCGGCGAATCTTCATTCGCTACATATTAGTATACCACAATATGCTATGGATGTCTAATCATGTACAGGCTCGATATGTGTCAAGCTCTCTCGTACGATCTTCGAATCCACCTGATAAACAACAGTCTTCTTCAGGCCTTCTACCGGCATCCCCTTAGCATCACATAACGCTTCCTGCAGACCATCTAAAATTTCTAAAGCCTACGGCGACATTTTCTTCTCCATGACGCTCACCATCCT
>ERZ772881.1360-NODE-1360-length-21942-cov-8.992781_pt1 | contig 21942 bp, 20 predicted proteins | sample MGYA00580581_ERZ772881 | MGnify/ENA primary metagenome ERZ772881 (study PRJEB29015, sample SAMEA2737668) | human gut metagenome | biome: human gut; feature: human-associated habitat; material: faeces | place: China | collected 2012 ...
CCGTCAGCCGCGGTCCCATGGACCGCTTTCGTAGGGGCCGTCCCAACGGGCGGCCTGCTGTGATATTTGACCACAGCCCGTTCTGGTATTATGGTGAGCCTTTCTTCGGACTCCGATGCAGCTTCGCCGCGACAGACTCATGATTGTATTACGACCAAGTGTTGTCCGTCATAAATTCCGGTTGTGTACAGGATTCAGGCGGGACGCCTTGACAGGACGTCCCCTACGGTATCGCGACAGGCGATGAAAAAATGAACGCTGGCCGTAAATGGCAGCTCGCAAAAATATACGGCCTGTGGTCGTATGAGTAAGGGGCCGTCCTGATAAGGAAGCCCGTGTGTGGGAATCCCGTAAATCGCTTCGTGGCTAGCAATCAGCCGTCAGCCGCGGTCCCATGGACCGCTTTCGTAGGGGCCGTCCCAACGGGCGGCCCGCTGTGATATTTGACCACAGCCCGTTCTGGTATTATGGTAAGCCTTTCAGGTGCTACTATGCGGACGCGATTGGTTTACGAACCACGAGCCACTAACATACATATTGACAAATGTCAATGTGTGCGTTATACTCTAACCATAGATTGATGAATTTAAATATGAAAGGAGGCGTCGTGATGGACGAAAGGGAAGCAGTCCGCGTTTTTAAAGCTTTGGGTGATGAGAAGCGCCTGCGTATCTTATCGCTCCTGCGGCAAGGGGAACGCTGTGCCTGTGTACTCTTGGAACACTTGAACTTGTCCCAGCCGACGCTGTCCCATCACATGAAAATCCTCTGCGAGGCCCAGCTGGTCACAGGCCGCAAAGAAGGGAAGTGGGTCTATTATTCCCTTAATACGGCTCAAGCCCCGGCCCTGGAACAGGCCGTACACGACTTATTTCAGCTCAGTGCCGTGCCGGCAGAGGACGAAGCCTGCCATTGCCAGTAAGGCAGGTTTCTTTTTTAGCTAATACATTGATAAATGTAAATATATGAATTTTTTAGGAGGTCTTTTATGATGAAACATATGGAAATCTTTGAACAAGCAATGTGCTGCCCGACCGGTCTCTGCGGCCCTTCTATCGACCCGGAACTCTTGCGCGTATCGACCGTTTTGGACACGCTCAAACAGCATGGCATCGACGTCGGCCGCTATAATCTGACCAGTGCGCCTTTGAAATTCGTCCAGACGAAGGCCGTTACGGATTTCCTCCAGCACCACGGCCCGGAAGACCTGCCCCTCATCCTCGTCGACGGCACCGTCCAGTTTGCCGGCCGCTACCCGACGAATGATGAATTTGCCAGCCTCATCGGCTTCGACCCGGCCATCCTCGAAGCAGCCCAGGCTGCTGGGGAAAGCTGCTGCTGCGGCGATAGCGCCGAAGAAACGGCTTCCTGCTGCTGCACGATGCACCGGCTGAAAGTGAAGCTTCTTCCTGTTGTTGTGGTGATGCACCGGCGGAACCGGAAAGCTCGTCGTGCTGCTGCGGAGGTGACTGCAAATGATCCTCTATGATCCCTTTCGCGTCGTCCAGACGAAATACCTCTTCCTGACTGGCAAGGGCGGCGTCGGCAAGACGTCTGTCGCCTGTGCCACGGCCGTCGCCCTGGCCGATGCCGGGAAAAAGGTCTTGCTCATCAGTACCGATCCGGCGTCGAACCTGCAAGATGTCTTTTCCATGGAACTGACTAACAAGGCTACAGCCATTGACGCCGTGCCTAATCTGGCCGTGGCCAACCTGGACCCGGTCCAGGCCGCTGCCGAATACAGGGAAAGCGTCATCGGTCCTTATCGCGGCCTCTTGCCGGAAGCGGCCCTGCGCAACATGGAAGAACAGTTGTCCGGCTCTTGTACCGTAGAAATCGCCGCTTTTAACGAGTTCACCAACTTCCTCACCGACGAGACCGTCGCCCGTGATTACGACCACATCCTCTTCGATACGGCGCCGACAGGCCACACCCTGCGCATGCTGCAGCTGCCGTCGGCGTGGAGCCAGTTCATCCAAAAGAGTAAACACGGCGCGTCCTGCCTGGGGCAGCTGTCGGGGCTGGAATCGCGGAAAGAACTGTATAAGCAGGCCGTCCAGACCCTGGCCGACAGGGAGCAGACGACGATGCTCCTCGTCGCCCGTCCCGATGACCTGCCCTTGAAAGAAGCGGCGCGGGCGTCGAAGGAACTGGCCGCCTTGGGCATTGCCAACCAGCAGCTCATCATCAACGGCCTCCTGCCTTCCTACGATGACGACGCGACCAAGACCTTATATGAAAAGCAGCAGGCTGCCTTGCAGGCCATGCCCGAAGCCATTGCCGCTTTGCCGCGTTTCCAGATTCCCTTGCGGACGTACAATATCACCGGTTTGGACCACGTCCGGGCCCTGCTCAAAGGGGAAGTGCCGGAAGCAGTGACGGAACTAGCGCTGGAACGGGTCCAACCCCTGCAGGCCGTCGTTGACGATTTGGAAAGCAGCCATCGTAAGGTCATCTTCACCATGGGCAAGGGCGGCGTCGGTAAGACGACTGTCGCCGCAGCCATCGCCCTGGGCCTGGCCCGCCGCGGCCATCGCGTCCACTTGACGACGACCGACCCGGCAGCCCATTTGCAGTACATCGTCAGCCAGACGGACAACCTGACCTTGAGCCATATCGACGAAGGGGAAGAACTGAAGAAATACCAGGCGGAAGTCCTAAGCCAGGCCAAAGCCAACGGCTTGGACCCGTCGGACTTGGCCTATATCGAAGAAGACCTGCGTTCGCCGTGCACCCAGGAAATCGCCGTCTTCCACGCCTTTGCCGACATCGTCGAAGCCGCCGACGACCAGATCGTCGTCATCGATACGGCGCCGACAGGCCATACGCTGCTGCTCCTGGAATCGACGGAAAGCTACGATAAGGAAATCCGCCGGACCCATGGCTCGACGCCGCCGTCGGTACAGCACTTGCTGCCGCGCCTGAAAGGGAAGGAAACGGAAGTCGTCATCGTCACCTTGCCCGAAGCGACGCCGGTATACGAAGCCTTGCGCCTGGAAGCGGACCTGAAGAGGACCAAGCTGCGCTCGAAGTGGTGGGTCATCAACAAGTCCTTTTATCAGGCCAAGACGACGAGTCCTTTGTTAAAGGCCAAAGCCTCGCATGAAATCCCTTGGATCAACAAAGTCGATGAACATACAAAAGGCCACACGGCCCTCATTGCCTGGCGCCCAGACGAAGTCCGCGGCGACGTCCTAGGGACGCTGTAGTTTTCGGAATCCTCATCACGTGGTCGCCCCTACAGAAACCCCATTCACGAACCATGAGCCACGAACCACGAGCCACGAGCCACGAGCCACTAAAAAAGCGGCTGTCTTCAAAGGGCAGCCGCTTTTTCCTATTTCCCTTCGTAATAATAGCGCGTCCACATGACGACTTCCGACAGGGACGGGTGAGGGGTCATGGTTTCGCTGAAGGTGTAGACTGATTTGGGGTCGAGGGTCCGCGTCAGCGGTTTGGCCCGCAAGGCCTGGGCCGTAGGCGACGCAATGTCTTCATGGACCGGATGGATGACGTGGGTACCGCTCATGAGGTTATTGATGAAAGGCTGGATGAGGATGGACGCTTCGGGGCCGACGATGTGGGCGCCGAGAATGAATTTCGTCTTTTTATCGATGACCAGTTTGATGAAGCCGTCGTCTTCATCGCCCGGTTCATAGCCCATGGCGTAGCCCTTGGCCGATGATGAATAGTGGTTGATGGCCCGTTCGACGTCGTAGCCTTTCTTCAGGGCCTGGTCTTCTGTCAGGCCGACGTGGGCCGCTTCGGGATAGGTGTAGGTGACGGCCGGTACCGCATCGTAATCGGCCCAGCGCCATGTTTCCGGAGCGTTTCCGGAAAAGAGGTTGTGCGCCAGGATTTCCGCTTCGTAATTGGCCTTGTGGCGGAAGGGGGCCAGACCATTGACATCGCCTAAGGCCCAGATATTCTCAGCCGTCGTTTCCAGAAATTCGTTCGTTTCAATATAGCCGCGCTTGTCCAGGCGGACGTCGGTATTTTCCAGGTGCAGCAGTTCCGTCATGGGCCGGATGCCCGGGGCGACCAAGATTTCTTCAGCTGCCACTTCGCTTTCTTCGCCAGTCGTGCGGTCGCGGAAGGACAAGACCTTCAAGCCGTCGCGCTGGCTGACGGAAACCGTGTCTTTATTGAGGCGGATATCCATGCCGTAGCGCTGGAACTGCTTGAGGATGAACGCCGATACCGCCGGGTCTTCCTTGGGTAAGAGGCGGACATTGTGCTGGACCATAGTGACCTTGGTGCCAGCCGCATCGAAGACGTGGGCGAATTCACAGCCAATAGGGCCGCCGCCGATGATGATCAGGCTCTGGTAGGGCTTTTTCGGATACGACGGACCAAAGAACGATTCCGACGTCAAATAGCCCGCTTCTGCCAGGCCCGGCAGGGCGGGGATATTCGTCCGACCGCCAGTGGCGATGAGAACCTTGTCGCCCGTCAAGGTAACGCTGGTGCCGTCATTCAGGGCGATGGCAACCGTGTGATTGTCGACGAAAGAAGCCGTACCGTTGAAGGTGTCGACATTGGGGAACTGGTCATAATACCCTTGGATGGCCGGACTTTCATCGACCTTTTCCCACAGCCGCTTGGATAACATATCCCAGTCCAGGCGGACGTTGTCAGCCAAGACGCCGATGCGGCTCCCTTCGCGGATCTCGCGGATGCGGTTGGCCGCCGTGACCATGACCTTCGTCGGAATACAACCGCGGTTCAGACAAGTCCCGCCGAACCGGCCCCGTTCAATGACAGCCACCTGCAAGCCCTGGGCCAGGGCCGCATCAGTCACAATGTTGGCTGCCCCCGTGCCGATGACAATGACATCATATTTCTTCATAAGATAACGCTCCTTTATATGTAACAAAAATATTAAATACAACCTTTTTAGTATAGTATAAGCGAAAGCGGCCTTTTTGACAAGGCCGTATGAGATGATAGCCACGAACCACGGACCACGAAAACCCCACAAGCGGGCCGCCTTTACAGGACGGCCCCTACAAATCACGAGCCACGAGCCACGAACCACGAAAATCCCCTTTACACAACCGGCCGGGTATAGTATAATAGCTATGTCGTACGGGTGCTCGGTGTCTCGATGACTCCGACGATCACTTAGCACTTTGCGAATAGATTCAATTTTTTATACATGGAGGAAAGATACAATGTTAAGCGTAGAAGAAAAAAAAGCAATCGTAGCTAAATTTGGTGCCAATGAAAACGATACGGGTTCTCCGGAAGTACAGATCGCGCTCCTCACGAGCCGCATCATCTATTTGACGGAACATCTCCGCAGCCACAAAAAGGACCATGCATCCCGCCGCGGCTTGTTGAAACTCGTCGGCCAGCGCCGTAACTTGCTCGGTTACTTGCAGAAACACGATCTCGACCGTTATCGTGCTATTCTCGAAAAATTGAACTTGCGTAAATAATCTCGCATATTGTGGGGCTGATGCTGATGTGACTGCATCAGCCTCTTTTTTCAGGACACAGGGTGGTAGGTTGTAGCCTGGGTATATCGCCGATGTTCCCGGACTAGTGCCTATCACCTGTGAATTCAAGGAGGTAACAATGGAAGAACAGAAATTCCAAATGGATTTCGCCGGCCGCCCGCTGGTGATTGAAGTCGGTAAACTGGCTAAGCAGGCCAGCGGTGCCGCATTGGTCCGTTATGGCGATACTGCCGTTTTCGTCACGGCTACGGGCTCGAAAGAAGCGCGTGAAGACGCAGACTTTTTCCCGCTCACCGTCGATTATGAAGAAAAGATGTACTCCGTCGGCAAGATTCCTGGCGGCTTCATCAAACGCGAAGGCAAACCGCCTGAATCGGCAACACTTTTTGCCCGCCTCATCGACCGTCCTATCCGTCCGCTCTTCCCGAAGACATATCGTCATGACGTCCACGTCGTGGCTTATGATTTCTGCGTAGACCATGACAACGCTCCGGAAATCGCCGCTATGATCGGTGCCTCCGTATCGCTGTGCATGTCCCACATTCCCTTTGCCGGCCCGATTGCCGGTGTCCGCGTCGGCCGCGTCGATGGCCAGTTCGTCATCAACCCGACCGTCGCCCAGAGCGAACAGAGCGATATGGACATCGTCGTCGCCGGTACGAAAGACGCCATCCTCATGGTTGAAGGCGGCGCTCACGAAATCCCGGAAGAACAGGTCCTGGATGCCATCATGTTCGCCCATGAAGAAATCAAGAAAGTCGTCGAATTCCAGCTCGGCTTCCTCGACAAGATTTCTGTACCGAAACAGGAATTCGTCGAAAAAGAACCGCCGGCAGATATCGTTGAAGCCGTCCATGCTTATGGCGAAGAAGCCATGAAGACGGCTATCTTCACGGCTGACAAAGTCGAACGCGAAGAAAAGATGGATGCTGTCGAAACGGATATTTACGAACACTTTGCCGACATTTATCCGGACAACGCCGATGATGTCGCTGAAATCACACAGAAAATGATCAAGGAAATCGTCCGCCACATGATCGCCGTCGACAAGATCCGTCCTGACGGCCGCCGTGTCGACGAAGTCCGTCCGGTCAGCTGCGAAGTCGGCCTCTTTGCCCGCACTCACGGCACTGGCTTGTTCACCCGCGGCCAGACGCAGATCATGAGCTTCTGCACGTTGGCACCGCTGTCGGAATGCCAGCATATCGATGGCGTCGGCCTGGAAACAGACCGCCGCTACATGCACCACTACAATTTCCCGTCCTTCTGCGTCGGCGAAACGAAATCGTCCCGCGGTCCTGGCCGTCGTGAAATCGGCCACGGCAAATTGGCAGAACGCGCATTGACCCAGGTCATGCCCAGTGAAGAAGAATTCCCCTACGCTATCCGCGTCGTATCGGAAGTCCTCGAATCGAATGGCTCCAGCTCCATGGGCAGTGTCTGCGGCAGCACCTTGGCCTTGATGGATGCAGGCGTACCGATCAAAGCGCCTGTTGCCGGCGTCGCCATGGGCTTGGTTACTAAAGGCGATGACTTCACCATCCTGACGGATATCCAGGGCATGGAAGATGCTTTGGGCGACATGGACTTCAAAGTCGCCGGTACGATGAAAGGCGTCACGGCTATCCAGATGGATATCAAGATCAAAGGCCTTAGCCGCGAAATCCTGGCCCAGGCTTTGAAACAGGCTCATGAAGGCCGCATGCATATCATGGGCAAGATGCTGCAGGTCATCAACGAACCGCGAAAGGAGCTTTCTCCCTACGCACCGCGCATCATTTCCATGCACATCAAACCCGATAAAATCCGCGACGTCATCGGGCCGGGCGGCAAGATGATCAAACAGATTACCGAAGAAACAGGCGCTAAGATCGACATCGACGATTCGGGCCTGGTATACATTGCCGCTGTCGACGGCGAAAGCGGCCAGAAAGCCAAAGAATGGATTGAAAAACTGACGGAAGACGTTGAAGTCGGCAAGACCTACGTCGGCAAAGTCACGCGCATCATGAACTTCGGCGCCTTCGTCGAAGTCCTGCCGGGCAAAGAAGGTTTGGTCCACATTTCCCAGCTGGCTAAAGAACGGGTCGAAAAAGTCGAAGACGTCGTCCATGTCGGCGATGAAATCATGGTCAAATGCGTCGAAATCGACAGCCAGGGCCGCGTCAATTTGTCCCGCAAAGCCCTCTTGGGCGGCGGCGACGAAGGCCCGTCCCATCGCAGCCGGGGTCCCCGCGGCGGTCATAACAGCCACGACCGCCAGAAACGGTAAGGCTTATGGCAGGCAGAGGATTTGAAATCGTCACGGCCTATGAAGGCTGTGACATCCATCTTCCCGTCCGCAAGACGGCCAAGAGTGCCGGCTACGATTTGGAAGCGGCGGAAACGACGGTACTCGCACCGCATGCCGTCACCGTCGTGCCGACAGGCTTGAAAGCCTTTATGGAGGACGATGAATATTTGTCTATCTTCATCCGCTCCAGCCTGGCTTTCAAGAAAGGCCTTATGCTGGCCAACAGCACGGGCATCGTCGACAGCGATTACTATAACAATGCCGACAATGAAGGGCACATCATGATTGCCTATTATAATACCAACGATCAGGCCTACACCTTGGAAAAGGGCGAACGCATCGGCCAGGGCATCTTCATGAAGTACCTGACCGTCAACGACGACGCTGCCAGCGGTATCCGCACCGGCGGCATCGGCAGCACGGGAAAGTAAAAAGTGAAAATGAGATAATATACCTATCTGGAGGGTTTTGCCTCCCCTGATAGGGGAGGTGGCCCAACGGGCCGGAAGGGTTGCACTGAAAAAAACAACCTCTCAGCCAGCCTGCGGCTGCCAGCTCCCCTATTAGGGGAGCCTTTTTTTGAAAGGATGATGAATCAAGTGAGTATCAGCAAGGAAACACTCGTTTCTCGTAAAGAAATCATGAAGGGCCGGGTCCTCCACGTCACGGTGGATACCGTTTCTATCGACGACGGACAGGGTGGCGAAGCGAAGACGGCCACGCGCGAAGCGGTCTGGCATTTCGGCGCTTGCGCCATCCTGCCGCTGACGGATGACGGCAAAATCATCCTCGTCCGCCAGTACCGCTATGCTGCGGCGCAGGCCATGTTGGAAGTACCGGCCGGGAAAATCGAACACGACGGCGAATCACCGGATTACTGCGCGGCCCGGGAACTGGAAGAAGAAGCCGGCGTCACGGCTTCGGAAATCCTGCCCTTAGGCTATACGTATACGTCGCCGGGCTTCTGCAGTGAACGGATTTATCTCTATTTGGCCCGAGGGCTCCAGAAAGGGAAGCAGCACCTCGATGATGACGAGTTCATGAACATCGAATATTATACGCCTAAGGAAATGGAAGACCTCATCGACCAGAATGAAATCACCGATGCCAAGACCATTGCAGCCTTTGAAAAAGCCCGCAAATATCTGCCGGGATTATAAGGAGGGAGTTTTATGAAATTCAATCGCATCATCGTCATCGTTACGGATAGCGTCGGCGCCGGCGATGCACCGGACGCTGAAAAGTTTGGCGACAAAGGAGCCGATACGTACGGCCACATCGATGCCAACGTACCCTTGAACGTGCCTAATCTGCGCCGTCTGGGCTTGGGCCGCGTTGCCCATATCCATGCCGAAGCAACAGACGTCGTCGGCTCGTATGGCCTCATGCAGGAAATCTCGGCCGGTAAGGATACGACCAGCGGCCATTGGGAATTCATGGGCAACCCCGTAGAAAATCCCTTCCCGACGTTTCCCGACGCCTTCCCGCCGGATTTGTTGAAAGCCTTTACGGAAAAGACGGGCTACGGCTACATTGGCAACGAAATCGCGTCGGGTACGGAAATCATCGAACGCCTGGGGCCGGAACACTTCCGGACGGGCCTGCCCATCGTCTATACGTCGGCAGACAGCGTTTTCCAGATTGCCGCTCACAACGATGTCATCCCCTTGGAAGAATTGTACCGCATCTGCGACATTACGCGCCGTGAAGTCTGCGTCGGCCCTTATGAAGTAGGGCGCATCATCGCCCGGCCTTTCGTCGGGACCCAGGGCCACTTCGTCCGCACCGGCGACCGCCGCGACTACAGCCGGCTGCCCAAGCGGAAGATGGTCTTTTCCTACTTGTCCGAAGCGGGCTATGCCGTCGTCGGCGTCGGCAAGATCGGCGACATCTATGCCCATATCGGCCTGACCGAATCGTACCATACGGCCAATAACCATGAAGACATGGAATCCTTGCGGACTCAGCTGGCAGCCCATCGGAAGGATAAGGGCCTGCTCATGGCCAACTTTGTCGACTTCGACAGCATGTACGGCCACCGCCGCAACGTCAAAGGCTATGCGGACTGCCTGGAAGCTTTTGACCAGGAACTGGGTCAGCTCTTGACAGAAATCCATGACGACGAACTGCTGGTCATCACGTCGGACCACGGCAACGACCCGACCTGGCATGGCACAGACCATACGCGTGAACGGGTACCGCTCTTGGTCTACAGCCCGGCCCTGAAGACCTCTGTCGACTTGGGTATCCGCCAGACCTATGCCGATTTAGGCATGACGATCATGGATAATTTTGGACTGACAGGCCTTGAATTCGGTACCAGCTTTTTATCAGAACTGAGGTGATTCTATGTGGCCCATCGACTGCATCGAACACAAGCGGGACGGCAAAGTCCTGACCAAAGAGGAAATTACGCGCTTCATCGACGATTATACGGCCGGCCGTATCGCTGACTATCAGGCCGCAGCCTGGCTCATGGCCATCTATTTCCAGGGCATGACCTATGAAGAAACGAAGGAACTGACCCTGGCTATGGCTCATTCTGGCGATATCGTCGATTTGTCGTCCATTCCAGGCATCAAAGTCGACAAGCACAGCACCGGCGGCATTGCCGATACGACGACGCTCATCGTGGCGCCGTTGGTAGCGGCAGCCGGCGTCCCCGTGGCCAAGATGAGCGGCCGCGGCCTGGGATTTACCGGCGGTACGGCGGATAAACTGGAATCCATCCCCGGCTTCCACGTCGTCCTGCCGGAAGAAACCTTCCTGGAACAGGTGCGCCGCATCGGCTTGTCCCTCATCACCCAGTCCGGTGAAATCGCGCCGGCTGATAAACTGCTCTATGCCCTGCGCGACGCGACGGCGACCGTTGAGAGCATCCCCCTCATTGCCAGCTCGATCATGAGCAAGAAAATCGCTTCCGGTGCCGACGCCATCGTCCTCGACGTCAAATACGGTGACGGCGCCTTCATGAAGACCAAAGAACGGGCGCGGGAACTGGCTAAGACCATGGTCGGTATCGGCAATCTCGCCGGCCGGCCGACACGGGCCGTCGTCACGTCCATGGAAGCACCCTTGGGAACGGCTATCGGCAACTGCCTGGAAGTCGATGAAGCTGTGGAAGCCTTATCGGGCCAAGGTGGCCGGCGGCTCATGGAAGTCGTCGAAGCCATTGGCGCTCAGATGCTCATCGTCGGCGGCAAGGCCCAGGACGAAGAACAGGGGAGAACCATGATCCGCGACCTCATCGCTTCCGGCAAAGGCCTGGCCAAGTTCCGGGAATTTGTCAAGGCCCAGGGCGGCAGCACGTCGTGGATCGGCAAGCGGCCCCTCACCAAGGCGCCCCAGGTCTTTACGGCGGTCTGCACCGATGAAGGTTATATCACCCGCATCGACGGCCGGGCCCTCGGCGAAATCGCCATGGCCATGGGGGCCGGCCGGGCCCGTAAAGAAGACGCTATCGACCCCATGGTTGGCATCCGCCTGTTCAAAGAACTCTACGACCCGGTCCGTCCTGGCGAAGCCTTGTTCACCTTATACGGCAAAAAGGGCGCCGATATGATGGCCCTGGCTCAGCAAGTCGCCGACCACATCATCGTCACGCCCGACCAGGCAGACACCATCGAACCCGTCGTCAGTGAAGTGATAGTATAAAGTTTGTAGTTTGTAGTTTACAGTGTAGGGGCGCCCATGCGGGGCGCCCGCCTGAAAGGATGTCCATGAAAGAATTACGCCATATCCCCGTCCAGAAGGGGAAAACCTATGACATATCTATTGCCCGCCTGGGTACCAGTGGTGAAGGCGTCGGCCGTTACGAAGGCTTTACGGTCTTCGTGCCCTTCGCCTTGCCAGGCGAACAGGTCCGGGCCCGCATTACCCTGGTCAAGAAAAATTATGCCACAGCGGCTTTAGTCGAGGTCTTGAAGCCTTCGCCGGACCGGATCCAGCCCCAGTGCCCCGTCTACGACCGCTGCGGCGGCTGTCAGCTCCAGCACCTCAGCTATGAAGGGGAATTGAAGGAAAAGCGCCAGCAGGTCCGGGATGCCCTGGAACGCATTGGCCACCTGCAGGATATCGACGTCCTGCCGACCCTGGGGGCTCATACGCCCTGGCATTACCGCAATAAGATGCAGTTCCCCGTCGCCGCTGCCGGAAAGGGGAAAGTCGCCATCGGCTGTTTTGCTGCGGCTACGCACGAAGTCATCGACGTGACGGACTGCGCCATCCAGAAAGAAGGCAACAACGCCATCGTCGCCGTCGTCCGCCAGTGGATGAAAGATTTCAAGATTCCCGCCTATGATGAAGACGCCCGGACGGGTATCGTCCGCCATGTCATGGGCCGCGTCGGCGTCCATACCGGCGAAATCATGGTCTGCCTGATCACGGCCTGCGATATGGTGCCGCACATGAAAGACTTGGTTCAGCGCCTGCGCCGGGATATCCCCGGTCTGACCAGCGTCGTCCAGAACGTCAACAAGCGCCATACCAACGTCATCTTAGGGCCCAAAACGAAGACCGTCTACGGCAAAGGGACTATTCACGACTCCATCGGCCCTTTGACCTTCCACATTTCGGCGCAGTCCTTCTTCCAGGTCAACAGCGAGCAAGCCCAGCGCCTCTATGAACAGGCCCTCGACTTTGCCGACCTCAAAGGTGGGGAAACCGTGGCCGACGTCTACTGCGGCACTGGGACCATCACCTTGTTCCTGGCCCAGAAAGCCAAACAGGTCTACGGCATCGAAATCGTCGCCCCGGCTATTCGTGACGCCGTCCGCAACGCCAAAGACAACCACGTCGGCAACGCCCAGTTCATCTTAGGCGATGCTATCTATAAATTGCCGGAACTCATCAAAAACGGCATCCGTCCCGACGTCATCGTCCTCGACCCGCCCCGGGCCGGCTGCGGTGAACCCGTCCTCAAAGCCATCGCCCAGAGCAAACCCAAACGCGTCGTCTACGTCTCCTGCAATCCGGCCACCCTGGCCCGCGACCTGGCCTACCTGGACCAGCACGGCTACCATACCGCTAAAGTACAGCCTGTAGACATGTTCCCGCGGACCCACCACGTCGAGAACGTGGCCTTGCTGACCAGAGCTCACTAATTGAATCGGAATACAGAAATAGGACCTGCGCACGTACTCGTACACAGGTCCTGTTTTCATAAAGCCGGATGAAAAAATCCGTTAAAAAATCGACGGAATCATGTATTTACCATGGCAGTAGCTATGATGAACGAGGATATTGCTTTTTACTTCTTGTCAGCTGGCTGCAGCTACCTGAAGTTTCAGGTTGAGGGCCTGCAAGAGCTTGACAAGCGTATCGAGCTTGGGGGTTGTCTTCAGTGTTTCGATACGGGCTACTGAGGACTGAGGAATGCCACAGCGTTCTGCAAGGGTGCGCTGGCTGATGCCCAGTTCCTGTCTCCGCCGGATGATGGAGGAAACAATATCGCTTACTTCTTCGATTTCTTCCATATTGCGGCGTTCTTCTTCGCTGACTGCCTTTACATGATTTTTATAGTCTTCCCAGGTTCTCATGGTTCTGCCTCCTTGTATTCCTGTTTGGATGATAGCATAAATGCTATCAAAAGGCAAGGGAGGCAAAGCCGCATCGATTCATTGCATTTTTGATTCCAGGTCAGGAGGAATCGTGGCGTCCATCATGGCACTGGATCGGGCCATCCGTAATGGAATGGGCGGGAACAGTATTTATGACGAACGGGGGATTATTGCATTTTAGAGTAGTTTCACTCGTCATAAAGCCATGATTTTCAGTTTAAGGCATAAAGGTTAATAGATCTAGAAAATATCGTGCTTTGTTTCAGGACCCGATTCTCTTAAGATTGTCCATCCATCAGGAACTTTATACTCAGTCAGCATAGTTATAAATTCATTTTTTAGTGTTTCGCCGCACTCTGCGAATTCTGTTATGTGCTCCCGCATGAATTGCTTATCTAACTTAATGTATTTCGCGTTAGAAAGATGCATGTTTTCATATTTTTTCTCAAACTCAGCTTCTACGGCTATACCCTGCGGGCTGGCTGTTTCTGAAAAGCATGGATATTGGAAAGGAAAATCCGGATGATGAAGTAATTCACTGAAAAATTTTTCAAATACATACATTAAGTAGGCAACGGGCATTTCCTGATGTAGCTCTGTACCATACTGTAAGCCGCTATTCCAATTTGAAATCTTTACGGTAAAGAGTACCGAATCATCTAAGTTTTCATTACTATAGTCGCTGATTTTGATGTAAAACTTTTCAGTTCCTGCTTCAATAAAAAAATCGTACGGTTTGTGGTGTCTTAGTGCATTGTATGTTTGAACCATGCTTGGAACACTATCCTCCAGACATTCATCAAAGGAAACTTTTGTATAAGTACACGGCGGCTGAAAGAAAAGAATCGTCATATAACCATAGGTAAGATCATCAATCTTGAAATAGCCATACGTGTATTTAAACTCTAATAATTCTTCCTTTGTCATATTTGATCACCCTCCGTCACTATGGGAAACTTTTCATTTTTGAAAAATCAGATATCCTACGAATCTATTATAACAATCACTTGGTTTATTAGAAAGGAGTGGATTATGAGCATCTTTTCCAAACTGTTTCATACCAGGGATAAGCCACAAAACTATTACACCGGGACGGATATGCATTACCTGTTTGGACGTTCATCCAGTGGTAAGCAGGTCAACGAGTTCACAGCCATGCAGACAACGGCGGTCTATGCCTGTGTCCGCATCCGGGCGTCCTCAAGGACCCGGCGAAAGTCCGTGACTCCTGGAATGCCGTCTACCGGGGGACGGGAAATGCCCATAAGGTGGCTGTGCTGGAAGAAGGCATGAAGTACCAGCAAATCGGCATCCCGCCAGAAGAAGCACAGTTCCTGGAAACGCGGAAATTCCAGCTCAACGAAATCGCAAGGCTCTACCGCATCCCGCCGCACATGATCGGGGACCTGGAGAAAAGTTCCTTCAATAATATTGAGCAGCAGTCCATGGAATTTGTGAAATATACGCTAGACCCGTGGGTCATCTGCTGGGAGCAGGCCATGCAGAAAGCCCTGTTCCTGCCGGAAGAGAAGAAGCAGTATTTCCTCAAGTTCAACGTCAACGGCTTGATGCGCGGCGATTATGAGAGCCGCATGACCGGCTACAGCATCGGCCGGCAGAATGGCTGGCTGTCCGCCAACGACATCCGGGAACTGGAAGACATGAATTCCGTGCCGGATGAAGAAGGCGGCAATCTGTACCTCGTGAACGGCAGCATGACCAAGCTCAAGGATGCTGGGGCTTTTATAAATAAAGGAGAAGCTGATTAAAATATTTGAATTTGTATCCGCTTCCTGTATAATAAAGACATTAAATGGAGGTGGATTTATGAAACATGGGAAAAGATGGAGTATATGCTTACTGGTAGGATTGATGCTGTTATGCTTTAGCACAGTATCTGTGGCTGCTTATGATCAAACTTCAGCGGTTTTATCAAAAATGCAAGGTAACTGGTATGATGGGAATGGAAATGTAGTTCTGGATATTGAAGGACAGTCAATTAATGGTTGTAATGTCATAGGGGTGACTAAAGTGGCCGGTGGTGGTTCTGATTTTAGTTGTTCTGTTCAGATTGCAGAGGCGGATGGATATAGAAATCTCTATATTATTGCTGAAAACTTAGGAGATGGTAAATATCATTCTTACCTTATCTTGAACGGAAAGCCATTAGATGATACGCAAGGCGTATTACTTACAAAATCTCCAACTCCTCAATATTATGAATCTGTTGGTGGTATTGGGATAGATACGCCAAAAAACGAAGTGATTGCTAAATATGGTCAGCCGGATGTAGTCCAGAAATCAAATGCAAAATCTTGGAGAGGATTGGATACCTGGGTATATCAAAAATTAGGATTAGAACTGACAATGCGTTTTCAACGTGTTTGGAAAATTAAAATCGATAGAAATGGCAATCGCCATTTTGATCGTACAAATTTTAATTGCGAAAATTCTCTTTCGGAATTTAAAGCTGCTTATGGATTTAAGCAGATGCCACGTGCCGGGCAGGATGTAGATCTTTGCTATACTAGACCCGGAGAGTATATGTGGTTTAACGATTATCCCAATAGTATTACATTGACAACCTACCCGCTGTTTTAAAAAACTTTATCATTTACATTAGCACTTGGCAGTATGGAACTGCCAGGTGCTTTTTTATGCCTGAAAGGAGAACCGCATGAAACATAAATTTTGGAAGTGGGTGACCAACGAAGCACCGGATTCATTTGGCAGTAATCGCACGCTCTACCTGGACGGCCAGATTTCCGATGAAACCTGGTGGGGTGATGAAGTGACGCCGAAGGCTTTCAAGGAAGAACTGAATGCGGGCAGCGGTGACATCACGCTCTGGATCAACAGCCCGGGCGGTGACTGTTTTGCCGCTGCCCAAATCTATAATATGCTCATGGATTATCCGGGGAACGTCACCGTCAAGATTGATGGCCTGGCCGCTTCGGCTGCGTCCGTCATCGCTATGGCCGGGACCAAGGTCTGTATGTCGCCAGTGGCCATGCTGATGATTCACAATCCGGCGACCCTGGCCTATGGCGATCAGGCAGAGATGGAAAAGACCATCGGTATGTTGAGCGAGGTCAAGGAAAGCATCATCAATGCCTATGAAATCAAGAGCGGCCTGGCCCGTACGAAGATTTCTCATATGATGGATGACGAGACCTGGCTCAATGCGAAGAAGGCCGTAGAACTTGGCTTTGCCGATGAAATCCTCTTCGACCAGAAGAAGGACAATGGAGAGCAGCCGGAAGCCATGATTTACACCCCTGTTACTGTCACCAATTCGTTAGTACAGAAATTAAAACCACGTGAACCTGTCAATAAAGTGCCAGCCGCTTCCCTGGAGAACCGGCTGGCATTGCTCATTCATTAAGGAGGACAACAATGGATACGATTTTAGCACTGCGTGAGAAACGCAAGAATCTGTGGGATGCCGCCAAGAATTTTCTGGATACCGTCCGTGATGAAAACGGCATGGTCTCGGCAGAAGACGCGGCCCGGTACGACAAGATGGAAGCGGATGTGGTGAACCTCGGCAAAGAGATTGACCGCCTGGAACGCCAGCAGCAGCTCGACGCCCAGCTGGCACAACCGACCACGACACCGATTACCGAACTCCCTGGCGCAGGTCAGAATGGAGCAGAAAAGAAAGGCCGTGCGTCCGATGCCTATCGTAAGGCTTTCTGGGACAGCATCCGCCATAAAAACTTCATCGATATGAGATGGAAAAAAGGGAAAAGAAAAAAGCAGGCCACAAAATAGTGTAGGCTGCTTTTCTTTTTAGCGCTTGCGGATGTATGCTGTGGCCGGACCAGAGCCGACTTTGATGATATAGCCCTCTTTTACCAGACTGGACAAAGTGCGTTCTATAGTTCCCTGGCTGATATCCGGGCAGCGTTCCATCAGATCTTTTTTACTGATTTTTCCTAGTGTTTGAGAGATTGAACATGGGAGTCAACAGCAATTTATCTATTATGTTTTCCTGCCAGGCATTCTGGAACGATTGACATAAAGAATCCATAGCGTCAGCTGTCTGAAAAGCAGGAACGGGAATAAACCTGGCCTTTTGATGCCCTTGTGCATCTGTTTCCGCAATGACGTTATCTGCGTTTTTATAATCTCCGCCAATGGCTCCTGTTGAGTAAGAGTACAGATCTCGGTGGAGCTGCCTGATGACATTAGGGGCAGGGGAAATATAGTCGTGATTTTCATGGATCAAGGCGAGTACTTCACGATATCCGGCAATTTCCTGTTCAGACCGATTGTGCGGTTCAGCTTTTTGGCTGACCAGTGCTTCTAATCGTTTCTTTTTATTATCTGCCACATTTTAGCATGAAATGAGGCAGATAACAATAGAATGAGGCAGATAAGATGGGAGGAAAGAGAAGAGGGAAGATAAGAAGAAAAACGAATCTTGCAGGAACGGGCTGTATCTTCCGGGAGGATTCCAAGTGGCCGTGGACGATGAAATCTTGTGGAGAAATCCCTTTACTTTCGAAATGAAAGAGGCACTGCTCAACGACAGTGTGAAACGGGAGACTCTGATGAATAAAAAATATATGAAGTTTGTGAAAAATATATTGCACATATTATTTATATGTCCTATACTATTTTTATAAAACGAAAGGGGTGAATACCGTGGCTATAGATAAAAAGAACAATTTTAAACGATTGGCTGAATCAAGAACCAACAAAATCCTCGATAGCCTAGTACTTCTAGGGAACCTTTCGAATACGTCGTATTATGATTATTCAATGGACCAAATTGATGAAATATTTAATGTGATTGAAGAAGAAATGAAGCAACAGAAAATGAGATTTATTGAAAAAGATAAAAAGAGACGAAAAAAATTCAGATTATAGAGTGGGGGATGGTATAATGGGCGAATTACTGACTTGGCGTTTTCCGGACAATAATTATACGAACGAATATGGGTTGGATACTAGCGATATGGAGACATTCAAAAAGAATCCTATTGCGTCTTTAGCACGTGAGATCTGCCAAAACTCTATTGATGCTTCGGATGGGACGAAACCAACTTTAGTCGAATTTCATCTTTTCCATGTACAAAGAGAAAACATCCCTGGCATTGATGAACTTAATGACGAAATAAAGCAATGCTATGCCTATAAAAAAGATTCTGAAAAGGAAGGCAAAGCGTTGTCTCAGATGCTGAAAGCGATCAATAAGAAAGAAATTCCATGCTTGCGTATCAGTGATTTTCATACGACAGGTATTGAGGGTGCTAAAGAAAATTTAAGAGATACGCCTTTTTATAATTTGACCAAAGGTTCTGGCGTCAGTGATAAAGCTGCAGGTTGCGGTGGCTCAAAAGGGATTGGTAAATTTGCCTCTTTTGTTGTGAGCAGTTTCAATACTGTGTTCTATTCTACCCTAGCAAAAGATACTCGTGCATATATTGGTATCAGTAAACTACGGTCTAGACCTTTTGCAAAAGATAAGGATCTTTTAACTATGGGTATTGGATATTATGGTCGAAATGATAAAAACTATCCTATTCTTAGTGATTTTCATTTGGATCCTGAGTTTGAACGACAGGAAGGAAAACTGGGGACGGATGTATTTATTATTGGATTTAAAGATCCTCAAGATTGGCAGGACCAGGTTATCTCTAAAGTATTAGATAGCTTTATGGTTGCCATTGTTAGAGGAGAGTTAGCTATTAAGGTTGGAGATATTGCGGTATCTCAGTCTACTTTAAAAAATGTCTTGCGGGATGATAACTTACTTAATTCCTGCTCCAAATATGAAAAACGAAGAATTGTATCTCAGTATGAGTTATTGCAGGGTGGAGATGGTGTAAGCTCAAAAGAGATTGAAATTAATGGGCAGAATAGGGCCACTATTTATTTGAAGAGGTACCCCGCTGAGGAAGCGGATAAAGCGTCTAATCAGTGTGTCATGGTACGCTATCCATATATGCAAATCAAATACCAAAGACTGGGTTCCGCGCATAATTTATCAGGCCTTTGCATTATTGAAAACAATGAACTCAATAAACGGTTACGTGAAACGGAAAATCCTCAACATACTGATTGGGAATTAAGAAGATTGGACGACGATAAAAATCGCAAACGGGAGACGCGGGAAATGAAGAAGATGCTGGAAGAAGGGATCAATGCTTTTGTATTAGAAACGTTAAAGGATCCCAATGCGAAAAGTTCTGATCTGGAAGGTGCGGGCGAGTATCTTCCTGTTCAAGATATTGAAGGAAATACACAAAATGTCATTAATACCAATACAATAAGTTTGGTTAGTCAACCGATTAAAAGAGTTAAAAATAATTCTCCTAAAGTAGAAAAAAGCGGGGAAAATGGTGAAGGCTTAGAATTCACTAATGGTTCTGCTGGAGGAAATACTGAAGGCAGAGTACCAAAATCTAAAAAAGACGAAAAACCAGACCCTAGTGATGATACTGATAATCCTCCTTCTCAAGGTGGAATTGATCCTTCTAGAAGAGGTCGGGCCTTAAGAAGAGTTCCTTTGAGTGGTATAAGATTTAAAACGTTGGTTCAAGGACAAAATAATGACCAATATGCTTGCCTTTTTGAAGCTACTTCAGATGTGAAAAATTGCGAATTTGCTATAAAAATGTGGGGAGAAGGAAGCGACCGTTATGATGTTAAGATTGTTAAGGCTTCCGTGAATGGGAAAGAATGCTTGATAAAAGATGGTGTAGTTACTGGCTTTTCTCTTAAAAAGGGAGAACGATACAGAGTCGATTATCAAGTTGAAACCAAAGAGAAATTTGCCAGTGAGGTGATACTCTATGCGTATCGGTAATAAAAATATCCCTTATCCTGTTTTAAATCAGGATAAGACACTAACTGACTATAAACCAGAGGTAGAGTTTAGCCTCACATTTGAAGTACAAAAGGATGGTAATCCCATTATCGAAAATGGTAAAATTCATTTTAAAAATTTGCATTTTCAACTGACTGATACAGACTTGATTTCTTATATTCATGAAGGAAAGCTGAAGGGTGCATTAATCGTGGAATGTTCCGCTTCGCTTTATCGTAAATCCTTTCCAATTACGATGGTACCACAGGACTTGTATGTCGATCTGGATCTGTTCAGTAAGGATGTAATTGTTTCTGCCTATTTGTATGCATGTGAAAATATACCTAATTTTACCAGCCATGAATTTCAGTCTTTATATGAATCTTATACTTGTTCTCTCGATAAGTATGATATTGTTGCTGTTGACGATGGTTTTAAATTTTCAATCAATCAGGAACCGGAAGATGTTAAGAACGTTGCTTCTATTTTCTTAATCGTAAAAAAAGAGGAAAATGACAATCGGCTTACTTATTTAGACGAAGAAAGTCATATTGTATTGCAATTGCCCGCAAAACAGTTTGAATCCTACGAAGCATTGAAAAACAATAGCAGGAATGATAATATTGCTTTTGCTTTGATCGCTATTCCTGTTCTTACTACATGCTTATTGAATGTGCAAAAGGCGGTGGAAGATCAAACCTACTCAGACATTCAGGATTTAATTGAAGATAAAAGATGGATGCTTTCTGTTATTCATCAATATAAGAACGTAACAGGGAATGACTTAACTCTTGATGGATTGGTAAACCAGGATGCTTTGACAATTGCACAGATTGTCTTAAATAATGCAATTTGTAACGGCATAACTGATTTTGAAAATATTTTGTTTGATTTTGAAAAGGGCGATGGTGACGACGATGAGTAAAATTCATATAAAATATATGACGGATCAGGCTATAGCAACTCTTCATGCCAATACAAAAATAGTAACAGAAAAATTGGTTGAAAATCCCAATGATTCTTCCTGGCTAAAATCATTTGTGCAAGATGATGTTTATGTAACGAAGAAATATGAAATTGAAGATTTTACCTTGAAAGTTCCGGAATCTTCTAAAGATCGTGATACAGAAATTCAAAATTCTATTGTGCTCTATGAACATTTAAAAGATCTCCCAGCATTTGTGTTGTGCGATGAAAGGTTTTGGAATTGGCTTAACTTTGAAAAGTTTTATCAGGTTGCGTTGGCTTATATGCCTGTTAAATTAGGTAGCTCTGTGTTCAAAGACCACTGGTTATTTACTAAAGGCACAAGAAGAAGTATTATGTTTGGAGTACTATCGCGCAGCTATTTTAGGGTTGCTATGACATGTGATGATACGTTGAGCGATCCATATGAATATTCCAAGTTTGTGATCGAAAACCCGGAACGGTACAGAAATTTAACCTGGCGAGCTTTCTCTAGCGAAAAGAAAATTGTACTTGGGGCTCTTAAGGCAGAGAAACAAGTTTTAAAAGAATATCAAGTTAAGCAGAAAGAAGTAAACAGCATTTATCCAGAAATCGCTAAGAAAATTTCTCAGTTAGGTAGCATTATGCTTCTTGATGTGATGACAGAGAAAGACATTTTTGACTTCGTTTATAAACATTATAAATTATTTATGGAAAATAAAATGAATAAGAAGTCATTACTGAATAAATTAAAGGATGTCATTGGACTCTAGGCTTTTTATGTTGTATAACTTGAACCTATATTAATGTGGTGCTAGCATATAAATAGGACAAGTCAAACTGAGGTTTTCCATAAAGTGATAC
>ERZ772881.1361-NODE-1361-length-21940-cov-14.789399_pt1 | contig 21940 bp, 20 predicted proteins | sample MGYA00580581_ERZ772881 | MGnify/ENA primary metagenome ERZ772881 (study PRJEB29015, sample SAMEA2737668) | human gut metagenome | biome: human gut; feature: human-associated habitat; material: faeces | place: China | collected 2012 ...
ACCTGCTGAACATTCTCGGCTCCATCACCGGCGGCATGACCTCCACGCCCGCCCTCGGCACGCTCATCCACGTCGCCGGAACGAGCAATGTCGCCTCCGCCTATGCCGCAACCTACCCCATCGCCCTGATCGCAGTCGTCCTTGTCTCCCAGCTTCTTGTACGGTTGTTTTAACGCATATTCTCACTTCAAAGGTTCTTCTTTAAATCGCAGGAGGCTGACTGAAAGGTATCTGCACTGCATATTTCCAACCGCTCCGCACGCTGCTGACTATCTCGTCCGCCCTTGCTCCGAAAATGCCGCCTCCCCTTGCCGCACAGCATGCGACAAGGGGAGGCTTTTCGTATATCTGTAAGTCTTTCAAAAATACAAAAACTGGTTCTTTCCAGAATTGTATCCGCAGCGCGCACAAAACGCGTCCAAGCACGTTTTTCCTCCATCTTTTTCTCTTTCGGGAGAAAAAGATGGACCGCTGGCGGCTCTTTGCGCTCAGTTCATTTCCTCAATATAATACACATAATCCAGCGATCGGAGCGCCTCGATGATCTCGCCGTGCTTTTTGTATTGCTTAAGTTCCGCACTGTCAACGGTAAAGGAGACGGTGAATACGCTGAGACCGGAGTTCAAGTACGCTGGATTCGACTCAATATCGTCGATGCGGATACCGAGCGCGCGGACAGTCGAGACGAAATCCGGCAGATCAAGCTTGTTTTTTAGTTCCAGGTGCACCTCGAAGTGGTTCGAGCGGTCTTTTAAGTGCGTCTCCAGCGCTGGCAGGCCTGACATACTGCAAAGCAGGGCTGCAAACAGCACCAGCGCCAGCGTATAAAGCCCCGCGCCGAGCGCCAGCCCCACGATGCCGCAGCACCAGAGGCCGACCGAGGTCGTAAGACCCTTGATCTGGTTTTTGGAACTGAAAAGGATGGAGTTTCCGCTGATCGTCGTGATGCCGATGACGGCTGCCGCCGACAGGACCGGAATTGTGATTGGCAGAACGTCCATAAGATATTGATCGATGAGCATTGTGGACGTACCGGCAAGGCTCACGAGGATGAATGTGCGTAGACCGGCGGAGTGCCGCTTGCTCGAGCGTTCGCAGCCGATGATGGCGGCCAGCGCCATACTGAGCGCCAGACGCAGCAAAATTGCGCCGAGCGTCAGTTCTGTGCTCCATGTGCCAAGAAAGCCCGCAATCCAATCTGTTTTCATATGCTCTTACCTCCTGAGATAGAAAAATCTGCGCTGCGCCTGTGTCTGGGCCAGCTGCTCCTCTGCCGCCTCGGTAAAAGCGGCCTCTTCCTCCGACATGTCGCTGTCCAGTGCCGGAAGTTCCTTCTGAATTTTCTGGATGCGTTCGATGAGCAGCTGCACGTCGGTCTTTTTCTCACCTGTTTCCGTAAGTTCCTCAACGACTACGACGTCTTCCAGCTTTGTCGAATACGATTTGGATAAGTACAGCGCCAGCTTTGCGCAGCCGGGGCCGATGAGTTCATATAGGACGCTTGAAGCAAGGATAACGGTCTGCAGGTCGCTGCCCATCGCGCCGCCAAGCGTTCTGGCGCCAAGCGCCGCAAGGCCAATGGCTACGCCTGCCTGCGGGATGAGCGCAAGTCCCAGATAATTGCGCACCAGCCTGTCTTTTCTGACAAGCCGGCATCCGAGCCATGCGCCTGCGTATTTGCCAAGAATGCGCACAAGGAAATAACTTGCACCAATCACCAGCAGCGGTACGCCGTCTAAGGCTCCAGCTGGAGAGATCAACGCGTCCAGCTGGAACGACATGCCGGAGCGGACAAAGAACAGCAGCAGAAGCGGCGGACTGAAATAGTTCAGCTGCTTGAATAGTTTATCATCGTCCGCAATATTTGTATAAACCGTGCCCATCACCATGCAGCCGAGCAGCGGCGAAAGATCCAGCAGCGCGCACACACCACAGAACGCGAACAGCAGCGCGACGGAGATGATCAACTTATTATCCTTCGAGCGCTTCTGCGGCATGAGAAGCTTCATGAAAAGCCCGAATATGCTGCCAAGCAGCAGAACCAGAAGATTCAGCAGCACCGGATTTCCCAGCGTCTCGAACGAGAATCCGCTCACGCCGCTTAAGGAAGCCAGCGCGATGGAAATTGCGATAGAATAAAGGACCAGCCCCACCACGTCGTCCAGTGCCACGACCTGCAGAAGCGTATCGACGAAATCACCCTTTGCGCCAGTCTGCCGGATGGTCATCATTGTGGATGCCGGTGCCGTCGCCGAAGCGAGGGCTGCAAGCACGATGGAAAACGCAAGATCAAGCCGAAGAATGAAATATGTCAGGATAAAAATGAACACCGAAGCCAGAACCGCCTCGAAGACCGTGATCCAGACGACCTTCATGCCGCTTTTCTTCAAGACCGGAAGCTTAAAGAACTCGCCCGTTGAAAACGCAATGAATGCGAGGGCAATATCGGAAAGAAAATCTGTGCCGTCAATGATACGCTGCGGCACGAGATTCAGCACATACGGCCCGATGAGAATACCGGCAAGAATATAACCGGTCACGTTCGGCAGCCGCGCAAGCTTCGTCAGCCGCGTCATCGCAAATCCGGAAAACAGCATCAGCGCGACGGAGATAATGATGCCCGCGACCGGACTGGCATTGGCAATCAGAGAAGACAGACGCATATCATTCACCCCGTTTCATATTTGGATTTAACCTAGATTTTACATAGTGTACCACAAATGCGCGCCGCTCGCAAGCCATTCGTGTCGGAAGCAAAATTTCCTGCGAAAAGGGCTTGCAATCTTCTGTCGGAACCGATACGATAGAGGCAGTAACTTGCAGGAGGCATTTCACATGCAGAATCAAGCACCGAAACTTGTCATTATGGCCGCTGGAATGGGCAGCCGCTTCGGCGGGCTCAAGCAGATGGAGCCCGTTGACAAGGAGGGGCACAGCATCATTGACTTTTCGATGTACGACGCAAGACGCGCGGGGTTCCGCGATCTTGTCTTTATCATCAAGCGCGAACACGACGCGCTCTTTCGTGAACGCATCGGAAACCGCATGGAGCGGTTTTTTAACGTGGAATATGTCTATCAGGAGTTGACAGATATCCCGGCGGGCTGCACTGTCCCGGACGGGCGTGTCAAGCCGTGGGGCACGGGACAGGCCATTGCCTGCTGCCGGAACGTGCTGCACGGGCCGTTTGCCGTGATCAATTCCGATGACTTCTACGGACGCACAGCATTCAGCGAGATCTATGAGTTTCTGCGTACGAACGACGACGAGCACTGCTACGCCATGGTCGGCTATCGGGTGCGCAATACCGTGACGGAGTTCGGCTCCGTGGCGCGCGGCGTGTGCGAGGTCCAAAACGGCATGCTCATGGGCATCACCGAGCGGACAAAGATTTACCAGCGTGGCGACCACGCCGCCTATACCGAGGACGGCGAACACTTTGTCGATCTGCCGGGCGATACCATTGTCTCCATGAACATCTGGGGCTTTACCCAGCCGACTGTTTCGGAGTTCTGGACACGGCTTGGTGCGTTTTTTGAGAAAGAGGTTCCGCTGGATCCGCTGAAGCGTGAGTTTTACCTCCCGAGTGTCGTAAACCAGCAGTTGGAGGAAGGGACAGCGCGCGTGCGCGTGCTGCCCTGCGAGGAGGTATGGCACGGCGTGACCTACCGCGAGGATCTGGCCTCCGTCAAGGAAGCGATCTGTGCGCTCAAGGCCGCCGGCGTCTACGAAGAACGCCTCTGGCCGGACTGATGCTGCATAAAAACGGACATCCCTACTTTTCGGGGATGTCCGTTTTCGTGGTCTATGCCGGTCCCAGAGGCTTTTGATAGATCCGTGCAACTTGTTCCGAAAAAAGTTCCGGCTGCATGGCAAACAGGCCGTAAAGCGCTGCACAGCGGCGCTCCAGCGCATAATAGACTTCGTCCGGCGGCGTCTGGCCCGCATTGACGAGCGTGAGACGCGCGTCTTTTTTGGCCTGCCGCAAAACGGTACGGCCCATTTCATCGAATGCCAGCACGCGCACATACGGCGCTTCGCGCAGGAGCGTCTGCGTGTCAATACCCAAATACGCGCACAGCAGCAGCCGCTGGAGCCGTGTACGCGGATAGCGCTTTGATTTTGACGCTTCCAGGACGCGTTCATAGTCCGGCTGCGCCTGCACGGCCTTCCAAACCTTTGACCACAGACCCTCAGAGCCGTGTGCGGCTTGTACCCAGTCTGCCTGCTCCATGCCGCGCAGACGCGCGAGCAGGGCCTTCTCGCCCCACAAAAGTGCGTGGGGAACCGCGTTTTCATAGGTGCAGGCTGCCGGAACGTACTGCCGCCAGTCTCCGCCCGACAAAATCAGCTGCCGTACCGCCGTGGCGGACGGATGTTCCGCATCCGGCGCATCTGCATGATAATCGCCGGGACGCAGAACGGCCAACGGGTGCATGTGACTGTTCTGCGTGAGGATTGCGCGGCAGTATTCAAAGGCCAGAATGTCGTTCGGCCTTGTCAGCAGCTGCCCATCCTGCCCGAGCGCTTCCAGTGCCCGCTGCCGCGCGGCGGCGTAGCTGAGGCCGGTCTGGATACGGACGTGCAGCGCCTGCTCAAATTCTACCGAGCAGGAGACTTCCGCTGCGCGGAAAATTGCGGCTCCGTCCCCGGATTCGCAGCCGAAGCTGAGAAAGCCGCAGCGCAGCTGCGATAGGACGTGCACACCGCCTGCGGCGAAGCCCTCTGCCGAGCGCAGCGCGTATGTGACCGGCAGTTCCAGTACGAGACTGGCCCCGGCTTCCACCGCCGCCTGTGCCCGGACGCGCTTGTCAAAAATGGCAGGTTCTCCACGCTGGACATAGTTTCCGCTCATCAGGCAGACAATGGCCGTCTCCGGTTCCAGCTGCTGCCGAATCAGACTCAGCTGCCGCGCGTGGCCAAGATGAAAGGGATTGTATTCACAGATCACGCCGACCGTCTGCATGGAATGACCTCCGGTAAAAAAATCTTGTAAAGCCCTTGTTTCTGTTTGGCTTTTGTTGTATGATGAACAATAGCTATGTGATATAGTAACACGAATGATTGAAAAAAGAAATACAGGAGTGAATGGAAGTATGAACATTCTGGTTATCAATGCTGGCAGCTCCAGCCTCAAGTACCAGCTCATGAACCCGGACACCGGCGATGTCACCGCCAAGGGGCTGTGTGAGCGCATCGGTCTGGACGGCCGTCTGACCCACAAGGTCCCGGCCAGCGGCAAGAAGTATGAAAAGGACATTCCGATGCCGACGCACAAGGAGGCGATCGAGGCCGTTATGTCCATTCTGGTCGATCCGGAATACGGTGTGATCAAATCCGTCGATGAGATCGACGCTGTCGGCCATCGTGTTCTGCACGGCGGCGACAAGTTTGTTGAAAGCTGCATCATCGACGAGGCCTGCAAGCAGGCCATCCGCGATTGCATCCCCCTCGGCCCGCTGCACAATCCCGCCAACCTCATGGGCATTGAAGCATGCGAAAAGGCCATGCCGAGCAAGCCGCAGGTCGCCGTGTTCGACACCGCGTTCCATATGACCATGCCCCCGAAGGCATACCGCTATGCCATTCCCACCAAGTATTACACCGAAGACCATCTGCGCCGCTACGGCTTCCATGGCACGTCTCACCGCTTCGTCTCCAAGCGCTGCATCGAATTGATGGGCGGCGTAGAGAACGCACACCGCGTCATCGTCTGCCATCTGGGTAATGGCTCGTCCCTGTCCGCTGTCAAGGACGGCAAGTGCCAGGATACCTCCATGGGCCTGTCCCCTCTGGCTGGCGTCCCGATGGGCACCCGCGCGGGCGATATCGACACCTGCGTTGCACAGTTCATTATGAACAAGTACAATATGTCCGCCGACGACTGCCTGACCATGCTCAACAAAAAATCCGGCGTTCTGGCCCTGTCCGACGGCGTTTCCTCCGACTTCCGCGATCTGGATGCCGCCGCTGAGAAGGGCAACGAGGCTGCACAGCTGGCGCTCGACAAGTTTGCCTACGAAGTCCGCAAGTATATCGGTGCCTATGCCGCGGCTCTTGGCGGCGTGGACTGCATCGTCTTTACCGCTGGTGTCGGCGAAAACTCCGGCTCCATGCGCGCGTCTATCTGCGACGGTCTGGAATACCTCGGCGTCAAGCTTGACCCGGAGAAGAATAAGCTTCGCGGCGAAGAGGTCGTGATCTCTACGCCCGACTCCAAGGTCACTGTTTGGGTCATTCCGACCAACGAAGAACTCATGATCGCGCAGGATACCGCCGCGCTGACCAGATAAATGCCTTCCGGCTTAACAGAGATTATTTCAAACAGCAAAAATGCGTGACTGTTACAGTCACGCATTTTTCTTACCCAAGAGGAGGTCAAGCGGCAGGCGGCGGCAAAAAGCGACGGCTATTCAGCGAATTCGTATACATTTTCCCACTTGGTCGTAGGGGCCGATGCCCACATCGGCCCGTTGGGGAGCCGCGAATTCTCCAGAGTCCCCATAAAAAACCAGTGCATCCTGCGGGCGGACAGATCCATCCGCCCAAAAATGCGGGGAATTTTCCGCACACTTCCATAAAACGATACATTCTGCCGGGCCGATGTGGGCATCGGCCCCTACAACCACATGCGCGGGTTCAGCCGGTTTCTGTTTTGTGTTACCCAAAATACCGGACCGCGCCAAGGATGGTCAGGTGCAGGGGATAATAGAGATAGAAGAACCATTTAAGGAATTTGTTGACGCGGGCATTTTTTCCGCGCTGGCCGTTATAGCGCGCGAGCAGCGGCAGGGACAGCGCGACGGCCAGCTGCAAAATGCCGTAAAGCTTATCAAGCGCGAAGAAATACACGACTGCATAAATCGCCACAAAAAACAGCATCCACCGGCCCTGCGCCTTCAGATCGCCCCGGTTCGTGCCGAACGCCAGCACGCACAGGCTTGCGATGCAGCTCCAGTCGCTCGGAAAGCTGACCAGACAGATAAGAATCACCAGAAGCGTCTTCTGCAGCTGTGTGAAGCGCTCGCTGTTCGCCACGCGCAGCATCACAAGCCCCCACGCAAGTGGCCACATGACGCTCGTCTGGTTCAGAATGCTCCCGAAATAGAACGGGATGAACGAACGTGCATCCACAAAATCGTTGGATGCAAAAATATACGCAAAGTGTGAGATCACGGCGAACAGGAACAGACGGAAGGTGTATTTCCGGATATTCCGCGTGTGATAATAGCCCTCAGCGATAAAATAGCACATGATGGGGCAGGTCAGGCGGCCGATGATGTGCATCACGACCGGCAGTGCTCCGTCCGAATAGCCGGGGAAGAGCAGCCATGCGATATGGTCAAGCGTCATGGCAATGATCGCAATCAGTTTCAGCTTATTGGCGTCCAGCGTCTTTTTCATACCCCATTCTCCTATCGGAAAAAGCCCGGCGTGCCGGGCTTTTTCGTATATTTAAGCAGAGCGTTCGATTATTGCTCCTTCATCAGCTTGCGGCGGGCCAGGTTGATGGTGCCCTCCTGCATGGAACTGATCCACTGCAGGCTCCGCCCGCAGCCGTTGGCCACGCAGGAATCTGCGTCGTCCGCGATGGAACAGGCGATCTCCGTTCGTTCGGAGATCAGCTTGTCAAAGCCGTAGAGCAGACTCCCGCCGCCGGTGAGCACGATGCCGTTCTGCGCAATGTCCGCCACCAATTCCGGTGATGAGTGCTCCAGAACATCCAGAACCTCATCGACGATCTGCCGCGCCGGGCGCTTGAACGCCTCGAGCATCTCAGATGACGAAATTGTTACCTCGTTTGGAAGACCCGTTTTCGCGTCGCGGCCCTTGACAAGCATGGAAAGTTCCTGTGGGCGCGGGTACACGCAGCCGATGGTAATTTTGACCTCTTCGGCTGTATTCAGGCCGATGAGCATGCCGTAGCGCTTGCGCATATAGGCCGCAACTGCCTCGTCGAACGTGTCGCCCGCGACCTTGATGGAGGAGGACGTTGCGATTCCGTTCAGACTCAAAACGGCGATGTCTGTCGTGCCGCCGCCGATATCGACGACCATGTGTCCCTCCGGTCCGGAAATCGCCAGCTTCGCGCCAAGCGCGGCGGCGAGCGGCTCTTCGATCAGGTACACGCGGCGCGCACCGGCCTCCATAGCGGCCTGAATGACCGCACGTTCCTCGACCTCGGTGATGCCGGACGGAACGGAAACGATCACACGGGGCTTCACGAGCGTGAATTTGTTGATCTTTTTGAGAAACTGCTCAAGCATTTTCTCTGTCATTTCATAGTCGGTAATGACGCCGTCGCGCAGCGGGCGCACGGCGACAATGTTGCCGGGGGTGCGGCCAAGCATATTGCGTGCCGCTGCGCCGACCTGCAAAACCTTACCGGTGTTCTTGTCTACGGCCACGACCGACGGTTCGCGCAGGACAATTCCGCGCCCCTCTACATAGCAGAGCACGTTCGCCGTGCCAAGGTCGATGCCGATATCACGAATCAGTTTCATAGCGTTGTATCCTTCAGTCTTGTTTTCTCGGCGCGGCAAATGCCGCGTAAACGACGTCCGACGCGCCCGCCAGCAGCAGCGTGCGGCTGCATTCTGCCAGCGTTGCGCCAGTCGTTACAATATCGTCGATGATCAGAACACGTTTTCCGGCAAAGCACTCCGGCCGTTCGGCCCGGTACGCTCCGGAGACATTCGCCCGCCTCTGAGCTGCATCCGTGAGCGTGGACTGTGCGGGCGAATCCTTGATTTTCCGGAGCGTCTGCATGGATTCGAGTCTGAGATGTATTCCAATCTCGCGGCACAGAAGCGCCGACTGGTCATAGCCGCGTTTGCGCTTTCTCGCCCGGCTGACCGGCGCCCATGTGAGCACGTCGTATTTCCCCGCAAGCTTGTCCCGGATTGTGTGAGCCATCCACGCGCCGTAGGTCTGCGCGTAAAACGCCGAACCGCCGAATTTGAAGCGCAGGAACGACTCACGCAGCTGGCCCTCGTAGAAAAAACTGACCGCGCCGCCGCTTGTAAAGCGCACGGCGGGCGCTGCACCGTCAAACTCAGGGAGTGCGTCCATGCAGCGAGGGCACACCGGGCCTTTGCCCGTCAGAAGTCTGCGGCAGACCACACATTTGGGCGGATAGAGCAGATCAAGCAGCCACGAAACGATGCTCATACCTTGCCCTCCAGACGAAGCTTAAGGCCGGAATAGCGCCGCTGGCGGCGGTCATTGCGGGTCATGGCGGCGACAGTTTCCTCATTGCCGACGATAATGAGCAGTTCGCGCGCGCGGGTAATGGCGGTATATAAAACACTGCGCGTCAAGAGCGGCTGCGGCCCGCCGCAGAGCGACAGAATAACCGCACGGTATTCGCTGCCCTGACTTTTATGGACGGTCATGGCATAGGCCGGTTCCAACTCAGAGAGCATATCAAAGGCGTATTCCGCCGTCCGGTCATCAAACTGGACGGACATCGTTTCCTCCTGGAAATCGATGTCCAGGACAGTTCCGATATCGCCGTTGAAAATGCCGGTTCCAGCGCCAAGTCCGTCGGCCCGTTTCCACATTATATCATAGTTATTCCGGATTTGCATTACCCGATCGCCGGTTCGGAAGGAAAAATCTCCATGTTTTTTTTCTTTTTTGCCCTCCGCAGGCGGATTCAGCACGGCCTGAAGCGCAAGATTCAGTGCCTTTGTGCCCGTCTCATGCTTGCGGCTGGGACTGAGCACCTGAATGTCGGACGGCTGGATACCCATGTTTTTCGGCAGCCGCGTCTGGCAGAGTTCCTGTATCGTTTTCACGGCTGCGGCCGGGTCGCGGCGGCGCAGGAAGAAAAAGTCCCGGTCGGTGGCCGTGAGCACAGGCAGTTCACCCTGATTGACTGCGTGGGCATTCATGACGATGAGGCTTCTTTGTGCCTGCCGGAAGATTTCGGTCAGGCGGACAGTCTGCACCACGCCGCTGCGGATGAGGTCGGAAAATACGTTTCCTGCACCGACGGGCGGCAGCTGATCCGGGTCGCCGACCAGAAGCAGGCGGCAGCCGGGCTTGAGTGCCTTCAAAAGCGACGCCATAAGCTGCAGATCCACCATCGATGTTTCATCCACAATCATCGCGTCACAGGCAAGCGGTGCGTCTTCGTCGTGAAAAAAAGCCATGCGGCCCGTCGCTTCGTCAAACTGTGCCTCCAGAAGCCGGTGGATAGTTGAGGCCTCGCGGCCCGTCACCTCAGCCAGCCGCTTTGCGGCCCGTCCGGTCGGTGCGGCCAGCTGTGTTTTGAGTTTCAGCGCGTCAAACAACCGCAAAATGCCGGACATGACCGTCGTTTTGCCCGTGCCGGGGCCGCCGGTCACGATCAGAAGCTGCCGGGAGGCCGCCGCGCGGATGGCGCTGCGCTGCTCCGGTGCGTAATCAATGCCCTGCTTGTCCTCAATCTCCGCAACCAAATCGTCAATCCGGCCGGGCTCGGGGTATTCGCCGTCCGCCATGGACAGGATTTTCCGGCAGACATACGTTTCCGCCTCGTAGAGTTCCGGCAGATAGCAGGCTGTTAAGCCCACAATCGGGCTCAGTTCCATCCGTCCCTGCTCCTGAAGCCGGAGCATCCCGGCGTCAATCGTCTCGCCGTCCAGTTCAAGCAGCGCGCAGGTTGCCGCACGAAGCTTGTCCTGCGGGATAAACGTATGGCCTGCGCCGAGATTGTAGGATAATTCAAATAAAATGCCCGCCTCTACACGTCGCTCATCGTCGGCGCTGACGCCAAGTGCGATGGCAAAGGCATCGACCTGCGAGAAATCCGCGCGGTAATACTCGTCTGTCAGCAGATACGGGTCGTCGCGCAGCGCTTCCTGCGCAAGTTCGCCGTAGGCGCGGTAGAGCCGTACGGCAAGTTGGGCGGGCAGATGGTAAATGGTCAGAAATTCGATCAGACGCCGAATACCGGACTGCTTCTGGAAGCTTTCGGACATTTCCTGTGCCTTTTTTTCGCTGATGCCTGGGATTTTCGTCAGCTGCATGGGATCCTGTTCCAGCACGTTCAGACTCTGATCGCCGAAACGGGCAACAATTTTCTCTGCCATTTTCGGCCCGATGCCCTTGACGGCGCGGGAGGACAGAAACGCCAGAATTTCGCTTGTTGTCTCCGGCATGAGGCGTTCTAAGAATTCCGCCTCAAACTGCTGCCCGAAGGATTGGTGGCGCGTCCATCTGCCGACGATGGCCAGCCGTTCTCCCACAACGCTCATGGGAATCGTACCGACGACGGTGACAGCTTCTCCCTGTTCGGTACGAACCTTCAGCACGCAGTAGCCGTTTTCCGGGTTCTGATAAATGACCGCCAGAACGGTCCCCTGTATCATTTGCGATTCCTGTTCCATGTTATTACTCCCGACATGCCGCGCAGGGGCGGTATTCCACGCAGGCATACTGCGCGGCCAGACGCTTTGCCAGCGCCGCAGTCTCCGGCGGCTCTTCTCCGCCAGCCAGAATCAGACGCCCGCCTGCAAGTCCGCTTTCGCGCGACCAGACGAACGCCCGCACTTGTCGCTCCAGCTGCGGCTCGGACGCGGACAAACGGTAGATGGTGACGGCCTCGCGCCTCGGCGGCAGAACGCACCAGCCCAGAAGTACCCATACGATCAAAAGCAGTCCGGCAGACGCCAGCACCGCGCAGACAATCATCCAGATCATTCCGCATCCCTCCGCGCTATTCTATGCGGCGGGATGCAAATCTGTGTTTATTTTACTATAAAACAGACACGTTTTCCATAGCGTTTGCAAAAAAAGCGTCCGGCAGCAGCCGGACGCGCAGTGTCCGCTCACAGCGGAAGATAGGAAAATGCCCATGTCAGAACCGGTGCGAACAGAACGGCGGGCAGCAGATCGGCAGTCTTGATCTTCGTAAGGTGCAGCATATTGAGTCCGATGGCAAGAATCATCACAGAGCCGCAGCAGGTGATCTCCGCGATGGCCGCGTCGGACAGCAGCGGCGCGATCACATGCGCCAGAAGGGCCAGCAGCCCCTGATACACGAACAGGGGGATCGCGGAAAACGCCACGCCCAGCCCCAGCGAGACGGAGAGCATGCACGCCGAAATGCCATCCAGCAGAGATTTTGTAAACAGCAGTTCATAGTCCTGCTTCAATCCTGCATTGAAGCTTCCAAGAATCGCCATGGCACCCACGCAGAACAGCAAAGAGGCTGTCACGAAGCCCTCTGCGATGGGCGCGCGCTGCCCGCCGCGCTGGAACCGGCGCTCAAGACGGCCGCCAAGACGCTCGATGCGGCCGTCGAGATCCAAAAACGTCCCCACGGCGGTGCCGAGCACCATCGAGACAATCAGAACCAGCGTGTTTTCGCCCTTCAGCATGCCGCTGACGCCGATGTAGATCACGCACAGCGCAATGGCCGTCATGATCGCGTTCGTAATCTTTTCCGGGATTCCTTTCTTGGCCAGAAGCCCGACAAAGCTTCCGGTGAGAATGGCAAGTGCGTTGACAAGTACCCCAAGCATGGAGATGACCTCACTTCCGAAAATATACTGTATCGTATCACACCTGTACCGAAGAAAAAAGAGATTTTTCGCAAAGTGGAGGAAAAACGCGAAAAAAACGGGAAAATTCAGGTCGAATCAGGGACGATCTTCCAAAAAAGGTAGAAATCCAGAGCAAAATGTAGTATAATTAATTTATCTTGATTGACGGCGCCCGCTTCCGCGGGCGCTTGGGAGTGTATATGAAACTACGCAGAACAAAGCGAATGCCCACTGCAGCGAAGCGGAAGCTGCGTGCAAAGCGGCTGGCGCAAACGAAGCGTTTTTTGCGCGAGCATACCTGGGGCGTGATGATCACGATCCTGATTCTGATCGCGCTGATCCTGTTCGTCTGCGTGATCGCCGGTGCATCGCCAAAAGAACCTGCCGAGCAGGAGACGGTGCAGGAGCAGACGCCGCGCTATGAGTCGGGCTTTATCTGCGCCATTACGACGCAGGTGCCGTATTACACCGAAGAACTCTCCGAGGCCGGGACAGTCGCACGCGGCATGCAGATCACCTATTCGACCGACAAATCCGTCGAACGCGACGGCATCCGGTATTATCTGACCTATTTCTCCACGCTGGACTGCGGCTATGTCTCCGAGGAAAATCTGACACAGGATCCCGCTGCTGTGGTTGCCGAGAAGGCTGTCTATGTCCGCACGCCGCAGAACCTCCGCGTAGACAAAGACACGCTCGAACTCGGCACGTTGGTTGAAAAAGGAGCAGAACTGCAGGTCCTGAGTTACGAGGGTACGACGGACGGCATCGTTGATTTATATCAGGTAGCCTATCAGGGTCAGACGGGCTACATCAGCGGCCAGTATGTCTCGACGGTGCAGGAGGAGGCCAACGACGTCTATGACCGTTTCGGCGTCTATGCCATCCACGCCGGACGCGGTGATAAGTGGGGCGGCGGCGACGCGGAAAGCCTTGATTATTTCCCACGCACGAAGGCAAGCTTTGAAGACAACAAAATGCCGAACCCGTGCTACGCAATTTATCTTACCTGCGACCCGGCAATTTTAAAAGATATCGACAAGTACATCGAATACGCAAAATCGACGAAGATCAACGCCTTCGTCGTCAACATCATGGATGGCACGTCCATCGGCTACGATTCGCCTGTATACGAGGAATATTCCCCCACGGCGTATCAGTACGCCCAAAACTCCGTCGCAGATTATCAGGCAGTCATTCAGAAAATCAAGGACGCAGGATTCTATGTGATCGGCCGTCTGACAACCTTCAACGACTCCTTCTTCTGCCAGGATCATCCCGAGTACGCCATTGCCGACGGCTCCGGCGAGTCGCTGTATGTCGCAGCCAGCTACTGGCCGAGTGCCTTCTGCCGCTATGTCTGGGAGTATAAGGTCGCGCTGGCTATCGACGCAGTGCAGACCATGGGCTTTAACGAGATCCAGTTCGACTATGTCCGCTTCCCGGACAATACGGACCAATACGAAGCCTCGGGCGATATCGACTTCCGCAACGAGTACGGCGAGACAAAGGCGCAGGCCATCCAGCGCTTTTTGATGTATGCCACGGATATTCTGCACGAATACGGTGTCTACGTCGGCGCGGATGTCTTTGGTGAGACGAGCGGCAACTATGTCACGGCCTACGGCCAGTATTGGCCCGCGATCAGCAATGTTGTTGACGTGATTTCCGGCATGCCGTATCCTGACCATTTTGCTCGCAACGGAGCCTACCGCCCGTGGGAGCATCCATATGAGACGCTGCTCGACTGGGCAGAGTCCGCCGCCAAGCGGCAGGCTGAAACGCCCACGCCTGCAGTTGACCGCACCTGGATTCAGGCGTATAACGCCATCCAGCCGCCCTATAACGAATACGGCGTGCAGGAGATCGGCGACGAGATCCGCGCGCTGCGGGAAGAGGGGCTTACCGGCGGCTTCATGGCATGGAACGCCGCATGCAGCCTCACCAAACTCGAAGAACTGCGCCCCCTGTACGAAGCGCTGGAATAAGCAGCCCGCCCATCTGAACGCAAAACCCCGGCCCGCACTTTTGACGCGGGTCGGGGTTTTCAGCGAGGCAGACGCAGCTGCTTTGGTGATATGGATGGTCAATAGGCCAGTGCGGACTGAACCGTGTGATGGATGAGGTCGTGTCCGGCCTGCGTGGGATGGATGCCGTCTGCGCCGATGAGCGTCGGAAAAATGCGGCTTTTGAGGAACTCCGCGCGCAGATCGACGAGCCTGCAGCCAAACGCACGGCTCAGCTGCGCAACCATGGAATTATAATATTCCTGCCAGCGATATAGATGATCGGTGTCGCCCAGCCAGTGCAGGATGTTCTCCGCGCTCAGGCCTCGAGTGATAAAGGTAAAATACCGCTCCTGCTCCAGCGGCGGCAGGCTCGTCATTGCCACGCGGGCCCCCGCGCTCTGCGCCTTACGGATGGCCGTACAGTAGCGGTCGATGAACTGCTCTGACGGCGTGTGCGGCAAATGCTCGCCGTCCGGATCTTCCGAGATGGCTTTCCAGTCATAATCGCAGTCGTTGCCGCCAAAGCAGAACAGAACCGTCGTATCGCTGTCACAGGCACCGAGTTTCCGGTCAAGCTGCTTCAGTCCCGCATCGATGGTCGCGCCCATCTTTGCGTTGTTTTCTACGGTAACACCTTGCGCGCGCAGCGTGTCGAAGTCATGTTCCTGACACAGATGATAACTCTGGCCGTTATAGGTGACGCCCTTGATAATGGAGTCGCCGAAAATCTTCAAGTTTTTCATGGGGGATCCCTCCTGCTTGTTTGTGACTCCAGTGTAGCCGCATGGAAGGGAAAAGTCTCCCGATTCCTGCCTTAAAACGCTCTCCTGGTTTGCTCCCGTTAGTCTACAAAACGAAGTCCGGCACTCTACGGGCAGTAGAGTGCCGGTTTTTCGTGAGAAAAGTTAGCAAGATGTAACCAATAGCAGTAGAATCCGAACCGGTTGCGCTTCACTCGCTTTCCTGCATCTTTTTAACAATTTCCATGAAGCGGGCGGTCACGCGGTCGTAATTTTCCTTCCGGTGCGGGAACAGGCAGCCGGAACAGTCCTTGATTCCGTTCTCCGTATAGCGGAAACTGCCGCCGCAGCCACGTCCGAGTGCGTACAGCGGGCAGTAGCAGAACAGGCAGTTAAAATCCTCCGGGTGCTTTGTGTCATGGCAGGGAAAATATTCACAGTCCCGGTTCTGAAAAAACGCATAGTGCCGCTCTTCCATCATTCCTTCTCCTTTAGCCGCTCGCACAGCGCCGCGTCCGGCGTGACAACCGCGGTCTGATACGTTGTGTAGATCACCATGCCAGGCTTCGCGCCCGCTGGTTTTTTGACGAATTTCACCGGCGTGTAGTCAACCGGCACGTTCTGGCCGTCGCGAGCCTGCGAATAATAGGCTGCAAGCTGCATCGCCTCCGTCACGGTCCGGTCGGGCGGCGTTTGGCCGTTTGTTTCAATGATGACATGGCTGCCGGGAATCTTCTGGACGTGCAGCCAGATATCGCTTTTTGCGGCCAGCTTTGTCGTCAGTTCATCGTTCTGTCGGTTGCTGCGGCCGACGCGAATCGAGAAGCCGTCGGAGGAGGTGAAGCGCATGGGCTTACTCGGAGGCAGCTTCATGCGTTTTTTGCGGTCCGTCTCGCGCAGATAGCCGCCGGAGACAAGTTCAGCCCGGATCTCCTGCAAATCCCGTGCGGATTCCGCGCGCGTGAGCGCGTCGAGCACGCTTGCAAGATACGCAAATTCCTGCTCCCCCTTCGCAATCTGCTCCGTCAGGATTTTTTCGGCATTTTTGGCTTTTTGATAGTCTTTATAGAATTTTGCTGCGTTCTGCTGCGGGGAGATGGCCGGGTTGAGTGGGATCTCAATCTCCTTCATATCCGGGTCATAGAAGTCGGCGGCGCGCAGTTTTGTCTGGCCGCGTTTGACAGCGTAGAGATTTGCCGTGAGAATATCGCCGAGACGACGCAGACGCTCCCGGTCGTGGGTCGCAGCGAGTTCTTTGCGCTGGTTTTCCAGCTTCCTTGCCGTTCGCGCGTGCAGATTGGAGACGGTTTTGCGGATAGCCTGCGATGCCTGGCGCATGGAATCGGCGCGGTCACGCGCGGCATAGAACCGGTCGAGCAGCTGCGAGAACGAGTCATACGTCTCCTGTCGGATAAAATCGCCGTACTGCGTCGCGGGCAGGCAGGTAAAGTCCCACGGGCGTTCGTCCTTGTACAGAAGCACCGGCTGCGGCGGTACAGTCTGAAGCTGTGCGAACGTTTCTAGCAGACGTTCTGCCAGCGCCGTTTTCCCCTCCAGCGGCAGTTCAGACAGATCGGTGTCCAGATCGCCGGTCAGCCGGAACGCTAGTTCCCGGCACACAAGCGGAGAGAGGCCGCCGAAGGTATCCAGCAGCCAGCCGTCGAAGCGCTTCGGCGTGGTCTGCGCGGACAAGAGCGATATCATCTCCTCCCCCGTGACGGCAAACGGGTCGCACTTACCCTGCGTGGGCGGCAGATGATAGTAAAGGCCCGGCAGAACCTGCCGTTTATCGCTCATCTCAAAGTCCACCCGGCGCAGGCAGTCAAGAATGCGCCCGTCCTCGCTCGTCAAAATCAGGTTGGAATTGCGGCCCATGATCTCCAGAATCAGATGCTTCTGCGTGGGGCTGCCCATTTCATCGGTGCAATCGAACGTCATGTCGAGCAGCCGCTCCATCTCCGGCTGCTGCATGGACACGAGACGGCCTCCCGTCAGGTGCTTGCGCAGGAGCATGCAGAACATGGGCGGCTGCGCCGGGTTTTCGGCGGGTTCGTTCGTTAAGTGAATACGCGGATGATTGGGCGAAGCCGTCAACAGCAGCCGCCCGCCGCCCGCCGCTCCGCGCATGGACAAGATCAGCGTGTCGCGCTGCGGCTGCTGGACCTTATCGATACGGCAGCCGGTTAGACTGCCCTCCAGTTCACGGCGGACCGCCGTGAGAAAAAATGCGTCAAATGGCATGAGAATCCTCCATGCTTAGGATAAAAAGCGCATTCAGCCGGTCAAGCTGTCCGGAAAGATACAGGGCGCCAAACAAGCATTCCAGCCCGGTGGCCTTGGCATACTGCGCATAGGTAGCGTTCTTCGGCACCTGATGCACATGCGCGTTGCGTCCGCGCTTGTAAACGGCCAATTCTTCTTCTGTCAGGAGCGGGAGCATGCGGTCAACCCGCGCCGCCTGCGCCGGAGCGCAGACAAGGTCTACTGTCGCGCGGTGCAGATTGCCGTTTGCCGCTTTGCCGGCCGCACAGAGATAGCTTCGCACCAGCAGTTCAAACACCGCGTCGCCGCAGTGCGCAAGGCCGAGCGCGCTGATCTGGTTGATCGCGCGCCGGTCCATGTTCAGGTGAAAATAGTTTTCCAAGCAAACGCCTCCATTGTTCGGAACTTTTTATACTATACCACATATGCAGGCTGGTTTTCCAGTGGGCACAAAAAAATGGTTGACTTATCGGTTACATTCTGTTACAATTTGAAAAGAATTCATCACACGAAAGAAGGCACCTGCATGCAGAAGAAATTCCGCCGTCTGGCGGCGGCCATTTTATGTCTGACACTGCTGGCCGTACCGGCGCTGGCCGCCGAGGCGACCATTGATCTGGATTATGTCACAATCGTGGGAGAGGGCTTCGTCGCCGACACCTTCTGCGGCGTGGACGCGCTGTATAATGAGACAGGCGCAACGCTGTTCTGCAATGAGTTGATCGAACGGTTTTACAGCGCCGTCTACGGCGTGGACGTCTACACGGACAACGGCAATATCACCGCCGCCAGTCCGGCAGGCTATCGGTTCGAGGTTACATACACGCCGCAGCCCGGCGATATCGCCTATGCCTCCGCTGAAGCACGGGAGCGCTACGGCAATCACTACGCCATTGTCAAATCCATCGATGAGGCAAACGGCACCGTCACCCTCTTCGAGCAGAACTGGGTCTGGGACGGCAAGGCGGGCGTAAACCGCCGGATCCCATATGACGGCGGGTGCTATACGTTCTATACCATGTGCTCTGACGCCGGCCGCGCAGCGCCTGCCGGAGAAGCAGAGTCTGTTTCCGCGCAGCCTGTGACAGGAGATCCGCAGCCTGCATACGACGCGTCCACGATCTACGCGTGGGGCAGCGGCATATCCAGCATTACTGGAACGCCGTCCAACTGGGCCGCAGAACTCACTGCCCGCGCCGATGCCTATGGCATCACCATGCTGGCCGACGGCAGCTATCAGTCCGCCATTACACGCAAGACCCTTGCCCGCCTCGCGGCAAACACCGCGCGGACGCTCGGGCTGGTCGAGGATGTATCCGATCCGATTGCCGTTGTGCAGCAGCTTGGCGTGATGCAGCCGAATGCCGACGGCAGCTTTGACACGACCTCCCAAGTTACGCGTCAGATGGCTGCGACCGTGCTGCTGCGCCTGCTGCGGCAGTCGAGCGTGGTATTCGAGGCCGACATGACGATGCTCAGCCGCTATCCCGACAGCGGCGCCATCTCTGACTGGGCCAGAGAGGCCGTTGCAATGATGACGCAGTATGACCTGATGAACGGCACGACGAAGGGCTTCGAGCCGAAAAAGGATATGACACTCGAACAGTGTCTTGTTCTGCTTACACGCATCTGTGAATTCTGAATTGTGAACGAAAACCGGCTGTCCTCTTTGCGAGGGCGGCCGGTTTTTATGTTCAGAATAAACTCTGCTGCGGTTCCTCCGGCTCTGCCTGCGACAAAAGCATTTCGATTTCACTCTCGCCGTAGACTGTGATACCGTTTTCCTTCAAAAGCGCCGCCGTTACCCCGTCGCCGGGCGTCAAACAGCCGGAGAACGTACCATCATAAATGTTTCCGCTGCCGCAGCTTGGGCTGCGTTCTTTCAAAACGGCTGCCTTACAGCCGTACAGCCGCGCCAGATGCAGCGCCTGCTCGGCGCCCCGGCGGTACTGGGCTGTGACGTCTGCGCCGTTTTTCATCACAACGGCCTCACCCTGCCGTTCCGACGGTTCGCGCGGCGTGGGAAGCCCGCCCAGCTGCTCAGGACAGACGGGAACAAGATGATATCGCTCCATGAGCGCGACAGTCTGCATGATAGGCTTCGATTCCCCGTCATACCGGCACTGAACGCCGAGCAGGCAGGCGCTGATCAAAATATTTTCCATGTTATCGGATCCTTTCCCCGTTTAAAACGGCTTCCATGAGCGTATCGCCCGCATACACAAGCTTCAGCGAGAAAAAAGGAACGTGTGCGTCCATCAGCTTCAAAAAAATCCGGTCGCCCTCCCACTGCTGCAAAGCGGCAAGCTTTCGCTTGTCGATCCACGCCAGTTCGCCCTCGTCGCAGTCCTTCGGCGTGCCGGTAAAGCCTGTGGCGTGGAACAGGTGCATATACTCGGTGGGCCAGACATCGGAGACAAAGGTCACAAGCCCACAGTAGCGGTACTCTGTGAGCATCAGTCCCGTTTCCTCCAGCACCTCGCGGCAGACGCAGTCCTCCGGGCTTTCCTTGTCCTCAAATTTTCCGCCGACACCAATCCATTTATCGTGATTCTCGTCGTGCTCTTTTTTTACGCGGTGAAGCATCAGATACTGCCCATCGCGCTCGAGATAGCAGAGTGTCGTCTGCTTCATGCGCCGCATCTCCCTCCAGTGTTCTTTTTTTATTCTATCAGGTTCACATGAAAAAGTAAACGGGAATCCGATTTGTGCGTTCTGCCGTGTTTCGCGGTACAAATTCAGCAAAAACAACAAATGACTTTACCAAAGCAATCTGATATAATGTTTGTATCTTAGTCGAGGTGTACCAATCCACATTTATGGTGCGCTGCGGCAAATATAAAGGAGGATATTTTATCCGGGAGACTCCCGGTGCGGCATTGTGGAGACATGTCGCAATGCGTCCGCCAAGCCCGGCGGTCGTGAGAATGCGGTGCGGAGGCAGCGCAGTCAGAGTCCAAAACAGTATGGCAGAAGTAAAACTCGTAAACGTCAAGAAGATCTACCCGTTCGTCAGTGGCGAAGAAAAGAAGAGCAAGAAAAAGAAGAAGGGCGAAGAGCCTGCCGAGGAGAAGAAGGTCAACCTTCAGATCACCGACAAGGGCGTTGTCGCCGTGCAGGAATTCAACCTCGACATCGCGGACAAGGAATTCATCGTTCTCGTCGGCCCGTCCGGCTGCGGCAAGTCCACGACGCTGCGCATGGTCGCAGGTCTGGAAGAGATCTCCGAGGGCGAGCTGTACATCGACGGCAAGCTCATGAACGACGTGGCCCCGAAGGACCGCGACATCGCCATGGTCTTCCAGAACTACGCTCTGTATCCCCACATGACCGTTTATGATAACATGGCCTTCTCCCTGAAGCTGAAGAAGACCCCGAAGGCGGAGATCGACCGCAAGGTCCGTGAGGCCGCCGAGATCCTCGATATCACCCAGTACCTCAACCGCAAGCCGAAGGCTCTGTCCGGCGGCCAGCGCCAGCGTGTCGCTATCGGCCGCGCCATCGTCCGTAACCCGAAGGTCTTCCTGATGGACGAGCCGCTGTCCAACCTCGACGCCAAGCTGCGTAACCAGATGCGCGCTGAGATCATCAAGCTGCGCGAGAAGATCGACACCACCTTCATCTACGTCACCCACGACCAGGTCGAGGCCATGACCTTGGGCGACCGCATCGTCATCATGCGCGACGGCTTCATCCAGCAGATCGGCACCCCGCAGGAGGTCTTCAACCATCCGGCAAACCTCTTCGTCGCCGGCTTCATCGGCACGCCGCAGATGAACTTCTTTGACGCAACGCTGTCCAAGAAGGGCGACAAGTACGTCGCGACCGTGCAGGGCAAGGATTTCGAGCTGCCCGCCGACAAGCAGGAAGCGCTCAAGAAGATGGACAAGGTGCCCGTCGACATCATCGCCGGTGTCCGCCCGGTCCATATCCACCTGTCTCAGGACGGCATCGACGCCATGGTCGACGTCTCCGAGCTGATGGGCTCCGAGCTGCATCTGCACGTCAACTCCAACGGCAAGGACGTCGTCATCGTCGTCCCGACGACCGACATCGACCTCGACGCTGTCCACGGCAGCCACAAGCCTGTGAAGTACAGCTTCAAGCCCGAGCTGATGCACTTCTTTGACAAGGAAACCGAGAAGAACCTGTTCTGATCCCCAAATACAAAACGCGCCCGCCGGAAAAACCGGCGGGCGTTTTTTCTGTCATGCACCGGCGCGTCAAAACAGCCGTACAAGCAGCTGCGAGACGAGAACGACGGCGATCAGGGCGATGGGGTAGGTCGCGGCGTAGGCGGAGGCGACGTTGCTCGTGCCTGCGACATGGATGAGCGTGCCAAGGGCGGGCGTGGAGGTCATGCCGCCGGTGATGGAGCCGAGAATGTTCAGCAGGT
>ERZ772881.1362-NODE-1362-length-21940-cov-6.818734_pt1 | contig 21940 bp, 18 predicted proteins | sample MGYA00580581_ERZ772881 | MGnify/ENA primary metagenome ERZ772881 (study PRJEB29015, sample SAMEA2737668) | human gut metagenome | biome: human gut; feature: human-associated habitat; material: faeces | place: China | collected 2012 ...
CCATTGCTGACGAAGTTGGCGAGTACATCTTCAACGGCGCAACGTTTGAAAAGTTCCAGTCTGCTCCCGCAGGCGTCTATGGCAAGGACGGCCAGCTTTCCGCTGCTGATCTTGGCATTAACTAACCCTGAATGAAAAAAGGCCCCGGCTATCGGGGCCTTTTTCCGGTCTTGGCAAATTAAAGGAGAGATTAACGATGGATGAAAACATCCTTGTGCTGCGGGACGTATGTAAGACGTTCCCAGGCGTCAAAGCGCTGGATCATGTCGATTTTGACGTCAAGAAGGGCGAGGTTCTTGCGCTTGCCGGCGAAAATGGCGCCGGTAAATCCACGCTGGTCAAGCTGCTGCTGCGGTTTTACGACCCTACCGGCGGCCAAATCCTCTATAATGGCAAGCCGCTGCCGGAATATGACCTGGAGCAGCTGCGGGCTGCCTTTGGCACCGTGTTCCAGGATTATAAAAACTTTGCCCTGTCCGTCAACGAGAATGTGATCGGCCACGCTTGTACCCCGGCGGAAAAAGCTCTGGCAGAGCAGGCACTGCGCCACAGCGGTGTGTGGGACAAAATTGCCTCACTGCCCCGGGGGGCGGACACGGTGCTGACCCGAGAGTTTGACGAGACGGGCACCGGCCTGTCCGGCGGCGAAAATCAAAAGGTGTCTACCGCCCGGCTGTTTGCCCGGGACTTCCAGATCGCCGTGCTGGACGAGCCAAGTTCCGCCCTGGATCCGGTGGCGGAGTATAAAATGTATGAGAATTTGCTGCAAGTGACAGAGAACAAGACGGTGATCTTTATCTCGCACCGGCTGTCCAGCGCGGTGCTCAGCGACCGCATTTTGGTGCTGGCCGACGGTCAGGTACAGGAGAGCGGCTCCCACCGGCAGCTGATGGAGCAAAACGGACTGTATGCGGATATGTTCCGCCTGCAAGCCTCCGGTTACAAGCAGGAAGGGGGTGCCGCCGGTGCGCAAGCCTAAGAATGCGGAAGAGCACTCCATGTTCTCCAATTTATTCTACTTTTTGCGGCTGCTGTTTGCAGCCTCCCCGGCGCTGGTGATCGGCGAGCTGGCATGGGGCGTGCTGACGGTGCTGCCCGGCCAGCTGGTCAGCGTGCTGGGGGTTAAGTATGTGATCGACATTGTCACCTCCGGTCGGGACTTAAAACGGCTGTACGCCGTGGTGGCCGTTGTGGTGGCGTTGCTGGCGCTGTGCCGGCTGGCGTCCTATTTGTATCGGGAGTTCTTTTGGAATGTGCAAAGGGAGAAAGCCTATTACCGGCTGAACCGGCGGCTGTATGCCAAGGCGGCGGAGCTGGACCTGGCGTCCTATGATGACCCGGAATTTTACAACCGCTTTATTCTCACCATTGAGTCCTCCGGCGACAACATCCAAAACCTGCTGGGCCTGGTGCGCCGGTACTTTGGCAACTTGATCTCGTTGATTGCCATTTCCTCTGTGCTGCTGACCATTGACCCGCTGTGTTTGGTGATTATTTTGGCGTCTATTTTGCTGTTTTTGCCCCTAAGCAAGGCTATTAGCAACTTGCAGGTGCAACGCCAGGTAGAGAACACCCGCTATCATCGGCGGGCAGACTACTTCCAGCGGCTGTTTTACTTGCAGGATTACGCCAAAGAGGTGCGTATGAACGGCATTGCGCCCCTGCTGATGGAGCGCTACGACCAAGCGGCGGACGATGTGATCGCCTGTCAAAAGAAATATTTCGGCAAGATCACTCGCCGCTATCTGCTCCAGGAGACCGGCGTGCAGGTGCTGGGCTTTATGTTTGTGCTGCCCATGTATCTGGGCTACCTGGTGCTGGTGCGCCACCAAATCAGCCCCGGGGATTTTGTGGCCAGCTTTAACGGCGCCTATGCCATCGCCATGAGCCTGAATTTCCTCACTGTGTGGGGCGTTGCCCAGTTTGATGAGCGGGCCAAGCTGATCGAGAAGTACCGGGCCTTTCTCCACGCCGAACCCACCATTCGGGATGGGGCGCAGGCGGCGCCCAAGAGCCAGTCCGGCGAGATCAAGCTGGAGCACCTGACCTTTACTTATCCCGGTGGGGCGGCGCCTGTTTTGCAGGATATTAACCTGACCATTCACCCGGGGGAGAAGATCGCCCTGGTAGGCTACAACGGCGCCGGCAAGACCACTTTGACCAATTTGCTGCTGCGGCTGTATGAACCCTCCGGTGGGCGGATCCTGATTGGTGGGCAAGACATTCGGGACTGCACCCTGCAAAGCCATCGGGATCGATTTGCGGCGGTGTTCCAGGATTTTCAGCTGTTTGCCTGTCGGGTAGGGGAGAATGTGGCGCTCAGCCCGCAGTTTGACCCGGAGCGGGTGCGCCGTGCGCTGGACCACAGCGGCTTTCAGCGACCTTTGCCCCGGGGAGTGGACACCCAGCTGCTGCGGGAGTTTGACGATGACGGACTGATGCTTTCCGGCGGCGAGAGCCAAAAGGTGGCGGTGGCGCGGGCATTCTACAAGGACTGCCCCTTTGTGATCCTGGATGAGCCCTCTGCCAACTTGGACCCGGTGGCGGAATACCAGTTGAACCGGGCTATGCTGGAGGCTGCCCGGGACAAGACGGTGATCTTTATTTCTCACCGGTTGTCCACCACGGTGCAGGCGGATAAAATTTATGTGATGGAGCAGGGACGGATCATAGAGAGCGGCTCGCACAGTGAACTGATGGCGGCAGACGGCACTTATGCTTATATGTTCCGCCTGCAAGCGGAGAAGTATAAGAACGCCAAAAGTGAATAACAATAAAAAAGCGAACGATTTTTATATCGTTCGCTTTTGTGTTGCTAAAAGATGTTACCCACCGTTACCTTGCTGTTGTCGTAGATCTCTGCCAGTTCCGTTTGGCACTGGCGAATGGTAGGGCGCAGATCGTCGCTTTCGTCCCGAGCCAAGGGTTGCAGGGTGCCCAGGGTTACCCCCGCCTCTTGTAAAGCGCGGTGCTCCATGAGCACGCACAGGGTGGGGTAGCGGGCGGTCCAAATGTTTTGCAGTTGGCGGGCCTTGCGTTCTGCCTCTGGGTAATTCTCTTCTGCGGCGGCTGCGTCCATGCTTTGCAGTAGAGTCTCCATATTCTCAAAGGTGGTCTTGACCGTGTGCTGTTCAAAGATACACAGCCCTGCGACCAGCAGCAAAAACAAAATGGCAAACCAAGTGCGCTTCACTTTTTTCTCTCCTTTTTTACGGCAAAGACGGTGCCGCTGTCATCTATGGTCACCACCAGCTGTTCACCGGGGCACAGGCTCTCCTTTTGCAGCGCCTTGGCAATGGCCGCCGTGTCCAGCACTTGGTCGCCGAAATATTCCGGCACAATGTGGCCGTCGGTGACTACGGGTATGGGAAAGCCGTTGTCCGGCGTTGGTACGCCCAACTGTTTGGGGGTCACCGGGCTTTCCTCCGTACGCAGCCGCACGGACAGGCTGCCGTTGGTCTCCACCACCGCTTCCTCCACGGTGGACAGATCAAATACATCCTTTTGGCGCAGGGCGTCTATCAAATCGTCTACGGTAAAGCGCAGGCGACGCATTTGCTTTTGATCCGGTTTGCCGTGGCGTATGAGAAAGATGGGTCGCCCTTGCAGCAGGTTTCGCAGCCGCAGACTTTTCATGGACGCCACGGAGGCGAGAATTTCCAGACTTACCAGTAGCAGCATGGGCAAAAAGGCGTTGGCCAGGGGCATGGTGTTGTCTTGTAGGGGAATGGAGGCAATCTGGCTTACCAATATGGTAATGACCAGCTCGTGGGGGTTCAGCTCGCCGATCTGGCGCTTGCCCATGATCCGCATAGCCAGAATGACGGTAAAGTAGATCAGCAGTGCGCGAATAAGAGTTACTGTCATTTCAATCACCGGTTGTATTTTGTGAATAAATCCCCCGGTTATGCCAAAATTAGTACGGGTGATAGAAATTGGAAAACCTTAGGCGCCAGTATAACGATAATGTACAGAAATTTAAGGCGGACTTTGCGGACTGCTCGGATTTTTTGCTCAAAGAGGCGGAAACCGGCGGTCGCAAGTGTTTTTTCGCTGTGATGGACGGATTGGTGGATTCTTTGCAGCTGGGGCAGATGATTATGGGACCGGTGCTGGGAGCACAGGTGGAGGCATGCACCCCCGGCGAGCAGTTTCGCCAGCTGATGCGTACCTGCGTGCAGTCGGTAGAGTTGAAAGAGGCAAAGACCTTCGAGGATGCTTACTATTATCTGATGAGCGGCTTTTGCGTGTTTGTGTTGGACGGCTGTCCCCGAGCTATGGTCATGGGTATTCAGGGCTGGACCAAGCGCAGTACCGACGAGCCGGAGAGCGAAAGCAATGTGCGCGGAGCCAAAGAGTGCTTTGTGGAGTCTGTGAACGACAACAAGGCGCTGCTGCGCAAGCGCATGAAAACCCATCACTTAAAGCTGCGCCAAATCCAGCTGGGTACCGCCGCCCCAACCCCGGTGGTACTGGCCTTTTTGGATGACCGTGCCGCGGCGGAATTGGTGAATGCGGTGGAGCAGCGGCTAAAGGACGCGCATTTAAACACGGTGGCGGATTACGGTGAACTGGTGCCCTTTTTAGACACAAATATGCGTTCCTTTTTCTCTGCCGTAGGCACCACGGAGCGCCCGGATGTGTTGGCGTCCAAGCTTTATGAGGGCCGGGTGGCGGTACTGGTGGAGGGTACGCCCTTTGTACTTTATGTGCCGTATCTTTTCAGTGATAATTTTCAGTCTTTGGATGATTACGATTATCCGCCGTTCTTCGGCGGCTTTGTGCGGCTGTTGAAGTATTTCAGTTTTGGTATTTCCGTGTTTTTGCCCGGGGTGTATGTGGCGCTGGGCACTTTTCATCAAGAACTGATTCCCACCAATTTGCTGTTTACCATTGCGTCGGCAGAGTTCCGTACCCCGCTGTCCCTGATGAATGAGGCCATTATGACCCTGATCTTTTATGAAATCATGCGGGAGGCGGGGCTGCGGTTGCCCAAGGTCGTCGGCCACGCGGTGTCTATCATCGGCGCCATTGTTATCGGTGAGGCCACCGTGTCTGCCGGGCTGATCGGCGCGCCTATTTTGGTGATTATCGCCATTACCGCCATTGCCTCTTATGTGGCGTTTCCGCTGTATGACAGCGTGTCGGTGCTGCGGCTCTTGTTTATCCTGGCCGGGGGACTCACCGGACTTTACGGTTTGATGCTGGGCATGGCGGCGCTGTTTGTAAATATTTGCAGTCTCAGCCCCTACGGTGTGCCGTACGCCGCCCCCATCGCGCCGCTAAATGTGCGCTCCCTGGGCGATGTGTTTTATCGGGAAAGTTGGACCAAGCTGGCCCGCCGCCGGGTGCGGGTACAGGATCTGCGGGGTGCGCATATTGACCAGTGTGAATAACGGCAAAATTTCTTCGTTCAGTCTGTTTGCCATGCTGTATATCAGCCGCCTGGTGGTGAGCCTGACCCATGTGCAGTCTATTATGGCAGGTAAGTTGTCTACCCAAATGCTGATGAGCGTGGGGGTAGCGCTGGTGCTTTCCCTGTTGTTTGCGGTGCCCGCGCTTCTTTGTGTGCAGCGGGACTGCTCACCGTTGGCGCACAGAACGATGGGCACTCTTTATGCCTGTAATTTTATCTTTTTGGCGGGGATCAATGTGAGCCGCTTTGCCTACTTCGCCTCTGCCCGGTTGAATCCGGAGGCCAAAAGTTGGGGATTTGCCTTGCTGATTCTTCTATTTGCGGTGTATGGGGCGTTGGTTGGGCTGCAAGGATTGTCTCGTTTTTCCGGCTTCGCCTTTTGCCTGATTGTTCTTGTGGTAGCGGTGGTGCTGGGCTTTAATGTGCAGCACTTCCAGTGGTTCAGCCTGTTTCCGCCAGGCAGCAATACCGTGGGTGAAGTGGTGCGAAACGGCGTGGTGCTGTCTGCCAATACGGCAGAGATTACGATCTTTTTGGTGCTGGCGGATCGGGTGGTCATCGGCGGACGTCGTTTTGGTGCCTTTTATGGCGCTATGGGGTGTTCGTACCTGACTACGAGCCTGCTGTTTCTCTTTGCCATCGGCGTGATGGGGGACGCGGCCGGGTTACAGGCGTTTCCGATTTATACCCTCTCTCAGCTGGCAGGCAGCGGCTCAATGGTGCGGATGGATGCGCTGTATACCGGCTTTTGGATCTTTGCTATCTTTATTAAGGCGGCACTGCTGATTTATTGTGCGGCAGTGACCCTGCCGGGCAGTGGTGGGTACAAGGGCAAGTGCCTGGGCGCCGGTTTGGCGGCCTTTGCCGTCAGTTGTGCGCTGGGACGGTTGATGACTGTGGGTCAGCACTCGCCGTTGATCACAGTGGTGCCCTTTGCAGTGTTTTCCTCTCTCATTCCCTTGGTGTGGCTGCTGGGGCACAGAAAGGCGCGTGGTACAAATGAGACGAATAATTAAGCTACTTCTTTGTTTATTGTTGGTGTCGGCCATACTGTGCGGCTGCTCCGGGCGGCGCACCCTGAGCAATTTGGCGGTGGTGGAGGGCATGAGCATTGACCGGGCGGCCAATGGAGTGTCCGTCTCGGTGCAGACCTTGAATATGACCAAGAGCGGCAACGGCTCAGAGGCGCTGTCCGGCAATATTACCATCAATACCGCAGAGAGCGGCACCGGTATCTCCCAGGCTCTGTCTAAACTGTCCGAGGACTTGTCCCGCAATTTGTTTTTAGGACAAAACAAGATTACGGTGTTCAGCAGCAGCGTGGCACGGCACGGGGTGGGCGACAATATGGATTACTTTGTGCGCAGCGCCGCCAGTCGGCCGGATGTGCTGCTGTGCGTGGCAGACGGTAATGCCAAGGCGCTGTTGGAGAGTAAGGAAGACGACGCTTTGGTGCCCAGCGCAAATATGGTGCACCTGTTGCAGAATGGGCAGGATAGCGGTATGGGCGCGGTGGTGTCCGTTAATGACGCGCTGCGCCGCTTTGCCAGTCCTACCTCGGATATTTATTTGCCGCTGTTAAAGAAAGCGGGCACACATACGGCTTTTGAAGGGTTGGCGCTGTTTGATGGGGGCAAGATGACCGCCACGGCGGATATGGACGATACTTTCGGCATCCTCCTGATGAACGGTAAGATTAAAAGCGGACTGCTAACCCTGCAAAATGACAAGCTGGGGCATATCGGGGTGGAACTGGTGTCCTGCAAGGTGAGGGCACGGAGCGCCATGGAGAACGGGCGACCGGTGTTTCGGGTAACGGTGCGAACGCAGTTGATGCTGGATGAAGTGCAAAAGGGCTATATCAGTACCATAGATAATCGCGCCATTTCCGTCATAGAGCACCTGGCGGAGCAAAAGCTGGTGGACCTGTGCACCGGGGCTTACGCCTGCTTGCAGGCCGCCGGATGCGACGGCGTGCAGGTTGGGGCGCGGCTGGCAATGTCAGACCCGGCGGGGTATGCAGCGGTTAAAGCGGACTGGAACCGCGCGTTCTCCGCCTCAGTGATTCAGGCTGCCTGCCACTGCCGGATTACGAAAATTAACGATAATTCCATCAGAGAATAGGCGCCGTCAGCACCGCAGAGTGGAGCAGGCTTACCAGATCACTGCTGCCTTGGGTGTGAAACGCGGCGAACATGGGCACCCCGAATGTGAGCAAAAACAGCAGAGCAAACAGGATCAATACTTTTTTCAAAGCGAATCTCTCCTTTCAGATAACTTGACATTTGTCTATTATAATTGTATAATGATTGTTCTAAATGTATGTTTGAAAGGAGCGATTTTGTGGCTTCCAATTATATTTCGCCCATCTCCATGGACGCGCTGTCCAATTTGTGCCAGGAGCTGGGGAAGAATAACTATATCAATGCCCACGATTTTGAACGCTATCAGGTAAAGCGGGGCCTGCGCAACAGCGACGGCACCGGCGTGATGGCCGGATTGACCCGTATTTGCTCGGTAGAGGGTTATTATATTTTGGACGGCGAGCGGATTCCTACGGACGGCAAGTTGTCTTACCGTGGTTATGACATTCGTGATTTGGTGGACAACTGCATTGCCGAGGACCGCTTTGGCTATGAGGAAGTGGTGTGGCTGCTGCTGTTTGGCAATCTGCCCACTGCCAATCAGCTGTATTCTCTCCGCGAGGTGCTGTCTGAGTGCCGGGCACTGCCGGACGAGTTTGTGGAAGATGTGATTATGAAGCACGCTTCCAAGGATATTATGAACAAGATGGCGCGCTGCATTTTGTCCCTTTACTCTTTTGATGAGAACCCGGACGATACCTCCATTCCCAATGTGCTGCGCCAGTCCTTGCAGCTGATCGCTCAGACCCCGACCATTATGAACAGCGCCTATCAGATCAAGCGCCGTACATTCTACAACAAGACCATGTTCCTGCACCCGATCAACAAGGAGCAGACCATGGCGGAGTACATTCTAAATCAGCTGCGGGTGGACAAGACTTTTACCCGCGAAGAGGCCAAACTGCTGGACATTTGCTTAATGCTCCATGCGGATCACGGCGGCGGTAACAACTCTACCTTCTCTACCCGTGTGCTTACCTCCAGCGGTACGGATACGTATTCGGCCATTACGGCCGGCTTCGGCTCTCTGAAAGGTCCTCGCCATGGCGGCGCCAACATTCGAGTGACGCACATGATGGAGGACATTATTGCCCATGTGGCAGACCCCACCAAGCCGGAGCAGGTGAAAGATTACCTGGTTAAAATCCTGAATAAAGAAGCCGGTGACGGCTCCGGTTTGATCTACGGTATGGGTCACGCAGTCTATACCAAATCAGATCCTCGCGCGGTGATCTTAAAATCCAATGCCCGCAAGCTGGCTTATGAGGCCGGATTTGAAAAAGAGTTTAAAACCTTGGAGAATGTGGAGATGCTGACCCCGGAGGTGTTTGCCGAGGTAAAGGGCGACGACAAGGTGATGTGCGCCAATGTGGATCTGTACTCCGGTTTGGTTTACAAGGTGCTGAAGATCCCGGAGGATCTGTTTACCCCGCTGTTTGCCACCGCCCGTATTGCCGGTTGGTGCGCCCATCGGCTGGAGGAACTGATTTCCGGCGGCCGAATTATGCGTCCGGCATACAAGAGCGTGTCCCACACCAGAACATATATTGCCCCGGCAGACCGAGAGGTTCAGGGCTGATTTTGAACGAAAGAGGAGCGAAAAAGTGCGTACCAGACCCCAACTGATCCCTTGGATTCTGACTTTTGCGATCACCGGGGCGGCGGTGGTATTGCGCTTTGTTCAGCTCCTCCTTTTTACGGACAGCAGTACCGGGCGGGTCACGGCTGCCGGTGCGCCGTTGACTTATGGACTGTATGCTTTGCTGCTGTGTGCCGGTGTGTGTTGCACTGTGTGTGCCCTGCACCAAAGCCATACGGCAGTGGCGGTGGCTGCAAACGGCGGCAGCCGCAGGCTGACCGTTGTGTCATATCTGGTGTCTGTGGCGTTCTTTTTTGATTTTATTTACCGCTGCTTTTTGTGCTACGACTTGGCGGACGGTGCGGTTTATTTACAGTGGAATGACCTGGTCAGCGAAGGGCTGACGGCACTGTTTGCTTTACTCAGTTGCTCCTACTATTTTGTTGTAGGGCGCAGCTATGGGGGCGGACGGTATGATTTTCGCGCTTTCCGCTTCTTTCACTTTGTGCCGGCGCTGTGGGGGCTTTGCCGTTTGCTGACCATTTTAGCTAAGATGGTCAGTGTGCTGGTAGATACCCAGACGGTGTGTGAGGTGCTGTTTTTGGTGGCGCTGCTGCTGTTTCTCTTTTCCTTTGCAACGGCGGTGGTTACCTCCCGCCATGCAGGGCGTGCGGTGGTGTTCTTTGGCCTGCTGGTGTTTGTGTGCGGCTGTGTGCTGGCATTGCCCGGACTGTCCGTATGGTTTACCGGGCACCGGAATCTGTTGAACGGCAGCATGTATTTCGGCCCGGCGGATTTATTGCTGGGTGTATTTGCCTTGGCTTTTGTGCAGGATCTGCGCCGTCGCAGCGCAGCGGATTAGGAGCGTGCCTTTGTTTTTTGCAACTCTAAAGACCGTGGCCGGTCAGGTACTGATGCTGTACCTGATCTCTCTGATCGGCTTTGTGACGGATAAGTTGGGCGTGTTTCGTCAGGCGGACGCCAAGCGGGTGATCGACCTGCTGTTTAATATCGTGCTGCCCATTGCCATTATTTATACATTTATGACCATGGCGTACACCCCGGACCATGTGCGGGGTATTCTTTTGGCGTTTGTGTGCGCCTTTGCCACCCATCTGGTGGGCGGTGTGCTGGGACAGCTGTGCTTTCGCCACCGCAGTCCCATGGAGCGGGGCGTGTACCGCTACGGTATGCTGTTCTCCAACGCCAGCTTTTTGGCGCTGCCTTTGGCTCTGGCGGTGATTGGCTCGGAGGGCGTGTTCTACTGCTCCGTTTATGTGGCTGTTTTTAATGTGGTGGCCTTTACCTACGGCATTTATGAGATCAGCGGCCATACCGCCAAGATCGACCTGCGCCGGTTGGTGCTGAACCCCGGCTCCATGGCGGTGCTCATCGGGTTGCCGCTGTTCTTTTTGCAGCCCAGGCTGCCCCAGGTGATCCTGCGGCCCATGGAGATGGTGGGCAACTGTAATTCGCCCTTGGCCATGATGATTTTCGGCACCTTTCTTGCCAATGCGGACTGGAAGCGTATGTTCGCCAAAAAGGAGCTGTACTTTTGCTCCCTGATGCGTTTGGCAGTGATCCCCCTGTGTATGGTGGGGCTGTTTTACCTGTGCGGTGTGCGGGGTGATCTGCTGATCGCTATGGTCATCTCCGCCTCTGCCCCCACGGCTACCAATACGGCTATGTATGCGGCCAAGTACGACAATGACGCCGCCTTGGGCAGCGAGTTGGCTGCCCAGTCCTCGCTGTTTTCCATTGTTACCATGCCGGTGGTGGTGGCACTGGCAGCGGTGATTTAACCCCAAAAAAGGTGAAATTTGTCTAAATAAGTACAAATTGTAAATTTTATTTGAAGTAATAATACAGATAGTTGTAAAGTTGCGAACCAAGGCGTATAATAGGAAGCATTAACAGAAAGGATGGATGTTTATATGAAGCTGGTTATGGCTGTAATTTCCAATAAAGATGTTTCTAAAGTTTTGGATGCGATTACGAAGGAGGGCTTTTCCTCCTCCCGTATCTCCACCACCGGTCAGTTCTTGGCCGATGGGCACACCACGCTGTTTATCGGCACGGAGGATCACAAGGTGGAGCAGTTGTTCGATGTGCTGGGCAAGCATGTGACCAAGCGGGTGGTGCGCCAAGCGGGCGTGGCCAGCACGCTGGAAGGCTCGTTGCTGCGCCAGCCGGTGGACGTGGAGGAATACGGCGCTGTGGCGTTTGTGATCAATGTGGACGAGTTCCGCAAATTGTAAAGGCAAGTATGGAATTTAAGCACTTTCTCGGGAATGAAAAAATCAAGGCGCAGCTGTCTGCATTGGTAGACGGCGGCCGCCTGCCCCACGCCGTGGTACTGGAGGGGGAGAGCGGTCTGGGTAAGCGCACGCTGGCCGGTGAACTGGCTGCGGCATTGGTGTGCCGGGGCGAGCACCGCCCTTGCGACAGCTGCCCCCAGTGCCACAAGGCCCGTGCCGGGGTGCACCCGGATATTTTGGTCTATGCCCCGGAGGGGGGCGCCCGTTCGTTCCATAAAAAGACGGTGGATCAAATTGTGGGCGATGTGTATATGACCCCCAACGAGGCGGATTATAAGATCTACATATTGGTTAACGCCCATTTGATGAGCGTGCAGGCCCAGAATGCCATTTTGAAAGTGCTGGAGGAACCGCCGGCTTATGTGCGGTTCATTTTAACGGTGGAGAACAAGAGCGCTCTGTTGCCCACGGTGCTGTCCCGCAGTGTGGTGTTTCGGTTGGAGGGCGTGCCGGTAGAGATCGGTGCGGATTATATTTTGCAGCGGCAGCCGGAGGCGGACCCGGATCGGGTGCGCCAGGCGTTGCAGCTGTGGAACGGCAACATCGGAAAGGCCATGGAGAGCCTGGAGGACGGCGAGGCCGCCAAGTACAGCGCCTTGTCCGCAGAACTGTGCCGCGCGCTGGTGGCGGAGAATGAGTATGCGCTCATTTGCGCCTGTGCACCCCTGCAAAAGGACAGGCAGGCGGTACTGAATATCTGCGGGGTGCTGCGGGATCTGTTTCGGGACGCATTGGTGCTGGACAGCGGCGCCGATCTGCTTTCCGGCAGCGATGAAATTCCCCGGCTGCTTGGATCTAAATGTACCAGAAAACAACTGCTGCAACTGGTATCTGTGGCAGAGGACACCTATCAGCGGGCGCTGCAAAATGCCAATAACGCCCTGCTGATCACAAAATTTTGCGCCGATTTGCGCCAGGCGATCGGCCGTTAGGAGGATAGATTATGACAAAAGTGGTAGGCGTTCGGTTTAAGGACACCGGCAAAACATATTATTTTGATCCCAAGGGGTTGGAGATTAAGAAAGGCGACCTGGTGGTGGTAGAGACCGCCCGAGGTATGGAATGCGGCGTCGCCCAGTATGCGCCCAAAGAGGTGGCGGAGAATGAGGTCACTGCACCCCTCAAGCCGGTGCTGCGTATTGCCACCGCCAGAGACAAGCAAATTCTGGAAGAAAATAAAGAAAAAGAGAAGCGCGCCTACGAGGTGTGCCTGCAAAAGATCGAGAAACATAAGCTGGATATGAACCTGACCGAGGTGGAATACGCCTTTGATGGGTCCAAGATTCTGTTTTATTTTACCGCGGACGGCCGTGTGGACTTTAGAGAGCTAGTCAAGGATCTGGCCTCCACTTTCCATACCCGTATTGAGCTGCGCCAGATCGGCGTGCGAGACGAGGCCAAGATGCTGGGCGGTCTGGGCGTGTGCGGGCGGCCGTTTTGTTGCTCCACCTTCCTGAATGACTTCCATTCTGTGTCTATCAAAATGGCCAAGGAGCAGGGACTGAGCCTGTCCCCCTCTAAGATCAGCGGCACTTGCGGGCGGCTGATGTGCTGCCTGAAATATGAGCAGAACTCTTATGAATACCTGGCAAAGATCACTCCCCGTCGAGGCACCGTGGTGGACTGCAGAGAGGGTCGAGGCACGGTGGTAGACGCTGCGCTGCTCACCGGCAAGCTGAAAGTGCAGCTGGATAATGCGCCGGAGGGCGCACCGGTGATCGTCAATCGGGAAGAAGTGCGCGTGGTGCGTGCGCCCCGTCGCGGCGGCAAAAATGAAAAAAAAGCGGACAAGCCCGCCCAGGCGGAGAAGTAAGGCAAGACTAATTTTTTCGAATTCACTTGCATTTTTAAATCAATGCTGTTATATTTAGGTTGAGAAACATACAGGAGGTGTTTATCATGGCATATCAGATTTCTGATGATTGTATTTCCTGCGGTGCTTGCGCAGCAGAGTGTCCGGTTTCCGCCATCTCCGAGGGTGACGGCAAATTTGTAATTGACGCTGACGTTTGCATTGAGTGCGGTGCGTGCGAGGCAACCTGCCCCGTGGGTGCGCCTGCCCAGGCATAAGCGGATTTTGTAGATTTTTCTGCTTTTGTACAAACAAAAGGGAACACGCCGAGAGCTTTGGCTTTGGGCGTGTCTTTTTTTGTCCGCTTGCCAAAGCGGGGCGGTAGGTATATAATAAGCGCAAAGACCCGGGTACGGCCCGGTAGTGGGAGAGCCTATGAACGAGACGGTTATGCCTTTGGCAGAGCACATGCAAATCGTGGTCAGTGACCGCCACACCTTTGGTACGGACGCCGTGGTGTTGGCGGATTTTGCCCGTATTCGCCGCCGGGATCGGGCGCTGGATTTGGGTACAGGTTGTGGAATTATTCCTTTGCTTTGGCTGCGAGATGCCCGGCAAAGTCCGGTGGCGTGCCTGGATATTCAGGACCAGGCGGTACGGCAGGTGCAGCAATCCATTGCGCTGGATCATTTGGAAGAGCGGCTAACCGTGCAGCAGGCAGATCTGCGAGATCATCGGCAGCTGTACCCGGCGGGCAGCTTTACTCTGGTGAGTATGAACCCGCCGTACAAGCCGGTGGACACGGGCATTTTGTCTCCGGAGCCGTGGGATCAAATCGCCCGGCACGAGGTGTGCTGCACCTTGGAGGACGCCTGTACGGCAGCGGGCTATCTGTTGCAGTTCGGCGGGCGGTTTTGCATTTGCCATCGACCGGAACGGCTGGCGGATATTGTAACGGCTATGCGTGCCCATGATTTGGAGCCTAAGCGGCTGCGGCTGGTGCAGCACCGGGAGGGAGAGGCACCCTTTTTGCTGCTGATGGAGGGGCGCAAGGGCGCCAAGCCGTACTTAACGGCAGAGCCTACGCTGATTTTGGAAAGCCCGGCGGGCCAGGCGGAAATGGGAAGAATATACGGCGCATATTTTGAAGGAGGCGCAAAGTGAGCGGTACTTTATATGTGGTGGGCACGCCCATCGGGAATTTAAGCGACTGGTCGCCCCGGGCGGTTGACACCCTGGGGACTGTGGATTTTATTGCAGCAGAGGACACCCGGGTGACCTTAAAGCTGCTGAATCATTTTGGTATCAAAAAAGAGATGGTCAGCTATTATGAGCACAACCGTCGAGAGCGGGGCGAGATCATCACTGCCCGCATTGCGGCGGGGGAGGACTGCGCCATTGTAACGGACGCGGGTATGCCTGCCATTTCGGATCCGGGGCAGGATCTGGTGCACTTGTGCCACTTGCAGGGGATCCCGGTGGTGTCCGTGCCCGGACCGGTGGCTTTTGCCACAGCGCTGGCGGTGTCCGGTATGGAGAGCGGGCGCTTTACCTTTGAGGGCTTTTTGTCCGTCAATAAAAAATCCCGCCGGGACCACCTGGAGGAGCTTAAGGACGAGAAGCGCACCATGATTTTTTATGAGGCGCCGCATAAGTTTATCAACACCATTGGGGATCTGCACCGGGTGCTGGGTGACCGGGAGATTGCCATTGTGCGGGAACTGACCAAGGTGCATGAGCAGGTGGTACGTACCACTTTGGCACAGGCGGAGAAAGACTATACGGAAAATAAGATCAAAGGGGAGATCGTGCTGATCGTGGCAGGCAAAAAGGCCGAGCCAACGGACGCCATCACCTTTGACCAGGCGGTGGAACAGGCCCGTGCGCTGGTGGAAAAAGGCGCTTCCGTCAACGCTGCCGCCAAGGAGATCGCCGCGGTAACCCCGTACAAAAAAGGCGATCTCTATAAGGCACTGCTGTGAGTGGGTGTAATGCCTGCCCCCGCCGGTGCGGTGTTGACCGTACCACGGCCGTGGGTGCCTGTGGTGTGGGCGCTGCCTTTCGGGTGGCGCGCATGGCGCTGCACGCCTGGGAGGAGCCGTGTATCAGCGGCAAATCCGGCAGCGGAGCAATCTTCTTTTCCGGCTGTCCGCTGAAGTGCGTGTTTTGTCAGAATATGGAAATCAGCCGGGGCTGCAAGGGTGTGGACCTAACCGAGGACCAGCTGATTGCCGGTATGCAGCGGCTGATTGACGCCGGGGCGCAGAATATCAATTTGGTCAGCCCCACCCAGTACGCACCGGCCTTGGCGCGGCTGCTGCGCCGATGGAAGCCCCCGGTGCCGGTGGTGTACAACACCGGCGGCTATGAGCGATTAGAGACCCTGCGGCAGCTGGAGGGACTGATAGATATTTATTTGCCGGATTTTAAGTACACTCGCCCGGCTAAGGCGGCGGCGTACAGCGCTGCGCCGGACTATGTGGAGCGGGTGGGCCCGGCGCTGCTGGAAATGCGCCGCCAGGTGCAGGACCGGTGGGACGGGGATAAAATGCTGTCCGGTATGATCGTGCGCCATTTGATTTTGCCGGGCAATACCAATTCGGCCATTGAGGCGCTGAACTGGCTGCACGGCCATTTGCCGGGCACCTATGTGTCCCTGATGGCCCAGTACACCCCTATGCCGGGGCTGGAGCGCTACCCGGAGCTGACGCGCACCATCACCCGCCGGGAGTACGACAAGGTGGTGGATCATGCTCTGGCGCTGGGTATGGATCATGTGTTTTTGCAGCAGCGCAGCGCAGTAGGTAAAGATTTTATTCCGGCATTTGATTTTACCGGCATTGTGTGATAGAATACAGTCAGACGCTGTGCGCCGAAAAGTGTAAAAACGAGGGAATGTACAAATGAAGAAATTTTTTCAGGAGTTTAAGGCATTCATTTCCCGCGGCAATGTGATGGACCTGGCCGTCGGCGTGATCATCGGTTCCGCTTTTACCGGCGTGGTTACCGCTTTGACGGACTCGATCATCAAACCGCTGCTCAACTGTATCGGCGGCGCGGAGATCCAGGGCAAGATTCATCTGCTGGGAGATAATTATTTGGACTACGGCGCGTTTTTGTCCGCTGTGGTGAATTTCCTGATTATGGCGCTGATCATCTTTTGTATGGTCAAGGGGCTGAATAAGCTGTCAGACGCAGTGAAGCACGCTACCCATGAGAAAGAGGCACAGGCGGCAACCACCACCAAGGTCTGCCCCTACTGCAAGAGCGAGATCCACATTGCTGCCACCCGCTGTCCCCACTGCACCTCGGTGCTGGAGGACGAAAAGGCAGAGTAACGACAGCGAAAACTGAATATGTAGCGACAATAATTTTACATAGAATCAGCAGGCATTGCCTGCGTTAAGGGGGATTTTTCTATGAAAACGAAAGCGTACACTTATCCCAGCGCCAGCGCGCTGGCCACCATCCATGCCTGGCAGTGGTATCCGGAGGACGGCAATGTGAAGGCCGTGCTGCTGCTCCACCACGGTATGGCTGAGCATTGCGGCCGCTACGGCGACTTTTTGCAGGCCTTTGCGGATATGGGTTATGCGGTCTTTATGCACGATATGCTGGGCCACGGTCAGTCCTGCGAAACGCCGGAGGACAGGGGGTTCTTTGGCGATAAGGATGGGTACAATGCTCTGCTGCAAGATGTGCGGCGGCTGTATGACATTGCCCGGGGCGAGTATCCGGACAAGAAGATGGTTATTGCCGGCCATTCTATGGGCAGCTTTATTATGCGGTGCTTTACCGCCCGCTACCCGGATCTGGACTATGCGGCGGCCATTTATGTGGGCACCGGCGGGCCGAATCCACTGGCAAATATCAGCGTGGCGGTGACCAATGTACTGGGCGCCGTTAAGGGTAAGCGCTATCGCTCCAAGTGGCTGGAGAATACCGGCTTTAAGGGCTATAACGATCATTTTGAGGGTCGCACTTCTGTGGACTGGCTCAGTCGAGATACCGCGTCGGTGGATGATTATGTTGCAGACGACGCCTGCGGTTTTACCTTTACTGTGGCCGCCTACGGCGATCTGGGACGGCTGATGTTGGAGTGCGGCAGTAAAGACTGGTACGCCCGCGTACCAAAGGATCTGCCCATTCTCTTTGTGTCCGGCCAGGAGGATCCGGTGAGCAATTACGGCGCCGGTATTCGGGCGGTCAGCGACCGGCTGAAGGCCACCGGCCACACCCGGGTGCAGGTTCTTTTGTATCCCGGTGCCCGGCACGAGATCCTGCGAGAGACCAACAGCCCGGAGGTGTACCGGGATATAGACGCCTTTATTACCAAAGCGGTTTTGCAGGCGAAATAAACACTGAAAAAACAGCCGAGGACTTGTATTTTGCAGGTCCTCGGCTTTCTCTTGCCTTTTTTTTCACGATCGGGTATAATCAAATTGGAATATAGGCTTTTGTTTTATCGGGAGGTATGGGTATGAAAAGAATGCGTTTGCTATCTCTTTTGCTGGCGCTGGTGCTGGTGTGTACCGCTATGCCGGTTACGGCTGCGGCTGCCGATGGACTGGCAAATGCTACCGTCTGTACGACCCATACAGTCCATACCGAGGGGCAGAGCGCAGAGGACTGTACCGGCCTGGCTCCGTATCTGGCTCCGGACGGTACCGCTTGGGCGGCGGTGGGGGACGATACCACGAAGGTCAAGACCTGGCACTGCTTCCAGCAGGATATAGATGCGGCGCTGACAGACGCGCTGCACCGTATGCTCCGGCGAGAGACTGCTTTTACCCTGTATATTGCGGTGAAAAAAAGCGATTACGACCCTACCACCGACAAGCTGCAAACGGCGCTGTCTAAGCGGCTACTGAGCAATGCTCTGGCGGAGAAAGCGGGCACCATTGAGGGCGGCGATTTTTTGGACGCCCAGATCCAGGACTTCCGGCAAGATGATTTGAAAATCTCTTGGCTCAATGTGGAGGGCTATGACGACTGGAACGGGCCGGTGGCCTTTTGTGAGGTGCACTGCACCTTCAAATATTGCGACACGGTGCAGCAAATGGAGATTCTGCGCCAAGCGGCGAAAAAGTGGAACCAACTGTTTGTTACCGACAATCCCACCATCGCGGCGGAGAAGGATACAAACCGCCGCCAGTACCTGATCGTCAAGACCATTTATGACTTTTTGGCGGAGAATACGATTTACAATACGGCGGCCTATGAGGGCTTTATGAACGAGGGCAAAACCGACTGGTACGCCCACACCGCCTACGCAGCGTTCTTTGGCCTTACAGGGCAGGGGGCTGCGGATTTGGACGGCACCGGCTACGATTGGTCCGTGCGGCAAAAAAACAGCCTGACGGTGATCGGCACCGCCGGCCAGGGCAAGGCCGTGTGCGAGGGCTACGCGGCGCTGTTTTACTACCTGTGCCGTTTGAACGGCATTGCCTGCAACACGGTGATGGGCAGCAAAATGGTGCGCAATGAGATCACCGGGGAACTACAAAAGGATATGCACGCCTGGAACTTTGTGTATTTGGATGACGGCACCGGCAGCGGCTACCAATGGTATCAGGTGGACGCCACCTTTGCCGCCTCCAACAACCTGCGGTTCCCGGGCTTTATCAATTATTACTATTTCCTTTGTGGGTCGAAAAATGCATACTTCACTTTGGAAAACGACCATCAGCAGTTGGACGATACCAAATCGTATCCGCTACTGTCTGCGACGGACTACCGCTTTGCCTCTACCGGCGAGGATCTGTCCGATTTTGACGGACAGGGCTATATGGTGCTGATGCGTCGCAGTGCCGAAGGTCAAATACGGGATTCTATTCTGATTCAACGGGCGGCGGACGGCAGCTGTGCCTATTTTAAGGCGCAGACGGACGGCAACGGTACGGTGCTGATGGACGAGAACGGGCAAGCCAAGGTAATCCCTCTGCCGGACGGCACCGGGCTGGATTATGTGGGCGAGGAAGGCGAATTTTCTCTGCTGATTCCGGGCTATGTGTTTGGTCGGGAGTACACCACCGTGTATGAGACCGGCGACGATCGTTACGCGCCGGGTCGCCACACCATTATTGCCACGGACGGTACTGCACAGCTTCCTTGCTCCTTTTACCTCAACAAGATTGATGTAACCAAGGAAAAGAACCAGATCGAACTGCACAATCTGGATAAAAACGGTGCCATTACTTATAATGTTTGCCCCATTCAGGTGGATGTGCATGTGGTGGATGGCTACGGCCATACTGCGGTGCGGGATAAGGACTACACCGTATTGTTCCTCGATGAGAACGGCACACAGGTGGATACCCTGTCCGAGCCCGGCAAGTACACCATCGTGTTGGATTTTTCTATCAGCGACCGTTATACCGGCAAGCTGGAGGGGAACAGTACCAACCGGCTGCGGTTTGAAATTGCCAAGCTGCCCATGAACCGGGCAGGCTTTGGCGATGTGCAGGCGCCGTACTCCGGCAAGAGCATTGCAGATGTGATGTCTGCCATGACCTTTGTCGGCACCACCACAGACGGCAAGCCTTATAAAAAGGTGTTCAAAGAGGGCGAGGACTACGCCCTCACATACAGCGGCTCCACGGTGCATGCCGGCAGTGGCACCTATACCGTGACGGCACTGGAAGGATCCAAGTACCTGACCGGCAGCGCGACCTATACTTATACCATCGCCGCGGCGTCTATTGCCGGGTACGGCGGGTCGGATGTTTGCGCGCCGGTGACCTATAACGGCAGTGCCCAGCGCCCCGGTACCGCTTGGTTTGACAGTCAAAGCGGCTTAAAGTCCGGTCGGGACTATACGGTGGTCCGTTACAGTGCCAATACCAATGCAGGTATCGCCAATGTGACGGTGCAGGGCAAGGGCAATTATACCGGTACGGCTGTGCTGCACTTTAAGATCAATCAAAAATCTCTGAATGACAGGGATGTGTCTGTCCGGTGTACCCCTACCGCGAAGGGCGCCACAATCAAGGCGACCTATAAGGGCAAGACCTTGCGGCAGAACAAGGATTACACCGTGTCCATTGCCACCAGAGGCACCACCCGCACGGTAACGGTGCAGGGCAAGGGCAACTTTAACAGCAGGCGGCAATTTAAGATCCATGTGCACGCCTATAAGTGCACCGCCAAAAAAGCGGCCACCTACTTTGCCACCGGATATAAGAAATATAAGTGCACCGCTTGCGGCGCCAAAAAGACGGAAAAGCTGGCACAGCGGAAACCGGCGATCGCATCGCTGAAAAGCAGCAAAAAAGGCCGGCTGACCGTAAAGTGGAAGAAGGGCAGTGGCATTAGCGGTTACCAGATCAGCTATTCCACTTCGTCCAAGTTTACCAAATCCACCACCAAGTCGGTAACGATAACCAAGGCGGGCACCACCGCCAAGACCCTAACAAAACTCAAAAGCAAGAAAAAGTATTATGTGCGCATTCGGGTGTATAAAAAGCAAAAGGGCGGCAAGCTGTACGGCGCCTGGTCCCCGGTAAAAAGTACCAAAGTGCGGTAATTTGACTTTGTTTTCTCTTTGTGTTATAGTGAGGCCGAATAAACAACCCAAACGAGGTGTGATATGAAACAAAAATGTAAATCTCTGTTTTGCGCTCTGTTGTGCCTGGTGCTGATGTGCGCCACCGTGTTACCGGTATGGGCAGCCACTACGGCGCCGGCGTTTGGCACCGATGTGTCTCAGCATAACGGAAAAGGTGTGGATTACCCCGCATGGAAGAAGGCGGGCAAGACCTTTACCATGATCCGTATGAGCTACGGCAACGACCACCTGGATCCGCAGTTTTGGAATAATGTGAACGCGGCGGAGGCAGCAGGCGTGCCCTTTGGCGTGTACCATTACAGCTATGCGTTCAATACCAAGGAGGCCACGATTGAGGCCAATTATGTTAAGAGCGTGTTGGCTCAGATGAAGGGCAAGTACAAGTATTTTGTGCTGCCGGTGGCTTATGACCTGGAGGATCAGCTGATCCTGGACAACAGCAACAAAAAGACCATTATTCAACACGCCATTACTTTTTGCGACGCCATTCGCGCAGCGGGCTACACCCCGATGGTTTACGCCAACCTGAATTGGTTTGCCAATTATTTGAATGTGCAGACTCTGCATAGTAAGGGCTATAAGCTGTGGTACGCCAACTGGCAGCCAAAAACCACTGATTTTTCCGCCCCGGTGCAGATTGGCAAAACCGGCGTGTATGCGGATATTTGGCAGTATGCCGAGGGTGATATGGACGCCGGCGTGCCGGATTATAATGTGTTGTGGGATTTTAAAGCGCTGGCTCATGTTTACTCCGGTAAGGTGATTGCGCAGCCCACTTGCACCGCCTATGGCAAGACAAAATATACCTGTACCCAATGCGGCGATAGCTACACCGTGGCGAATATAAAGCCGAAGGGACACCAGAACAAATCTCAACTGACCAAAGCCACCACCGCTAAGGACGGCCAAACCTACAAAAAGTGCACCGTTTGCGGCGCAGTCACCGGCAAGACGGTGATCCCTAAAGCATCTAATATCAAGCTGAGCAAAACCGCGTACACCTACAACGGCAAGGTGCAAAAACCGTCTGTGACTGTAAAAAACAGCAAGGGCAAGGCCCTGAAGAACGGTACGGATTACAAAATCAGCTATCCCAAGGGCATGAAGAATGTGGGCAAATACAC
>ERZ772881.1363-NODE-1363-length-21931-cov-53.435180_pt1 | contig 21931 bp, 19 predicted proteins | sample MGYA00580581_ERZ772881 | MGnify/ENA primary metagenome ERZ772881 (study PRJEB29015, sample SAMEA2737668) | human gut metagenome | biome: human gut; feature: human-associated habitat; material: faeces | place: China | collected 2012 ...
AAAGCGCCTTCCTTTTATCCTTGGCCGGATTATGACGAAGCAGTGCATAAAAATCCTTATGAAACCTGACTCTGCGAATTAATCAGCGCTTCCTTGAATGTTTTCCTGCCCAAAAGGCGGGATGATGAAAAACGCGGATTCTCCGGCCGGAGGCCGCAGGTCCGCGCTTTTTACTGTTCGGGGGGATCATGATGGAGACCAGGGAAGAAAACAAAGCGGTCAAGACGGAGGAAAAGAAGTATACGGGCAACGTGAAAATCGATATTGACCGGTATCGGGCTAAAGAAGGGGAGAAAATCAACCTGAAGAAATTTCCCACTGCCTGCGATAGGGATGTGGATAAGGAATCGGTGAAAATGAGTGCCTTTCCGAAGGCCCTGGATGAGCTGAGCCTCCTGCAGGCCAAGCTCTATGCCCAGAGCACCTATGGCCTTGTCATCGTACTGCAGGCCATGGATGCCGCCGGCAAGGACGGCACCATTAAGCATGTATTTTCCCATCTGGACCCGAATGGGGTGCACGTGGTTTCTTTCAAACAGCCTACGAGCGAAGAAAAGGACCATGACTATATGTGGCGCATCAATAAGGCCCTGCCCCGGCGGGGAGATATCGGTATCTTCAACCGCTCCCACTATGAGGATGTCATCGTGACCCGGGTCCATGACCTGATCAAAAATGACAAGCTTCCGAAAAATCTGGTGACCAAGGACATCTGGGAGACCCGGTACCGTCAGATCCGGGACTGGGAAAGGTATCTTTCTGAAAACGGGTTCCATGTAATCAAGATTTTCCTCCATGTATCGAAAAATGAGCAGCGGGACCGGCTGGCGGAACGGATTCTGAACAAGAAGAAAAACTGGAAATTCTCCATGGCCGACCTGAATGAACGGCGGTACTGGGACCGGTACCAGGAGCTCTATGGGGAAATGATTACTGCCACCTCCACAGAACAGGCGCCTTGGTATATTGTGCCCGCCGATAATAAATGGTACACCCGTTACGTGGTGGCCCAGATTGTCATCCGGGCCCTGAAGGATATTGCTCCCCGGTTCCCGGAAATGTCGAAAGAAATCAAAGACCAGCTCGAAGAATTCCGGAAGCTCATCGAGAGCGGAAATGTAGGAATGATTGAAGAAATGCAGGACGTCATGGGCGTGGAAGAAAAGAAATAAGGACCTGGGAGTGGCGGAGAAAAGCATTCTGACGGTCAGAGCCACTGGAGTGGAGCTTCTAGCTTTTAGCTGTTAGCTTCCAGGAGAACTGATTTGCCTGTGGCAAAAAAAGAACGAGTCAAGAGTTGATGTCCAGCGGCTTTACCGCAGTTGGCCCGGCCCTATTTTTGCCACAGGCTGACCAGCTTTCCTGGCAGCTAATAGCTAGAAGCTAGGGAAGCGCTGATTAATTCGCAGAGTCCGATTATACATGTATTTTCATGCAATACTGCGTCATAATCCTCCTTAAATAGCTCGCTATTCGCGTCGGATTATTCCTTGCATTGCATGAAAATACAAGAGTATAATCGAACAACGATTTAATCAGTGCTTCCCTAGCAGCCTAACTGTATTGACTCTATCCATCAGCATGCCATGCTGTTCGACCGGCGGTCTATTTTCTGCGAGCCTGAGCTGTTTATGCTATAATACTTCTATAAGACTGGTTAAATCTCCCTGTTTTCGTGAGGTGAATGGATATGAAAAAAATATTACTGGCTCTGGCTGTGGCGGCTTCTGTATCCGGTGTGGCCTTTGCATCTCCCCAGACTTCCTTCAAGGAAGGACAGACGGAAATCAATGTGGGCATGTGGGATTCTTCGGCCCATTCCAATGGATATAAGTCCGATGGGGAATGGAATTTCCTTGGCGGCGTTACTTATGGCATCAATGACCGCTGGGCAGCCCAGTATCAGTATACCGGCCTCCATACGGATCATACCAATGGCAACATGAATGAAATCAATGCGCTCTATTCCTTCCATCCCCAGGTAGCGGCCTTCGGCGGCTGGAACCGGATTTCCATGAAAGATTTCCCGGATCGGGCTTTTGGCTCTTCAGACCGGGTGAATAATATCGCCCAGCTCGGCGTCATTGCCCGGCAGCCGGTGAATGATGTGGTGGATATCTATGCCAAAGGAGCGGTGGGTACAGAATCCACATCCATGTGGGAAGCGGGGGTAAATCTGGCCCTGGATAAGGATGTGGACCTCAATGCAGGCTACCATTACCTGAATACCCGGGGAGATTCGGACCATAATGTATCCTATAAGGGATTCATGGCCGGCGTATCCTACCGTTTCGGCGGCAGTGACAATACCCTGGCTCCGACGGAGGAAGAAAAGAACTATGACTACGAAGGAGACAGCGAACCGTCTACGGTCACTGTCAAACCGGCCAATACCAATGCGGACGTGGTCAATGTGCCCGCTGATACGCCGGTGAAGGCTCCGGAAAATGATTACTACTTCAACAGCATCCATTTCAAGAGCGACTCCGCCGCCATTGAAGATGGCCAGAAGGCAAACCTCGATGAATTCGTGAAGAAAGCCAAGGAAACGGGCCATGTATTCAAACTCGTAGGCCGTGCGGATCCCACAGGCAGTGCAGATTACAATAAGAATCTTTCTTCCCGCCGCATTGACAGCGTGAAGAAGTATGCCGTAGACCACGGTGTAGACGCTTCGAAACTGGTGCCTATGGTAAAGGGTTCTGAAGACGGCAGCGGCGCTGATGGACGGCGTGTGGATATTTTTGAACACAAATAAGTAATAAAGTTTTCGAGAGCGCATGGCCAATGGGTCATGCGCTTTTTGCGCGTACGGATAGAGTCATTTGTGTGGGGCTTCTGGCTTTTAGCTGCCAGCCTCTAGGAAAACGGATCCGCCTGCGGCGCCTTCCATTCGATATTTTCGTTAGTTCTTCGTGCCGTAGGTTGCAGAGCTTTCCTGAAAACCAGAAGCTGGAAGCCCCGTGCTGATGATACCGACCGTTTACATGCAAAACTGCTGCGCAGCGGCTGTTCAGCTAAGGGCCCGGGGTTCGTGTCTCTAATTATTAGCACCTGAATTGCTAACGAAAAATTCTTTCCCATTTTTCCCGTTAGGTATATAATGCTCTTAAAGCAAAAACGGGGGAATACTTTAGGGGGAGGAACCATATGAATCTAACAGTTACCCATGCCATTATTATTCTGATTACCGTAGCCCTTGTCATCGGCATCGGTATTTACCATTCCCGGTCTGTAAAGTCGGCGGCGGGATACAGCGTAGGCGGCCGGAGCGCCGGCGTACCGCTGGTGGCAGGCAGTATTGCAGGCACCGTCGTCGGTGGCGGCGCCACTGTGGGCACGGCCCAGCTGGCCTACAGTTTCGGCCTGTCGGCCTGGTGGTTTACGCTGGGAAGCGGCATTGCTTTTATTATCATGGGCATTTTTTATGCCCGCCGCATGAGGGGCACCGGGCTGGAGACCATTCCACAGTTCCTGTCTCTCCATTACGGGAAAAGGGCGGAAGAACTGTCTTCGGTCATTTCGTCCATTGGCATTCTCTTTTCTGCCGTAGCCAGCTGCCTGCCGGGGATTGAAATCATTTCTTCCCTCTTTGGGCTGGATCCCATGATTTCCTCGGTGGTCCTGATTCTCCTTGTCATCGGATATACATTCTTCGGCGGTATGAAGAGTGCTGCCATTGGTGGCATCCTGAAGATGGGCATCATCTGGTTTGCCCTGTTCATTGCAGGGTTCGAGGCTTTCCAGGCCATCTATGGCACCGCAGCCTGGGACAGCATGGCGCCATCGGAATTTTCTCTGTTCGGTCGGGGCTTTGAACCGTCCATGGCCAATCTGTTTTCTGTGATCGTCGGCGTTCTGTGTACCCAGACCTATATCCAGTGCATTTTCTCCGCCAGCACGCCTATTACTGCAGCCTTCGGCTGCTTTGCGGCAGCTCTGATTGTCATTCCCGTGGGCCTTCCCAATGTGGCCATCGGCATGTACATGCATGCCATGGATCCCGATGTGATGCCGATTCTCGTACTGCCTGCCTATCTCATCAACCATACCGGCGTCTTTATCGGAAGCCTGGCCATGGGGGGCATTATCCTGTCCCTGGTCAGCGGCATCGGCGGCCTGTCCCTGGGAATCGGTACCATGATTGCCCGGGATATGCTGGCGCCTATCCTTAAGATCCGGGATGACCATAAGCTCCTTGTCATTACCAAAATGACGGTGCTGGCAGTTATGATTCTGGCCTGCCTCATTTCCATTGCCAACAGGGGCTCTGAAGTACTCGTATGGAATTATCTGTCCATGGCTCTCCGGGGTGGCGGTATCTTTATCCCCTTCAGTCTGGCTGTATTCCTTCCGGGCCATCTGACAAAGACCTGGGCTGTCATTTCCATGGCCGGCAGTACTCTGGCGGCCCTCCTTTCCGCTACGGTGATCCATCTGCCCATGGATCCCCTGTTTGTGGGACTCATTGCCAGTGCCATCCTCATCATCCCGGGACTCCGGCTCCACGGCAATCCCCCGGATGAAGGAATCGTAGAAGAAAAGGTTTGAAGCGGCTTTTCTGCGGGTGATTTGCATGCTGGTGGATAGAGTCACTCCCATGGAGCTTCTAGCTGCTGGCTTTTAGCTGTCAGGAAAGCTCTATAGCCTACGGCATGATGGTGTGGAAACATCAAACAGGAAGCGCCGCAGGCGGATTCGTTTTTCTGGACGCCCCGCTCCTGATGACTCTGCCCATAGGCATGCAAACCCGCCGCAAGCAGCTGTACTGCTTAAGCCCCGCACTTTTATCCATCAGCGTCTGAACCATTCTATTTCTATCATTCATGAGAGGACTATCCCCATGTACAAAGCTGTTATTTTTGATATGGATGGCACCATTCTGGATACCATCACCGATATTACGGATTCCGTGAATTATGCCCTGGCCCGGATGGGAGAGCGCCATGATTTCACAGCGGATCGGGTAAAACTCTGTTTCGGTTCCGGCATCCGGGCGGATATGGAAAAGACACTGGCCCTTTCCCGGGGATGCAGTGATGGGGACCTGGAATGGGTGGGAGATACCATTTCCGTTTCCCGCTTCGGCTTCACGGAAGAGGATGTGGGCCGGCTGGAGTCTATATTCAATCCTTATTACACCGCCCATTCCCGGATCCATACAGGTCCCTATGAAGGCATAGAACCGCTTCTCCGGAAACTGAAGGAAAATCATATTCTCACGGCCATGGCTTCCAACAAGAACGATGGGGATGTAAGAAATCTTTCTGATGCCCTTTTCCCGGGACTCTTTGCCCTTTCCATGGGAAACAGCCCCGCCATCCATCGGAAACCGGCGCCGGACATGATTGATGGAATCCTTGAAAAGCTGGGAGTACAGAGGAACGAGGCCGTATATGTGGGGGATTCGGAAGTGGATATAGAAACGGCCAGAAACAGCCATATCCCCTGCATCTCCGTATCCTGGGGCTTTAGAACCGTGGAATTTCTGGAAAACCACGGCGCTTCGGTCATCGTGCATACTCCGAAAGAACTGGCGGCCATACTGCTGAATCATGATTAGCATGCTTATGGATAGAGTCACTGGTGTGGGGCAGCTAGCTTCTAGCTGTTAGCTGCCAGGAAAGCTGATCAGCCTGCGGCGCTTTTCACCTGATGTTTCCGACAATTATTTGTGCCGTAGGCCGTCGAGCCTTCCTAGCAGCCAGGAGCTAGAAGCTAATAGCTCCACACCGGTGACTCTATCCATAGGCAGACGAATCCACGGTGAAGCCGCTGGACCTCAACTCTCAAATCTTAATTTCATAGAACTTGACACAGATTTGACAAATCGACAAATGTCTGTTACTCTCTCTATAGAAATAATTCTATTTATTGGGAGTATACATCACTATGGAAAAGATTTATATCGATACTGCAAAAATTTTAAAAGCCATTTCTGATCCCAAACGACTGAAGATTGTAGACATGCTTTCCTGCCATGAACAATGTGCATGCAAGATTCAGGAAGCCTTTGCCATAACCCAGCCCACCCTGTCCCATGATATGAAGGTCCTTGTGGAGTCTGGCCTTATTCTGGACCGGCGGGATGGAAAAAATATCTTTTATTCCCTGAATCCGGTGGTACTGAAAGAAGTGTACTCCATTATGGGGGAAATTTTCCGGAATAAACTGCACTGTGTATGCGATGGGAAGCACCATGGCCACCATGGAGAAGCCCATTCAGATTGTGAAAAAGAAGTATCGGCTCAGTAAAAAGAAGCTGCGGAACTGTGGAAAACAGGGCCCGCAGCTTTTTGAATGCTTTGTTTTCCGTGCTGATAGAAGGAGTCATTCCTGCAGGGGCTTTTAGCTATTAGCTTCTAGGGAAGCTCAATAGCCTACGGCATGAATGAATGACAGAAATATCGGATGGGAGGTACCGCAGGCTGGTCAGCTTCCCTAGAAGCTAATAGCTGGCAGCTAGAAGCTTCTGCCCGGTGACTCTGTCCATAGGCATGCAAACTTGCGGCGCAGCCGCGGGAACTCAACTCTCAAATCTCAAATCTCAAATCTTTCAACTATCCTGTTTCATACCAGTGGCTCTATCCGTTAGCGTAGCAACAAAAAAATAATATATTTCATCCATTATCTTCTGTTTACCATGAAAAAGTGGTAAACTATATAAGGAAATAGCAATATGGGATTGCTATAAATTGGTCGTAGAGGTGATAAACATGGCAGAAGTAACAGAAAAAAGTGTTGTTGTCTGCGGCGTTGATAAATACGCTGTAGCAGATCTGAAGCGTGTTTACGGTGGCGTAAGCTACCAGGGAGAGGAATATGTATTCCTTCAGTTCCCGGTTGTTGGCGACACAGTACGGGAATATCGTCCGGACAGCTATACCACAGCAATTCGTCTTGGCGATGAAATTTTCGACGGCAAGACCTTCCATTATCATGTAACCCTGACCTATGATGGCCACGTAAGAGAAGTGGCTTATCTGGGCCTTGATGATGCAGGCAGACCGGATACCGTTGATATCGAATAATTCCTGTCATCCAGTAAAAGAACCGGGCACGGCCCGGTTTTTTTATTGGGAAAAATGGTCGGCATGCTGATGGGCAGTGTCACCGGCATGGGGCTGCCAGCTGTTAGCCGCCAGGAAAGCTCTACAGCCTACGGCATGAGCAGCTGCTGGAAATATTGGATATGAAGCGCCGCAGGCGAATCAGTTTTCCTGGAAGCTAATAGCTAAAAGCTGGCAGCTCCATGGGAGTGACTCTGTACACAAACATGCCAACCCACTAACCAGCCAATCCCATCAGCATGCTCCCCGAAATAGCCTATTTTTCCCTCATTTTTCCCATGCAATTATGGTATAATAAAATGGATTATCTATGAAAGGAAGAGACCATGGGAACGATCATCAGCATCATCAACCAGAAGGGCGGCGTAGGCAAGACCACCACCGCCGTGAACCTGGCTGCCTGCCTGGCGGATAAAGGTCACAGGACACTCTTAATCGATGAAGATTCACAGGGCAATTCCACGAGCGGCCTCAGCAAGTCCGTGGATTTCGAAAAAAGCCTTTACGATGTACTGCTGGATGATGAGCCGGTGGAAAATGCCATCGTAAAGACGGCGGTCAAAAAGCTCCATCTTCTGCCTGCTTCCATCGACCTGGCGGGGGCGGAAATTGAGATTGCTCCCCTTCCGGACCGGGAATCCCTGCTGAAGAAGAAAATAGAGTCCCTTCGGGAAGACTATGAGTATATACTTATTGACTGTCCCCCGTCTTTGGGCCTCATGACGCTGAATGCCCTCGTGGCCTCGGACTCCATTATCATTCCTATCCAGGCTGAATTTTATGCGCTGGAAGGGCTGTCCCAGCTGGTGAAGACGGTGCAGGTAGTGTCCCGCCGCATGAATCCCCGTCTCCATATTCTGGGCATTCTTCTCACCATGTTTGATGGGCGGACGAATCTGTCCCTCCAGGTGGCGGAGGAAGTCAAGAAATACTTCGGTTCCAAAGTGTTTCGTACTGTCATTCCCAGGACCGTGAAGCTGTCGGAAGCGCCGAGTTTTGGGGAACCGATTCTGACCTATGCCCCCAAGTCAAAGGGAGCCGAGGCCTATAAGAAACTGTGTCGGGAGGTTTTGAAGCGTGAATAAGAAAAAATTGGGACGGGGCCTGGGAGAGCTTCTGGGCGATGACTATCAGGATACGGGAAAGGTTCTGGATCTTTCTGTAGACCGCATCGTTCCCAATCCCTGGCAGCCCCGGCAGGATTTCGATGAATCATCGTTATCATCCCTTTCGGCATCGATCAAAAAGGATGGCCTGATCCAGCCGGTGGCGGTACGGCAGAAGAAGGGTTCCTCTTCCTATGAGCTTGTCACCGGGGAACGGCGCTGGCGGGCGGCGAAGATGGCGGGTCTTGATACCATTCCTGCCATTGTCCTTGACTATGACGACCGGGGCATGGCGGAAATGGCACTGGTGGAAAACCTGCAGCGGAAAGACCTGAATCCCGTGGAAGAAGGGATGGCCTACCGGAAACTCATGGACACCTATGGTCTTACCCAGGAAGAGGTTTCCGAAAAAGTAGGAAGGAGCCGGCCCTATATTGCCAATATGCTCCGCCTTCTGGACCTGCCGGAAGAGGTACAGGATTTCCTGTCTTCCGGAAAGCTGACGGCCGGACAGGCAAGACCACTTCTTGGTCTTGGGAGTGATGCAGAAAAAATCAGTCTGGCCCGGCGGATTGTGAAAGAAGGTCTTTCTGCCCGGCAGGTGGAAGAACTGGCACGGGCCGGCAAACCGAAGAAAGCGAAAGAGAAGGATCCCATTTCCGAATATCTGAAGGCCATTGAAGAAAAGATGGGCCTTTCCGTGGGGACGAAGGTCCGTATCCGCGTAGGAAAAGGAAAGAATGCCCACAGGGGAACCATTTCCATTTCCTTTAAAAATGATGAAGAATTCCAGCGAATTGCAGGACTGCTTGATTCGCAGGGTAAATAATACAGGTGGAGTGTAAAGTACGATTATGATCAATCCCAATACAGTCATGTATGCCGGTATCGGCATTGTTGTTATCCTTTTCCTTTTCATGGTTCTCCAGTACTTCCTGCTGAGAGCCAAAGTGAATCGGCTGTCGAAGAAATACAAGTATTTCATGAATGGGGAAGATGGCGGTTCCATTGAGCTGAAGCTGTCCACCGAAGTACGGGAACTTCGAGAAATGGTGGCTTCTTCGGAAAATATGCTCCACCAGCAGGAACTTCTGGCCACCATGCAGCTCCAGTCTTTCCAGAAGGTGGGACTGGTGCGGTATGATGCCTTCGATGATACGGGAGACAAGCTGTCCTTTTCCCTGACACTGCTGGATGGGAAGAATAACGGTTTCATCCTGTCTTCCCTGGCGGGCCATGATACATCCCGAATCTATGCGAAACAGGTGGTCAAAGGCCAGTGCAAAGAGGCCCTGTCTTCGGAAGAAGCAGAAAGTATCAATATGGCCCTGGATACACTGATGCCGGACATTGCCAATGAAGGAGCCCCCCAGGGAGAATCATCTCAGGGCATCCCGGCAGACCGGAAAATCGATACGGCACAAAAATAATCATTCATAGGAGAGAGGGTTCGGTCCAAGGGGACCGTGGTTTATGAGGTAAGAACAGGGGGATATTGTAAGGGTCCTGTCCATTATTGGATTCCGGGGCCCCGTAGTATAGAAGCAGGTTCTGAATGAAAAAGACAATCAATGAAAAAACAGGAGAAGTGACCTTCTCCTTTACCGATAAAGAAATCAGAAAATTAAAAATCGGCGCCATCGCAGGAGCGGTTGTGTTTATCCTGAGCCTTGGCACTGCGGTTTATTCCGCCGCTTCCATGAATACCCTCCGGAATGAAAATGAGCTCTATAAAAACCAGCTGAAAATGGCGGAAGAAAAGATGGATGCCCTGGCGGATAAGACAAAGACCATTGAAAAAATGTCGGGCCAGCTGCAGGATATGATCAAAGCCAATAACAACGGCGCCGGACAGAATATCTCCACCTCCGGTGAAGGCGGACAGGGCGGTGCATCCACGGTGCCGGATAAGGCCAGGGATGTGAAGGCTTCGGAACATGGAAATGCCTCTGCCGACGAAGGAGATAGCGACATTTCCACGCCGGGACAGCTTTTGAGCCGCATGCGGAAACTGGACCAGCGGCTGGACAGCCAGATCAAGACCATGATCGTCCTTCGGGAAAAACTCCTGAACCAGACCTATGGCTCTGCGGCGCCGCTGCTCCATACTTCCTCCACCACGCCGGATATCTGGCCCGTATCGGGAACGGTGTCCAGTTCCTACGGTTTCAGGAACAGCCCCGGCGGCATCGGTTCCACCTACCATGAGGGCATCGATATTGCAGTGGACTATGGCACTCCTGTAGAAGCCACCGCTTCCGGTGTAGTCACCCAGGCAGGCTGGGTGGCAGGCTACGGAAACCTGGTAGAAATCAAGCATGACGGCGGTATTACCACCCGGTACGGCCATAACTCCGCGCTCCTGGTATCCGTGGGACAGCAGGTGGACCAGGGGACGGTTATCGCCCTGGCCGGCAGCACAGGAAACAGCACCGGCCCCCACTGCCACTACGAAGTGCGCATCAATGGGGACGCCGTGGATCCGGTGTACTTCCTGCCTGCAAACCAGTAATCGTTGAAATTGAAAACACCGGAAAAGGAAATTTCCTTTTCCGGTGTTTTTTCTGTTGCCTGTTAGAATCATTGCCGTGGAGGCTGCCAGCTTCCCAAAAAGCTCCACCGCCTGAAAAGTAAAATGTTTCACGTGAAACAAAATGACAGAATGGAGCTTTCGTGTTTTCGGCTCTGATGGATAGAGTCACTTGCGCAGGAGCTTCCAGCTGCTGGCATCCAGAAAAGCCGGTTCGCCTGCGGCGCTGCTTACAGATGATTCCATCGGCTTTTATATGCCGTTTTTAGTCCCTTCCATCTGAGTAACCTTTCTGTTCATTTTTTCTTTAATAGCCCTTCAGCAAATGCAGCCAGGTCTTCCGCTTCTTTTATGGGATGGAGGGGGAGAGCAATCCCCAGAGTCCTGTAAATTTCCGGGACCAGGGAAAGGCAGCAGATTCCATCCGGCAGGCGATGCAGGCTGAGATGGGGCATGGCAGTAGCACCGAGGCCCGCTTTTACCATGGAAAGGAGGGTGTAGTCATCGTCACAGGTAACGGATAGTTCCTTTTTTTCCGGCAGGTCCAGGTAATAATCCAGTCCGTTCATGGGAGCCATCACGAGGGGGTATGACAGGAGTTCTTCCCGGGTGATTTCCTTTTGGCCGGCATGGAGGAAAGAGGGAGGAAGTACCGCTTCATACCGGTCTTTCCGGAGGGGAATAAAGGAAAATCCCCGGCAGCGCCTGTCATCGCCAAAGGCAATATCGATTTTCCCTTCCATCAGCCATTGGTGGATCAGATCGGTACCGATACGGATATCGAAAAGAAGAGAGCCATGGAGCTTCCTGTATTCTTTCAGCAGGTCAGGGAGCCAGAGGTTGGCCATGCTGGAAAAGGCACCGATACGGAGAGGCCGTTTCCGTCCTTCCCGGATACGCCTTGTTTTTTCTTCCAGAAGATTATAGTTCTCTTCCATGTCTAACAGAAATGGATAGAGTTCCTTCCCTTCCTTTTTGAGGCCGATACCTCGATGGGTTCTTTCCAGAATTTTAATCCCCAGTTCCTGTTCCACGCTGTTCATGAGCTGGGACAGGCCGGACTGGGTACAGTGCAGCTTCTCTGCTGCCCGGTTTAGACTTCCTGTTTCGATGGCACATAGGAGAGCTTTCAGTTTGTATTGGTCCATGGCAGTTCCCTGTTCAGCAACGGAAAGCCCTGATCCGGCCTGGCTGTGTAAATGGATCAGTTCTTTCCCGGTTAGTATAATTTCTTCTAATCCTATTATAGAGACTCCTTATCTTTTTATCAAAGTAAGAGGGATAATAACGATAAATAACGGATAAGGAGGAAATTATGAACGATTCTGAACACCTGGGCATAGTAGAAATACTCATAGGAAGCATGCTATGGGGGACCATTGGCCTTTTCGTACTTTTTATGGATCGGCTGGGATCTTCTGCCTCCCTTACCGCTTTTCTGCGCATGGCCTTTGCCACGGTCATTCTGTTTGGAATGACCCTCTTCCATGGAGGTATCCGGGGCCTTCGAATTTCTAAGAAAGGTCTTCTTTGGTCCGCCCTTTTGGGTCTTGTATGTCAGGGGCTGTATAATGTCTTTTATAATAAAGCTATCGTGGATACAGGTATGACTTTGGGCGCCGTGCTTTTGAATGTGGCACCACTCTGTACCATGGTGATATCCCATTTCGTATTTAAAGAAAAGTACTCTGTCCGTAAATGGCTGGGAATTTTCCTCTGCATGGCGGGCTGTTTTATCACGGTTACCGGTGGGTCCCTTTCCTGGCAAACGGTGCCGGTGGTGGGGATTGTATGTGGAGTCCTTTCCGGTGCCTCCTACGGCATGACTTCCGTATTTGGCCGACTGGCCGGAGACAGGGCTGACGTGTATGCCATGAGTCTCTACAGCTATTTGTTTGCTTCCCTGTTCCTTCTTTGCTTCTCTCATGCCTTCCTTTGGGAGCCATGGAATGGTTCTATCCTCTTTTTGGGGTTCCTTTATGCCCTCATTCCAACGGCACTGGCCTATATCCTTTATTACCGGGGTCTGCAGAAAATCAGGGAAAACAGCAGGGTCCCGGTCATTGCTTCCACAGAAACGGTGGTGGCCGCTATCATTGGGGCTGTCCTTTTTCATGAATCTTTGTCCCCCATCCAATATGCAGGAATTTTTCTGGTTCTTTTTTCCATTGCCCTCATGAATGGGAAAATGTTTCACGTGAAACAAAAGGGCAGGATTGAAATTTGAGGAAAGAGAGTTGAGGTCCCGCGGTAGCGCCGCAGGTTCGAATATAGATGGATAGAGTCATTCGAGCGGAGCTATTAGCTTCTAGCTGTTAGCTGCTAGGAAAGCATTACTGCCTGCGGCGCTTCTCATCTGATATTCCATCAGTCATTCGCGCCGTAGGCTGCTGAGTTTTCCTGGCTGCTAGAAGCTAATAGCTAGAAGCCCCTGCTCGAATGACTCTACCCGCCACCGCTGAAATAACCATGATAAAATAGCGGCGCTCTATAAGTTGTGCGCCGCACCACCATTCCTCATTCCTCATTCCTGATTAGTATTTCTTCACTCTCTTCGATGGTTGTAGAGGTCATCTTTATTTCTCGTCCCTTGACCTTGCTTCCTGTGAATTATATGATTGAACCAAAGGCAGAAATCATAGGTTCACAAGCGAGGTCATTTATGAAAGATACCATTGAAGAAGCACAGAAACTCTATAATACCGGGAAATATACGGAATGCCGGGCCATGTACCAGCGGATTGCAGAAGGCCCCTTTGATGACAGGGACCGGGGCATGGCCGCTTCCATGCTGGTCCACATCTATGGACGGGGCATGGGCATTCCGGAAAACGGGACCCTCTCCGATGAATGGCTTTCCAAAGGAACAGCCCTCCGGTGCCCCCTGTCCCTGTTTTTCCTGTACATGCAGGATACGGACATGGAAAGCCGGGAATTTGAAAATTTCATGAAGAAAATCCGGAACCTGGCCAAAGAAGGCTCTACCCTGGCCATGCAGGAACTGGGATTGATTTACGAAATGGGATTTCATCGGAAAAAGGACCTGAAGAAAGCCCTCTCCTGGTATGAAAAGGCAGGAGACCTGGGCGATGCATCGTCCATGCTCCAGGCAGGGTGGCTCCTGGATGATGAATCCTCTTTCCTCTATGATGCCCACAGGGCGTACCTGTGGTTTCTCAAAGGAGCGGCCCTTGGATTTTCAGGCACGGAATATGAACTGGGATACTGTTACTGGCAGGGACGGGGTGTAGATCGGGATGAAGACAAGGCACTCACCCTGTTTGAGCGGGCTGCGGACCATGGAAACCGGGAAGCCTGCGGCACCCTGTGGCAGATGTATGCCCGGGAAGGCAGGACCGATGAAAAGGGCCATGTCCACTACGATAAGGAAAAGGCCTTCCGCTATCTGAAAATGGGGGTAGAACGGGGCGACCAGGACGGTATCATGGTACTGGCCATGTGCTACCTTATGGGAGAAGGAACGCCCAAAAATCCGGAAAAAGCCTTTTCCCTGTACCAGGAGGCCTGGGACCAGGGGGACGCCATGGCAGGAGCCATGATGGGGACCATGTATGTCAATGGCCTTTTGGGAGAAGAAAACCGGGAAAAAGGAATTGCCTACCTGAAGGAGTCCGCCAGTGAAGGATGTCTGGATGCGGTGCGGGAACTGGGCAGCTGCTATCTGGAAGGGAAGGGAGTCCTGCCGGACGAAGAAGAAGGACTCTCCCTGCTCCGGGAAGCAGCGGAAGAGGGGGATGGCGAAAGCTATACCCGCATAGGCTGCCATTACCTGGAAGAAAAGGATGCAGCGAGGGCCTACGATGCCTTTGTAAAGGCAGAGGGCCTGGGAAACGGGAACGGAGAATTTTATCTGGCCTGTTTCTACCTCCACGGCACTGTGGTGCCCAGAAATCTCAGGAGGGCGGAGGAACTGTTCCGCCGGTCCGCAGAAAAGGGTGTCCAGGCGGCGGTGAATATGCTGAAGGAAAATTTCTACAGAGAATAAGGGGAGCATGCTGGCGGATACAGTCATTCGTGCGGGAGCTTCCAGCGGGTAGCTGGGACAGCTGCAGCGGAGCCGCTGGACCTCAACTCTCAACGCTCAACTCTTAATTTACATACACAAGGAGAAAACATGACAGAAGGAGAAAGACTGTTTTTACAGGGAAAAATAGACGATGCCTACAAAGCATTGGAAACCGAAAAAAATGGCCGGTCCCTGTACCTTTTGGGACTCATTGACCGGGAAGGCTATGGCCATCACCGGGCGGATGAGGAAAAGGGACAGAGCCGGTTCATGGAAGGCAAAAAAATGGGAGATCCCCTCTGCGGTCTTGCCCTGTTCCAGGGAGAAACGGGAAAGGCCATGTGGGATACGGTGAATGAGGACTTTGCCAGGGTCCTTCAGGCAGCCGCCGCCGGCGATGTGCTTGCCATGGACGAAGTGGGCCTTTCGTACCTGGGAAACGGCATGATCCTGAACTTCGAAGAAGGCCTGAAATGGCTGGCCAAAGGGGCATTCTATGAATACTGGAAAGCTCTCTATGACCTGGGAATGGCCTATCTGGACGGCTATGCCACGGCTCCCGATGAAGCGAAGGCCGAGGCCTGCTTCAAAAAGTCGGCGGAATTCCATGACCATGAAAGCGAGTACCAGCTGGGCCTCCTGGCCCTGGACCGGGTGGAAAACAGGGAAGAACTGGATAAGGCCATAGACTGGCTGGAAAAGGCCTATACCCATGGCAGCGATGAAGGAGCCCTCCTTCTGGGAAACATCTATGAAGGTACCGCAGCGGAGGATGTGGATATGAATCCGGATCCCCAGGAAGCCATGGAATGGTACGAAAAAGCGGCGGCCCTGGGAAACGGGGATGCCATGGCGGAACTTTCCCTGTTCTACCAGAAGGGAATCGGAGTGCCGAAGGACATGAAGCGGGCGGAAATCCTCCTGAAAGATGCGATTTCCAATGGCTGTGATGATGCTTTCCTTTCCCTGGGACTTCTATACCTTTCAGAAGAAAAGGCGTCAGAGGCCCTTCCTTATATAGAAGCGGCGGGGGCCAAGGGAAATACCCGGGCCCTGTACATGACCGGTATGATGTACCTCTACGGTAAAGGAACGGAACCGGACCGGGAAAAGGGGATTGACTGCCTGAAAGAAGCAGCGGATGCCGGCCTGGCGGAGGCGGAGAAAGAGCTGCAGAAGCAGGGAATTTATGGGGATTTGATATAGTTTACTGCCAGGTTGGATGTTTACGGGTAGTTGTCATAAGCCTGAGCAGTACAGCCGCTTCGCGGTGAGTTTACCTGTGGATGGATAGAGTCATTCGAGCGGGGCTTTTAGCTTCCAGCTGTTAGCTTTTAGGAAAGCTCTACCGCCTGCGGCGCTTCTCATCTGATATTCCATCAGTCATTCGCGCCGTAGGCCACTGAGTTTTCCTGGCTGCTAGAAGCTAACAGCTAGAAGCCCCCGCACGAATGACTCTATTCATCAGCATGCAAATCCGCCGCGAAGCGGCTTTTCATCACAAGGCCCAAGGCTCGTGTCTCCAGCTGTCAGTATGCGAACCTGTGATATAGCCGCGGGACCTTACCTCTCAATTCTGCCCTTTTCCCCATTTCTCTTTTGCCATTCTGATAAAGTCGTCCCGGATACTCCAGGGAGGACTTTTTTCTTTGTATCCGATGGAAATGGTGTATTCCGTTTCCGGGAGGGGGATGGTGTAGAGATCATCCATCTCCTTTGCCGAAAGTACGGAGCGGGCCAGGTTTTCCGGTGTAAAGAGTGCACCCAGGCCCCGGTGGCACAGGTCCAGGAGGGTTTCCATGTTGTTGGAAATCAGGCGGACGAAGGGCCTTTTTTCTGCTTCCTCCAGGTACCGGGATTCCACGTACCCGGCGATGTTATTGCCGCTGGCACTGAGGAAGGGGCAGTCCTCCAGGTAGTTCATGAGGTGCTTCCTGTCTCCCATCAGCTTCCGGTAGATTTCTTCGCCCCCGCCGCCCAGTTCGCAGAGCAGCTTTTTGGGAAGGAGAAGGGCAATCCGTTCCCTGTATACCGGTTCCACATGGATGCCGGCGGGCTTCATGCGGTAGTGGGCAATGGCCAGGTCCAGTTCTCCTTCTATCAGTTTCTTCCGCATATCCCGGTTGCTGGTTTCCTGGAGATGGAATATGACCTTCGGGTATTCCTTCCGGAACCGGTCTACCAGCGGCGGAAGGAGGGTTTTGCCCCGGAGAAAGCCGATGCCGATCCGGAGTTCCCCGGCCCTGCCTTCCGTAATATCGGTGAGGGACCGCTTCATGGCTTCTTCTTCCTCTGCAAAACGGAGGGCATACTGATAGAAGGCTTTGCCGCTGTTTGTGAGCTCCAGCGGCGTGTGGCGGATGATGAGGATGGTCCCCAGTTCCCGCTCCAGGGAAGCCATATTGGCAGACAGGGTCTGCTGGGTGATATGAAGTTTCCCGGCGGCCCGGGTAAAGTTCCTCTCCCTGGCCAGTATGATAAAGTAATGGACGGACTGCAGGTTCATATTTGCCTCCTTGTGGATCATGGTCTTTATCGCTATTATACGACAAGTGAGTATTTGGCGTTATGCAGTTGGTATCTTTGGGGCCTTGGGCGTTAGCCTTGTGCCTTGCGCTGGACAGCCGCTCCGCGGTGGTTTGGCATGCTGACGGTTAGAGCCATTTGTCCGGGGCTTCTAGCCTTTAGCGTCTAGCAGTTAGGAAAGCTGGTCCGCCTGCGGCGCTTTCTACCTGATATTTCCGACAATCTTTTATGCCGTAGGCCGCCGAGCTTTCCTAATTGCTAATAGCTAACAGCTAGCAGCCCCGCTCGAAGGACTCTATCCGTCAGCATGCGAATCAGCTGCCGGCAACCAGCCACATCCACTTCTGCTATAATAGGAGCAGAGTCTGTTCGATAGAAATGAGGGAATGCTATGACCGATATAGAAAATGCGGAAACATTATTTCAGGAATATAAAGTAAAAGAGGCCTATCCTCTTTTTGAGAAACTGGCAGGGGAAGGAAATGGCCGGGCCATGTACTTCATGGCTCTCTTCCATCAGTACTACATGGGTTGCGCTCCCTGGAGTCCGAAGAAAGCCATGGAGTGGGCATTGAAGGGAGCCCGCCTGGGAGACGGCCTTTCCGGTCTGTTCTGCCTGCTCCATTTCAATGAGCTTTCCCATGAGGAGTACCATGAAATCACGGACAGCCGGGAAAAGTGGATTTCCCTGGCCCGGAAGGACAGTTCCATTTATGCCCTGGAAGCCCTGGGATGCTATGAAATGGTGAATGCCCAAAGCGAAGAAGAAGTGGACCGGGCTTTCCACCTGCTGGAAGAGGCGGCGCTGAAGAACTACTGGAAAGCCTGGAACGACCTGGGCCAGTTCCATGACAGCCATGTAAAGGACAATCCGCCGCTGGTGCGGAAAAAAGCGGATAACCGGAAGGCCATCGACTGCTATCGGAAGGCTCTGGAGGCGGGATACCCCGATGCCATGAACCGGCTGGCCTATTTCTACTACACCGGCGTCGGTGTGCCTCAGGATAAAAAGCAGGCCTACGCCCTGTTCCGGAAGGCCTTTGCCAAAGGCCACCTGCGGGCTGGTACGGCGCTGGGACTCCTTTACCTCTTTGATGAAAGTGACCTGGATAAGAAAGAGGGGTTCCGGATCACGAAGAAAGCGGCCGATGCGGGAGATCCCCTGGCCATGGGAAATATAGGAAACTGCTATTACTATGGGAACGGTACGAAGAAGGATCGGCGCCTGGCGAAACAGTATTACCGCCGGGCATCGGACCTGGGCATGGATTCTTCCACCACCCAGCTCGGTGCCATTTACCACGAGGAAGGGGACGACAAGAAGGCCTTTGCCCTCTTCAAAAAGGCGGCGGACCGGAATTTCCCGGAAGCCATGGGATGGCTGGCTGCCTGCTACCAGTATGGCTACGGCACGGAGAAGAGCACCCAGGCCGCCATTGAATGGCTGGAAAAGGCAGCGGCCTTTGGCAGTGAAGATGCAAAGACAGCGCTCCGGTTCCTGCAGGAAGAACTGAAGGAAGCAGAGAAAAAATAAAGGAACCCCAGGTTCCCTTTGGAATTACATTTTATAGAAAGAAGAATAGATAGAATTTTATGAGAGTACTGTATTCCGCAGCGCTGGCTGCTTTTTGTGTCCTGCTGTCTTTCCCTTCCATCGGGGAGGCGGAGACGCCGGCTCCTGCTGTATCGACCTATGAAAACAGTGCCCTGGCTGCCGGGAAGGCCGATGATCCCTCTGCACCAGCGGCAGTCCAGGAAGAAAGTAAGGAAAAACTGGTCCTTCTGACCTGGCAGGATGATCCGGAGTCCGTGCGGTATGAGGTGGAAATTTTCCGGGGCCTCCCGGCAGACCTGGACCGGAACCAGCCCCTGGAAGATCATCTGTACGATAACCAGCGGATTTATTCCAATAAGGTGCTGGTAGACCTTTCCCAGTTCCCCGAGGGGACGGAGCCCCTGTACTGGCGGGTCCGGCCTATCGATGCGAACTGGGAAGGTATGGGTCCCTTTTCTTCTCCCATGGAAGTGAGAAGTACCATGAAACCGGTTTCCCGGAATGCACCGTACCCCAATGTGTATCGGCCGGGCAACGGGTCCACCCTTCTCTATCCCGTCTATTCCTATGCAGGAAATCCGGGAGCTTCGAAGTATGAAGTGGAAGTGACCAGCGCCTACCCGGAAAATACGGAAGGCACGGCACCGTCGAAATACCGGGTATTCTCCAAGATAACGAGCCTGTCCAATGTGTACGATGACAATCCCCGGATTGGCACCTTCTACTGGCGGGTCCGGGGACTCGATGAAAACGGGAACGCCGTAGGTATCTGGAGTATGCCGGAAAAGGTTCGGACAAATCCGGAGGAACATTTCGATGTGGGCATCTACGGAGACAGCATCACCCAGGGCGGGGGCCACCTGTACCACAGCCCTGCCGATATGGCCTACAGCTACGTGACATACCTTGATTTTCCGGCTGTCAATATGGGGCGGAGTGGGGACACCACGGAAATGATGGAAGACCGCTTCGATCACGATGTGCTGCCGTTCCATGTGAAGTACCTTCTCATTATGGGAGGCATTAACGACCTCCGCATGGGGGCGGATCCGAACAAGGTCATCGGCCACCTGGAGGCTATCCGGAAAAAATGTATAGAGCACCATATCACCCCCATTCTCCTTACCATCGTTCCCATTAATCCTGAAAATATCCAGAAATACTATGGCGATGTCACCTACAGCGGCTGGCAGGAATCGGTAAAAATCGTGAATGACTATATCCGGACCCAGCCCCACATCGATACGGCGGCTCCCTTCGCCGACTATCCCGTCATGCCCAGTGAGCTTGCCATGGATGGTATCCACGGAGACTGGAACGCCAAGCAGATGATTGCCGGAGAGATCAACCGGCATATAGGGGAATTTATAAAGAAGTAATGCTGATGAGAAAGAGTTGAGAGTTGAGAGTTGAGGTCCCGCGGCTGGGCCGCAAGGTTTTCATGCTGATGGACAGAGTCACTCGAGCGGGGGCTTCCAGCTGTTAGCTGCTAGCTACTAGGAAAACTGGTCAGCCTGCGGCGCTTTTCATCTGATATTTTCAACCATCATACATGCCGTAGGTTTCTGAGCTTTCCTAGATGCTAGAAGCTAACAGCTGGAAGCTCTCACACGAATGACTCTATCCATCAGCATACAGATCCGCCGCGAAGCGGCTGTCCAGCTCAAAGCAAAAGGCTCAAGGCTCACACAGGTTGGCACGCCGCTCACCCACTATCAATTTTGATTTCCAAAATGTTTCACGTGAAACAATGGAGGCTTTATGAACTATAAAATGCTGTTTCTGACAGCCCTCTCAGCATGGGGGCTGTCTTTTCCTTCCATGGCGGAGGACCTTCTCCACCTTTCCTGGCCGGCGGATTACGATGCAGTGAAGTATGAACTCCGCATTTCCAAAAAAAGTGGTGGAACCATGGAAAAAGTGATGGAGGAAACCGCCTATGCCAGCGATGTTCTCCTCCGGGAGCAGGGGCGGCTGTCGGATCCGAAAGGACTGTACTGGCAGGAGGAGCCCTATGATTTTGATGGGAATTCCATAGGTCCCGTGACGGCACCAAAGCCGCTGGCTTCATCGGCAGCTGTCATACACCGGGAGGCGCCGCTTCCCCGGCCGGACCGGAGCAGTGAAAAGGGTGGGGCCCTTCTGTATCCCGTATATACCTACACCGCCCTTCCCGGCGCTGCCACCTACGAAATAGAAATTCTGGCCCAGTATCCGGAAAATACGGAGGGCACAGCGCCTTCGAAGTACCATATCGGCGGCGGAGATTTCCAATATACCGATTACTACGATGATATGCCCCGGTTTGGTACCTGGTACTGGCGGGTCCGGGGAAAGGACGAAAAAGGAAATCCGGTGGGAGAATGGAGCCTGCCCCAGAAGCGGGAATTTTCTACCACCGGTTATACCATCGGTCTCTATGGCGACAGCATCACCCATGGCGGGGGACGTATGTCCTATGGGCCCAATGATCTGGAATACAGCTATGGCCATTACCTGGACTTTAAGACCATTAATCTTGGGGACTCCGGCAATACGAGCCAGGACATGGTGGAGCGGTTCGACAAGGACGTCCTTCCTTTCCACCTGAAATACCTGCTCATCATGGGAGGCAGCAACAGCCTTCGGGGCGGTGTTCCTGCGGAATCGGTGATTGCAGATCTGAAGACCATCCAGGAGAAATGCCGGGAAAACGGTATCGTTCCTATTCTTCTTACTTTGCCGCCCATTAACCCCGCCAGCATAGACAAAGTTTTCCATGAGCCAACGGCAGAAAACTGGGAAGAAGAATTCCGGAAGGTGAATGAATTTATCCGTACCCAGCCCCATATCGATACGGCCGCTGCCTTTCCCTATGAAAACGTGATGCCCCCGGACCTGGCCCTGGACGGCCTCCATGGAGACGTGGAAGCAAAGAAACGGATTGCCGCTGTAATTAACGAACACATAGGGGAGTTTGGAGTATTAACCGAAGGAGCCACTAGTGCGGGGGCTTCTAGCTTCTAGCTTTTAGCTTTTAGGAAAGCTTTACCGCCTGTGGCATGGAAACTCCAGATTTATACCGGATAGAAAGCGCCGCAGGCAAAGCAGCTTTCCTGACAGCTAGCCGCTAGAAGC